>Ga0073906_1005583_pt1 | contig 11154 bp, 8 predicted proteins | sample Inofromicrocosms_FD_65485 | JGI IMG/M metagenome (GOLD analysis project Ga0073906, IMG submission 65485) | Mouse cecum microbial communities from Vienna, Austria - Inoculum for glucosamine and mucus D2O microcosms | ecosystem: Host-associated > Mammals > Digestive system > Large intestine > Cecum... | reverse complement strand
TGAGTTACCGATTACTGTAACAACTGGAGTACGCCCTGCGGAACCTGATTAGCCTGAGCCAACATAGCCTGAGCAGACTGTACCAAAATATTGTTCTTGGTATAGCTCATCATCTCTTCGGCTACGTCGGTATCGCGGATGGTGGATTCAGCATCCTGGATGTTCTCACGCATTACAGACAGGTTGTTAGCGGTGTGATCCAAACGGTTGCTGATAGCACCCAAATCACCACGAATGCTGGAAACGTAGTTGATAGCGTTCTTAACAACGTCAACCGAAGCCTGTGCGCCAGCCTGAGTGCCAATATTGATGTTGCCAATGCCCAAAGCCTTGGTATGAATATCACCAATAGATACGTTCATCTGGTTGTAGCTGTCGGAGCTGTCGCCAATCTGCAATGTCAGACCGCCAATAGCGCTGCCGTTTGCCATACCCTCCTGAACCAGACCATTCCAGGCGGCATTAGTAGCATCGGTATGATTGGTAGTGGTAGTACCAATCAAATTGTTTACATCATAATCAATGCCTGCGCCTTCGCGCTCAGTCAGATATACTTTGCCGTCATTGTTCTGAGTGGTTACCTTAAACATCTTGTTGTTTTCTGCAACTACGCTCAAACGCTGAGAAGCAATTCTCTCCAAAGTGGCGGCAGCTGTGGAAGCTGGCTGGTCGGTCATATCAATCACGTTAGAGGCATTCTTGAACTTGCTGTTTTTGCCTACTGCAAATGTGTAGGTTTCATTACCGATTTTCAGCTGATAGCCGTCGGCAATCTTGCCAGACAAGGAGAAGTTGCCCTGAGCATACAAACGGGAACCAGCAACAACAGGCTCCTGTTCAACCTTTACGCCCAAAGGATGAGCCTGGTTGCCGTTAGCAGTGTAGCTATCAGCGCCAGTAACCGCCACGGTCATCTGGCCAGTATAATCAGCAGTCGGAAGGTCTTTCATTGTCAGAACCAGCTTGTCGCCATCAATCGAAGCATTAAAATTAACGCCGTTAATAGACAAATCGCCAGTCTTAGCAACCAAATCCTCAACAGTAATGCTGCTGCCTTTGTTGACATTAGCAGCAGTTTCAGCAACTGTTACGCCACCTACAGTAATACCAATCTTGGCAGCCGTACCACCAGTTGAAATACCAGCAGTGAATGTGCTCAAATCAATGGAATAAACACCCTTTTGACCACTGGCAGGAGCGTCCAAAGCGTCGGCGGTATGAGTAACAGTAACGTTAGACAGAGCAGCAGCAGATTTGTCTGCCAAAGAGCCGTCCAACAGCTTAATGCCGTTGAAGTTGGCGCTGTCTGCAATACGGTTAATTTCAGTTCTCAGCTGGTCAACCTCAGACTGCAAATTCTTACGGTCAACCGGGTTGTCATAGGTGCCGTTGGCGGATTGCTGAGCCAGGTAAACCATACGGTTCAGCATATCCTGGACTTCCTGCATTGCGCCCTCAGCGGTGTTTACCAGAGAGATGCCGTCTTTAACGTTCTTCTGAGCGGCTTCCAAACCGGTAATCTGAGCACGCATTTTTTCGGAGATAGCCAGACCGGCAGCGTCGTCGCCAGCGCGGTTAATCTTGTAACCAGATGACAATTTCTCCAAGTTCTTAGACAGGGCAGCAGTGTTGTTGCTGTAGTTACGGTAGGCGTTCATCGCCATAATGTTGTGTTGAATACGCATAAAATTTTTCCTCCTTAAAATACTTCAGGGGCATCCGTTCCCCCTGCATAAAAATTTTTGGTTTCACTAAACTCTGCTTCGGCCCTTTGGGCCTCGCCCACTCGCCCTAACGGGCTTCGGGATTCGCTACGCTCACAATCGTTAAGTGAATTTTTGGGTTTACATAGGCTTGCAGCCTATGTATGTTTTTTCACTAAACTCTGCCTGCGTCCTACGGACTTGGCAATCGTTAAGTGAAAAAAACACAGACCTAAGTGGCCTGTGCATGCTGTGCCGTTCAGCTTTGCTGAACAGCTTTCAGGCACCTGGGCGTCCAAGCCCTGCCACTTTCATCCCTCACGCCAGCTTGCGCGCCGAGCCAGCGTTAAGTGTAAAAGGCACCGAACTATTAAATTGTGTTTAGCCGGCGGACATCCTGTACGCTCAACTACCCTCATTTATTATATCGAGCAATTCATAAAAAAAGTAAGCGCCAAAAGCAAAATTTTTTTGAAAAAATTTTGTAAAGCATATGTAAAGCAACCACTTGACAAAACATACTACAATGTTTTATAATAATAAAAAAAAGGAGGAAATTATTATGGCACAGGTTATGGTAAACTTTCGTATGGATGAAGACCTCAAAAAAAGAATGGAACACGCCTGCGCAGAAATGGGATTGAGCATGACTACCGCTTTCACCATATTTGCCCGCAAAGTTGCCAATGAGCAACGCATTCCATTTGAAGTAAGCGTTGACCATTTCTATTCCCAAAGCAATATGGAATATCTAAAAAAAGTTATCACCGATATTGAAGAGGGCCGGGCCGTCCTTGTTGAAAGAGATTTGTTGGAGGATTAAAATGCGTCTGTTATGGGAGGAAAAGGCCTGGCAGGAATATTGTCAATGGCAAAATGAAGATAAAAAAACCTTAAAACGCATAAACACTTTAATCAAAGATATTATGCGAAGCACCTATACAGGTATTGGCAAACCAGAGCCTTTGAAAGAAAACCTAAACGGCTGGTGGAGCCGGCGCATAGATAATGTCAACCGTATTGTTTATTGTGAAAAAGATGGAGCAATCATTATTGCTAGTTGTAAAAGTCATTATGAAAATTAAATTAATATAATAGCAGCTTCCTCAAACAAGAAGCTGCTATAACTTTTTATGATAACTTACTTTACACCAACAACAGCCCCACTCGATACACGCCAAACGTCACCACCCAAGCCACGGCCAACTGAAACAAAGCCACGCCGCCAGCCCAACGCCAGCTGCCGGATTCCCTCTGCAAGGTGGCCAGCGTGGCCGCGCAGGGAATGTAAAGCAGGCAAAAAACCATCAGGCAAAAAGCATTCAGCGGGCCAAAACCAATGCCGGCCAGCACATCGGCAAAGGTAGCCATCCCCGCTGGCGAGTTGGCGTTCACCACGCCAAACAGCACCGCACAGCTGGAAACCACCACTTCCTTGGCGGAAATGCCGGCAATCAAAGCCACCGTAATCTGCCAAAAACCCAGGCCAATCGGCGCAAAAAGCGGCACCAAAAGCTTGCCCAGCATTGCACCAAAACCATTGCCCATATCGGCGGCATATCCCTGCGGGCCAAAATTCAACAGCAACCAAATCAGCAAGGTTGCTACAAAAATTGTGGTGCCGGCCTTTCCCAGATAGTCTTTCACCTTATCCCAAACGTAAATCCAAACAGTGCGAAAATCTGGCAGCTTATATTCCGGCAATTCAATCAGCAAAAAATTCTCCTCCTGCCGCCGATCCAGCAAATGCAAAGCCAGCGATACCAAAATCGCCACCACAATGCCAATTAAATACATCGAATACGCCACCAGCATAGCATTATTACCGAAGAACATTTCCGCAAACAGAATATAAATTGTCAATCTGGCATTACAGCTCATAAAAGGCGTAACCAACATCACCTTAAAGCGGTCACGCTCATTTTCCAAAGCACGGCTGGCCATCAGAGCCGGCACTGTGCAACCAAATCCCAGCAACATTGGGATAAAAGCCCGGCCAGAAAGCCCCATACGGCTCATAATCCCCTCCATCACATAGGCCACGCGCGCCATATAACCGCTGTCTTCCAAAAAGGCCAGCGCCAAAAACAGAATAAATATGTTTGGCAAAAAGGTCACAATCGTACCAACGCCGCCAATTATCCCGTCAATCACCAACGATTCCATAACCGAGCCAACCTGCCAAGCCGCCAGCCATTGCCCCACGCCGGCCGCCAGCCAGTCAATCCCCTGCTCCATATAGCCTTTCAGCCAATCGCCAACCGTAAAGGTAAGGAAAAAAACCAAAGCCATAATCGCCAAAAAAATCGGAATCCCAAACCAACGGCTGGTAAAAGCAGCGTCCAGCTGCTCAGTCAGCTTATCCTGCCGCTGTTTGTGCAACAACACCTCATCAATAATCTCACTAATGAAATCATATTTTTCATTAATAATCTGCGATTCATAGTTCTTATCCAGGGTTTGCGGCAAATCCACCGGATATTTTTCCATAATTTCCTTATCTTGCTCCAAAAGTTTCAGAGCATACCAACGATAATTGGTCAACTCTGGATATTTTTGCTGCAAAACAGGAATAATTTCATCAATTTTATCCTCCAGCAAATCAGAATAAACCATTGCATAATCTGCATGATGGTCATGCATATGTTGGCTCTGATTTTTATGCTGATGAATCAGACAATCCGGCCGCACACAATCCCGATGATGCGCCGCCGCGTGCAACAGAACGCTTAGGCCGCTGCGCTTGCGAGCCGAAACCGGAATAACCGGAATCCCCAGCATTTCCGGCAGGCGGTGCAAATCCAGCTCCATACCGCGCTTCTCCACAATATCCATCATATTTAGGGCCAGCACCACCGGCTTGCCCAGCTCCAGCAGCTGCAAGGTCAGATAAAGATTGCGCTCCAACGACGACGCGTCTACCACGTTGATAACCACGTCCACCTCGTTGCTCAAAATGAACTGCCGGGAAACAATTTCTTCCATTGTATAGGAAGTCAGGCTGTAAGTGCCCGGCAAATCCACCAACCTAATGTTTAGACCGTGGTCGCGGATGGCGCCCTCCACCTTGTCCACCGTCACGCCCGGCCAGTTGGCAACTTTCAGGTTTGCGCCGGTGTAAGCATTAAAAAGCGTGGTTTTGCCACAATTCGGGTTGCCAATAAACCCAATCGTCAAATCATCCTGCAATTACCATCCCACCTTTCGCACGGAAATCCGTCGGGTTATGTTGCCACCAAGGGCCAACCTGGTGCCGCGCAGCTTGATAATCATAATCCCCTGCCCCTTGCGGTTTAACACCTGCAAACGGGTGTCCTGCGTCATGCCCAAGGCTTGCAGTCGCCGCTCAATCTGAAAAGGCAGGTCAAGCCGCTCCACCACGCAGGATTGTCCAACGGTCAAATCTTTCAACAGCAATCCACCGCCCCCTTTGCGCTTAATCGTTCCGCGCCCCGGCGGCATATTCATTCATAAAAACATCAATAACTTCACGCGCTGGCTGAATGAGCGCTCCCTCATAACGGCAGGGCCATTGCAGGTTGACGTTAAACTGACCATTCACAATTCCGTCAACCGTATCGCCAGACTTAATCGGATTTTCATTGTTCAACATATATGAAGCGATACAATAAGCGTGATTTACCACCCAATTTGGGTCCATTCCGTGAAAATGATACTGCATATCAGGCATAAACAACAGGCCCATGCCCAACGTGTCCACCAGCATATCACCACTGCCCTGGATGTTGAAGAAACGCGCATTTACCGCAAATTTAATAAAACGATCCTCACGAGGGATTTGGTGCCCACGAATATCGTCCGCCAGCAGCAGCTTGCCAGAATTCAAGCACAGCACGGCCTCGCAATCCGCAAACAGCTCCACCATCGCCTCCAAAAAATCCATATCCATCGCCGCCCGCTCCTGCGGCCGCAAGCCTGCGCCCAACATATCCGTGCAAATCACCTGCCACTTGCAGGCAGCCAAAATCTCATCCCGCTCCTCCAGGCAATCCCACATTTGGCCGCGCTGAAACGCGTCAATTTCCGCCCCATCAAAAGGCATACTCGGCATCAACATCAACTGCGGCGGAAGCTCGCCGTCCTTAAAATGCGCACGATATTGCATGGCCGCAAAACCGGCCCCTTTTTCATCAAACCAAAAACCCTCAACATCGCCCAAATGTTTGGCCATAACCGCCTGCATATCTTGCTGGCTCGGCCAGGCCGGCTGCTGCCTAAACAACAGCTTCAACAAAAAAACACCGCCCGGCTCTTCCTCTTTGGACAAATCCTGCTTGAAAACCTCTTTCTGCTCCGTCATATGCTTACCTCCCTTTTTGCTTTACTAAATTATACTACATTACAATGCGTTATCCTGCAACTAAAGAGGCATTTTTTAAACTCAAAAAAAACAGCCATTTTCTAACAGATACGGCTGTTTTTTATTATTTTAAGCGAAAATGAATAATTTACAATAAAGTATACTTTTTTGTAAACATTTGTGACAACAATATATGGATATTTTAACAGATTAAACCACATTTTACAAGTGTTTTTTTAACAAAAATTACGTTACAAAAAAGTATAGGTTTTTGTAAATTTGGGCAACGGAAAGGAGGGCAGTGACAACGCCGTAGGCTTGTTTTGGCCCAATCATTTCAGACAGTTGACCGTGGCTGAACGATGTGAGGGCAACGGCCATTTTGGCGACTTGCAAAGAGGCTCAATATCTTTGCAGGAAATATTGATTATGTTCCAAGTAGGATTTTGAAGAAAGGAGAATGACAAAAAATGAGCAAGAAATTTTTAGCCAAACTGCTGATTTTCTGCATGGTGTTCACAATGCTGCCGATGAGCGCATTTGCGGCCACTGGCGAAGATATGGCAGTTGGTGGTGGAACTTACAGGGTGGCTTTGGACACAAAAGCCGTAACTGTAGAGGCAAATGCTTCAACCCAGTTGAACGCTACAGTTTACCAGGTGACTGGTGATACAGAAAGCATTATTAACGTTTTCAGTGATTTGGTATGGACATCCACTGACGAGACTATCGCCACTGTAAGCAATGGCCTGGTTACTGGCGTTAAGGCTGGCACAGCTAATATTACTGCCAGTTACAAAGGCGCTTCTGACTATTGCCAAGTAACTGTTACCGGCGAACAAGAGGTTGGCGTTGCTATTACCTTAAATGGCAATGGCGGTAAAACTGCCGGCGCTGTTGAGGGCACCACAGTAAGCAGCGTAATTGTAAACGCTGATAAGGCTGGTTATCTGCCAACTATTTTGCCAATCTTTAACAGAGATGGTTATAAATTTGTTGGTTGGGCTAAAACAGCTGCGGCCACCAAAGCTGACGTTGATTTGACTGCAAAATTTACAGCAGACACTACAATTTATGCAGTTTGGGAACAGATTAATGAAGTTACTGATGTAACTATTAATCCTGCAACAACTAAAGTTAATGTTGGCAAAGATGTTATCTTAACTGCTGATGTTAAAGTTGTTGGTAATCCTAAAGAACAAACCGTAACCTGGGAAAGTGCAGACGAAAAAATTGCAACAGTTGACGCAAACGGCAAAGTTACTGGCGTGGCCGTTGGCAAAACCACTATTACTGCCACGGTTGCTGAAAAAACTGCAACTGCCACAGTGGAGGTTGTTAGCGCTGAAACCAAGCTGTTCACCGTAACCTTTGTAAACGATGGCAAAACTATTTCCAGTGTTCAGGTTGAGGAAAAAGGCTTAGTTGCTGCTCCGGCAGTGGACGCACGCAAGGGCTATACCTTTGTAGGTTGGTTTAATGGCGAAACTCAGTTTGATGCTACCAAAGGCATTACTGACAACATCACTTACACCGCTAAATGGTCTGAGAAGATGTTCACTGTAACATTTGACCCGGCTAACGGCGGCCTGATTGCCACTCAGAAAGTGCAAGAGGGCAAAAAAGCCGACAAAATTGCCGACCCGACTAAAGTAGGCTACAAGTTTGTTGGCTGGTATGCCAACGGCGCTCTGTTTGACTTTGCAAGTGAAATCAATGCTGACATTGTATTGCAGGCCAAATGGGTTCCGGCTTATGTAACAGTAACCCTGAATGCTAATTTAGGCGTTCTGGAACACAACCAAGCCCAAATTTCGGTTCAAGTTCCGCTGGGCGGCACCCTGACCGAAGAGCAGTTCAACACCTCTGCCACCAGAGATGGTTATGTTTTCACTGGTTGGGTTGATAAAGCTACAAACGGCAACCCCGTTACTCTCAACACTACATTTAATGTAAACACTACCATTTACGCTGCCTGGACTGAAGCTCCTAAGGACGGCACAGAAGTTGTTGCTGCTACCGACATCAAGGCAGAAATGACTGGCACCCCGGCCAATGAAACAGAAAAAGCTGTTATGAAAGCTGCTGCTGAAGCAGCCCAAGACTTTACCGAAGAAATTATTGCAGGCTACAACCTGAAAAAGGCTGTTGACACTGCTTTGGCTGGTAAAGGCTATGACGAAGCCAAAGGCGTGTTTGAAATTGGCAACCAAACTGTAAATGTAAAGAAACACCTGGAAGACTTTGCTAAATTGGAGGCAGTAGCTGACAACGCAGAACCTTTCTTCTATGTTGTTCCGACCACGCAGATTACCGTTAAGCCATCCGGCAAAGATTTGGCTGAAACTTGTCTGACCTTTGATGTTAAACCTGTGGCAGTTGTTAAAATTGCCGTTACTGGGCTTAACGCTGAGGAAGTAAAGAATTTAACCAAAGAAAACAGTGTAGAGGTTGACACATTTGATGTAACCGTACCGGTTGGCGAGCCTGTAACTGTTAAATTGCCGGTAGGCAACGTCTTTATGACAAAATTGCAGACTGCTGTAGATGCCAACAAAATGCCGGCAATTTTGCACCATGGTATCAAAAACCTTATCACTAACCAAGCAATCGATAGAACAAATGCCTGTGTTGTATTTACCAATGTAAATGGTTTCAGCGAAATCGCTATTGATTTGGGTTCTGACACCAGATGCTCCATTGGCGACATCGTTTATGATAACCTGACCAAAGCTATTGCTGCTATTAAGGATGGCGACACTGTTGTTGTAAACATTAAAGAGAATGCAACCGTAACCATCAACAAAGAGGGTACATTCCAATTTGTTAAGGGTGCAAACACACCTGAGAATGTTAAACTGACAGTTAATGCAGGCAGCGGCCTGAACATTTACCCGACTTCTGCCACAAACAATGGTTTCACAACCTACACCATTACCAGACCTCAATCTGAGGGAAGTTTTGGCGGTGGCGGCGGCTCCACCGGCAATGTATCCATTGCCAGCAAGGTTGAGGGCGGCAAAGTAACCGTCACTCCCACCCGTCCTACTCGTGGCCAGACTGTTACCATCAACGTAACTGCCAATGAAGGCTACAAGCTGGACACTCTGGTTGTAACTGACAACAAGGGCAACAACGTTGAGCTGACCAAGGTTAGCGACAACAAGTACACCTTTGTAATGCCGGCAGGCAAAGTGACTGTTACTCCCACTTTCGTTAAGACTAACGCTACTGACGAAACCAAGGATCCGGCAGCTGTAAAACGCTTCTCCGACGTTGCTTCCGGCGCTTGGTATGCTGAGTACATCACTTACGTTACTGAGAACGCTTTGATGAATGGTTATGACGACGGCCGCTTTGGCCCGAACGACCAGACCACTCGCGCTCAGATTGTAACTGTTCTGTATCGTCTGGAGGGTGAACCGGCAACCCGTTCCTCCAACAGCTTCTCTGATGTTTCCGCTGGCGGCCAGTATTACAGCTCTGCTGTGGCTTGGGCAGCTATTAACAACATCGTGAACGGCTACGAGGACGGCCGCTTTGGCCCGAACGATAATGTAACCCGTGAGCAGATTGCGGCTATTCTGTACCGCTATGCTACTTACAAGGGCTATGACACTGAAAACGCTGGCAGCATTGCTAACTTCAGCGACGCTGCTAAGGTAAGCAGCTGGGCCAACACCGCTATCAGCTGGGCTGTTGGCGAGGGCTTGATGAACGGCGACAATGGCGCTCTGCGTCCACAGGGCAATGCCACCCGTGCCGAAATCGCAGCCTTGTTAATGCGTTTCGCTGAGAATATTGCGAAATAAGTCCCGCCCCATTAATGGGTTCGCTTCCCCACAACTCTCTTTAACAAAAAAGCAGCCTTAAAAGATAAAGGGGAAGTTAAAGCAATGGCGTAGGCGCTGCAAAGCCAGTCTTGCGCAAAGGACAGGCTTCCTTTCCTCGGCGCCCAGCCATTTGCCAAAAAGTAACCGCTCTTCATTTGAAGAGCGGTTACTTTTATTACTTAATCGTTTCAGCCTGCAATCTATCAAATTCAGCCATACATTCATCCACCGTTGCGCCAGCCAGCAACATCCGCACAACCAGGCAGGTGTTACCCCATTGCTCCAAATTCATACTCGCATTAGAGCCCAAAACATAAACATTTTCTTCAATGCGATCATTTAGAGGCTTCAAAGCCGGCACACATTCCACCGCCACATTTTTGGAGGGAGAAATCACCCGATTAGTTTCAGCATAAACCTGCAACGCTTCATCTGAAATCAACACATCCAGGGTTTTCAGCGCATCATCCAAGTGCTCGGCGTTTACGCCAACCCCAAAGCCTGTCATCGGCATAACCGGCATTTGACCACGCTGGCTTGGAAAACCAATCACCACCATTTCAAAATCAGTGGCTCCATAGGCTGTTTTAGTGTTGGCCGCTCCCCAGTAGGCCATCACAATGGGCGTTTTCTGAGCCAAAAAATCCGCTCCCTCACCCTCAATGGCTTCGCTTACCAGGGCCTTTTCCGCGTCAATATAACCCTTATCAATCATCTCCTGCAAAAATTCAAAGCCAGGACGCAACAATTCGCTGTATTTCAGCTCACCGCTGTTCAAGGCTGCAATCTGCGCTTCAGTGTCGCCACCATTATATAAATCTGCAAATCCCTGCGCCAGCACAAAACATTCCAACCACCAACGATTAGCGCCAACCGGGGTTTCATAACCATTTTCTTTAAGCACCCGGCAGCATTCCAAAAATTCCTCTGGCGTTTCCGGCAAGCTCAGCTTACACTCGTCAAAAATATTCTTGTTAATAAACAAGCCATAGGCCACAACCTCCTGCGGAACCGCCACCAGCTTTCCATCAACCACATTAGCTTCCAGCACCACATCCCTTAAATTTTGAACGTTGTCCAGGCCAGACAAATCTGCCAAAAAGCCCTCCTTGCCCAGCTTCTTAATCGCGTCCGGGTTCAGCAAATACAAATCGTCCATATTGTTACGCGCTCTGTCCAAGGACACATCGTCATAGGTTTTATCACGGCTGTCCTCAGCTGTGTAGGTTATGTAGGCCACACTGACGCCTAACTTTTCCTCAGCCATAATCACAGTTTTATCCGTTGCGCTTCTGGC
>Ga0073906_1005579_pt1 | contig 11159 bp, 9 predicted proteins | sample Inofromicrocosms_FD_65485 | JGI IMG/M metagenome (GOLD analysis project Ga0073906, IMG submission 65485) | Mouse cecum microbial communities from Vienna, Austria - Inoculum for glucosamine and mucus D2O microcosms | ecosystem: Host-associated > Mammals > Digestive system > Large intestine > Cecum... | reverse complement strand
ATCTGACTGGAATCAGTCACTTCACCCACATAAGCAAAAAATCAAGATGCGAAGCATCGGCAGACGGCTTTGCCGACTGTTTTTGCGCATGTGAGTGAAATGACTGTGAATAGTAACATTTTTTCATTGATATGGCTGAAAATATATGATAGCCTTAAGTTATACTGAGCGCGGGATAAATCTGCCGTAAGTATAGATAAATGGCAGTAAAAAGCTGCAGAAGCAGATTTTTACCATATGCGGTAAAGGGGAATGTATAGATTATGGCAAGAGGAAAAAGTGAAGAATATATTTTAAAGAGTAAAATAGAACAATTACTCACAAAGGAATATGCATGCGCCACGGAAGAATTACACGGAACAGAGACCATTTTTTCCATCCGTACAGACGCAAAGCAGCCATACATTCAGATCCTGGCATACAGGCATTGCGTCGTGGTCTGCGCCTCCGAAGATCTCCACGGAACAATCAAAGGGCTTTTAGCAGGAAAGAGCCGGGATGAAATCTTCGAGCTGCCCTATGTCTATGGACAGACGATACATTATATCCCGGATCTGAGCCTTGCGAAGGCGCCTCTGACGCCGCCGGACTTCGAGTGCGAATTTCTATTCGAACAGGAGGTCGTATCGCTGCGGGGGCTGACCGGATTTGGAAATTCTCTAGAATTTGAGGCTGACGGCTCTACGCCCACCCGGGCGGTCTGCATCGCAAAGGACAACGGAAAGATCATTGGCGCGGCGGGTGCCGCAGGCTCTTCTGTAGAAGGCTTATGGGAGGTTGGAGTGGATGTGCTGGAAGGCCGCAGAAATGCCGGAGTAGGGACCCGGCTGGTCCGGCGGCTGACCAGGGAACTGCTGGAACGAAATATCCTTCCCTATTACTCTGCGTCCGTAACCAATCTGGGTTCGCAGATGGTCGCATCCCGGTGCGGTTATATCCCGGCCTGGGTGGACACATTCGGAACGACGCTGGACGGAAGCTCCGTATATCACGAGATCGTCAGCGGAATGGAGCTTCCGCGGGGGCTTGCTGAAAAGGAAGCGCGCCGGAACACAGCGAAAGGAATGACAGAATTTATGAAAAAAGTAATCGTGATAGGCTCGCCGGGAGCCGGAAAGAGTACATTTGCCAGGAAACTGCAGAACATCACCGGCCTGCCGCTGTTTTATCTGGACATGATCTACCACAGAGCGGATAAAACTACCTGTTCTGCGGAAGAATTTGATGAAAAGCTAAAGGGGATTCTGGAGCGGGACCAGTGGATCATCGACGGCAACTACGCAAGGACACTGCCTCTGCGCCTGAAACTGTGCGATACTGTATTCTGGCTGGATTACCCGCTGGAGGTATGCCTGCAGGGAATCGAGTCACGCTTCGGCAAGCCGCGCTGTGATATGCCCTGGATCGAGACGGAATGGGATGAAGAGTTTCTCAAATTTGTAAAAAACTTTCACTTGGAATGCCGGCCGGAAATACAGCGCCTTCTTCGGGAATATCCCGAAAAGGAGATCATCATATTTCACTCCAGGGAGGCTGCGGAAGAGTTTTTGGAAAAAGAAAGGGCGTAATTTCATGAAAAAGAGGTTTAACATTGCGGGAACCTGCATTCCGCAAAAACATTACATGGCGGATACATCCGAAAAGCTCAGCCGTATGATCAGACTGATCGAACAGGAATCCTATTTTACGATCAACCGCGCGCGCCAGTATGGAAAGACGACTACACTTATGCTGCTCTGGAGCCGATTGAAAGAAAAATATGTTGTGATCAACATCAGCTTTGAGGGAATGGGAATGGATGCATTCGGATCAGAGGATGCGTTTGTCAGGAGATTTTGCGGGCGGGTCGAGAAAAATCTCCGGCTTTCCGGTTACAGCGAAGCGAAGCAGAACATCTGGAAATGCACGGCCGGGAAAGAAAATCTGGATACCCTGCGGGACCGGATCACGGATTTTTGCGGACAGCAGGAAGAAGTCCTTCTATTTATTGACGAAGTAGATAAAAGCTCAGACAACCAGATGTTTTTGAACTTTCTGGGACTTTTAAGGGAATTATATCTGGAGCGCGCCATGGGGACGGTCACCTTTAAAAGTGTGATCCTGGCTGGGGTCTATGATGTGAAAAATCTGAAATTGAAATTGCGGCCGGATGAGGAAAGAAAGTATAATTCTCCATGGAATATCGCGGTAGATTTTCCCATTGATATGAGCCTTTCCGTGCCGGAAATATCGTCCATGATACGGGAATATGAAGAGGAGCAGGAATTTACGATTGACGCGGAGGATGTAGCCTGTGAAATCCGCCGTTATACATCAGGCTACCCATTTCTTGTCAGTCTGATCTGTCTGTGGATGGACGAGCGCGTTTCCGGGGAACTGTCCCTGAAGGACTGCTGGACGCCGCAGGGAGTCCGCGCGGCGGTGCGGGAGATCCTTAAGGGTACAAATCCCCTGTTTGACGATATGATCAAGAACCTGGAAAATAATCCGAAATTCCGGAGCTTTGTGGAGGGCATTCTTTTTCACGGAAACCAGATTCCGTACAAGGTGTCAAACACGGAGATCAATCTGGGCGTGACATTTGGTATTATTGGGGAAAAAGAGGGACTCTGCAAGATCTCCAATATTATGTTTGAAACATATATATACGATCATTTTATTGCAGACCAGGTGATTGGGAAACAGGTACTTTCCACATCCAGGACGCAGTTTGTTGATGAAAACGGTGATTTGGAAATGGATGCTATCCTGGAAAAATTCCAGGACTTGATGAAAGCGGAATACCGCCGGGAGGATGAAGCGTTTTTTGAAAAGCAGGGCAGGCTGTTGTTTTTGTGCTTCTTAAAACCAATTATCAACGGAACCGGGCACTATGTTGTAGAGCCGCAGACACGAAGTAATACCAGAATGGATATTGTCGTTTTTTATGGCCGCCGGGAGTATATTGTTGAGTTAAAATTGTGGCCCGGTCCCAAAAAGCATGAGGAGGGACTGCGGCAGCTATTGAATTATATGGAAAGCAGGGGACAGAAGAAAGGTTGGCTTTTGACATTCTGCTTTTTGAAAAATCGGGAAAAAAGAATTGAAGAATATACAAGGACAGAGAAATGCCTCGGAGACAAGTCGATCTATTCTGTGGTGGTATAAAATGCGCAGATTCAATCAATACATCAACAAAAACATTGGAAGGAAGCTTACCTTCCTGATGGTTCCTGTCCTCTGCATCGTCATGACAGTAACCATCCTGCTTACGAGCTGGACATACACCCGGCGTCTTGTAAAAAATATCGAAGAGGGAAGTCAGTATATTACAGAAACTTTTAAGCTGAACATGGATTTCTGTACATCGGACGTAAAGGCGCTGTTGAATACCCTTTCCATGGATGAAAATGTGATCCGGCTGGTGACCATGGAACAGGACAGCTTGGACTACGGAGAATTTCTATCCTGCCAGAGGGAATTGAAGAAGCGCTTCGGTTCTATGACCTCCATGAAAAGCTACATCCAGGATGTATTCGTGCTGGGAAATAACGGATACCAGTACAATTATCTGCAGAATATCCGCGGGAGCCTCATGGAAACCGACTGGTTTCAAGAATGTGTGGACAAAGAGAAAAAGGGGTTCCAGTATATCCTGCCCCACGATGTGGACTACTATGAGACGGGAAAGACTCCGGCCAGCCAGGCCATTTCCGTAGTGCTGCCCATCCGGTCCGGCAACGAGACAGTGGGGTATACGCTGTGCGACATTCGGATGAACAAGGCCGCTGTCCTGCCGGAAAGTATCCACAAGGATGCCAATATGAATGCCTACCTGGTCAACGGTTCTACAAAGGAGTACTACGATTTTCAGACGAAGCAGAACCACACGGAAGGGACAGCGGAATTTATCCGTTATCTGGGAGACAAAAAGAGCGATTCACTGAGGGCGGATGACCATTTTATCATTTACTCAAAAATGGAAAGCAGCGACTGGTATATTGCGGCGGTCTACCTGTACAAGGACATCATTGCGTCGGCCGTGTCGGCGCGGCGGATTGGTTTTATTATGTTGCTCCTGGGCTGCGGGGCGGTGGCGGTGCTGTCACGGGTGATCGCGGGCTCTGTGAAACGGCCGATTGACGAGATCATCTGCAGGATCCAACAGGTGGAGCAGGAGAATTTTGAGCCTGTGGAGGTGACCGGGGTTACGGGCCAGCCGGGGGAGCTCGTGCTGATCCGCGGCCGGTTTGAGGAAATGATCCGGCGGATCAACGAGCTGGTACATAAGGTCTATCTGGGGGAGATCTACCGGAAAAACATGGAATACGAAAATCTTGTCAACCAGGTGAATCCTCATTTTATATTCAATGTACTGCAGCTGATCCAGGCCAAAGCAGTATTGAGCGAGAATTACGAAATTGAGGAGATCGTTGTATCGCTCAGCCGGATGATGCGTTATACGATGAGCAACAAGGATAAGATCGTAACTCTTAAGGAGGAGTGCAGTCATGTGGAAAGCTATCTGGAATTGTACAAACAGCGTTACAGCCATAAGTTTTCCTATGAGATTCATCTGGAAAAAGAACTGGAGCTGCATCCGATCTTAAAGTTTGTCATACAGCCGCTGGCGGAAAACTGTATGAAGCATGGCTTTAAAAAGCTGAAACGGGAAGGCCGTGTTGTCATTGATGTTTCCCGGCTGGAGGAACAGATCCGCATCAGGGTCGAGGACGATGGAAACGGGATTGAGGCCGGAAGGCTGGAAGAACTGAGGAATTATATCTCAGATACCGAAGACCGGCAGTTCTCGTCTATCGGACTGAAAAATACGTTCCAAAGGCTGAAGCTGACTTATGGAGATAAAGCGGAGATGAAGATCGAAAGTGTGGAAAACCAGTATACGAAAGTATGCATCACAGTACCGCGGGAGGAGATCCATGTATAAGATCATGTTTGTAGATGACGAGGAGCAGAACCTGTTCCTGATGGAAAAGATCATTGACTGGGAGGAAAATGGTTTCCGGGTCTGCGGGATTGCGCTGGACGGTCCGGAGGGAATCCAGGTATTTGAAGAAATAGAGCCGGACGTGGTGTTTGTAGATATCCGCATGGACGAGATGAGTGGGCTGGAGATGATCGAAAAGCTGCAGCAGAGAAAAAAGAAAGCGGTTTACGTGATCGTCACTGCATATGACGAATTTTCCTATGCAAAGAAAGCAATCTCCCTGGGAGTAAAGGATTATCTTTTAAAGCCGGTTTCCAGAAAGGAGCTGCTGGATATGGTACGACAGATCCGGGAAGAGCTGGATACGGAACGTAAAAAAGAGGATGACAGCCGGTTTTTAAGCAGGCAGTATGAAAACGGCATATTCGAAAAAGCATTTACCGCTCTGGAAACAGGATGTCTTGAGAAACGGGACATTTCCGCGATGCCGGAGCCGAATGCGGCAATACTGAGATCAGATACCGCAATATTGAAATGGAATGCCGCGGAACCGGATTCCGGAATACCGGAAGCGGATACTGCGGCTCAGGAGCTGGACTCCGTGATCCGGGGACGCGCGCTGCGTTCCTATGAAATGTATTCGCCAACGGAGGAGCCCGGGGATCTGCTCCGTCTGGTGGAGGACTGGGAGATCGAATACTGTTTTCCGGGCTATGACTGCGTCTGTTTTATATCGGAGGAAGAAAAAAAAGATGCCGTCCTGGAATCCTTTGAGGATCTGAAAAGCCATCACATCAGGAAGAAATATATCCTGCAGGTCAACCGGACATTTTCGAATGCAGAGGAACTGATCCGGGGGTACTGCGGAGATTTCCGGCGCCGCGGATGTTGCTTTTATGAGCGGCAGAGCAGAGCATTCTTCTGCAGTGAAGCGAAGGCCGGGGAAGGACAGACATATCTTCCTTATGGGGAGGAGGTGGAAAAGCCCCTGCGCCGGCTGATCTACAATGGAGCGCCGGAGGACGCGACAGAGCTTGTACGTCGGATAGCGGGATATGCAAAAGAGCAGGGGAGCGCTCCCGGCGGGCTGGCCGATGAGATGATCGAACTGCTGTTCCTGGTGAAAAACGAGCTTACCAAGCTGTACAAGGACCGGGCCTTTCTGATCCTGCGGCATCAGAATGTATGGGATCTGCATAAGCTTCGGACCGAAGCGAAGCTTGTCTCCCGGATGGAGGAACTACTTCGGGAAACCGGAACCGCTGTGAAAAATATGATAGAAAATAAAGGAAATTATTCACTGATGGGCAGGACCGCGGAGTATATCAGGGCACATTTCGCGGATCCGGAATTTTCCGCGGGAGAGGTTGCCGAGACCGTGCACCTGAGCAGAAATTATTTTCTGAAAGTATTCAAGGAAGAAATTGGAATCGCTTTTCTGGATTATGTAACAGGAATGAGGATGGAAAAGGCCAAGCAGATGCTGAAGGAAACGGAGGAGACCGTGTATGCCGTCAGCAGAGCGGTGGGCTATGAGAGCCAGTATCATTTCAGCCGGAAATTCAAACAACTGTACGGAATCTCTCCCAACGAATACCGAAGTCTGTAAGGAACGGTTGAGAAAAGAGCGGCAGAATGAAAACATCATCAGGCAGATTGAACGGGCTTCGCCTGCGGAAATCTGCCTGATGTTTTTTCTTATGGAATCTTTTTATGAGAGTGATTTTGAGCAACGATTCGTGATTTTCGGCATTTCCGAAGGAGGAAAATTTCAGTAGTATATACTCATAAAAAACAAAAGGGAGGAACTACACATGATGAAAAAAGGAATGGTGGCTTTGCTGTGTGCGGGAATGGTGTTGAGTCTGGCGGCGTGCGGAGGCAGCGGGGATGACGCAAAAGGCGAAAAAGGCGGAAGCTCAAAAAATACCGTGACACTGCTCTCCTGGTATACGGAGGAGCAGATGATGCCTCTGAAAGAGGGCTTTGAAGCGGCCAATTCAGATCTGGAGCTGGAGGTGCAGTTTGTACCGCCGACAGAGCAGTATATTCAGAAGCTGACCCTGCTGATGAACGGGAATGAACCTACGGATCTGTTCTTTATGTGCCCGGAGGTTCGGGAGGACGTGGTTGCGACAGACTTTGCGGAGGATCTTTCCGACATGCCGATCATGGAGAAGCTGAGCGACAACGCAAAAAGGACGCTGGGTGCGGACGGCAAGGTATACGGCCTATCCATGGATTCCTGGGCAAGCTTTATGTTCTACAACAAAGAGATCTTTGAACAGGCGAAGATTGAGAAAACACCGGAGACCTGGGATGAGCTGGTGGAGGATATGGCGAAGATCAAGGAGCTTGGTATCGACCCGATGACCGCGCAGTCCGAGGACGCGGGGAGACTGCTTCTGGGACTATTCGCGTCCAATGAGGCGTCAAAGGATCCGAATGTGGAAGCGGCGCTTGCGGACGGCAGTAAAAAATTTTCCGAGCTGTACAAGGAATCCATGGACGCATGGTATGAGGATGTGATCGAACCGAAATACCTGGGACAGTCCTGCTTAAGCCTGACCAATGACCAGCAGATCGAAATGTTTGTAAACGGGCAGGCGGCCATGATGATCGGCGGGCCTTGGAGCCTTCCGGATTTTGAGGCAAAGAACCCGGATCTGGAATTTGGAACCTTCGGGATTCCCGGATTTGACGGCGAGGTGATGCTGCAGGGCGCGGCGAATGTAGGGATCGGTATTGCAAAGGAAGCAAAAAATAAAGAAGGCGCGGAGAAATTTATGGAATATCTGTCCTCCGAGGACGGGGTTCAGTGCTGGGCCGGCATGTTCGACAATTTTATGAACGCGGCGGATGCGGAGTATACGGTAGCTCCATGTCTGGAGGCATTCAAGACAGATGTGGCGGAAGGCAGAGTGTACTGGCAGACTGTAGAATGGCCGTCTTCCTCCTCCATCCTGGAGGCATATACATCCGCCTGCCAGAGCGTGATCGCAGGGACATCCACACCGGAGGAGGCTCTGGAAGCGGTAGACGACAAGTTTGAGGTCATCTTATCAAATTAGTATATAGACTGGAAAGGGATGAGCAGTTATGAAATTAAAAAAAGAATTACCGTACCTGTGTTTTATACTTCCCGCGTTTCTGGTCTATACCGTGCTGATGCTGTATCCGATGCTCCAGGCGGTAGGGCTGTCATTTACGGACTGGAAGGGCGTTACCTTTGAGAATCTTCATTTTGTGGGGCTGAAAAATTATCTGGATGTTTTTTCGGATAAGCAGATCATTATTTCCATCACCAATACGGTGGTTTATGCCATTGCCGTGCCGATCGCGGTGACGATCCTGGCAATCCCGCTGTCGGTTGCCCTGAATTCCAAAATGAAGACCAGCAACATCCAGAGAGCGGCGTTTTTCTTCCCGTCGGTTCCGAGTGCGCTGGTGCTGGGATTTTTATGGTCCTATATTATGTCACCTCTGGATTATGGACTGCTGAACCGAATGGTCACGGGACTGGGCTTTGACCCGGTCCTCTGGCTGGCGGATCCAAAGATGGCGATGGTATCAGTCATCGTAGTGACCGTGTGGAGCCAGCTTGGCTGGCATGCCTGCATCTACCTGGCACAGCTGCAGAGCGTTTCTGAGGACCTGTACGAGGCGGCCCGGATCGACGGCGCAAATACACTGCAGCTATTTTTCAGAATCACAGTGCCGCAGCTAAAGCCGGCCATGGTCACCAGCGTGATGCTGCTGATGATCTCTTCCCTGAAGGTGTTTGATCTCCCGTTCGCTCTGACAGGCGGCGGGCCGGGATACGCCACGACCATGATATCCCAGGTAATCATTCAGAGAGGTTTTGTAGATAAAATGTATGGAAGATCCATGGCAGCGGCGATCGTATTCTTCTTATTTGTAGCATTTATTACGGTAATCCAGCAGAAAGCGGGGGCAGAAAAAGAATGAGCGCTAAAAAAGTCAGAAATATAGCAGGCGAGATTGCGATGCTTGCATTGTGTATCGTGATACTGATTCCGTTTTACTATCTTGCAGTCAATACATTCAAGACACCTCAGGAAATGTCCGGCTCGCCGCTGGCGCTTCCCCGGAGCGTGACCTTTGAAAATTACGCGAAGGCATTTGAAAACATGGATTTTGCGCGCAGCTTTAGCAATTCCCTGATCATTACCGTGGTCTCGGTAACGCTGATCGTGCTTTTCGGAGCGATGGCGGCCTATCCCATCGCGCGCAGAAAACACAAGATGTATAAAGGACTCCTGGCCTATTTCCTGCTGGGGTATATGGTTCCGGCTCAGACCATCATGATCCCTCTGTATCTTCTGCTGCAGAAAATGCATCTTCTGAACAATATTGTGGGGCTGATCCTGGTATACTCGAGCTGGTGCAATTTTGCGATGTTCCTGTATCAGGGATTTTTTAAAGGGCTTCCGATGGATATTGAAGAGGCTGCCATGATCGATGGCTGCGGCCCGTGGAAATGCTTCTGGCTCGTGGTATTTCCTTTGCTGAAGCCGATCACCACAACGATCATCATCTTTGAGGTTATGTGGGTGTGGAATGATTTCCTCTACCCGTACCTGTTCCTCAGCTCCAACAAGTCCTTTACCCTGGTCATGCAGGTGTATAAAGGCGTGGGACAGTTCAGCAACGACTGGTCTATGATGCTCTCAACCATGGTTCTGGTATTGATTCCGGTGGTGATCTTCTACCTGATCATGCAGAAGCATATCGTAGCCGGGATCACAAGCGGGGCCGTGAAGGGCTGATACAGCAAATGAATATCAGAAACAAAGGAGATTTTATATGAATATCATACCAAATGCCCCATTATTCCGGGATCCGATCTACGACGGGGCCGCTGATCCTACGATCCTGTGGAATCCCATGGAACAGGCGTGGTGGATCTTTTATACCAATCGCCGCGCGTTTTCTCCGGGAGTCGGGGTGAGCTATATGCACGGTTCCGACATCGGGATCGCCAGCTCCGATGACGGAGGAAAAAACTGGATCTACCGGGGAAACGCCCAGGGGCTGGATTTTGAGCCGGGGAGAAATACCTGGTGGGCGCCGGAGGTAATCGAGCGCGAAGGAACATTTCACATGTATGTATCCTATGTGCGCGGGATTCCGTTCAGCTGGGAATATCCAAGAAAAATACTCCATTATACGAGTAAGGATCTGTGGAACTGGACATTTGCCGGAGAACCGAAGCTGGCCTCGGACCGGGTGATTGATGCCTGTATCATCCGGCTGCCTGACGGACGCTGGAAGATGTGGTACAAAAATGAGGCAGATCAGGGATTTACTTACAGCGCGCTCAGCACGGATCTGTATCATTGGACCCCCGGCGGCGCGGAGATTACGGATTGTCCCCACGAGGGGCCCAATGTATTTTTCTTCCGGGAAAGATACTGGATGCTCACAGATCCCTGGCATGGGCTTGGGGTGTATGTCAGTGAAGACGCGGTACATTGGAAGAGATGCTCCAATATCCTGCGGGAACCGGGACTGCGCCGGGATGACAGCGGGATCGGAGCGCATGCGGACGTACTGGTGCATAAAGGACGCGCATATATCTTTTATTTTACACACCCGGAGGTCACAGAGGAAGAAAGAAATGATCCGGACTTTGTATGGGAATACCGGCATCGGCGCTCCTCCTTGCAGGCTGCGGAGCTGATCTGCAAGGGTGGGGAACTGGTCTGCGACAGAAATCATGTGGAGATGGATCTGGAGGGGATGTGAAATACGGCGCTCTTTTCCCTTCAAGGAAAAACAGAGCCATAAAATTACAAAGTATCCGGCGAAACGCGCCAGTGACGCGTTTCGCCGGATGGATCAGTTCCAATTTATCTGCAGCTGTCTCTTCTTTTCCGCACAATCGGAAAGATAGAGATTGATAAGTGTCTGGTATGGAATACCAGAAAACTTAGACTGTGATTTGAAATAATCTATCGTATCCGCATCAATATTTATGGTGATCTGTTTCTTGAGCTTATTCGTATATGGATTCTTACGAGCCTTGCTGAAATCATATTCTTCCTTCATGACCGCGCCTCCTATGCTTCGCGATAATATCTCGTTTCTGTAGTAGTTGCTTTTCTTGCAGATATAATTAATAAGGAAAGCATCTGATTCATGGAACAAAAAAAGCATGGGAAAACCTGCTTTGAATCTGATGATTTCCAATTGTACCAGATTGCGGAAA
>Ga0073906_1005578_pt1 | contig 11160 bp, 10 predicted proteins | sample Inofromicrocosms_FD_65485 | JGI IMG/M metagenome (GOLD analysis project Ga0073906, IMG submission 65485) | Mouse cecum microbial communities from Vienna, Austria - Inoculum for glucosamine and mucus D2O microcosms | ecosystem: Host-associated > Mammals > Digestive system > Large intestine >... | reverse complement strand
TTTCTTTTTAATCTCCCTTATTATATTCTGTGTAACGCCATTGTCATTATACGCCTCACTTCCAAGTTCATTTTTATGCTTTGGTATGCCAAATACAAGAATTGCCTTTATACCTGCGCTAATTACCCTTTCCAGTTCTTCATCAAACCTGTCATGTGAATACTGGTAAATCCCAGGCATTGATTCAACTGGTTCTTTAATATTTGTACCCTCTTTAATAAATACAGGATAAACAAAATCATCTGTTGTAACTACAGTTTCCCTTACAAGGTCTCTTAAACTGCTATTAGCCCTTAACCTGCGCATACGTACCATAATATTTTCTAACTCCGTTTCATATTCTATTATTTTGCTATTTTTTATTTGATTATTCTAAACTAATTACCCTTAAATGTAAATAAAATATCAAATATAACATCTAAAAAACTATTATTCAATCCTTCCAATAAATTACGGCTGTATTCATCTAAGGAATAAAGATTATGTACTATAAGACATCTGACATTATATAAATTATTAGCCGTTTTATCAGGATTTATTTTCTTTCCATTTTTCTTTAAAAATTCCATAAACCATTCCCCATCATTATCCTCATAATTTTTATCAATGTCTTTCACAATTTTGTCTATTGAATTAAAATCTTCAATTAACCCTTTATCCTTCATTATGCCTAATGCTGGACCATAACCTGTCATTGCCTGGGATGTTGCAAATGCAGCACCATCAACTTCCTTAACAAGTTTTACACCTTCAATTTCAGTATCCAGCATATCACTATAAAGCATTTCCATCTGATGCCTTGCAGACATTGGAGTCTGTCCAGTATTCAATGTGAGCATTCTATACAAAACTCCAAATTTATTTATATTTACATAAACCTCCAGCCTTAATTTATAATTGTAAAATTTATCAGTATTTTTCTGCCTTATAGCCTCATTTTCAGCATCTATTAAAGTATGTGTTCTTTGCAAACCATCAAGAATTAATACATTACTGCGGTTCTTTTTTATATAATCCTATAAACCATCATTGCTTATATCCTTTAAATTGTCATCATATCCTGCAATTGCTAACGCTAATGGCAGAATTACACAACCATTTAATAAATCTGTTTTCAACAAAGAATAAACTGTTTTAGATATTTTTACTCTTTTTCTCTGCAAATCATTATTCTTAACCAAATCCCTTGCATACTGTAAATATTCTCCAAATGTTGTTTCAACATACAAATTTAAACTATTTATTCTATAATCATTTATACTTGACATTATTTCCATTTTCTCTTTCCTCTTTTCTATTATTGTATGCGTATTAGTAATTTATATCCCGCTTATACTTTCATCTCCTGCTATAACATGCTATATTTCACATTGTTTTCTTAAAATTATATGGTGGAAAAACGCTATGTCCCTGAAAGCTGGTATTTCTTCTGCCTTGCTTTCAAGTTCAAACATATCATTAATCCATTCTGGTTTCTCTTTAAATTCATTTCTTTGTAATGCAAAAAATATTCTTACACCATATTTATTCCTGGCAATAAACTTTCCACTGGTATAATTATCTAAATCATTATCACTATATTCATTAATTGTACCAAAATTAACAGAAACTGCATTTTCATTATTTAAAAGTTTTAATGCTGTAGAAATATCATTTTCAAAAACCACTTTCTGCATAATCTTACCCTGCTTGTTATGTTTTACTATTGATAATTCACCATTACTTTTTAACAGTCTGTAAAATTCTGCAAAAACCTCTTCCCTGTTTTCAATATATTCTAAAACATTATGGCAGATAATTACATCAAAATAGTTATCTGGAAGCTTTCTTAACTCTTCCACCCCTCCTGTTAACTGCTTATAACTATTACTGCACATCCTGTATTCAAGCATTCCACTAGAAGGTTCTATAGCAGTTACATTATTTTTTTCTGCTAAATAATCCGCCATAATTCCAAAGCCACTTCCAAAATCAAGTATATTCCTGTCCTCATAATCCAGATGGTTCTTCAGCAGCTTATAAAACAGCTTCCCCCAAGGCATATTTACTGTATCCCAGTAACCCTTTATATTAATTTTCATTCCTTCTTCCATTTATACACCCTCCCTTAATACATTAATAATTCCATCCACATTATTTACCTGTGCTGTTATTATATTTTTTTCTTTGCCATATTCTTCTTTGGCTGCCTTTTTTGTTACCTCACCTATACATACAAATTTTATACCATCTGGCAGATATTTTCCTGTATCTTTTAACAGCCTTGAAAATTCTTTTACACCCGACGCACTTAAAAATATAATGCTGCTTAATTCTTCCAGCCTGTCTGCCCCTGCCAGCAAATGCCCTTTTACATCATATACTTTTATTTCTCTAAAACATATATTTTCCTGTACAAATATATCTGTTAATTCACTGCTGCCCCTTAATGCCCTTGGCAAAAGTACCGCTTCTCCAGGAAGCATTATTGCAGCAAGTTCTTTTGCAAAAACTGATGATGTATATACTGATGGGATAAAGTCTGCATTAATGCCAAATCCTGAAAGTGCTTCCTTAGTACCGCTTCCTATAACTGCAAATTTAACCCCTGCAAGCCTGCGTATATCCATATACAGGCTTTTAAACGTTTCAAAAAAAACCTGTACACCATTCCTGCTTGTAAATACCACCCACTTATATTTCTCTATATTTTCCAGTTCCTCCCTAAGCTCCCATGTCCCAGTATCAAAAATTTCCATCCTGCATACAGGCACACACTCTGTATTTTCCAGTTCCAGCCCTGTTTCCAGCTTCTCCATTAACGCATTTGTTGCAACAACGCCAGCTTTCTTCTTGTAAATCTTTTTGCCTGCCCTGCTGTCCCCTTCTGCATTTTTATTGTAAACATAATTATATGCCGCTGTTTCACCTATTACTATTACTGCTGGTGGTAACATATTTCTTTCTGTTACTTCTTTTGCAATATTGCCAAGACTTGAACGCAAAACTTCCTGTATTTCTGTAGTGCCGCCTGAAATAACAGCCGCTGGCATCTCTTCTGCCATTCCCTCTTTAATAAGATTATCTGTTATTTCTTTTATATTGGAAAGCCCCATCAGGAATATAAGAGTGCCGCCTGCATCTGCCAGTGCCTTATAATTACAGGCTGGAGAACCTGTACTTGTATCTGTATGCCCTGTTATTACATGGAAACTTCTGCTTATACCTCTGTGTGTAACAGGAATTCCCGCACATTCTGGTACAGCTATAGCCGATGTAACTCCTGGTATAACCTTATAAGGTATATTATACTGGTTTAAAGCTTCTATCTCCTCTGTACCTCTTCCAAATACGAAAGAATCACCGCCTTTAAGCCTGGCAACAATATTATCTTTTAATGCATATTCTGTTAATATCTGGTTAATTTCTTCCTGCTTAATGTAATGCCTGCCTGCCTGTTTACCAGCATAGATTTTTATACAGCCTGGCTTTAAAAATCTAAGAAATTCCTCATTTGCAAGCCTGTCATATATAACAACATCACATATCTTCAGCTTTTCTATGCCTTTAAGGGTTATAAGCCCTTTATCCCCAGGCCCTGCACCGATAAAATATACAATTCCCACTGGTTAATATCCTTCTTTCAAATATTGTATTGCCCTGTCTGTAAGGCTGGCGGCATCCCTGCGCCTGCCAGTCTGCTTAAAAGCATTATTCCCTGCCCTTTCCACGCCTGCCAGTCCATCTAAAACTTCTACACAGAGAAACTCCTCATTACCCTTATTATAAAAGTAACTTATAACCCCTATGCTGCTATTACATCCTGCACCTGAAGCTTCAATTATTTTTCTTTCATTCTGGAAATGTATAAATGTACCACTATCATTTATATCCCTTAAAATCCTGCCTGTATATGTATCTTTGTTTACATCTTCCTTCCTTGCCTCAACAGCTATTATCCCCTGCCCGCCAGCAGGCATTATTTCTTCTATATCAAAATATTTATATGATAAATCCTTCTCCTTGTCAAGGCAAAGCCTTTTTAAACCTGCAGCAGCAAGTATTATCCCATCATATACACCATTACGCAGTTTATTTATCCTTGTATCTACATTTCCACGTATCCCTCTAAATTCTGTATTATTGCAAAGCTTTAGAAACTGCATCTGGCGGCGTCTGCTTCCTGTACCAATAACCACACCATGTTTATTCTTCAAATCCCCAAATAAAGTACCCGCCCTTGTTACAAGTACATCCCTTGCATCTTCCCTTGGCAGTACACAAGGTATACAAAGCCCCTCCTTTAATTCACCAGGCAAATCCTTGGCACTATGTACAGCCATATCTATACTTCCATTAGAAAGAGCTTCTTCAATTTCTGTAATAAAAACACCCTTATCACCAAAACTTGAAACAGGCTTGTCTGTTTCCCTGTCACCCTTTGTGCTTATTATCACCTTTTCAATAACTGCACCCGGATATTTTGCCTTAATTGCAGAAACCACAAGCTCTGTCTGCGCAAGCGCAAGCGCACTCCCCCTCGTTCCAATCCTGGTTAATTTCTGTTTCATTATAGTATACTCCTTTCAGTGTTCTGCTAAATCATTCCATTCCAGGTACGCCTCTGTTACGGTGCAATGTTATTTAGTTAAGAGGATATGTTTAAAAATTACATGTACTGGATGCGCTGGCAAATCCAAAGTGCCTTCCATGAAAACAGCACGCTTCCGCTTGGGCGTCACACGCAATGGTGCATAAAGCCCTAAAGTACAGGGCTTAAGCACCAGCGGTTCCGTACAGCTTTTTCATGGAAGCACATTTGGAATTTGCCAGCTAATTTACACTTTGGTAATTTATAAAAACATTTTCTAACTACACTCTTAACTAAATGACATTGCACTACACCAAGCCATCAGACATTGTATAGAGTTCCTGTCATGGAATAATATTAACTGGAACACTGAAAACCCGCTGGGGGAGATGATTTAGACATACGGAAGCCAGCTATATTTGCTATGTTAATATATCACAGTAATTCTTTCATTACATAATATGTGACTAGCAAAATAATTTCCACCCCCACAATTTACAGTTATTTTACTATTCCAGATTTTAGTGCAAATTTATAATGACAGGTTTCATGTGCCAGATGCCAGCAATATTCCGTACAGGGGTACTCTTCAGCTACGTGGCTTAACATAACGCAATGTCATTTAGTCCAGAGCTCAGATATTTCTATAAATTACCAAAGTGTAGATTGCTGGCAAATTCCAAATGTGTTTCCATGAAAAAGCTGTACGAAGCCGCTGGTGCTTAAGCCCCGTCTTAAAATGTTCCGTAGGAACATAGGGGCTTTATGCACCATTGCGTGCGAGTCCAAGCGCAAGCGTGCTGTTTTCATGGAAGGCACTTTGGATTTGCCAGCTCATCCAGCACATGTAATTTTTAAACATCTTTTCTGGACTAAATAACATTGTTTTATATTGACGTAGCGGATATGTGCCCCTGTACGGAATATTCTGGCTCTGGCACAGAAACCGTCCATCATACACAAAATCCACAAAAAACCAAATAACTGTACAATTTTTATTCTTATTCTTTTATTATATTTTTTATGATATTTTCTGGTATCTCCCCGCCATGTTCCCTGCCATATAATACCAGTTTTTCAAATATATGTTTTCTGGCGTCTGCCCCGCCATCTTTTGTATTTGCAATTACATAGTCCCTTGTTTTTTCAAGGTTTTGTGCAAGCCTGGCATAGTAATCTGGTATTATATCTTTTATTTCATTTTTAATGCCTGCGGCTAATGCCGGGCTTGCCCCTCCTGATGAAACAGCCACTAACAGCGGTTCTTTATGGATAATTGCCGGGAATATAAATGAACATGCTTCTTTTATGTCTACAACGTTTACAGGAATTTTCTGCTTTTTACATATTTCGGAAATATGGATTCCAAGTTCCCTGTCACCTGTTGCCGCAACTACAAAATCCATTCCATTTATATCATTGTCTTCAAATTCACGCTGCCTGGCGTCTATTCTTTTATTGCTTTCTGCAAGTTTTAAAAGGCTGTCACATACAGATATTGCCACAATATGTATATTTACATTATATTCCGACAGTATTTCTGCTTTATGCAGTGCAATGCTCCCTCCTCCTACAACCAGGCAGTCCATATCCTCTATATCTGTTATAAATGGAAAATATGCCATTATTCCCCTCCTTTTGTTTCCCTGTTGTATATCTTTTCCAACACATCCTTAAACCCTTCACTTCCCATTACATCTTTCAGATAATACACCATGTTCCTGAACCATTTTTCTTTATTAAATTTATCTGAAAGGACTGCATTTTCTTTTACCCTTGCCAGGAAACCACGTATATATATTTTTTTCATTGTGGAATCTGCACATTCTTTTACTGCTTCTTCTGCCTTGCCAAGTTCACCAAGCTTTATATTTGTATTTTCTTTGGAAAGTGTATTAAAATAATCTATATCAAGAAGTTTTATATTTTTAAGCCCTGCAAGTTTCCTGTCTATATCATATGGGACTGCAAGGTCAATTAAAAGCCTTTCCTGGTTATCTGCTGTACTTTTTATATACTCATTGTATGTCAGTGTATAATGCGGGCTTGTTGTTGCACTTACTACCACACATACCTGGTTTATGTATTTATACCGCTCTTCAAAACCTGTTACTTGCACAAGCCTGCTGCCCTGCCACCATGTGCCAGCTTCCAGTCCGCGCTTCCTGGTTGTCCCTGTTACCTGTATGCCCTTGGCAGCCAGGTCTCTTGCAACAATTCCTCCAGTTTTGCCCGTTATACCAATAACCAGCACCCTTTTGCCAGGAAAATTATCCCTGTTAATATTGTCCCTGATATATTTCTCAATTGTATTGGCGGTTATAGTCCCGATAGAAACAGGGGTCGTAGAAAGCCTTGTCTTTGATTTGCCAGATTTGGCACAGTTAAGTGCATCCTGGAATATTATATTTAATTCACTGTCTGTATGGTGCGCGTTAAAAGCAGCAAGATATGCCTCTTTAACCTGGCGCAGTATTTCATCTTCACCAAGCAACATTGAATCAAGACCGCATGTTACATTAAAAAGATGGCTGGCTGCCCTGCTGCCACCATAAAAAAGACAGTACTTTTTTATATTACTGTCACTTGTATTTTTAAACAATGCAAGGGCTTTTACTACTTCTTCAGCAGAATGGCTGCTTCCTGTAAAGTAAATTTCACTTCTGTTACATGTAGATAAAATTACCCCGCCTTTTATTATATTATCTTTAATAAGGTTTTTAATAAATATATACTGTTCTTCCTTTGAAAAAGCAAACCCCTGCCTGGCTTCCAGCGGGGTCTTTTTATAACTGGCACTTATACAGAACATACACTACAATCCTTGTCTTTCTGGAATTTTACAGTACGGAACTTCATACCCAGTGCATCAAATACAAGCATCCTGCCTGTAAGCAGGTCTCCTGCACCTGTAATATATTTAACAGCTTCCATTGCCTGTAAACTTCCTGTAACACCACAGACAGCACCTAAAATCCCAGCCTGGTTTCCTGCTGGTACAGCTCCTTCTGGCGGCGGTTCTTTAAATAAACACCTGTAACATGGCGAGCTGCCTGGCACATAGGTAAAAAGCTGTCCCTGGAAACGTGTTACACCTGCATGTGAAAATGGTTTTCCTGCTTTTACACATGCGTCATTAATAAGAAACTTTGATGAAAAATTATCAGTTGCATCTATTATAAAGTCATAACCTTCTATTAATTCCATTATATTGTCTTTATCTGCATATATTTTATATATATTAACTACAGCATAAGGGTTTATTGCTGTTACTGCCCTTCTGGCTGATTCCGCCTTCGGTCTGCCTAAGCTGTCTGTTGTGTGCATTATCTGCCTTTGGAGGTTTGACAGTTCCACCAGGTCGGGGTCTGCAATGCCTAAAGTACCCGTGCCTGCTGCCGCCAGGTATAGTGCTGCTGGTGAACCAAGCCCTCCTGCGCCTATTACAAGAACCTTTGCATCAAAAAGTTTCTGTTGTCCTTCCCTGCCAATTTCATCTATAACCAGGTGACGCTGGTATCTTGCCATCTGTTCTTCTCTAAATTCCATTATAATCCCCCATGCCGCTTTCAGGCGGCACAAATAGTGATGAAAAATAATGCTTCCTGTACAGGTTTATATTACATAATTATCTATAACCTGCCCGTCTGAAAGCAAATCTGCAATAGTTATATTGTCAAAATATTCATTAATTACTTTTTCAAAACCTTCCCACATCTTAAGCGTCTTGCAGCCTGTGGCATTAACACACCTGTTTGGTTTCTTTTCAAGGCATGCAACTGGTGCAAATGAACCCTCAGTTACCCTTAATATTTCCCCAACTGTATATTCCTCTGGCTGTCTTGCAAGTTTGTATCCGCCGCCCTTGCCACGCATTGATATAAGGATATCATTTTTACTAAGTACCGAAACTATTGATTCAAGATATTTCTCAGATATGCCCTGCCTTTCTGCTATATCCATTAAAGTTATAAAACTGTCTGGATTCTGCTCCGCAAGGTCAACCATAACCCTTATAGCATACCTGCCTTTAGTTGATATTTTCATGCCAGTGCCTCCATAAACATTACACCAGTAATTATTTTATCATTTCTTTCTGGTATTCCTGTCTGTGTTCTGACTTATCTTTATACATGTTTTTATCCGCAGACAATATCATATTTTCAATGTCAATATCATCTTCCATATGGCAGCAGCACATTCCAATGCTTGCACCAACAGGATATTCCTTGTCTTTCACACCTTTTGTATTATTTATATTATCTAAAAGCCTTTTATAAAATTCTGCTGCACTGTATTCCCCAGAGCCGCCAGCAGTAAATGCACATACAAATTCATCACCGCCGAACCTTGCACATATGGCATCTTCCCCGCTTGTTTCACTGATTGCAGCTGCTACTGTTGTAATTGCAAAATCGCCTTCTGCATGCCCAAAATTATCATTAATATATTTAAGCCTGTCAATATCTATTGAAAATAAATAAAGATACCTGTCTTTGTATTTATGGCTGGCAGCAAGCAAATCAATTTTTTCATAAAAGCCCCGTCTGTTATAAAGCCCTGTCATATAATCTTTTAAATATAAACCGGCAATCTTATTATATGCTTCCTCAAGGTTATTATTTAACTTTTTAAGGTCTTTATTCATACTTGCAAGCTTATGGTTATGGATAACATTATCAACTGCATGTGTTATAAACATTGCAAATTCGTTACACCTCTGCATTGCACGCTCTTCTAATACAGGATATCCTTCAACAATATAGCCATACACATTCCTGCCTGAATTAAACTGCCGTACAAAAAGCACATCAATGCCATTATCTTCTGCCATAACCTTATCAATGCCTGGCATAAATTCCTCAATCATGAACTTCCTGCCAGTTTCATGGTATGTTCCATTGCTTACATCTAATATTGTCGTCATTCCAGAATATGTTTCTGCTACTTCACAGTTTGTAAACAGGCTGGATTTAAAACATGCAAACCTGAATACACTGCTCCATAAATGTGTAAATTCTGGAATACAGTCCACTATATCTGTAATGTTTTCCTTATCAAGCAGGGCTGTAATCATGCCACTCATTGCTATATTATGCCATGAACAGTCCCCTACAGAATGTGAAAGCGATGAAATTACAGTATTGATTTCATACATTGTCTTTGGCAGGCAGCCACATGACTGGCTTTTCTTCACCTTAAAATTTACTGTACACCTGTCATTATCCTGTGTATTACTTGTTCCCCAGCTTCCTATTTTATCCATAATAAATTTTATGGCACTTTCATAGTCAGGCTCACATGTTGAAATTACAGGGAAATGGTATCCTGCCCCTATTGTCCCGTCAAACCCTGTAACAATAATATCCTCTGGTACTTCATAGCCATATCCGCTTAAAACTGAACAGGCTGTCATCGCCATAGAATCATTGGCACATACTATAGCATCAAACTCTTTACCTGATTTTAAAAAACCTTCAACTGCTTTTTGTGCAGGACGTTCCCAGAAATCCCCATATGCAAGCCGTTCTGGTTCAAAAGGAATTCCATTTTCCACAAGGACTCTTTTATAAGCATCAATCCTTGCATCTGAATACTGGTTGCCTTTAAAACCAGCAAGCATATTTACTTTGCGGCATCCATGGTATTTTACAACATGGCGCACCATATCCTCAAAACCATCATAATAATCACAGTTTAAACTAATAGCACCCTCTGCGTCACCATCCAGTGTAAAAACAGGTATATCCCTGCTGCGCCCTATTTCTACAATCTGGTTAATGATTTTAATATTTTTTAGTGTTTCTGACATAACTATAATAGCACTCAGGTTTACATATTTTGCCAGTTCATATAACTGGCTCTCCCCCACATACCCGTCTGTTTCTTCTTCATCATCTGAGTTTGAAGAAAATGCTATTATAAAGTAACCCTCTTTCTCACTCTGCTTTTTTAACGTATTAATAAACTGCATAGGTATCTGGTTAAAAAGCCTTGCCCCGCATACACCAATAATTTTCTTCTCATTATACATAATCTACCGCTCTTTCTATATTACATAGATTTCCAATTTTATTTAAAAAAGACCCTTTAACCTCTTAAGTACGTGTTACATCATTAAGCCACTTATATGTTTTATACCTCCATGTTGAAACAGGTATTTTTAAAACTTCATCACAATAAAGAATAAAAGCCACTGCTACTGCTGGCAGCCCAAGCATAAACGCTGCTACATACCCTATAATTATTGAAACTCCCCACATAAACGCCACATCAAGGAAAAAACCGAACCTGGTATCACCACCACCCCTGAATATGCCAACAATAAGGGTTGTATTATATGCCTGTGCTATTACATAATATGACATTATTAAAATCATTATTGATAACAGTTCCCTTGCATCATCTGATAAAACAAGAACTGATAGTATAACAGGTCTCGCACAAAGTATAACCAGGCTTCCAAAAACGCCTGTACCTATTGACAGCTTTATAAAACGCCCTCCGTATATTTTAGCAAGCTCTTTGCTGCCTTCACCTATAGCCTTGCCAATCATTACGGCAGCAGCATTTGCAACACCAAACGCTAT
>Ga0073906_1005576_pt1 | contig 11164 bp, 11 predicted proteins | sample Inofromicrocosms_FD_65485 | JGI IMG/M metagenome (GOLD analysis project Ga0073906, IMG submission 65485) | Mouse cecum microbial communities from Vienna, Austria - Inoculum for glucosamine and mucus D2O microcosms | ecosystem: Host-associated > Mammals > Digestive system > Large intestine >... | reverse complement strand
AAATAGAGGTCGGCGGTCTCTACGGCATTGGGGAGGGGGAGCTCGAAGCTGAAGCTGTTCTTGTCGCCCTCGAAGAGCACCACCTTATGCTTGGTGCGGTTGGTTTCGTCGCCATTGTACTCTGTGTCGTACTTCTTGAGTTCGGCGCGTGTTATGGAGCCGGTCAGAGAGCTGAGCTGCAGCTTGAGGACGTCGTTCTCGAGATTGACGGTTTTGTTGTCGCCCGACAGGAATCGGCTGAACTTGCCGTAGCGGCCTATGGCCTGTGTCTCGTTTCTTACAGTCTGTATTGCCTTTGCCTGTTCGGCCACCGTCATTTTGGTGGTGTCGGCGTTGGCGATGTCGGCCCAGTCGATGTTGCGGCCTTCCACGGTGACGAAGCCTGTGACCACGCCATTGTCGAGAGTAAGGTTCACGCCGTTCTGAGCCAGGTTATATGCGCCGGGATGGTCAGCCACCGGCTTGCCGTGCTCCCGGATGTTGTTTACGAGCCATTCGCGGTCCTGCGTGGTCAGTGAGTCCATGCTCACGTTTACCGCCGTCTCTGCCGTCACGGAAGGCTTCTCGGCCTCCCCTTCCGTACTCGACTGCTCCTTGGGACTCAGCCACATGAAGAGCACGAAAACCGCCAGCATCAGCAGCAGCGCGTTGAGTGTATTCTTATCCATGGGTTATTGCTTTTTCTCTTTGCCGTAGGTTATGGCAGCTTTTATGAAGTCTAAGAAAATAGGATTGGGATGAAGCACTGTCGATGAGTATTCGGGATGGTACTGGGTGCCGATGAACCAGCGCATGCCGGGAATTTCCACCACTTCCACCAGGCCGGTGTCGGGGTTGCGTCCCACGCATTTCATGCCGGCCTTCTCGAAGTCGGCGAGGAAGTCGTTGTTAAACTCGAAGCGGTGTCTGTGGCGTTCGCTGATGGTGGTCGCACCATAGGCCGCGGCAACCTTGCTCCCCTCTTCGAGTCGGCATTCGTAGGCCCCCAGTCGCATCGTCCCTCCCATATTGGAGATGCTTTTCTGCTCCTCCATAAGGTCAATCACATTATAGGGGGTATGGGTGTCCATCTCTGTGCTGTTGGCATCTTTGAGACCCAGCACGTCGCGGGCGAACTCTATCACCATGCACTGCATGCCGAGGCATATGCCGAAAGTGGGCACATCGTTCTCGCGGCACCACCGCAGGGCTGTGAACTTTCCTTCTATGCCGCGCTGGCCGAAGCCGGGGGCGATGATTACTCCGTCCATATCCCTGAGCTGCCCGTCGACATTGGCGTCGGTGACCTTCTCGGAATTGATGTATACCACGTTGACCTTGTGGTCGAGATATGTGGCGGCCTGCATAAGGCTTTCGCATATCGACTTATAGGCATCCTGAAGCGCAACATATTTGCCCACGAGGCCGATGTTGACGGTTTTGTCGGCGGAGGCCAGTTTCTCGAGGAAGGTATTCCATCGAGAGAGGTCGGGTTCGGGACCTGGTTCGGTGCCGGTAATGTCGAGCACGAGGCCGTCGAGGTTCTGGGCATGCATGGCCAGCGGCACCTGGTAGATGGTGGGTTGGTCGAGGCTCTCTATGACGGCTTCCGGAGCCACGTTGCAGAACTGTGCCACCTTGCGGCGCATGGTCACCGGCAGCTCCTTTTCCGTGCGCAGCACGAGGATGTCGGGCTGTATGCCAAGGCTCTGCAGCTGCTTGACGCTGTGCTGCGTAGGCTTCGTCTTCAATTCCTTGGCGGCCTTCAGGTAGGGTACATAGGTGAGGTGTATGAAGAGGGCGTTTTTACCCATCTCCCATTTGAGCTGACGCACGGCCTCCAGAAAGGGTGTCGACTCTATGTCGCCGACGGTGCCGCCGATCTCTGTGATTACGAAGTCGTATTTGCCGGTGTTGCCCAGCAGCTTCACATTGCGCTTGATTTCGTCGGTGATGTGGGGAATGATCTGCACGGTCTTGCCCAGGTAGTCGCCGCGGCGTTCCTTGTCGATGACGCTCTGGTATATGCGTCCGGTAGTAACATTGTTTGCGCGGGTGGTGCGGATGTCGGTAAACCGCTCGTAGTGACCCAGGTCAAGGTCGGCTTCATGACCGTCGACGGTGACATAGCATTCGCCATGCTCGTAAGGATTCAGGGTGCCGGGGTCGATGTTTATGTAGGGATCGAACTTCTGGATGGTCACTTTATAGCCACGGCTCAGCAACAGCCGTGCAAGCGAACTCGACAATATCCCCTTTCCCAGTGAGGATACTACTCCGCCTGTCACAAATATGTATTTTGTCTCCACGTTGTGTGATGTTTAATCTAGAAAGGTCACCCCCGTTCCTGACAGGACATGACATTTCAGAATGCAAAGTTACACACAAATCCGCTAATTGCCAAAACTGCGCTCTAAGCAATTCGGTGTCAACCATTTCCATACGTTCCGGTTCAATTCCGTGATTCGGATGATGAGGAGCCGGGGATGTCGTATACTTTTTTTCTGACGAGGTCGGCGAGTTGCGGGTACGTGAGGTTTGACTCGCGGAGAGTGTCGTAAGGAATGGGTTTCCCGAAGAATACGGAGAAATGCTTACCCTTGCTGGCGCACACTTCAGCGGGGAGGAATATCTGCTCGATGTTGAATCTGACGCCGAGTTTTCGGCGCCATTTGGCGAGGCGGTAGAATCGCGGGCGGTTAAGGCCTTGGAAATAGACGGGGACGATATCGCGATGTGACTCAAGGGCCTTGGCGATAAACGATTTCTGCCATGCGAGGTCGGCCACTGTCCCGTCGGGTTGCAGACGCGACACCAGACCAGCCGGGAATATCAAGATCTGGCCATCGCCGGCATATGCTTTGTTGACGGCTATGGCGCCCTGCCGCCCCTGCCGCCCATATTTGTTGATCGGCAAGAACACGTCGCGCAGCGGCTCCACGTTCATCAGCATGTCGTTGACGAGGAAGGTGATGTTGCCGTCGCCGTAAAGAGAGCCGAGCACCTTGATGAGCCCTATGCCGTCGAGACCTCCCAGGGGATGGTTGGAGGCGAAGACATAGCGCTTGCCGGCCTCGAGATTGTCGAGGCCGTATACATCGAGGGTGAGGCCGAAATAGTCGTAGGTACGGCGGCAGAACTCCGAGCCGGTGGAGGGGTCGGTGGCCTCCAGCACCGCGTTGAGCTCATCCTGGTGAACGAGATTTTCCAGCAGTGTTATGAGCGCCCCGGGTATCAGACGCCCTTTCCAGCCTCCGATACGCTCTTTGAGAATCCTGTGGAGGTCTATGCGCTTCATTGGTCGTTAACCGAAGATTCCTCGTCCCAGAACTCCTCCTCCCAATCGCGGTCGGTAAGTTCCTCGTCGGTGTCGGGTATTTCCTCCGTTTCGAAGATGAAATTGTCTTCGGCCTCCACGCGGTGCCGGGCGTCGAGGGGACGGTGCACGGCCGCGAAGCGTGCCGGATTGTCTTCGCTGTTGATTTCGCGCCACAGCATATCCTTGAGTTCGGTGATGCCCATGCCGGTGGCCGACGATATGAACAGCGTGGGTACATCTCCGGGTAGGGTGGCCGCTATCTCCTCGCGCAACTCGTCGTCGAGAAGATCCGACTTGGAAATGGCCAGAACACGGTTCTTGATGTCAAGGTCGGGGTTGAACTCCCTCAGTTCCTTGAGAAGTATGTTGTATTCCTTCACGATGTCGTCTGCGTCGGCCGGGACGAGGAAAAGGAGTACGGCGTTCCGTTCAATATGACGTAGGAAACGGAGTCCGAGGCCACGTCCTTCGGCGGCACCTTCAATGATGCCCGGGATGTCGGCCATGACGAACGACTGGCTGTCGCGGTAAGGGACTATGCCGAGCTGCGGCTCCATGGTGGTGAAGGGGTAGTCGGCGATTTTGGGCTTGGCGCTGGAGAGGGTGGAGAGGAGCGTCGACTTTCCGGCATTGGGGAATCCTACAAGACCCACATCGCCGAGGAGCTTGAGCTCAAGCACCACGGCTTTCTCTATGCCGGGTTGTCCCGGTTGGGCGTAACGAGGCGTGCGGTTGGTGCTGGTGGCGAAGTGCACATTTCCCAGCCCCCCTTTGCCGCCGCGCAGCAGGTTGATTTCCTGGCCGTCGGCGGTGACCTCGCAGAGGAACTCACCCGACTCGGCATCGAAGACCGTTGTGCCTATGGGCACTTCAATCACCTGGTCCTGGCCATCGCTGCCGTGGGAACGGTTCTCGCCGCCGCTCTGCCCGTCGGTGGCATAGATATGCCGGCGGTAGCGCAGCGGAAGCAGAGTCCACATGTGACGGTTACCCTTGAGGATGATATGACCGCCACGGCCGCCGTCGCCGCCGTCGGGCCCTCCCTTGGGTATGTATTTAGCACGGTGGAAGTGCCGGCTACCGGCGCCTCCCTTGCCCGACCGGCACAGTATCTTTACATAGTCTATGAAATTGCTCTCAGCCATTTTTTCTTTTCCTTTTTTAATTAACCTCCGGCGGTGTCCCTATGTTCATAAAGGGCGAGTGTGTCGCGGAGCTGCGTCGTGACCATCAGCACCAGCTCCTTGGGCTCGAGCACCTGCAGCGAGTCGCCGAAGGAGAGGAGCTCGTGCACCAGCTCATAGTTCAATTTGAGCCTGAAGGTGAAGATGCTGTAGTCGTCGTGCACAGCCTCGGTCTGTGTATGGTGGAAGGGGAGTGCACGGAAATATTTCGCCTGGGTGGTGGATACCTTGATCCTTACCGTGCGCACTTCGGCCTTGCTGGAAGTGATGCCTATGAGGTTCTCGAAGAATGTGGCCGGATTGAGGTCGGGCATGTCGAAGTGCTGGTTGACGGTCTCCATTTTCTTGACACGGTCAAGGGCATATGTGCGCACATCGCCGCTCTTCTCCCTGATGCCTATCATGTACCATCGCTGCTTGTAGCGTTTCACGAAGCAGGGGAGAAAGAGAATGTCGGCATCGGGACGCGAGCGTGAGAACCCGGCGTAGGTGAACATTATCTTATGCCTGTCGCCTATGGCGCCGAGCACCATCGGCAGGTATTCGCGTGCCGACGGAACTTCCTCCACCGATACCCTGTCGGCTGGTATGGAACTCTCCTTGATGGCGCTGTTGACCGAATATGATTCCAGCAGCCAGTTGGTCATCTTCGAATCGAAGGCGCGCTCCCCGTGCTCTATGTAATAACGGCCCTGTTTGTCGCAGTTGATGTCTATATGGAAATTCTCCTCAATCGACCGGCGGTAATGGTAGAAGGTACGCTCCGGTATGGGGTTGCCGTCGCCCTGCGACGAGTTTACCCACAGGTCGTTGAGCTCCTGACGCGTCAGACGTCCGTAACGCGTCAGCGTGTCGACAATCCATATGTACCGGTTAATTTGTTCTCGCATGGCAGGTTGTGGAAAATTTAGGCAATGCTATTTCCCTGTAAATCAGAGATTTATGTGTGAGTGAAATTTTTTTTAGAAAAATTTGCACTCCGGCTGCAAACAAATTTCTCCAACCCTGTGTTATAATAGCGTAAGGTTTGAGAAACCGCACTGATTAAGAAAAGAGAGTCGCCTCGGCGGCTAAAAAGATATACTGCTACAAACGTTCTGAAAAAGTTGTTATTGTTGTTTTAATTGAAAAGAAACATGGTTTGCTGTGAAGCAAACCTTTTCTTTTTTATGTGCCTCCATGACGGAGGCACATAAAAAAGGTTTATCTTTAACGTTTGCCGTACATTGATTCGTAATACTGGCGATAGTCGCCGGAGGTGATGTTGTCGAGCCAGGGTTGGTTGTCGAGGTACCATCTCACGGTTTTCTCAATACCCTCCTCGAACTGTAGAGAAGGCTCCCAGCCGAGTTCTTTCTGGAGTTTGCGGCTGTCGATGGCGTACCTCATGTCGTGGCCCGGGCGGTCGGTGACATAGGTTATGAGTTTATCGCTGTAGCCTTCGGGGTTGCCGAGCAACCGGTCAACGGTTTTGATAACCACTTTTATAAGGTCGATGTTCTTCCATTCGTTGAAGCCGCCGATGTTGTATGTTTCGGCCGGTTTGCCATGGTGGAAAATGGTGTCGATAGCGCGAGCGTGGTCCTCGACGAAGAGCCAGTCGCGCACGTTCTCGCCCTTGCCGTAGACGGGCAGTGGCTTGCCGTGACGGATGTTGTTGATGAAGAGAGGTATCAGTTTTTCGGGGAACTGGTAGGGACCATAGTTGTTGCTGCAGTTGGTCACGAGCGTGGGCATGCCATACGTGTCGTAGTAAGCTCTCACGAAGTGGTCTGAGCTGGCTTTCGACGCCGAATATGGTGAATGGGGATTATAGCGGGTGGTTTCGAGGAAGAACTCGCTGCCGAATGCCAGATGGTGCTCGGCCGAGGAGGCGGTGGTGGTGAACGGCGACGCTATCCCCTCGGGGTCGGTGAGCTCCAGGGCCCCGTATACTTCATCGGTGGAGATATGATAGAAGAGTTTACCCTCGAATCCTTCGGGAGTTTCCTCCCAGTATTCCTTGGCGGCCTGCAGCAGAGCCAGCGTGCCCATCACGTTGGTGCGTGCGAAGGTAAAGGGATCCTTGATGCTTCGGTCCACATGGCTTTCGGCCGCCAGATGGATGATGCCGTCGATATGGTTGTCGCGGATGATGCGACGCATCTCGTCGAGGTCGGCGATGTCGGCCTTCACGAAGCTGTAGTTAGGCTTCTCTTCTATGTCCTTGAGGTTGGCGAGATTCCCGGCATAGGTGAGCTTGTCGAGATTGACTATTCTGTAGTCAGGGTATTTGTTGACAAACAGACGTACCACATGGCTGCCGATGAATCCGGCACCTCCCGTTATCAGTATGTTGCGTTTCGGCATATTCCTCGTATTGTGAATTGCAAAAGTTTGTGTTCAGTTTGAAATTGAAGTTGTTTCGACTAATTTTTATGGTAAGATTTATTATTAAACGTAAATTGGTTGAAACAACTTCATATGCAAAGTTAGCGAAAAAAAGTCAAAGATTCAAGAATTACTCCAACAGAGCAATCGTGAGGGCTATGAAGTCGTCGACCGACAGTCGTTCAGGTCTGAGAGTGAGAAAATGCTCTATGGTGGCAATCTTGTCGGGTTTGGCGTTTGCGAGCATGGGTGCCAGAGAGTTGCGCAGCGTCTTGCGGCGCTGGCTGAAGGCCTGCTTCACCAGAGCCTTGAACTTTGCCTGGTCGCAACCGAGGTCGGTGCGGCTGTTGCGGGTGAGGCGTATCACGCCGCTGCGCACCTTTGGCGGCGGCGTGAAAACATAAGGCTCTACCGTGAACAGATACTCGCAGTCGTACCATGCCTGCAGCAGCACCGACAGGATTCCCCTTTCACGCCCTCCCGGATCGGCGCATATACGTTCCGACACTTCCTTCTGAAGCATTCCGCCGGCAACCGGTATTTGGTCTTTGTTGTCAAGAATCCGGAAAAATATCTGGCTCGAGATGTTATAGGGGAAATTGCCGATTACGGCTAACTCCCTGCCGGGGAAAATGTCGGCGAGGTCCATGTGGAGGAAGTCGCCTTGAATCACCTCCAGGCCGGGATACAGGCGCGCCAGGAACTCCACGCTTTCCGTATCGAGTTCCACGGCTTTCAGCGGCCTTCCGGTGTCGATAAGATATTTTGTGAGCATACCCATGCCAGGGCCTACCTCGAGAATGGGGATGTCACCCCACCGGGAGGCACTCTCGGGAAGCTCGCCGCCACTGATCGTGTCGGCGATACGGCGAGCTATGCTTTCATCATTGAGGAAATGCTGGCCCAGCGATTTCTTGGCGCGTACCTGCTTCATGTCGTATATATGATGCCGTCAGAGCGTGGCTACCGTGTCGGCGGTCACGGGAAGGTCGGCGGCGATTGTGTCGGGCGCTACTTCTATGGTTTCGCCGTTGGGTGTCATGTTCTCCATGGTGCGCCCCTTGCACCCCGTTAGAGAACATACGGCGAGGACTGCCGCCGTAGCCGTAATCCCCGCCATAGTTGTGAGTCTTGATATTTTCATGAACACATGAAATTTATTTTACAATGTCAAGAAGGTCCACTTTGAAGATCAGGTCTTCATTGGGTCCGATGTTTGCCTGAGGCGCACCCATCTCTCCATATGCCAGCTTGCCCGGTATATAGAAGATGTATGTGCTTCCCGGGGTCATGAGCTGCAGGCCTTCGGTCCAGCCGGCGATCACGTGGTCCAGAGGGAAGGATGTGGGCTCGCCGCGCTGATAGCTCGAGTCGAACACGTAGCCTGTGGTGAGGCGTCCCTCATAGTTGACGGTCACCTGGTCGGTGGCTGTGGGGTGGGCACCCGTACCCTCTTTGAGCACAAGATATTTCAGACCCGAAGCCGTCACGGCATATGTGGAGTCGGTGGCCGTCTCCGACTTTTTGTCGGGGTTGTCGAATATTTTGGCGAGGGAGTCACGTTCAGCCACGGGCACCTCTTCCACCTCGGCCACTTCAGTGGTATCAGTTGTCGTGTCGGAGTCGGCGGCGGCAGTCTTCCCCTTGCAGGAAGCCATGCTTACGATACCGGCGCCTATCAGCAGACCCATGGCTATGATATTGAGCTTCTTCATGCCTTCTTGTTGACTTTAATGAGTTCCACATCGAAAATCAGGGTGGAGTGGGGAGGAATAGCTCCCGGCACGCCCTGAGGACCATAAGCGAGGTCGCTGGGGATGAAGAAGGTATATTTGGCTCCCTCTTTCATGAGCTGTACGCCCTCGGTCCATCCGGGAATCACGCGGTTGAGGGGGAATGTGGCGGGTTCGCCACGGTTGACGGAGCTGTCGAACACCTGACCGCTGACGAGCTTGCCGGTGTAGTGTACGGTTACTTCATCCTCGGCGGTAGGCTGTGCGCCGGTACCCTCTTTGACTACGACGTACTGCAGGCCGCTGGCCGTGGTCTTCACATTCTCTTTCTTGCCGTTGTCGGCGAGGAACTGCTCGCCTTCGGCGCGGGCTGCTGCCTCCGCTTTCTTCTGAAGATCCTCCAGATATTCGTTGATGAGCTTCTGGGCCTCTTCCACAGGTACTGCCGGCTCTGTGCCTGCGTATACTGATTTGATGGCCTCCATGTATGTGTCGAGATCAAGATCCTTGACACCCATGCCCTGAAGCTGACGACCCATCGCCAGTCCCCAGGAATAACTAAGTTTGTCCATATTCATTTCTATCGTTAAGGAGACTCCGCGGAGCCTCAAGGGTTATTAAAGATATAACAAACGGGAGAGACAAGAGTTGCGGGTCAGCGGGTGGCGGTGATGTGGAAGCATCCGCCTTTTCTTTCGAAAATCACGAGGCAACGGTTGTCGTTTCGCATGTCGCGCAGCACCTCGGCGAGCAGGTTCTTGAGGTCTTCCTCATGAATGGTGCGGCTCGGGTCGGTGTTGTGGAAGCGCGTGTAGCTGATGTCGAAGGTAGTGCCGAACTGATGGGTGCTGGAATCGACGGCATTCCTGTTGACACGGCGCAACCGCTTCACGGTGTAGGGTGTGCGCAGCAGACTCGTCACCAGGATACGGTAGGAGTCGGCGCCTCGGCTCGCCAGCGAATCGATGAAGTTGGCTCCTATGTCGCGCAGACACCGCTCCGCTTCCGGAACAAGATAGGGAAACGAATGTTTCAGCGTGTCGACGGTATAATATTCGTTGCTTTCCACCTTCACAATGGGGCGAGAGGTGAAATAGGCGGCTCCCACTTCGCGTATCGGCTGCATGCCCAGTCGCTCCGCGGCGGCATACTGGTATTTGTTGGAGTCGTTGAAGAACTCCCTGAGGTTGCCACGGAAATATATGGCTATCCGGTCATGGTTGCGTACCCCGGGCTTTATGTTGTATACCTTCTTTTCGCGTGGTTTCTGCGGCTGTTCGTCAAGTGGCAGGCGACATTCTTCGGTCCGGGATGGGTTTGCGGTATGCTGTGCCGATGCGGTGGCCTCGTCAAACTCCTTGTTGCGCATACATGCCGTCGACAGCAGCAGCGCCAGAACACCCGCCATTACCGTCAGCAATAGGATGCCGTCGTACTTGCCCCTGTCTGTCCCGTTGTCGCCACGGGTCTCTCCGTTTCCTTTGGTCATGACCGCAAAATTACTAAAAATTGCGAAATTTTACTAATTTTGCCGATATGGAAAAGATTCAAGGAGCACTCATAGACATGGACGGGGTACTGTATGATTCGATGCCGGGACACACACTGGCATGGTGGCGTATGATGACGGAAGCCGGTTTCGACGTACCCCGCGACGAGTTTTATCTCTACGAGGGGATGACGGGCCATGCCACCATTCGGATGCTTTACAGGCGCGACCGTGGAGCGGATGTCAGCGAAGAGGAATGCCGCAGGCTCTACGCGCGGAAGTCGGCATATTTCAGCGAATGGGGTGAGCCGCCGCTGATGCCGGGCACTGCCGACGTGTTGCGTATCCTCAGGGAGAAGGGTGCTGTTTGTGTGCTTGTCACAGGCTCCGGTCAGCAGAGCCTTCTCGACAGGGTGCGCAGCGACTATCCCGGCATTTTCGCCGACGGGCATATGGTAACCTCACGCGATGTGACTCACGGCAAGCCCGACCCGGAGCCTTATCTCAAAGGAGCGGAGATTGCCGGCGTGAGCCCCGGGAACTGTCTGGTGGTTGAGAATGCCCCGCTGGGGGTAGTGGCCGGAAAACGCGCCGGCGCTTTCGTGTGCGCCGTCACAACGGGCCCGATACCTCGCGACGAGTTTGTGAAGGCGGGTGCCGACATGATTTTCGGCAATATGCATGAGTTTGCTGCATGGCTCGACAAAAATCTTGTGCCATGAGCTGGCGCGAGGAACTTGCCGTAGTGGTGGATGCCTTGAATCCCGATAAGGTATTCATACTCACCGACAGCGGTGTGGCGCCCCTTTTCCGTCATGACGAGGAGACCACGATAATGGTGGCTGCCGGAGAGGGGAGCAAGAGCTTCGGCACTCTTGAGAAGGTACTCGGGGAGCTTGTGTGGCGTGGCGCCACGCGCCGGTCGCTGCTCGTCAATATCGGCGGAGGAATGGTCAGCGACCTCGGCGGTCTCGCCGCCGGACTCTTCATGAGGGGGATACGGCATGTCAACATCCCCACTACATTGCTGGCCATGGCCGATGCCGCCATCGGCGGCAAGACTGCCATCGACTTCTGCGGGTTAAAGAAC
>Ga0073906_1005575_pt1 | contig 11164 bp, 7 predicted proteins | sample Inofromicrocosms_FD_65485 | JGI IMG/M metagenome (GOLD analysis project Ga0073906, IMG submission 65485) | Mouse cecum microbial communities from Vienna, Austria - Inoculum for glucosamine and mucus D2O microcosms | ecosystem: Host-associated > Mammals > Digestive system > Large intestine > Cecum... | reverse complement strand
AAGAAAACGTGAGCCAACTATGCCACGTCGTAGTTTGAAGGTCGTAGGAAACCATTTGCACAGATGTAACAATAGCAGCCCACGCTATGCGCGTGAGAACCACTATGCTATCCTTGTGCGTTTTTTGAATTTCCTACGTTCTCAAACTACAAGATAAGCATAACGCTTATTATTTTTCCAAAATGTCGTGAACAGCCCGAGGGCTATCCGACTGCAAAATTAACGATTTTTCTCAATGTCTTGCTATTCACAACCTCAAATTTGGAGTGATATTGCGAAAAAGAATCGACTTAAATATAACTAACGCCACTTAAAAATTCCAAAATCGGGTCTCCCATTTTCGATTTATCCAACTAATTAGTACACCATCAGTACACTACTAAATTTATAACTATCTGATAATAGAACGGAACGGCGCCGTTCCTATTGTTTTGTGGGTTGATTATTGCCATCCGCCTCCGATGGCTTTGTAGAGATTTACGAGTGCTATGTTCTGGTTGCGCAGGGCGGTGGTCAGTCCGATCTGGGCATCGAGATATCGGCGCTGGGCATCAAGCACTTCGATGTAGTTTATGCTTCCGGCGCGGTATTGAAGCTCGGCGAGTTCCACATATTTTTTAGCGGCATTGCGTGAGTCGGCTTTCAGAGAAGTGGTCTCTCGGGCATTGTTATAGTTGACCACTGCGTCGTTGGTTTCGCGGAAAGCATCGAGCACCCGTTGCTCATATCCGAGCCGGGCCTGGTCATAGGCGGCGATGGCGGCTTTGTATCTGGCCTTTTTCTTGCCGAACTGGAATACAGGGCCGGCTATGGCTCCGGCAACATATGAGAAGGGGGATTTGAGCAGGTTTGTCAGGTCGTCGTTTTCAAGGCCGCCTTGCAGCGAGAATGTCAGTGAGGGGAATCTCTCGGCATGTGCAATACCCACCTTTGCCATGGCAGCTTTCAGCTTAAGCTGGGCCGAGCGGAGGTCAGGGCGGCGTTTCAGCAGTGTCGACGGCAGGCCTATCGGGATGTTTGATGATGTTGCCATGGCGGCGATCGTGTCGGCACGTGTGATGATTGAGCCGGGATATTCACCCATCAGCAAGGACAGTGCATTTTCGGTCATGCCTATGCGGGCTTCGAGATTCGGCACCATCGCGGCGGCTGTGGCATATTCCACTTTCGTCTGTTGGTAAACGAGTTCCGAAGTCAATCCGCCTTCAAAACGTAGTTTTGCTTTCGCCATACCTTCTTTGCGGTTTTCGAGAGTGCGCCTGACAATGGCCAGCTCGTTGTCGAGGGCAATCAGGTTGAAATATGCGGTGGCCACTTCGGCAATGAGCGATATTTTCATTGCCCGCCGGTCTTCAACTGTCGACATCCACATGGCGTGGCCTTCACGCTTGGCCCAGGTCAGTTTTCCCCACAGGTCAGCTTCCCAGCGCAGGGTTGCTTTGAGGTCGAATTGCGGGTCGGGGATGTATGATTTCCCGTAGTAATCGTTGGTTTCGTGATTGGCGCCGATGTTTATGCCCACTTCGGGGAAGAGCGCGCTGCGGTTGATGCGATAGACCTGCTGTAGCTCTTCGATGCGGGCTGTGGCTGCGAGAAGGTCTTTGTTATGCTCAAGGGTTCTGCTTATGAGGGTGCACAGGGCGCTGTCGCCATAGAATTTCCACCATTCAATGTCGGCGGCAGTGAGGGTGTCGCCGGCGTTTTCCGCAATCTCAGCCGGGAGATTCAGCTGCGCGGGGGCGCAGTCTCTCACTCCCGAGCAGGAGGCGGCCAGCAGGATGGCCGGGAACATGGATAATAGAATATGAAGTTTTTTCATCTTGGCAGATTCTTTTTTAGTTTGATTTTGTTGACAAGCCGGTAGATCCATACGAAGAAGAACGGCACGAATATTATGCCTATTGTTATGGCTATCAGCATACCGAAGAATACACCTGTGCCGATTCCCTGTCGGCTGGCCGATCCGGGGCCGGAGGCGAACACCAGCGGGATGAGGCCGAGCATGAATGCGAGCGAGGTCATCACTATAGGCCTGAAGCGGAGCTTCATGGCATTTAATGCGGCGGTCTGTGGCTTTTCACCTTTATCGACAGCTTCTTTGGCAAATTCTACAATAAGAATTGCGTTTTTGGCCACAAGACCTACGAGCATTACCAGTCCGATCTGGAAGTAGATGTTGTTTTCTAACCCGCATATCCAGATGCCGAGGTATGCGCCGATGCCGGCGACGGGTAATGAGAGGATTACGGCCATAGGCACAGTCCAGCTTTCATACTGGGCGGCAAGGAACAGGAATACGAACAGGAATGCCAGCGACAACACAAGACCGGTTTTGCCGTTTTCATGTTTTTCCTGATATGACAGGCCGCTCCATTCCACTCCGATTATGTCGGGCAGTTTTTCATCGACTATTTTCTGCAAGGCCTCCATGGCCTGGCCGGAGCTGTAACCGTTGTGGGCTTCCCCGGTGATTGTTGCAGCGTTGAACATGTTGAAGCGTTTCATCGTGCCGGTGCCTGTTGTGTAGCTTGTGCTGCCGAGAGCGGTGACAGGAACCATTGTGCCGTCGGCACCTCTTACGAAAAAGAGGTTTAGGTTATCCTGGTAGGCACGGTAGGGGGCTTCGGCCTGCACATATACTCGGTAGATGCGGTTGAACATGTTGAAGTCGTTGATATAAAGCGAGCCGGTGAACGCTTTCATCGTTGTGAATATGTCGGAAAGCGGCACTCCGTGCAGGCGTGCTTTGTCGCGGTCGACATTGTAGTAGAGCTGTGGGATGTTTCCTTGCATCGTTGATGACAACCGAAGGAATTCGGGACGTTTGGATGCATAGGACATCAGGGTGTCGACGGCATGCTGCAGGTCGGCATATGTGGCGTCGCCACGGGCTTCAAGCACCATTTCAAATCCGCCTGATGTGCCGAGACCCGGAATAATCGGCGGGGTTGAAAGGTAGACTTTGGATTCGGGATAGCGGCTGAATTCCTGGCGCACGCGATCCATAAGGTTATTGATGCTGCCGCTTTCGCGTTCTCCCCATGGTTTAAGAATCACTGTGAGCTGGCTGCGCGACTGGCTGCTGCCCACGCGGGGGCTTGAACCGGTGACGTTGAGCACATGGTCGACTTCGGGCTGGGCAATGAGATAATCCATGGCGCGGTCGGTCACGGTGCGGGTGCGTTCAATGGTGGCTCCCTCAGGAAGTTCGAGCTCCACAGTGAAGTAGCCTTGGTCTTCCTGTGGCATGAAGCTCTGGGGTACCAGGCGGTTCATTACGTAGATGGCCACCAATACCAGGCCGAAAGCGGCAAGCATGCGGCGTGAATGACGGAAAGTCCAACGTACCAGGCCTCCATAGAACCGGTTGCTTCTGAGCAGGGCATAATTGATTGAGCGGAACAGCTTGTTCTTGCGTTTTCCACTGTCGGGTTTGAGGAATTTGGCACACATCACGGGGCTGAGTGTGAGCGCTACGATTGTTGAGATTATCACAGACACGGCGATGGTGACTGTGAACTGTCGGTAGAGCTGGCCGGTTATGCCGCCGAGGAAGCTGACCGGCACAAAGACGGCGCAGAGCACCAGCGACATTGCTATCAACGCTCCCGACAGGTTGCTCATGGCTTTACGGGTTGCCTCGTATGGGGTGAGGTGTTCCTCGTTCATTATCCGGTCTACATTCTCAACCACAACAATGGCGTCGTCGACCACTATGCCGATGGCCAGGATGAGACCCAGCAGTGTCATAAGGTTGAGAGAGAAGCCGAACAGCAGCATCACACCGAAAGTGCCTATCAGAGAAATCGGCACTGCAACCAGTGGGATCAGTGTGGCGCGCCAGCTTTGCAGCGACAGGTAGACTACCAGTATGACGAGCGCAAGAGCTTCAAAAAGAGTTCGGTAGACATGGTGGATAGAGGCTGTTATATAAGTAGTGGCATCGAATGGCACTGAATATGAGATGCCTGAAGGGAATGATGCGCTGATTTCCTCCATCGTTTTCTTCACAGCATCTGCCACCTCTATGGCGTTTGCACCCGGGAGCATGTTGATGTTGAGCACGGCGGCGTTTCCTCCGTCGATGCCGCTCTCGGTTGAGTAGCTCGATGCTTCGAGTGATATGCGTGCCACATCTTTCAGACGGATGATTGATCCGTCGGGATTGGCGCGTACTACTATCTGTTCGAATTCCTCAACCGAAGACAGGCGTCCGCGGGCTGTTATCGGGAGGGTCACATCGATGCCGTTTATGGGGGCGTCGCCCAAAACACCGGCGGCGGATTCGCGGTTCTGGTCTTTGAGCACGTTCTGGAGGTCTTTTACCGTTAATCCCAGATTTGCGAGCTTATCCGGTTCTACCCATATCCGCATTGCATAATAACGGCTGCCGACATTAGACACGCTGCCGACACCCGGCACGCGCCGGAGGAGGTCGAGCACGTTGAGTGTGGCATAGTTTGACAGGTATATCTCGTCGTATTTAGGGTCGGACGACTGGATAGTGATTGTCAACAGTTTGCTTGCGGCCTGTTTTTCAACCGTCAGTCCGTTCTGCACTACTTCTGTCGGAAGCCGGGATTCGGCTTTTTTTATGCGGTTCTGTATGTCGACGGCTGCGAGGTCGGGATCGACGGATATGTCGAATGTGACCACACAAGAGAACCCTCCTGAATTGGTGCAGGTCGATTCCATGTAGATCATGCCGGGTGTGCCGTTGAGTTCCTGCTCGATGGGGGTGGCCACGGCCTGTGTTACAGTCTGAGCGTTTGCCCCAGGATATGAGGCTGCGATTCTGACCACAGGTGGGACTATCTGGGGGTATTGGTCAATCGGAAGCATCATAAGACCGATTGCCCCCACAATCACTATTACGATTGACATCACGGTGGAGAATACCGGATGGTCGAGGAAAAAGTTCTTTTTCATAACAGGAGGGATAATGGTCGTTATTTATCTGGTTCTGTGGTGTTGTTGCCGGATGCGGATGAGGCGGGTTGAATGTCTGCCAACCGGACTTTCATGCCGTGTGACAGTTTGTGCATCCCTTCGACCACAATCATTTCCCCGGCGGAAAGGCCGCGTTCAATGACTGTGTTGTTGCCTGTCTCGGGGCCGGTCTCAACGAATCGGCGTTCAACCACTTTGTCGGGCCGCACCACATAGATGTATGCGCCTCCGTTTTCGATTTCAAGCGCTTTTGTAGGCACTACCACAGCTTTTTCCCTGACATCCATCAGAAGTTTTACTTTTGTGAACTGGCCTGGAAGGAGCGTGTGGTCGGGGTTTGGCATTTCGGCACGTACGGAGAATGTGCCGGTTTTAGAGTCGACCTGAGGGTCTGCAAAGTCGACCGGCCCCTGATAAGGGTATTGGGAGCCGTCGGCGAGAGTGACTGTTATGAACGGATTCCAGCGGCGTGTTGAATCACGCTGGCCGAGATTCACGTTGCGTTCTTTGGAGCGCAGGTAGTCGAGAGATGTCATGCTGAAATCGATTCTGACGGTGTCGCTTTTGACCACCGTTGCGAGCAAGGACTGCCCTCCGGGGCCTACCAGTGCTCCGATATCCGCATTCCTTTCCGAGATATAGCCTGCAATCGGTGATTTGACGGCGGTGTAGCCGAGGGTCATCTCAGCTTGGGTGAGGTCGGCCTGGCATACAACCACGTCGGCAGCTGCGCTTTCATAGGCAGCAGTGGCATTGTCGAGGTCGAGCTGGCTGGCCGCGTTTTCGGCATATAGCGGTTTGATGCGGTTTAGGTCGCGTTTGGCTTTCAGCTCCTGTGCTTTGGCTTTATTAAGCTGTGCTTTAGCCTTGTTTACGCGTGCCTGATAGATGCGCGGGTCGATTATAAAAAGTGTCTGCCCTTTGTCGATGAATGTGCCTTCGGCGAAAAGCATTTTTTCGAGGTAGCCTTCGACACGGGCGCGTATTTCAACGAATTGCTGGGCACGCACGCGCCCGACATATTCGCCATAGATGTTGACATCTTCTGTCTTTACTTTCTCGACCGCTACCACCGGAGGCGGTGTCTGGGCGGGTTTCGGCCTGAGCATGATGACGGCCGCTACCATGGCGGCTGCAATTATTATGGCGCCCACGATTATGAGGATGCGTGTGCGTAACGGCATTTGCGAAAATTTAGTGGCGCAGCCGGTAGCAGCGGTCTTTATGTTTCTGGAAATTACAGGATGCAGTTTTTTTATATTCATAAGTGTCGCTATAAAGTGATGAACCCCGTTTCTGCATGGGGATAAACATAATGTGTGATAGTGTATTATGGCCTATTGGCACTGTACTTTCGTTTATAACGTGCAAAATTACGAAATTGTTCTTGACCCTGGGCTGATAATCGGATGTTGATTATGTATTTTTTTGAGATGTTCGTTTTGGTGAAATCTATTTGTGCAATATCCGTATTCTCCACAATGAAAAAATATTGTTGTGAAATGAAAAATAGGGCGTTTTCAGATGTTATAAATTCTGAATCATGTTGTGGATATTACTAAAATTGCAAACTAATATTTATCAATCTTATATTTATGGATATTTTGTTTCTTTGTGTTGTTGTGTTCCTGTTTCTGCTTGCGGTTTTTGACCTGTCGGTTGGCGTAAGTAATGATGCTGTGAATTTTCTGAATTCAGCGATAGGTTCAAAAGCCGCTTCGTTCCGGCGTATCCTGATTGTAGCCGCCATAGGGGTGTTTATCGGGGCGGCGATGAGCAACGGGATGATGGATATAGCGAGGCATGGTATTTTCAGACCCGAACATTTTTCGTTTTATGAGTTGATCTGCATTTTTATGGCGGTTATGGTGACCGACATAATACTGCTTGATGTGTTTAATTCGCTGGGGATGCCTACCTCTACCACAGTGTCGATGGTGTTCGAGCTGTTGGGTGCTACGTTTGTGGTGTCGCTGCTGAAAATCGCCGGAGACACGGCCGGCCTTGGCATAAATGACCTGCTTAACACTGAAAAGGCGTTGTCGGTGATAATTGGCATTTTTCTGTCGGTTGCGATTGCGTTTGTGTTCGGCACACTGGTCCAGTTTCTGTCGCGCATGATTTTCACGTTTAATTATAAAAGCCGGCTGAAATGGAAAATCGGTGTTTTCGGAGGATTGTGTGCAACGGCCATAGTTTATTTCCTGCTGATTAAGGGTGCTAAGGATATGTCGTTTATGACAGCAGATGTGAAAGGGTGGATTGATGGCCACACATTGCTGATTATCGGCGGATCGATGTTTTTTTTCACACTGTTGATGCAGTTGCTTCATATCCTGGGGGTGAATGTGCTGAAAGTTGTGGTGCTTATGGGAACCTTCGCTTTGGCCATGGCTTTCGCGGGTAATGACCTTGTTAATTTCATCGGAGTGCCTTTGGCCGGGCTGGCATCTTTTCAGGATTACACGGCGAATGGGGGAGGGGATGCCGGCGGCTTTCTGATGGGCTCCCTTAATGAGCAGGGGGATACGCCGTTATATTTCTTGATTGGTGCGGGTGTGATAATGGTGGTGTCGCTTGCCACTTCAAAAAAGGCTCAGAAAGTTGCCCAGACAGAAATAGGCCTTGGTAGCCAGGGTGGAGGGGATGAAATGTTCGGTTCGTCGCGTATTGCCCGTCGGCTTGTCAGATGGTCGTTGTCGCTGATAGAGTGGGTTCGTAGGGTTACTCCAGGCAGGGTGAAGGCTTGGTTTAACAGGCGGTTTAATGTTGATGAGACAATAATGGAGCAGGGTGCGGCTTTCGATCTTGTGAGAGGTTCGGTAAATCTTGTGCTTGCCGGGGCATTGATAGCGCTTGGCACGTCGATGAAACTGCCTCTGTCTACGACATTCGTTACATTCATGGTGGCGATGGGAACGTCGCTGGCCGACCGTGCCTGGGGGCGTGAGAGCGCAGTGTTCCGTATAACAGGTGTTATATCGGTTATTGGAGGATGGTTTCTTACGGCCGGGGTCGCTTTTATCGGGGCGGGAATCATTGTTGCCCTGATGCATTGGGGCGGACAATGGGTTATGTTCGCGTTTGCTGTGTTGACCATCGGGTTGATTATCCGCAGCAACCGGCGCTTCAGAGCCAGGAAGGCTGAAGATAAAGGTGACGTGCTGTTCCAGGCGATTCTACAATCGGATGATGAAACCGAGCGTTGGCCTTTGTTGCTTCAGTTTGTGACTGAGCAGCAGAGCCGGTTTCTTGTTTTTGCAGAAGAAAGTTATGACGCTGTCACGCAGGCATTCATAAAAGAAGACGTGCGCACCTTGAATAAGATGGGCAAGATTCTGAATGACCGGAAGAATATGTTGAAGAGCGTGCGCAGGAAAGAGACGCTGTGTCTGCGCCGGATTTCTCGCGAGACCGCTATCGAGAAGAGTGCATGGTTTCATCTGAGCAATAACAGCTGCATGTCGGTATTGTATAACCTTGGCCGTATAGATGAGGTTTGTAAAGAGCATGTGGGAAATAATTTCATGCCTTTGCCGCAGACGCAAGCCGAGGAGCTTGAGTTGCTACGGACACGTATCTCTGTTGTGTTTGATGATATAGTTGCGATGTCGGAATCGGGTGATACGGCAACGGTGCCTATGTTGCGCAGACATTGCGATGAAATCAAAGATGTGATTTCCGACACATATCATAGGATACATGACCAGTTGCGCGAGGGTGATACCGGAAATATGACGGTGTTGTATGTGTATATGAACATCCTTCAGGAGACCCAGGAGATGGTTTCGGCATTGCGTAAATATCTGCGTGCTTTCGCAAAATTACGTGATACGAATTTTAATGCGCGGGCATTGCCGGGTGGCGTTTGGCAAAAATAACGTTGCCATAAGTCGGGGATTGGATATTTTCATTAATTTTGCAGAGGCCAGGGGGCTTTGCGCGGGTATGGTCTGTAACGACTTATACCTGTCGGAATGGCTCCAGGTTTTGGATTTAGACAAAAATACGTTTTGATGAAAACAGCACTTATAACTGGGATTACAGGGCAGGATGGTTCATATCTCGCCGAGTTTCTTTTGGATAAAGGATATGATGTGCATGGCACTATACGCAGGTCGTCGGTTGATTTCCGTGAGCGGATAGCCCATCTTGAAGGCCATCGTAATTTCCACCTCCATTATGCCGATCTCGGCGATTCAATGTCGATTCTGCAGGTGGTAGGGAAGGTGCGCCCTGATGAGATATATAATCTGGCAGCCCAGAGCCATGTGCAGGTGTCGTTTGATTCTCCGGAATTCACCGCCGACGTTGATGCGTTGGGGGTGCTCCGTGTGCTTGAGGCCGTCAGGCTCTCCGGATTGAAAGACAGCTGCAGAATCTACCAGGCATCCACTTCGGAACTTTACGGTAAAGTTGAGGAGGTGCCTCAGAATGAGAACACGCCGTTCCATCCTTACAGCCCTTATGCTGTTGCGAAACAATATGGCTATTGGATTGTAAAGGAATACAGGGAGGCATATGGTATGTTCTGTTGTTCGGGCATACTTTTCAATCATGAGTCGGAGCGCCGTGGCGAAACGTTTGTTACACGCAAGATAACGCTGGCGGCGGCCCGTATCGCCCAAGGAAAGCAAGACCGTCTCTATCTCGGCAATTTATCGTCGTTGCGCGACTGGGGGTATGCTAAAGATTATGTTGAATGCATGTGGCTGATTCTCCAGCATGACACTCCCGAGGATTTCGTTATTGCCACAGGCGAGCAGCATTCGGTGCGTGAGTTCGCGCAACTTGCTTTCCACAATGTAGGCATTGAATTGCGTTGGGAAGGTGAGGGGGCCGAGGAAAAAGGGATTGATGCTTCTGACGGACGTGTGTTGATTGAGGTGTCGCCCGATTTCTACCGCCCTACAGATGTGGTTAACCTTTGGGGCGACCCGACAAAAGCCCGTGCCAAACTGGGGTGGAATCCGCAGAAAACGTCCTTTGAAGAGCTTGTGAAGATAATGACTGATGCCGATATGGCGAAAGTCGCCGTGGAACGCGCCGGAGAAAGTGTGCGCACGAATTTGGTTGAATATCTCGAAAAGGGTATTGTGAAATGATGGAAAAGGATTCTAAAATCTATGTGGCCGGCCATCGGGGTATGGTTGGTTCTGCAATAGTTCGTGAACTGCTCCGGCAGGGGTATACCAATATAATAACACGCACCCATAAGCAGCTTGATCTTATCGACCAGAAAGCGGTGGCTGATTTTTTCGCTTCCGAAAAGCCTGAATATGTGTTTCTTGCTGCGGCTAAAGTGGGGGGGATAGAGGCTAACCGGATGGCGTTGGCCGATTTTATGTATGATAACATGATGCTTGAAATGAATGTTATCAATTCTGCTTGGAAAAATGGTGTGAAAAAGCTGGAATTCCTCGGTTCTTCATGTATTTATCCGCGGATGGCGCCTCAACCTATGCCAGAGTCATGTTTGTTGACGTCCGAACTTGAAAAAACCAATGAGGCTTATGCCTTGGCGAAAATTTCCGGCTTGAAATATTGCGAATTTCTTAACCGGCAATATGGCACCGACTATATTTCTGTGATGCCTACCAACCTTTATGGCCCGAATGACAATTATCATCCATCGCATTCCCACGTTCTTCCGGCTTTGATACGGCGTTTCCATGAGGCCAAAATTCAGGGGCTTGCCTCTGTGGTCTGCTGGGGCGACGGTTCTCCTTTGCGGGAGTTCCTTTATGTTGATGATTTGGCCAATCTTTGTGTGTTTCTGATGAACAACTATTCGGGGAATGAAACCGTCAATGCCGGTACCGGGAAGGAGCTGAGTATAAAAGAACTTACCGAGCTTGTTGCAGGTGTTGTTGGATATAAAGGAGCGATTGAATGGGATAAGGATATGCCGAATGGCACTCCGCGCAAACTTCTTGATGTGTCAAAGGCCACAGCTCTCGGTTGGACATATAAGACCGAGCTTTTGGATGGTATACGTCTTACCTATGCGGATTTTTTATCGAATCCTATGCGGGCAGAAAGATGACTTTTTTTGAAATGAAGTTTTGGCGGCAATATGTTGTATTGCAGCGGTTTATGTGTCTGTTTGGTGTGTTTTATGTTTGATGGTTGCGGAAATTGGCTGAAAAAAGTGCTCGAAAAATTTGGAGGTGAGAGTTGGAATGCGTAATTTTGCACCCGCTTTCCGGAAGGG
>Ga0073906_1005573_pt1 | contig 11168 bp, 10 predicted proteins | sample Inofromicrocosms_FD_65485 | JGI IMG/M metagenome (GOLD analysis project Ga0073906, IMG submission 65485) | Mouse cecum microbial communities from Vienna, Austria - Inoculum for glucosamine and mucus D2O microcosms | ecosystem: Host-associated > Mammals > Digestive system > Large intestine >... | reverse complement strand
TAGAACTTCGTCAGATTGCGCTCGTCAAGCCCGGCAAGCGTGCCGTCGAAAACATCGTCGGGTATGCCCTCAAGCCTGTCTACCGGCGACATCGTGCCGTTAACGGCAAGGCGCAGGGTAACCCGCGAACTAATGCCGCGGATAGCACGGGCTGCCGAATAGACGCCCAGCGACCACGCCACCACGCATATCTCGGCATATCCTGAGGCTCAGCTCCAGTCTATATCCGAGCTGCGATAGTCCCAGACCACCATGATGTCATAGCCCGGACGCCTAAGTCCGGCAAACGGCGCGGCGTCCATGGCCCAGCCGGCAAAAATTATTATCAGTCGAGGATTTCCCTCCTTATATATATGGCGATGCTGCATCAGAGAGTGGTGCGGAATAAAAAACGCCGCAAATTTACCCAATTTAGCCCAACAATCCAAAAAGGCCCGCCAAGTTTGCCCCGCGGCAAAGTACGCACTATTTTTATTTTGCGGAGGGCCAAAAAATAGCTAACTTTGCGGAAAATTTGGAAAGGCTTGCCAAGCCGCCTTAAAAATTTGAGTTTTCAGTAAATATTTCTATGGATATTATCACTAATCTGCTACTGCCCGGCAACGTTTCGATAGCATCGACGCTGTTGCTCTACTCTTTCGTGATAGCAGCCGGTATCTACATCGGTAAAATGAAGATTTTCGGCGTGTCACTCGGAGTGACATTCGTGCTCTTTGTGGGCATTCTGATGGGCCATTTCGGCTATGTGGTCGACGAGGGAATCCTCAAATTCGTTAGGGAATTCGGCCTCATACTCTTTATTTTCTCAATTGGTTTGCAAGTCGGCCCCGGCTTTTTCTCATCGTTCAAAAAAGGCGGCATGCGCCTCAACATTCTTGCCGTCACCGGCATAGCCTTGAACGTGCTGATAGTTCTCGGCATATATTTCTTCGGAAACGTAAACGACATTTCCGCTTTGGTGGGCGTTATGAGCGGTGCCGTCACCAACACCCCCGGCCTTGCCGCCGCCCAGCAGACGATATCCCAGATGACACAATCCGCCGAAGAAGCCAACCTTATGGCAAGCGGATATGCGGCCGCGTATCCCCTCGGCGTTGTAGGCATAATCCTGTCGATGTTTGTAATCAAGGGAATTTTCCGCATCAACACCGACGAGGAAATACGCAAAATCGAAGAAGAACAGGAAGACTCCCGCCTCAAGCCCTTCATACTCACCATCAAGGTAAGCAACGAGCTGGTACACAATATGACCATCGTCAAGCTCCACGACGTGGTACAGACAAATTTCGTTATATCCCGAATCATGGGTAACGACGGAGTTGTGACAATACCCAAATCCAGCACCACGATTCACACCGGCGACCTTCTCCTTGTGGTATGCTCTGCCCAGGATGCCGACCGCTTCAAAGCCGTGATAGGCCCGGAAGTGGAAATGGACTGGGAATCGACCCCCAGCCCCGTGTTCTCGCGCCGCATTGTGGTGACTAAGAGCCAGTACAACGGTGTGGCACTTGGCTCGCTGCGCCTCCACAACGGCTACAAGCTCAACTGCACCCGCGTCAACCGCGCCGGAGTTGACCTGCTTGCCTCTCCCAACCTGCGCCTCCAGATGGGCGACCGAATAACAGTGGTAGGCAACCTCGAAGACATCGAGCGCCTCGCCGACAAGCTCGGCAACTCGATGAAACGCCTCAACCAGCCCAACCTCATCACCATCTTCGTAGGCATCATACTCGGTATCATACTCGGCTCTATCGATATAGGCTTCGGTATGAAGCTCGGTCTTGCCGGAGGCCCGCTCGTGGTGGCGATACTCCTGAGCCGCTTCGGCTACAAAGCCAAACTTGTCACATATACTTCAAGTTCAGCATCGTTGCTGCTCCGCGAACTCGGCATATGCCTGTTCCTTGCTTCGGTAGGCATAGCCGCAGGAAAAGACTTCGCCGCATCTGTATTCAACACCACCGGCATGTGGTGGGTAATCTGGGGATTTGTAATCACCGTGGTACCCCTCATCATAGTCGGCTGCATCGCGCGTGGACACGATAAGACGAACTTCCTCACCATTATGGGTCTTATGTCGGGAGGTTGCACCGATCCCCCTGCCCTTGCATATGCCAACAACTCAACCGGCAACGACGCACCTGCCGTGGCATACTCGACTGTTTACCCTCTTACCATGTTCCTGCGAGTAGTGGCCGCCCAAGCCCTGATACTCTGCCTCGCCTAAGGACTAATCACTTAATACATAAGCCGGCCGTGGATTCCTCCACGGCCGGTGTCGTTCTTGGTATAGATAGTGAAAACATTAGCGGTCACTTAAGGCCCGCCTTCGCTGTAATAACACCTCAGGAGGCCGAAAAGATATTGAAATACTCTTTTTTAACACTTATGCCGCCCATTGGATATTTTTTTGTAATTTTGCGCAAAGAACTCGCATGAGTCCAAGAACGTTCATTAATGACCATACTCGAATCTATAAATCATAATCATCGGGCCGAGCTACAGCGGCTCAACGAGCGGATCTCCAACCAGTTGGAGAACTCCAACACACTCATGAGCCGCATAGTGATGTCGCTGCTCCGCACCAAGGGAAAACAGATACGCCCCCTGATGGTGATGATATGCGCCGGAATGTTCGGTCCCGTCGACGACAAGGTACTTGCCGCCGCCGTGGCCGTAGAGTTGCTCCACAATGCTTCCCTTATACACGACGACGTGGTAGACAACTCCCCTACCCGCCGCAATATGCCTACCGTCAATGCCGTGTGGGACAACCATATCGCCGTCCTCGTAGGCGACTTCTTCACCTCGTCGGCCATGCAGGAAGCCATATCCACCGCCGACCTGCGAATAGTCGACGTGCTATGCCGCCTTGGCCGCAGCCTGTCGCTGGGCGAAATCGACCAGATATACAACGCCCGCGAACATTCCTTCAACGAAAACAACTATTACCGCATAATCGACTACAAGACAGCTTCCCTCTTTGTGGCAAGTGCCGAAATGGGCTGCCTTGCGGCAGGAGTCGACGACTACCGTCTTGAAGCCCTTTCGGAGTACGCGCTGCTTTTCGGACGCTGCTTCCAGATACGCGACGACATATTCGACTACTTCCCTGCCGAAAAGGTAGGAAAGCCCACCGGAAACGACTTGCGCGAAGGAAAAATGTCGCTACCGCTGCTCTACGTGCTCAACCGCGAAGGACTCGAAGGAGTGGACGACATCAAAAAGATGCTGATGGCCGACACACTGAGCGACGCAGAAATATCGCACATTCAGGCTTTCGCCCGCGACAACGGCGGCATCGACTATGCTTTCGACGTTATGGAACGTCTGCGAAAACGTGCCTGCGAATGCCTCTCCAAACTTCCGCAGTGCACAGGCCGCGACGAGCTGGAGCAGCTTATTGACTTCACCATATCACGCAACTTCTGATTATGGACGGCAGGAGGAAACAGCACAGAGGCATGCGCCTGCTGGCTTGGGCGGTAATATCCACGCTTATGGCGGCTTGCGCAAGCATGGGACGCCCCGAAGGCGGCCCGCGCGACGAGGTTCCACCGAAATTCGTGCGCTCTGATCCCGCTCCCGGTGCCACAAACGCCATGCCTAAGCGTATGAGTGTGATTTTCGACGAAAACATACAGCTCGAAGACGCCTTCACCAAGGTCGTTGTGTCGCCCGCCCAGAAACAGCCGCCCACAATAAGTGCGAACGGCCGCAGGCTCACAGTCGATTTCCGCGACACCCTGCTGCCCAATACCACATACACCATCGACTTTGCCGATGCCATCAAAGACCTCAACGAAGGCAATATCCTCGACGGTTTCGCGCTCGATTTCTCCACCGGCGACACCATCGACACCCTCCGCATATCGGGAATGGTACTCGAAGCCAAATCGCTCGAACCGGCGCAAGGCATGCTCGTGGGAGTATATTCCAACCTCGCCGACTCCGCCATAAGTACACTACCGCTCGAACGCATAGCCCGCACCAACCAATACGGTCAATTCACTATCCGCAACCTCAAAGCCGGCAAATACCGCATATTCGCCATAAACGACCTCAACCGCGACTATCACTGGGACCGCTCGGAAGACGTCGCCTTCTATGACGCCATCGTAAGTCCTTACGTCGAAGACATCGAAGTGACCGACACCCTCTATGCCAACGACGGAAGCGACTCCCTCGTGGCCCGTCCCGGAGTGCGCTATCTGCCTAACGACATACTCCTGTCGTGGTTCAACCAAGGATACAAGGCAGCATACCTCTCCGACTACAAACGCCCCGAACGACGACGCATCACATTCAACTTCGGAGCACCGGCTGACACCCTGCCCGAAATACGCATAGTCGACGGCGCCGGAACCCCGGGCAGCGATATCTCGGAGTGGGCATTGCTCAAAGCCAACGCCACACTCGACACTCTCGAATACTGGATTGCCGACACAGCAATCGTGGCAGCGGACTCGCTCCGCCTGTCGGTACGCTATCTGCGCACCGACACCACCGACCAGCTGACTTGGAAAACCGATACCCTGCGATTCAACTTCCGCGACCCTGCCGACAAAAAGAAAAAGAAGAAGAAAGAAGAGGACGAGAAGCCTCGTTTCACAGTCGACACCGTGACCGGCGACACCACCTTCCTGCCGCCGGCTGATATGGAATATCTTGCCATAAAGAGCCTCGGAGGTAGCGCGCAGGAGCTTAACAAGCCTCTCATCATAGAAGCAGGACTGCCATTGGCAAGCCTCGACAGCACAGGCGTGCGCCTCCAGATACAGGTCGACACCCTTTGGAAAAACGTGCCCGTAAATTTCCGCCCGGACTCGGCGAACCTGCTTATGCGCCGACGCGCCGACATAGAGTGGCAGCCCGGCTCCAAATACAGGCTCGAAATAGACACCCTCGCGGCGATGAGCATATACAACGTATGGAACAAGCCGTTCTCTACCGAGTTCACCGTCAAGCAACCCGAGGACTATTCCAAACTCATATTCACACTACCCGGACTCGACAGCATACAGGCCGTGGTGCAGGTGCTCAATTCTTCCGACGCCCCGGCCTACGAGGCCGTCAAGGCTCCCGGCAGCACACGCGTGGAGATACCGTTCATAGCCCCGGGCATGTACTATGCCCGACTGATTATCGACGCCAACGCCAACGGCAAGTGGGACACCGGCCGGCTGCTCGACTCAATCCAGCCGGAGGAGGTGTACTATTTCGCCAAAAAGCTTGAGCTGAAAAAGAACTGGGACATCGAGCAGGAATGGAACATATATGAGCTCCCGGTAGACGCGCAGAAGCCATACGCCATAAAGAAAAACAAGCCCAAGCTGAAACGCGGCGAAAAGGCTCCCGGCGAAGAGGAAGAAGAAGACGAATTTGGCAACGGCACCTACGACCCGTTCTCAGGCCAAAGCGGAAACCGTGGCAACGGAGGCTTCGGAGGCTTTGGCGGAGGTGGTCTGCGACCGGCCAACAGAGGCGGAGGATTTGCCCGTTAACAAAAACCATATTTAGTGAATTTAATATAATGAGTTTCACATTCTCGCAAATACTCGCTATTTTTGTAATACAAGCGGACGGCACAGAGCCGTTCGGCATACTACAATCTTAGCACATTTTATTTATGAAGAAGAAACTCATCATCACATCGCTTGTTGCCGCAGCAGCCGCTTTCTGGGCGTTTGCCTGGGCCAACGAGCCTGCGCGCTCCGATTCGGAAGAGTCTTCCGACACCCGTATGTCCGGTCGCCTGATATCGCAGGACGACTTTACCCGAACGGCGGAGAACACCGTAAATGGCGTAGTAAGCGTCAAGAGCTTCGCTTCTCTGCGGTCGCGGGAATACAACAACCCCAACGAATACTACTACGACCCGTTTTTCGACTTCTTTTTCGGCTCGCCGCGTGGCCGCAACACGCCTAAGGCCCAGCCCCAGCAGCCCAGCCAGCAGCAGACAGGACTCGGTTCGGGCGTGATAATAAGCCGCGACGGGTACATCGTTACCAACAACCACGTCATTGCCGACGCCGAACGCCTCGAAGTAACACTCAACGACAACCGCAACTTCCCTGCGACAATAGTAGGCTTCGACCCAGCCACAGATTTGGCTCTTATAAAGATCGACGCCACCGACCTTCACGTAATCCCCATGGGCGACAGCGAGAAGCTTCGCGTGGGCGAATGGGTGCTCGCCGTAGGCAATCCTTTCGGCTTCACCTCCACCGTGACATCGGGCATTGTCAGCGCCAAAGCCCGCAACATATCGAGTATGACCGGCGAACCCGCGCAGGGCGGCATACAGTCGTACATACAGACCGACGCGGCCGTTAACCGTGGCAACTCCGGCGGAGCCTTGGTGAACCTCGACGGCGAACTGGTCGGCATCAACACGGCCATATACTCCCAGACAGGGGCTTACGCCGGCTGCTCTTTCGCCATCCCTACCACGATAGTCCAAAAAGTGGTAGCCGACATCAAGACCTACGGCACAGTGCAGCGCGCCGTTCTCGGCATACGCTTCGGCGAAATTACGCCTGACATCGTTGCCAAATATAATATCAAAGGCGTGGTGCGCGGCATATACGTGTCGGAAGTGGAAGAACGCTCGGCAGCCCGGCAGGCCGGCTTGCAGCAAGGCGACGTAATCGTTTCGATTGCCGGACGCCCCACATACACCACCGCCCAGCTGCAGGAAGTAATTGCCGGCCTCAGCCCCGGCGATAACGCCGAGGTGATATTCTATCGCGACGGCAAAAAGATGAGCACCACAGTGACCATGCGCAACAACCGTGGCGACGTGAGCATAACCCGCCCCGACGGCGACCTCGGCCTCGGAGCATCGTTTGCAGCCCTCGACGAAAGCACCGCGCGCAATCTCGAAATACGAGGAGGCGTGGCCGTGTCCGATATCGACCCCGACGGACGCTTCGGCCGTGCCGGCGTACGCGAAAGCTTCATAATCCTCGCAGTGAACGGCAGCAGAATCACAGAACCCGAGCAGCTCAAATCAATCTGCAAGCAGCTTGCCAACTCGGCGGCTCCGCAGGACAGGGTATTGTTCCTCTCCGGCCTTTACCCCTCGGGCAAAGCCGCATACTACGCAGTGCCCCTCTCTGATTAAAAAATACGCCGGGCGGCGAACACTTGCGCGCCGCCCGGCGTTAATACTTCAGATTTTTAAAATTAACAACTAACCCCTATAAAGAATACCGCAATGAAAGGACTTCCCATTATCATCGCAGCTCTCGGAGGCGCCCTCGTAGGCGCGGCAACCGCACTCCTTTTCGCGCCCCAGAAAGGCAGCGAAACCCGCGACGCCATCAAAGGCTTTATCCGCAGCCACGTACCCGGAATCAAGGAGCAGGAACTTGAAAGCCTTGCCGACCAGATTGCCGAAGAAATCAAGGAAGTAAAATAACCATACCCTCCCGACAACATGAAAGGTCTTCTCGCATTCGTATTCGGCGCTGCCGTAGGCGCTGCCGCAACCGCGCTCCTCACACCCACAACAGGTCCCGAACTGCGCGAACGCATCAAACTGATACTGCAGAAACGCGGCATCATCGCAGCCAACGACATCGACGAACTCGTCGAAATGATTGCTTCCGAAGTAGAAGGAAGCAAGTAAGCTCACAACCCGCACGCGGCGCCCGCCGGCGTCTGCGCGTGGGTCGGACTTATACCCCGGCCCACGAAACACCCCTATAAACATCGCATTATGGAAAACAGCGACCACCGCGCCTCAACAAGCGCGTCGGCAATAAGCAACACCGCCACACGCTACATCAAACTGTTGCTCGAGGATACGCGCCTCAACATTGCCGAAAAGCTCACAAGGCTCATATCGGCCATCACCGTATGCGCCCTCTTGCTGGTATTTTTAATCGTGGCACTATTGTTTGCCTCGCTTGCCGCAGGCTATGCGCTAAGCCCGTACACCGGTCACCTTGGAGCATTCTTAATCGTGGCCGCATTCTACGTGTTGCTCGCCATAGTGCTGATATCCTGCAAACGCGTATTTATCGTCAACCCCATTGCGCGCTTCATCAGCCGACTGATGCTCCAAGCGCCAACTCAGGAACAAGCGAATGATAAACCTGCCTCCGTATCCTAAAGCCCCCGACAATGGTTGGAAGGGGCTGACGCTCGACGAAATACGTATGCGCCGCGCACTCGTGCAGGCCCGTATGGAAATTCAGAAATACCATCTGCAGACACATCTGGAAGGTATGCGCGAGCGCACGCCGCTGTTCGGCGGTTCGTCGTCGCTGTTCTCCCGTATCACCGGCGCGCTAAGTTTCGCCGAATACGCCTTTTTAGCCGTGCGGCTATTCCGTATGGTAGCCCCGATATTCCGAAACAAGAAATAAGCCCTACACACAACGGCGCCTCGATCAGGCGCCGTTTTTTATGCCCTCACTGATAAAACCGCGCTTTTTGTTGCTTTTGCACTCGACTTATTCGTATCTTTGGCTGACCGCCTTAGATACTCACGCTCGGCAAAATCAAATAAATTTGCTTTTTCACTCGACTTATTCGTATCTTTGCATAAAATAACCAAGCAATTATACCCATATGCACAAATTAGCAATGACAGCAAGCGCACTGCTTATGGCGGGTAGTGCCGCCACTGCCGGCGGAGGCGTGTTCGACATCGAAGCGCTCGAAGCGCTCGGACGCGTCAGCGCTCCCTGTGTGGCACCCGACGGCAAAACAGTGCTATTCGGAGTGGCCTACGAGAATCTCGCTGAAAACAACGCCAACAACGACCTCTACACAATAACTATCGGAAGCGAATCTGCCCCCACGCGCATCACCGACACGCCAAAAAGCGAAAATGGCGCCGTGTGGTTCGACGGCGGACGACGCATAGCATTCCTCTACCCCGATGCAGACGGAAACGCGCAGATGTGGACTATGAATGCCGACGGATCCAACCGCGTGCAGGCAACCGAGCACGCCGGCGGTATCTCTGGATTCCTTCTGTCGCCGGATGAGAAAAAGATAGTGGTGATAGGCAATGTGAAATATACACGCAGCGCCGGCGACCTCTATCCCGACCTGCCCAAAGCCACGGGGCGCGTGGTCGATGACCTGATGTACAAGCATTGGGACGAATGGGTAACCGAAATCCCCCACCCCTTCATAGGCACATTCGACGGCACCAAAGCCACCGGACTATACGACATAATGGCCGACGAGCCGTTCGAGGCCCCGATGAAACCGTTCGGCGGCGTGGAGTCGTTTGCATGGAGCCCCAATAGCGACATGCTCGTATACGTGTCGCGCAAGAAAACGGGCATGGAATACGCCCTGTCGACCAACTCTGACCTCTACATCTACAACCTCGAATCGGGCGAAACGCGCAATCTCACCGAAGGCATGGAAGGCTACGACACAGCGCCCGCCTTCTCTCCCGACGGCAACTACCTTGCATGGCTGAGCATGGAACGCGACGGCTACGAATCTGACCGCAACCGGCTCTTCCTCCTCGACTGCAAGACCGCCGTGAAGAACGAACTGCCCACCGACTGGGACTACACCATCAATGAATTTGCGTGGGCTCCCGACGGCAAATCAATAATATTCATCGCACCAAAGGACGGCGTGGCGCCGGTATTTGAAGTTAGTCTGAAAAGCCGCAAGCCGGTGGCGCTCACCGACGTGCAGGCAGACTTTGCAAGCCTTCAGGTGACCCCCGACCACATCGTCACCATGATGCACTCAATGCTGCGTCCCAACGAAGTAATGACCATAGCCCGCCACCCCAAGGGACGCCGCTCGGCGCTTCAGCCTCTTACCGACGTCAACGGAGAATTACTCGCGGGTATCGACATGCCGACCGTGGAAAAGCGCATGGTGCCCACCACCGACGGCAAACAGATGCTTACCTGGGTGGTATATCCTCCCAAATTTGACAAAACAAAAAAATATCCCGCCCTGCTGTACTGCCAAGGTGGCCCGCAGCAGCCCGTGAGCCAGTTCTGGAGCTACCGCTGGAACTTCGCCCTGATGGCTGCCAACGGATACGTAGTGATAGCGCCCAACCGCCGCGGTCTTCCCGGATTCGGCTCGGAATGGAACGAACAGATATCGAAGGACTATCCCGGACAGAACATGGCCGACTACCTCGCCGCTGTCGACGACCTCAAGCGCGAACCGTACATCGACTCAAAGCGCATAGGCGCCACAGGAGCAAGCTACGGCGGATTCTCCGTATACTATCTTGCCGGCAACCACGACGGCCGCTTTGCCGCCCTCTTAGCTCACGCAGGCATCTTCAATATGGAGGCACAGTACCTCGAAACAGAGGAAATGTGGTTTGCCAACTGGGATATGGGAGGCGCTTACTGGGAGAAAGACAATGCTGCCGCACAACGCACATTCGCCAACTCACCCCACCGCTTTATCGACCGCTGGACAACGCCCATCATGATATCGCACGGAGAATACGACTACCGCATACTCGCCTCGCAGGGAATGGCGGCCTTCAACGCGGCCAAACTCCGTGGCATCCCCGCGGAAATGGTGATATTCCCCGACGAAAACCACTGGATTCTGAAACCGCAGAACGCCGTGCTGTGGCAGCGACTTTTCTTCCGCTGGTTCGACAAGTGGCTTAAGTAAATGTCGAAAGCCGCTTTAAAGAAAGAACTCGAAAATCTATCGCGCGAACAACTCATCGAGGTAATAGGCGCAGCCTATTCCTCGTCGAAAGAAGCTCGCGCATACTTCGAGTTCTTTCTTAACCCCGATGCCGACGCCCTACTCGACAACAAAATCGATATAATCAGCAAGGAGCTGGCACGGGCTAAAAGAGGATACTCCAAAGCACGCATCACCGTTATACGGAAAGCCGTCAGGGATTTTTCGTCATTCGGCGTCGGCGACGAATACGTAGGGCGGCTTATGTACGCCGCCATACGAATGATAGCCGGAATGGAAGGATACTATTACTACCCCGCCACACTCACAAACGGCGTCCTCAAGCTCGTAGAGGAATACATCGCTCTATCCGACCGCAATGCCTCTATTGGCGAAGCAATGGCGAACATAGAGCGGCTCGAAAACGAGAATATCGGACGCCCGGCAATGCGCTCCCGCATAATGGAAACAGCCCGCCACGCCATAAGCGGCCAGACATCGCTCAAGCCCATAAA
>Ga0073906_1005572_pt1 | contig 11168 bp, 5 predicted proteins | sample Inofromicrocosms_FD_65485 | JGI IMG/M metagenome (GOLD analysis project Ga0073906, IMG submission 65485) | Mouse cecum microbial communities from Vienna, Austria - Inoculum for glucosamine and mucus D2O microcosms | ecosystem: Host-associated > Mammals > Digestive system > Large intestine > Cecum... | reverse complement strand
AAACGGTTAACGCTCGCATATAGTGATTGTTAGCACTGTACGATGCAGACTGCTAAAATTTGCCGAAAAATACGTAATATATCTTGACAAAACCCGCCGTATAATGTATTATGTATAAGTAAAATGCCATAAAGAGGTGCGTTATGCCCATTTCAAACGAGATCATAGAACTCGAGCCGGTCAAAAAAGGCAAGCTCAAGTTTATAATTTCCATAGTTATCGCCGCGGTAATGCTTGCGCTTGCCGTGACGTTTTTGGTCATGTATATCATCAAACCCGCCGCGGAGGAGTATACCGGAAAAGTAAACGGCGTTTCCGTAACGTACACGGAATTGTTCGACACCGGCGAGACCGACGGCTCGGGCAACAAAGTGTATACCGCTTCGGCGGGGAATAAATACATCGTTTACGCCGAGGCGAATACCGAAGGCGACGCTTCCGACGGTATACGTTGGGACGTTTCAAACAACGATGCGTTGATAGACGTAAAGTATGACAGAGAAAAACTCGAGGACGGCAGCCTCGGTCGGTTTTTTTGTTCGTTTACGGTAAATGCCGATTTCGTTGCGAGTAACGGCAAGTCCGTGGTTTCGCTCACTGCGCGTTCTTTGGCGGACAGCAGCAAAATATCGACTGTTTACATGAAACTCGTAAAGCAAAACACCGAGCATATCATACTCGACAGATATTCTTGGAGAACCAAATCCTCGATCACCAATCCCGCCGTCAATTCTTCTACTTTCGACATTAAAGGCAAGTCTATCGACGTTGCATATATCGAGGGACGCGACCCTACGTATACGATAAACTTCAGACAGCTCGGCAAATACAATTCGTCGACTAACGAGTATTCCAAGATCTCGTATGTGGGCGGGGACAACGACGTAGTCGTAAAGTCGGATAACGAAAACGTATTGTATATAGAATCGCAGCCCCGTCAGTCCGGTCCGAACGTTACTACCAACAGCATGACGTTCAAAGTGCGGGGAACGGGCACGGCAAAGATAACGTTTACCGCAAAAGATTCCGGCATTACCCAAGATATTACGATAAATATCAAGAGCTGCGAGGCTCTCGGTTATATCGAAGATATTTATTTTTCGTCTATACCCGTAACAAAAGACTTCTTTACTCAGGAAGGTTTGACGGACGATAACATCGGTCAGTATATACAAAAAGGCGATCTCAATCTCGTGCGGCCTACGCTCGCGATGACTTACGACAATATTTACAATCACATTATCATAAAGCCTTTGTCCGTTCAGTTCGATGAAGCAAAAGGCGAAATGAAAACCGATTGGCAGAATAAGATCAAGATCGAATCGGATTCGTCAAAGTCGAAAAAAGACGCTATAACGATCACGCGCATGTCCACATACACGCGCATAATGACCAATCAATTGTCAAAGGCAAGCGAGTGCGCGTTGATAATAACCGACGATTCGCAGGAAAAAATGGGCGCGCGCGCATCTGTCGGTGTGAATATCGTTGCGGGCAACACATCGGGAACTGCGGAGCTTAAAAACGGCTCTATCGTTTATACCGACAAGCAGATAGAGGACGGGTTCAAAGACGGTATAGCTGCGTCTCAAGCTACTTCGTTCGTGTTTAACGTGCGGTTCAATTTCACTGCGCCCGCCGAACAGAAAATCGATACTATGATCGATTATGTGTCGAAGAGCTATAAATTCGAGAACGTCAGCAACGGAGTCAAAATATATCTCGGAACGACGGAGCTTACCGGCGGAACGGTATATACATTGAGCAAAAACGACTTTACCGTTACGCAGGGAGCGGATAAAAACACGTACTACGGCGAAGTAAGTTTCAGGATCGGTTTCGATAACGAGATGAGCGCGGGGCAGTGCGGATTTACGTTTACCAAGATCGGTTCGGATATCCCGTTCTTCAGCTCGCAGAACTCCGCTTGGAGCAAAAGAGTAAAGTTCAAAATAGCTATCGATCCCGATACGGCGTATTTTATCCCTACGGAAAACATCACCGAAATCGTGACAAAGAGCGGAAATCAGACCGGGCATTTTTATCCCGCAAACCCGACTGCGGAGCGAAAGACCGACAGCGATGGTAACGCGTACTACGAAGGCTCGTTGGACGTTTACGTTCAGCATCTCGGCAAACAAATCCCCGTATGGTTCAAGCCCGAAGATTTTATCGGTAAAAATTCCGAAAGCGGCACAATCGAAGCAAGCAATATTCTGACCAACACCGTTATTTCAAACGACAACAGCGGAAATCTCATATTCGGCGGCGGTTTGTCGTCCGACGCCGCGGTTAAATCGACTGTGACGGTAAAGAACATAAACGGCAGAGTGATAGGAAAATTCAATATAAACGTTTATGTGTTCGACGCTTATAAAGAAATAAAATGCAAGAATGCGGACAGCGAGACGCATCAGTATTCGGCTAAGGAAGCGAGCGCAGCCGATTATTACGGCAAGGTCGTCGTAAAAGACGAACTTTTGGCTAACAAACTGAAAGTGGAAACGGAATTTGCCGCATATACGGGCAAATTGGACGTTGATATAGAATACGGCAGCGGTAACTCGTTGCTCGGAAAGTGGAACGACAGCAAGACGGAAAAGCTGTTCTATATAGGCGGCACAATAGACGCTCCGCAAGGCGACCCGTTGTTCAAATACACGAGAACGGGGCTTACGCCCATGGTCGATCTGTTCGCATACAGTTACAACAATAATGCGGACGTCAGCCGTATAACGGTTATATACAAGCCGACCGACATCGATACGTGGTTATTGCCTACGGACTTCTCGTGCCGCAGAGATCACGTGTTCGAGCGTCGTACCGACGGCGTAAAGCTGTTCTCGACCAATAAATTCGACGACGAATCGGAAATTTCCTCGGTAGGCGACGTGTTTTCGCATAACGCCAATCACAACACAAATATCACACTGTATCTTTCGTCTATCGTCGATATAGGCAACGGAACGCCCGTCGTGGCGCGCAAAGCCATAAACGACAGCAGAACGGTTGCCGCGTATACGCTCGCGTATTTCGATGTTAAGGGCGGCGAAACCGAAGGCGTGTCCGCAGGCAAGTACAGAGACCTGTCGTTCAAGACTCCCGAATTGACTAATGAACCGAGCAAAACCATTACGTTTAGTTTGGAGATCAACGGAATCGCGAGCAACAAGCGCGTAAACGTCGTCGTGTCCAACGAAGCGCGCGACGTTGCAAAGATAGAATTTTTCGATGCGGACGGCAGTACATCTGTCGCGTCGCTGTCAGAATCGGATCTTTCTTCGCTAAACAGCATTGTATTCGGTAAGTTCGCTTCGAGCGACACGGATTGTTACGGCAAACCCGTGCACATGAAGATTACTTACGTTGCCTACGATGCGTCGAAACACAATGCGTTCGCGCCCGTAACGCTCACGTTCCCCGATCACGTAAGGCTCGTGCTGGACGGCGTGACGGTGGACGAGAGCGGCGAGCATACGTTTATAAAAGACAAGAGCAGTATCGCAGATGCAAATGCGGTTCTTTGGGTAGAGAACATGCGTTTCGAGTTGATAAAGGAGAAGATCACGTCTTCTGACGCAACGTCGGGCAGTACTCTCGAACAATGGAACGGAATAATCAAAGCGGTAGGCAACGATCAAGTCGCTAATATAAACATTTCCGTCGGCACGTCCGTCATGGAGATCAAGTATCAACAGTACGACTTGGCTAACAGACGCCCGATAGACGAGAGCTTTACAAGCGGAGAAAACGAAGTGCATTTGAATATGGCTCTCGACGGAACGGACAAAACCGCCGTCGACGGCGCGGCACAGTCGTTACGATTGAGATACTTCACGTATGCCGCCAACGACGGATACTCAAATTGGTTCGATACTTTGACAGACTCTACGGGAGCGTACGGCAGCGGATATTACGTAAACGGAATTCTGTTCAATAAGGAAATGATGAATCCCGTGATTTTCAAAAAGCAAGCCGACGGTACGTACACGGAAGACGAAGGCACGCTTATCTGGGATCTTAACAAAGAAACGCGTATTATCACCGTCAAGCCGAATATCGCAAACTTGGTAGCCGGCGTGCAAGAGTTTAAGATCGAGCTTACGGATAGATCGAATAAGGAGAGTGAAAACGGCAAAACGTTCACGCTCAAGATCGTAGTTACTGTTTCCTTTAACGTGTTTAGCGTCGATCAAGCCGCGGAACAATACAATATACAAACGTCAGGCAAAGCGGGCGACAATACCTATGCCGAAGCGAACGGAAGCATCGTTTATAATTACGGCAATGCCGCATACGCGCCCGCATCGACCGACGGCGTAAGAGTATATTTGGAGAAAAAGACGGGCGATAACAGTTTCGAGAGCTACGAAAGCTCCGATATGAACGTTGCGTTCACAAATACGGACTTTACCGTAAAAGTCAAAAACAGCGTTACGGGTATAAGCGACCTGTTGTATATCACGGTTGATCACAACGGCAAAATTTCGCGCAAACCGCTGTATATCTCCACTTCGTCTACGGGTATAAGGCTCAAGGCGGGCGGAATTTCCGTAAGCGGAAACGTGGCAAACGTTAACGTTACGGGCAGCGTAAATAACTTCGCTATCGCCGCCGAGGCTTATAATCTCGGTTCTGGCAGCGTCATCGGCGATGTCATCTGGTACGGATTGTTTACCGATCCCGCATGCAATACCGCGGCAAGCTATGCCGAATACGTAAACGGAAACATCGTGTTCAAGGCGGGCGCGGGTACCGACGGCGCGGTATATCTCAAAGCGTATCTCAAAGCCGAGGACGGCAACGAAAACGCCGCCGTTTCCCCGCTCGTGATAACTGTCAATTACACGGTCGATATAGGGAACGTTGTGCTCGACGATATTCTCGTCGGTTCGAGTCTGCCCACGCTGCTGTTCTACGGCGGCGCGAGCACGTATTTCGATCTTGACGGACACATCAAGGCGACAACTGTTTTGGGCGACGTTATCTCCGGAGCGACAAACGCCGTTGCCGTCAAAGACGGCAATCTAACGGTGAGCGGGTTCGAGGTGAGAGCGGGAAGCTCTCAAGGCGGAACAATAACCGTTACCGCGACGTATAACGGTAAATCGCAATCGAAAGATTATATTGTTTCGGCTCGAACCGTCGAGCTTACGAATTTGACTGCGTCCGCATATTCGGCTACCGTGAACATTGCGGAAAGCGACAGCGCGACTGTCAAATGGATGTGCAAAACGATAAACGGAATGTCGAACGTGTTGTTGTTTAACGCCGTTGCCGCCGGTAACAAGTTTACCGTAAGCACTGCTGCGGATAACACGTCTACGATCACCGTAAATCGCAGCGCGTTTACGAGCGCCGATTACAAAGAACACAAGTTTACTGCTACGCTCACTTATGCGTCGAGTTCGGACGCCGTCAAAGGCTCTATAGTTTTGACGCGCGAATTTGCGCTCACGGTTTCGGGCGAATATAAACCTGCGTTTACGCTCACGAAAGGCTCGGGCGATATTTCCGATAACTCCGAGATAGCTTGGAAAGATAACCAAAGCAGCGAGTTTACTATAAACGTCGCCGACCCGAAAGAAGGCGCGACTTACAGCGTAGAGGTCAAGAACGGAAACGACGTTATAAACGTAAACGGTATGAAGTTCACGCTGTCCGGCAGCGCGTACGGCGAAGTTAAATTCGTTGTAAAAACCTCACTGTACGGAAAAACGTACGTGTCCGACGAATTTACTCTAAAAGTGACTAACGGCGGCGCGCTCACGTCCGGTCTTTATAAGGGCAACACTTCCGTAGCGGCAGCCGATACCGAAGTTATAGATTATACCGATACCGCTCCGACGTTTACTTACAAGGTAGATACGTCCGATATCGGTTCTGCAGTCGATTCGGGCAATGTGAAAATCATCTATACCGGCGACGTTACCGCTACTTCGCTCATCAAGGACGGCAATATATTCTATATGACGTTTACGGTCGCGAAAGAAACAACGCTGTCCGTAAGCGGAACGGTCGTTGTCAACGGTGCGGCGTATCATTTGACAAGCCGTAAGGTCGTGTTTACTGCGACGAAACCCACGTTCTCCGCAAGCGTGAATAAAACGGGCATAAGCTCGGGCGAGACCGCGACGGTGAGCGTAAGCAAAACCAACCTTGCGGACTTGGCGTTCGGATACGACGTTGCGTTCGAGATCGTAGGCAATATGTCTCAATACGTTACTGTAAACGCTGCGAGCGGCGTTATTACCGCAAAAACGATAACCGCGGACCGCAACGTTACCGTGCGCGCCACGATCACGATAAGAAACGGTGCGTACGCAGGCGACGTTTACACGATCGATACCGACGTCGCGCTCGAAGCTACGCAAAAAGATATAATTTTCGATTACGGCTACGACAGCATAGAAAAATCGGTCAAGCAGACAGTCGGTGCAAACTTCGCATTGCCCGTAGAGCCTGTTCGTACGGGTTACACGTTCGGCGGATGGTACACCGACACCTCGTTCACTTCCGATAAGCAAGTTACCGCCGACACGGTATGCGCTGCGGAACATAGCAAGCTCGTCGCGAAATGGACAGCTCAAACGTATAACATAACGTTTGATACGGACGGAGGGTCCGCCGTTACGAGTACGACGGCTACTTACGGCGAAACGTACTCTCTCCCCAATACAAGCAAAGCGGGTTATTCGTTTATCGGTTGGTATACGTCTGCCGGCGTCAAACTGCAAACGGGCGATACTGTGCGCATCGCGGAGAATATAATACTCACTGCGCGTTGGGCTGCCGACGAGTACACGCTTACTTTCGACGCGGTCGGCGGCACCGTTACGCCCGCGAGCAAGAACGTCAAGCATGACGGAGTGTACGGCACTTTGCCCAATCCGGTCAAGGACGGCAACACCTTTATCGGGTGGTATACTCAAGCCGAAGGCGGCGTTGTTGTCACGAGCGAAACGGTCGTTACGGGCGACGCTACGGTTTATGCGCATTGGGATGCCAACGTTTATACCGTGTATATCAATTACAACGGCTACGATACTACAGACGAACCTTTGAGCAAACAGATAGCGCACGGCGATGCGTACGCACTCGGCAATTTGACCCGCGCGGGTTATGTGTTCGGCGGTTGGTATACCGATAATGCGTTCGCGAATAAGATCGAAAGCGATACCGTTTGCACGGAGAGCGGCACGGTTTATGCAAAGTGGACTGCGAATACGTATACCGTTCGTTTCCATTCCAACGGCGGTAACAACCCGTCGCAATCGTCAAAGAGCGTTACGTTCGGTCAGCCTTACGGCGATCTCGCGACTGTAACGAAAGACCCGATCGGCAATTGGTGGAATCAGATCACTTATACGTTTGCGGGCTGGTACTATTCCGAGAGCGGCGACAGCGTAAGAGTAACTTCCGATTCGATAGTCGATCGTGTTCCCGCTACAGGCACGTATATAGATCTTTATGCGCGTTGGAATTCCACATCCGCCGACGAATCGTACGTAATAGCGTTTAACGGTAACGGCGGCACGGTTTCGACCAACTTTATCAGAGTCGGCAGAAATCAGATAGGCAACTCGATGCCCGCAGACCCTACGCGTACGGGATATTCGTTTGTCGGTTGGTTTACCACTTCGGCGCAGACGGGCGGCACGCAGATAACGCGTAATTCCACCGTGTCCGAGGATACTACGGTTTACGCGCGTTGGACGGCGGAAACATACGAACTCACGTTTAACGCAAACGGCGGTACGATCGTAACAGCCAAACATACGGTTAAGTACGACGGAACGTACGGCGCTTTGCCCGAAACGAGTAAATCGGGTTACACGTTCGACGGTTGGTATACTCCGTCGGGCGCAAAGGTTGAAGCGGGCGATGTTGTGCGCATAACCGAAAACACCGAGCTTACCGCGCGCTGGACGGTTAAAGAGTATATAGTGGTCGTCGATTATAACGGCGGCAGCGGCAACAAAGCGTTCTTGCGCGTAAACCACGGCGATGCGCTCGATACCGCGCTTTCCGCAGTCACCGTTACTGCGCCTATAGGCTATACGTTCGACGGTTGGTATACCGCGCGCACGGGCGGCGATCTTATAGCAGACCAAACCGCAACCGCAGATACTACGGTTTACGCGCGTTGGGCGGCGGAAACATACAGACTCACGTTCGATACCGACGGCGGCTCTGCCGTTACGGGCGAATATACCGCTACGTACGATGATGCGTACGGCGTGTTGCCCGAAACGAGCAAAACAGGCTACACGTTCGACGGTTGGTATACTCCCTCGGGCGATAAAGTGGAAACGGGCGATGTTGTGCGCATAACGGAAAACACCGAGCTTACCGCGCGCTGGACGGTAAACACGTATACCGTGTCGTTTGATGCGGGCGAAGTCGGCGTTTCGCCGAGTTACAAAGACGTTATTTTCGGCGATACCTACGGAGAAATGCCCGAGCCTGTGCGCGACGGATTCACTTTCGACGGTTGGTTCACAACTGCCGACGGCGGTGCGCAAGTGACCGATACCGATACGGTAGACATAACGTCCGATATCACGCTTTACGCGCATTGGACTGAGATAGTTACCTAATAAACAACTTTTATGTAATAATTTTACTGCGGCGGTCGGTTCGGGTACGTTATTTGATGTCGACATAATAAATTCATGCCGCAACGCGATTTTTGCGTTATAAATTACGAGCGAGGATAAAATATGAAAAAATTTTATACTGTGGATATTTGCGGAAGGAAAGAAGATCTGCCCGTAATGCCGTTGCCGTCGTGCGTCAATATTTGTTTTTTCAATCTTCACGGAAACGTGGAGCTTACCGAGTACTGCGCCGAAAAGCTTGCGGAAAGAATAGCGGGCTATGAAGCGGAAGTTATTCTCACCGCGGAAAGCAAGGGCTTACAGCTCGCGCATTGCATGGCGAGAAATCTCGGACACAAGTTTTACGCCGTTGCGCGCAAAAGCAAAAAATTGTATATGCAAGACGGCATTTCCGCCGACGCAAAAACGATTACGACGGGCGAAATACAGCACTTATACTTGTCGGCGCACGATGTGGAACTGCTAAAAGGCAAGCGCATCGCCATTGTGGACGACGTTATAAGCACAGGCGCAGCAAACGCCGCGCTCGAGGCATTGTGCGAAAAAGCCGGCGGCAACGTCGTTTGCCGCGCGTTTGTTCTCGCCGAAGGCGACGCAAAAAACAGGAGCGACGTGGAATACCTCGCGGCGATACCGTTGTTGTAATGCGCAATTATATAACAAAATAAAAAAAGAGTAGGCGTTCGCTTACTCTTTTTGCAATATCGTTTTTTAATCTACGAGCGAAGTGAATTGCTGTTTCGCTTGAAGTATCTTGTCTTCGGTCGCGTCCTCGGTGGGATACATACCGCGCTCTTGCATATACTCGAAAGCGGAGTATTGATCGGCGGCACATTCGATGAGGTTTTCGCGAATAACGTCGCGCAGAGGTTCTTCGGCGCTCTCGCAAAGCGCGGTGGAATAAAGCTTTACGAGCTGTTTTTCGCCGCCGAGCACGTCCGATATTATCTCGTAATCGTCGAGCGCGCATTTTTGCTGTGCGCGCGTAGTGTCGCGGTCGCAGCCGCAGTTGCAATCTTCGCACGCGGCGGTCTCGTCGTCAACCGACGGGATAATAATAGCGGGGTCTGTGAAGTCGTCGGACGCCTCGGCGTCCGCATCTGGCTCCGGCTCGTAGTCAAAATCCGCAGCTTCCGTATCTGCGTTGTCGTTTTGCGGCTCGGAAACGGTCGTCGTTTCATAGTACGCGTCAAGCTCTTCGCTTTGTTCGCTGTCCGGATCGCGGGCGTAATCGAAATCATCGAAATAATCGTAGAAAGGTTTGTTGTTCATGGTGTTCTCCTTAGTTTTTTTCGAGGTAGCAGCAAAGCGTTTCGTAGCGTTGCTTGTGTCCGTTGGCTAACTTGCCGAGTGCGACGCGCAAGCTCTCGTTGTCCGTTTCCGAAACGTAGTTGCAGCACTTTTTGTAGGCGAGGCGTTCGCTTCTGCAAAGCTCGCTTAATTCCTGAAGGCTTTTTGTGGTCATTGGGTTCTCCTTGAGTTTTTTTACGGCGCAAATATCGGTTTGCGACAATGTTTGTATTATGCAAAGCTTGATTTATTTTTATGCGCGGTGTATAATGCAGGTATGGGCAAGATCACGGACATAGTGCGGCAAAAGCGGAATAAAACGCGCGTCAGTATATTTATAGACGGTGAGTTTGTTACGGGACTCGACGCCGTTGCGCTTGCACAAGCCCGCGTCAACATCGGCGACGAGCTTGATCCGAGCGAACTCAAGGCTATCGTGCATAAGAGCGAAGTGAACGGCGCGTTCGATCGCGCGGTCGGGTATATCTCGCATATGCCGCGCTCGCGCCGCGAAACGGAACGGTATTTGCGCGATAAAAACTATGCTAAAGAAGTAGTTTCCGAGGTAGTGGAAAAACTGATCGATTATCGGTACTTGGACGACCGCGCGTATGCTCAAACTTATGCGCGGCAAAAATCCGCAAAATACGGAATGTTTCGCATAAGAGCGGAACTCAAGCTCAAAGGTATATCGGACGAAATAATCGCCGAGATCGCAGATGACGGCGGCGACGATGCGGACGGCGCGCTCGCTGCAGCGAGAAAATACGCATCTGCGCGCAGAACGCCCGAAATTCTAAAGCTCAAGAGATTTTTGGCGGGGCGCGGATTTTCGTGGGACGGCATATCCTCTGCGGTGCGAGCACTCAAATCGGAAGGTGTATTCGACGTCGAAACGGACGATGATTACGATTGAAGGAGATAAATGACATGAACAATAAATTCGTATTGCCGCAAGGCATCAAAATAGGGCACGCGAACGATGCGTACACAGGCGCAACGGTCATACTCGCCGACGGCGCGGTAGGCGGAGTGTCGGTGCGCGGCGGCGCGCCGGGTACGCGGGAGACCGACATGCTGCGCGCCGATAAATCACAAGGCTTTGTCGACGCCGTGGTGCTGTCCGGCGGGTCGGCGTACGGGCTTGAAGCATCGTGCGGCGTAGTCGAGTATTTGCGCGAGCAAAACATCGGGTTCGCGGCGGGCGACAAGGTTGTGCCGCTCGTTGCGCAAGCCATATTGTTCGATCTTAACACG
>Ga0073906_1005570_pt1 | contig 11175 bp, 10 predicted proteins | sample Inofromicrocosms_FD_65485 | JGI IMG/M metagenome (GOLD analysis project Ga0073906, IMG submission 65485) | Mouse cecum microbial communities from Vienna, Austria - Inoculum for glucosamine and mucus D2O microcosms | ecosystem: Host-associated > Mammals > Digestive system > Large intestine >... | reverse complement strand
GCTCATTGTTTTCATCAAGCACTGTGCCGTTGATGGTCACGACCGTCTGACTTTGTGATTGCGGGTCGGGGGATGCCATGGTTGTAAAACTACCGAGGCTTGCGCCGCCCAACAATAGCAGAGTCACAAATAGATGCTTTCTCATATAAGTAAATGTTGGTTGGTTTAGATGTCGCCGGTTTTCTGCTTTTTTGTCCGGAATTCCGACGATTTCGGATTGATTGATGTGTTTGGTTGTTATTTTATCTGTTTCAAGTCAGAATTCTCTTAGGACAGGCTATGACACCTATAGCTGGTTCATTATATTGGTCTGTTGCCGTGCTGAAAGCTCTGATTTTTTCAGCTGTGACGATTGTGTTGCCGCAAAGCAGCAACAGAAATCCGAAAAATGTACGTTTGATCATAAGTGAATAGGTCGTCATAAATTCTTCCTCGCCGAAGCCTGGCGTGCCGATCGCTCGGGCTGCACCGGGGAAGCTTTTAGTGTCATTGGCGGTAAATTCCGTCATATCATCATTTTAGTTAAGTGTGTTTTTACAGTTGTGTTAACTCCTGCTAAACACATCGCAAATTTATATAATCTTTTAAAAAATGCTATGTGTGTAACTTTTTTTAACTGATAAATTGTGCCGGAAATTTATCAGGCCTGATGAGAAAAATCGTTTTATGATGCAATATTTGGAGCCAATAGTGAACTGTATGCGTAATTGCTTTGTTTATTTAAAAAAATTAAGACTCACGTAGTCTTTCATTCGCTTAAAAGTCCTTACCTTTGTTTCAATTCATCACATCATCATGTCACAATCTCGATTTATCTGTCAATCAGGCAGTCGTACATCATCTGCACTCTTTGCCATTTCTTTATTGATGGCGTTTATCGCTGTCTTTGTTCCACAACAGGCTGAGGCAAGGTTCGACAAAGGCGAAAAGGCTCTCGGCCCTAAAGTCGGCTATGTGTCACGGAATAATTCGGTTCTTGGCGGACTGGCGTTCCAGTATGCTTTCAGTCGCCATTTCCGTCTTTCGCCTGAAGCTGCCGTTGTTTTCCGCCATGACAATCTTGATGCCTTGCAGATCGACATAAACGGGCATTTCACGTTCCCTGTCGCATCCGATCGCCTTGCTGTTTATCCGCTTGCCGGTATTAATTTTACATCATGGGGTCGTCATGATATCAATGATGGTGACGGTGATGATGTAACCAATCATGTCAACCGCTTCGGACTAAACATGGGGGCCGGGGTAGAGTTGCGTTTTACTTCGGCGCTACGTCTGTCGCTCGAAGCGAAGTATCAGCTGATGAAAACTTATCCCGGAGCTGTGGTAAGTTTCGGCATAGGATATGTGTTCTGAAGGAGTCTTTATTTACTTTAGAAAAATGTTACAATCAAACAAAGGAAAGTGAACGAAAACAGGAAAACTTATATACTCGGCATTGAATCATCCTGTGATGATACTTCGGCTGCTGTCGTAGGTGACGGCGGTCTTTTGCTGAGCAATGTCATAGCATCACAGCAGGTTCATGAAGAATATGGCGGTGTCGTGCCGGAGCTTGCTTCGCGTGCCCATCAGCAGAATATCGTGCCGGTTGTCGACGCTGCCATACGGCGTGCGGGAATCTCCCGTGGCGATATATCGGCTATAGCATTCACACGAGGTCCCGGCCTTATAGGTTCGCTGCTGGTCGGAACCAGTTTCGCGAAAGGCCTGTCGCTTGCATTGAGGGTTCCGATAGTCGATGTAAATCATCTTCACGGTCACGTGCTGGCTCATTTTATAAAGGAAAACGAAAGTGACGAAGTTCCTCCGTTTCCATATCTGTGCCTACTTATATCCGGTGGAAACTCGCAGATCATACTGGTGCGTTCCTACAAGGATATGGAGGTGCTCGGCCGTACTATAGACGACGCTGCCGGCGAGGCTTTCGACAAGTGCGCCAAGGTGATGGGGTTGCCATATCCCGGAGGCCCGCATATAGACCGGCTTGCAGCCGAAGGCGATCCCAAGGCTTTCCATTTCGCGCGTCCGCACATCCAGGGGCTTGACTATAGCTTTTCAGGCTTGAAGACGTCGTTCCTGTACACTTTGCGCGATGCCGTGCGTGCCAATCCGGATTTTATAGAAGAACGGAGGGCCGATCTTGCGGCCTCGCTTCAATCTACCATAATCGATATCCTACTTGACAAGCTCAAACGAGCCATAGACATCACAGGTGTTAAGGCTCTTGCAATCGGTGGAGGTGTGGCTGCGAACAGCGGTGTGCGCGATGCGGTAGAGAAGTTATGTAATAGTCGTGGAGTACGGGCTTTTATCCCTCAGCGTAAATTTACTACTGACAATGCGGCTATGGTTGCCGTTGCGGGATATTTCAAATATCTTGACGGGGATTTCTGCCCTTACGATGCGACACCGTATGCGCGAGTGAATATCTAACAGCAAAAAACAGTCGACGTGACATTATCTATAATAATTATCGGTGACGAAATATTGCTCGGACAGGTCGCCGATACCAATTCACGGGCTATCGCGCGCACGTTCACGGCGCTTGGTTGGGAAGTTGGTGCCATACGCACTGTGGGCGATGATGCCGCAGCCATAAGCGATGCGGTCAGGCATGCGGTTGCCGAGGCGGATCTGGTCATAACGACCGGAGGACTCGGTCCGACTAAAGATGATATAACCAAACGGGTGCTGACAGATATTTTCGGCGGTGGAATGAGGCTTGATTCCGGAGTTACGGAGAATATAGAGCGTATATTTGCGCTGAAAGGTCTGCAATTAAATGACCTTACGCGTCAGCAGGCACTTGTTCCCGAAAATTGCCGTGTAATTCAAAACCGCTTTGGAACGGCACCTGTCATGTGGTTTGAGAATGCCGAGGGGAAAGTGCTTGTTTCCATGCCCGGAGTACCTTTCGAAACGGAAGGTATGCTTTCGCTAGTCCCCGGCGGAGTGGCTGAAGCGGTTAAGTTGCGCTTTAATCCTGATTTGTATTTCAGGCATCGTTCGCTGATGGCTGGCGGCATCTCTGAGTCGGCTCTCGCCGAAAGGCTCGAGGTATTAGAACTGTCGTTACCGGAAAATCTTCATCTGGCATATCTTCCTCAGCCCGGGCTGATACGCCTGCGCCTTGATGGCCGTGGAAATGATGCGGCAAGGCTTGATGTTGATTTTGACGATTATTTCCTGCGACTTCGTGATGCTGTGGGAGAATATACAGTTTATGACGGAGATGCGTCGGCGGCGGAAATCCTCATAGATGCTTTGCGTCGACGCGGACTGACAATGGCGTCTGCCGAAAGTTGTACTGGTGGTAATATTGCCCATGCGATTACATCGGTCGCCGGATGTTCGGATGTGTTCCGCGGCTCGGTTGTAAGTTATGCCAATGATGTAAAGACAGGAGTACTTGGAGTGGACGCTATTACACTTGCTACTGATGGTGCTGTCAGCGAGGCTACGGTGAGGCAGATGGCTGCCGGAGCTTGTCGTGTATGTGGTGCTGATTGCGCTGTCGCTACGTCAGGCATAGCCGGACCCGGCGGCGCCGTGCCCGGTAAGCCTGTCGGCTCTGTATGGATTGCAGTCGCGGCTCCCGACGGATCTGTCACAGCCTCTCTCCACCGTTTTCCGGGCGACCGTAGCCGTGTGATTGAACGGGCCACAACAACGGCGCTTCTATCGCTCGCGGCTGCTTTGGACAGATCAGACTGTTGTCGCAAATAGTATTCAGCAAAAAAAAACAGTATATTTGTAAATATGTTACGTAATTCATTTTTCTCCAATATGCCGCAGGTTACCAAAAACCTGTTGATTATAAATATTATCGTGTGGGCTTTCATGGCTTTTATTCCGGCTGCCGACCATGCGATAACAAAGAATCTTGCGCTTTACTACTTCACGTCGCCCGGCTTCCGCCCATGGCAGCTTTTTTCGTACATGTTCCTGCATGCGAATTTCAGCCATCTCTTCTTCAATATGTTCGCATTGCTGATTTTCGGTGCTACCATAGAGCGTTCGATGGGTTCTGTACGCTTCCTGTTCTATTATCTGACGTGCGGACTATGTGCCGCTTTGGTACAGGAAGGCATATTCGCCATCTATGTGCAGCGTTACACAGACCTTATGCTCAATGCGGTATCGGCAGAGGATCTTTCGACGATGCTTAACCGCGGCTGGGATGCCATACTGAGCGGGCGGAATTATTCTATGCCGGAACTTGGTGCGTTGAACGCTTATGTCAACACTCCTCTTGTCGGTGCGTCGGGTGCTGTCTACGGAGTACTTCTCGCTTTTGGTTTTCTGTATCCGAACCAACCGGTCTATCTTATGTTTGTGCCGATTCCTATAAAAGCCAAATGGCTTGTGATGGGTTACTTTGTAATTGAATTTGTATCTGGCATAAGCACTTCGGCCGATGGTGTGGCTCATTTCGCCCATCTTGGCGGTATGGCGTTCGGTTTCCTGCTGTTGCTTTACTGGAAGAAAAAAGGAGTATTCAACAACCGCTGGTTTTTCTGATGAGTCGGGTAAAAAACAAATATCCGGCAGGATTTATATCTCTGACGGCCATAACATTGCTTTGTACGGCCGTATATATTGTCACGACTGTATCTCCTGTGCTTGAATCATGGTCTGAACACTTGTTTGGGCTTTCGTCGGACTTGTCGTTGCCGTCGGTGTTGTGGCAGCCGTTTACTTATGCTTTTTTTCACGCTTCGCCATTGCATCTGTTTTTCAATCTGGCTGTGATATATGTTTTCGGACGTTCGATTGTTTTATTCGGGAACGGTAAATACCTGCTTCCCGTTTTTGCAGCCGGTAGTCTTGCAGGAGCTTTTTTCTATATTGTCTTTTACGGATTGATGCTTGGCCGCTCTTCTTTGCTTGTCGGTGCTTCTGCCGGAGCGTTGGCTCTTGCACTGGCGACGGCTGTGTCGACCCCTAAAATACGTGTGGATATACTTGGTTTTGCCCGGGTGGCCGTTATTCCTTTGACTGTAGCGGTGGTCGTGCTCAGTTCTGTCGGTCTTGCCGGAGGTAACTTCGGCGGAGCGATAGCCCATCTTGGAGGCATAGCAGCCGGAATAGGAGCAGGGGCAATCATACGTCGGAAAAATACGCTTGTCAATGAGCGTATTGCCGTTCTGAGAAAAGAACTCGACAGGCTTCGCCGACGTATTGATATTTCAGGGTATGAGTCGCTTGACGAGAACGAGCGTCAGCGCTTTATATATCTTTCTTCAATTTTTTCATAAATGGCTAAGCGAAAGATAACAGCTCATAATTCAACTGATGGCGGCAAACAGCGTCGGTCGGCAGGAATACGTGTTTTGCGCTTTGTCTCAATCCTGCTTACAATTCTCCTTGGTGTTGTGCTGATTGTCAGCGCATATTCCGGGCGTATATCGCCTCTCCGTTATGGCGGTATATGGGGTTTGCTGCAGTTGAGCTATCCATTATGGCTTACCGTGATGGTATTTGTTGTGTTTATTCAGTTGTTCTACTGCCGTAAAGGAGCTTTTATCGGTTTTGCGGCTATGCTTTTTACAGCGGGGCCGTTCCTTGATTTCTGTCCTTTGAATTTCAGTAGTCGCAAGCCATTGCCTGATGCTCCTGTGATAAAAGTGATGAGCTATAATGCAATGGGCTTTTTCAATAAAAATTATGATGTTGAAAATCAGCCGGAAGAAAATCTTACACTTAAATATATAATAGACAGCGATGCTGATATCGTATGCGTGGAAGAAGCGACCTTCCTTTTTGCCAACAAGCGCTTCGGTGTCACGCATCAGCTGCTTGATTCATTGCACTCCGTTTATCCTTATGTCTACAAAAATGGTGATTACCAGGCGTTTTTTTCTCGATATCCAGCCGAGCCGATTCATCTTGATGTAAATTATAAGGAGCTTGAAGGTTATATTTCGGCATATCGTGTGACGGTAGATGACCGATTGCTGACCGTTTTCAGCCTACATCTTCGTTCTTTTGCCCTTGATCAGTCTGATAAGAATGCTTATCGCGATCTTACCGAATTGCAGCCCGACGGTAAGCGTTCGGCCATAGGAACCATGTTGCACAAGATTACAGAAGCTAATGTGTCCAGAGCACGTCAGGCGGTCAAACTGTTAAGCTTCATTCGTCTTTATGGAGGGCCTGATGTGATTGTGTGCGGTGATTTCAACGATTGTCCCGACTGTTATGCCATCCACAAGCTTAATGATGCAGGATTCAGAAGTGTATATCCGGAAGTAGGCCTTGGACCGATGATTACATATAATTCAGACCGTTTTTATTTTTGTATAGACCATATACTGACACGCGGCGGCATACGTCCGCTCTCCATACGTAAGGACCGTGTACGTTACTCCGATCACTATCCGCTTATCGCTACTCTTGAACTTATGCCTACAAATAAAGAAGGTACATGGGAATAGAGGTGCGATATTTATAAACAATAATTTTAAAACCATGAAAATAAACACGTTTACATTTTTTGCAGGTTCACTGCTGTTGATGTCGTCTTCGTATGATGCTTCCGCAGAACGTGTGCCTGCTGCAGAAGGTAAGTTTCAGCCTACCTGGGAGTCTGTTTCCGCACATGAAACGCCGGAATGGTTCCGTGATGCAAAATTCGGAATATGGGCGCACTGGGGCCCGCAGTGCCAGCCGGAAGCAGGCGACTGGTATGCCAGAGGAATGTACGAACAAGGAAGCCACGCCTACCGTAAACATATTGAACTCTACGGGCATCCCTCGGAATTCGGCTTTATGGATGTGATAAATCAGTGGAAAGCCGACAACTGGGATCCTGAAAGGCTTGTTGCTCTTTATAAGCGTGCTGGTGCGCAGTATTTTTTTGCGATGGGCAACCATCATGATAATCTTGACCTTTGGAACAGCCGGCATCATCGCTGGAACTCGGTCAATGTAGGACCGCATCGCGATATCCTCGCCGGATGGGAAAAAGCTGCAAGGGCTAACGGCTTGCCATTCGGTGTGAGCATTCATTCATCTCATGCCTGGACGTGGTATGAACCTGCTCAAGGAGCGGATAAGGATGGAAAATATGCCGGACTTTCCTATGACGCACGTCTGCTTAAGGCTTCCGACGGAAAGGGACGTTGGTGGGACGGTCTTGACCCACAGGAACTATATCAACAGAATCATGCTCTTAGCGTACGAGGAAAAGATGTTTGGGACTGGCCTGAAGGAGTAGCCGTGCCGACACGTGAATATTACGACGATTTTTTCAACCGTACTGTCGACATGATTGACAGTTATAATCCCGACCTGATATATTTCGATGATACGGTTCTTCCGTTCTGGCCCATTGATAATACGGGGCTTGATGTAGTGGCGCATTTCTATAACAGCAACATGAACCGTAACAACGGACGGTTGACGGCTGTGGTGTTTGGCAAAAAACTTGAGGACAGTCATAAACAGGCTATCGTATGGGACGTGGAGAAAGGTATTCTTCCCGATTGCCAGTCCCTGCCTTGGCAGACTTGTACCTGTCTTGGAAACTGGCATTATGACCGTGGCCTCTATGAACGCGACGGATATAAATCGGCGGCTACCGTAATCCGTATGCTTGTGGACATAGTCAGCAAGAACGGTAATATGCTTTTGAGTGTGCCTGTCCGTGCCGACGGATCTATAGACGAAAAAGAAGAGAAAATCCTCGGAGATATAGCAGCATGGATGGATATCAATCGGGAAGGTCTGTTTGGCACTCGGCCGTGGACAGTGTTCGGAGAAGGTCCGTCGGTTGAAAATGCCGCACCGATCGAACGGCAGGGATTCAATGAAGGAAAATCCGTCTTTACATCGGAAGATATACGCTATGTAGTTAAAAACGGAGTGCTGTATGCGCATGTGTTGGCTTGGCCTGCCGACGGTCATGTACTATTGCGTACCCTTGCTTCAGACAACTCGGCTTTCGACAAAAAGGTAAAAAGTGTCGAATTGCTTGGCGGTGGTAAATTGAAATTTTCACGTACAGCCGAAGGTCTGGCTGTGAATCTGCCTGAAAGAAAAAAACCGAATGAAATATCTTTGGTCTTGAGGATAAAATAGGATAGGGTATATCTACTGTTTAGAAATTGGCCGCGGTACTGTTTCCGTGGCCGATTTTATGTAGTTTGATGGAGATGCACTGCATAGCGATAGCTTGAAATAGTTTAGCTGTATAGCTAAAGAGCAAATTTACAGGCTTATAATATTTACAAGTAAAAAAATATCGAAAAAAAATTTGCATAATAAATAAAAAGGTAGTAATTTTGCATCGCAATTGAGGGAAAACTCAATGCCAAAGGGAGATTCGCTAGCTCAGCTGGTAGAGCACAACACTTTTAATGTTGGGGTCCTGGGTTCGAGCCCCAGGCGGATCACAAAAGACTACCATAACGGTAGTCTTTTTTTATGCTCAATATCAGGAGGTTAGACTCTAATACATTTGATTGTCAACAAAATATAGGACTCGAATGTTCTTTATTTGATTTGAATCTATTTGAATTAATTTGAATCTATTTGAATGATTTGTGATACCATTACGATACACTTGTGATACCATCGGACTTTATTTTGGTTCGAAAATATCGGTTCAATATCGAATTAGCCTCGGACGGAATACATGAAGAGATATTGACTGTATCGCAGTGATCCATGAAAACAGCATAAATGTGATACCCGGAACTACCTTATCGCACAAAAAAACAAACTTATGGAATACCCAACTTTAAAACTTGTGTTCGACCGCAAGAATGTCGCGTCGAAAACCCGTAGGGGTCTTGTGCAAATCGAGGTCATGTCCGAGCGAAAGCGTAAATGGATTGGCACCGGCGTACGGTTGTATGCCGAAGAATGGCATAAGAGCCGCATGGTGGTCAAGCGACTGGATGCAGATGTGCTTAACGAGAATATCCGCACGCAGATCGAAATGATTCAGAACTGGGTGAACGAACTACGCAGGCGAAAAGAGCCGTTTTCGTTCGAGAAACTATCCATGTTCCTCAAGGGAGTAACTGAATCGGATGATTTCATAGGATACGTGGAACGCCGTATCGAGGAGCGTCCGGAAATACGCGAAGGAACCCGTAAGGCTCACCGCAAGCTTGTAAGATCACTGCAGCAGTTTGGCCGTATTGTTTTCTTTGCGGATCTTACCAAACGCAATATCATGGCTTACGATGAATGGCTACATCGACAGCCATACGTACAAACGACCATACATTCCTATCACAAGTACTTGAAGATTTATATTCATGATGCCATGCGTCACGAATTGCTGAGTGAGGATCCTTATGTTTCGGTCAAGATAGAACGAGGCAAAAGTGCCACCCGCAAATATCTTGACGAGGGGGAACTTGAAAAGATCCGTAAGGCTTTGATACCACATGCATCCTTGTCACAGGTACGCGATCTTTTCGTATTCCAGTGTTTCACCGGCCTTGCTTATGCCGATCTTGCCAATTTTGATTTCACAAAGGTTGTAGAGCGTGACGGTCGCTATATTGTCCACGATACCCGCAAGAAGTCAGATGAAGATTTTTATATCGTTTTGCTTTCTCCTGCTGTCGAGATCCTGAAAAGGTATGATTATGTACTTCCGGTAATAACCAACCAACAATACAATCTTCGCCTTAAGGCAGTGGCGGATTATGCGGGTCTTGAAAAAAATCTGACCAGCCACATGGCCCGCCATACATTTGCCGGAATCTGTATAAACAACGGGACACGCATCGAAACGCTGGCACAGATGATGGGGCACACAGACATCAAGACGACGCAGATTTATGCGAAGATTTTTAACAAGACGGTGGAGTCGGCCTTTGATGAATTGGAAAAGAAATTGAAATAGCCCATCCCTCTTTGCACTTGACACCATGCCCGGTTCTGTTTCCAGAGCCGGGTTCTTTGTTTTTCGGATACAATTCTCTTTTTCTTTTTTTCGCGCAATTTTTTTTCTTTTTCTCTTTCTGGCGTTGTATTGTTACGCTGTGTCAGTAAAAATAAAAAACTTAAAAAAATTTTTTTCGGTGTCGTCGGAGCGAAGCGAACGATATTACGACGTCTATTCCATAGAAAAATATTTGATTTAATATTTTTCTTCTACATCCATAGGATATATATTCGATTTAATATATATCCGTCTACATCCATATAGGAATATCCATCGCGCGCACGCGTGAAGGGGTTTCCTTGGGGTTTTCCTGGGGTTATTTTGGGGTTTTGTAGTCTTGTTATATCTCTGAATACTAATGCGTAACGCAAGTGTGTATAAAAAATAAAATATGTATAAATTTTACAACGAAAATAATACGGCAAAAAAATGGAAAAAACATCAATTATTATAGTTCATTTTTTAGGGTTTATAAAATGACATTCAGAAAAACCCCATAGGGGTTATTTAGGGGTTTTCTTGGGGTTTTTATCGTGATAAATACCGGACGTAGGAAATGCGCGAAACGCTTGGTTTGGGGGTCAGGATTTGGAGTATTTAAATTGAAAAAGCGACCTGTCCTCACGGACGAGTCGCCTAACTCAAGAGATAAAAATCTATAATAATAAAAATCAGTGATTGCGTCTAAAAGTAGATTGAATAGACCGTCGGATGCGTTAGTCTTCGTCAGTTTCTCCGCAAAGTTCGCGTAACCGGTCCTCAATGGTTATGACTGAGCCGTGAACGTCCATATCCACCTCAACGGCTTTCATCTTCGGTGTATGGAACTCAAGCAGGCGCAGCTCTGCATTGACACGCTCGTTAGGACTCAACGCAATCATATCCGCCTCAAAGTCCGATATGTTGAGAGGAAGTCCGGATTGGTGGTCAGTAAGCGGTATGAGGTCAATTACCTTATATACGTTCCCTTCTTCATCCTGAACGAGCCGTTGCCGCTGAATTTCACGCGATCCTCCGGTTATCGGGTCAGTCTGCACACGAGGTTCAAAGTATGCGAGGCTATGAGCGCGAAGATACCCTTTCAGAGGGTTTTCCTTGTTGGGCGTACCTTTTTGTCGCCCACCTGTTTTCTTACCTTTTGCCATGATACAATACTTAAAAGGTAAGCCATCGGAGAAGTACGTGTTGGAAGTTTGTGGCATAAAATAAATTTAGAGCCGGTGAGGCTTCACCGGCACTTGGAGTTGTGTTATCAGATTTTTTGAGTG
>Ga0073906_1005569_pt1 | contig 11178 bp, 9 predicted proteins | sample Inofromicrocosms_FD_65485 | JGI IMG/M metagenome (GOLD analysis project Ga0073906, IMG submission 65485) | Mouse cecum microbial communities from Vienna, Austria - Inoculum for glucosamine and mucus D2O microcosms | ecosystem: Host-associated > Mammals > Digestive system > Large intestine > Cecum... | reverse complement strand
AAACGCATATGTATTTCATTGACAAGCGGATCCAGGTGATCTGCGACAACCTCAACAAGCTGCGTATTCGCAATGTCCAGCCCATTACGGACTGGCAGTACAAGAAGGGATTTTTCCTCTACCCCTCCCAGGCGGAGAGCGAGGGGGGCCCGTGGGAGGCCTTCGACGGCAAGACCATGCACTGGTACGGTCCTGACGAGCACTATTGGTTCCGGGGACAGATAACCATTCCCCAGGAGCTGGCGGGCAGGTCTGTCTGGATGAAGGTCCGCACCCAGATCGAGGAGTGGGACGATGGGAAGAATCCCCAGTTCCTCCTTTTCCTCAACGATAAGGCCACCCAGGGCATGGACATGAACCACCGGGAGGTCCGGCTCTTCGCCGAGGCCCCCGCCGGAGAAACCCTCAAGGTGGACATCCAGGCGTACACCGGAACGCTCCACACCGAGTTCCAGTTCCTGGTGGACCTCTATGAGCAGGACGAGGAGATTAACCGGCTCTACTGGGATATCCAGGTCCCCCTCCGGGCTTTCCCCCGGATGAAGGAGGATGATCAGAACCGGCTGGCGATTCAGACCGTTCTGAACGACACCATTAATCTTCTGGATCTGCGGGAGCCCTACTCCGAGGGCTTTTACGCCTCCCTCCGGGAGGCCCAGGCGTATATCACGGAAAATCTTTACGAGAAGATGGGCGGCTGGGACGGTATTGTGGCCACCTGTATCGGACACACCCACATCGACGTGGCCTGGTGGTGGACCGTGGCCCAGACCCGGGAGAAGGTGGCCCGCAGTTTCGCTACGGTGCTCAAGCTTATGGAGGAGTTCCCCTCCTACCGCTTCATGTCCAGCCAGCCGGTGCTGTACTACTTCCTCAAGGAGCGGTATCCCGAGCTCTATGCGCGCATTAAGGAGCGGGTGAAGGAGGGCCGCTGGGAGCCCGAGGGCGGCATGTGGCTGGAGGCCGACTGCAACCTGACCTCCGGCGAGTCTCTGGTGCGGCAGTTCGTCCACGGCAAGCGGTTCTTCAAGGAGGAGTTCGGCGTGGACAACCGGATTCTCTGGCTGCCGGACGTGTTCGGCTACTCCGGAGCCCTGCCCCAGATCATGAAGAAGAGCGGCGTCGACTACTTCATGACCACCAAGCTGGCCTGGAACCAGATCGACAAGGTGCCCAACGACACCATGATATGGCGGGGCATCGACGGGTCGGAGATCCTCACCCACCTGATCACCGCCGTAGACCCGGGGCAGGAGGTCGGCCCGGGCCACTTCTTCACCACCTACAACGGCAAGCTGCATCCCGACGCCCTCCTGGGCGGCTGGGAGCGTTACCAGAACAAGGAGATCAACAACGACATCCTGATCTCCTACGGCTACGGCGACGGCGGCGGCGGCCCCACCCGGGAGATGCTGGAGACTTCCGTCCGCATGGAACGGGGTGTCCGGGGCATTCCCAAGGTCCGGCAGGCCTTTGCCCGCACCTACTTTGAGGAGCTGGAGGCGCGCGTGAAGGACAACCGCCGCCTGGAAACCTGGGAGGGCGAATTCTACTTTGAGTATCACCGAGGCACCTACACCTCCATGGCCCGCAACAAGCGGGGCAACCGGAAGAGCGAGCTGCTGCTGATGGACCTGGAACTGGCCTCCGTGCTGGCGGCGGCGAAGCTGGCCTATCCGGCTGAGGAGCTGGACCGGATGTGGAAAACCGTCCTGCTCAACCAGTTCCACGACATCCTCCCCGGCTCCTCCATCCACGAGGTCTACGAGGTCACCAAGCGGGAGTACGAGGAGCTGGCCCGGACTGCCGGCGATCTGCTCAGTCAGCGCCTGGCCGCCCTGGCGGGCCAGGGGGACGGCGTGACGGTGTTCAACACCACCGGCTACACCCGCTCCGACGTGGTGGAGCTGGGCAGGACCGACGCCAAGGCCCTGGCCGACGAGACGGGCAAGGTCTACCCCGTGCAGCCCACGGCGGACGGCGCGGTGGCCTTCCTGGAGAACCTGCCCTCCAAGGGCTTCAAGACCTTGCAGAAGGCGGAGGCCGTCTCCGTCCCCAGCCCCTTTGTCCGGAAGGACGACAGGCATCTTGAGACGCCCTTCTACTCCGTTGCTTTTGATGAGCACGGTCATTTCACTTCCCTCTTCGACAAGGAGAACGACCGGGAGCTGATTCAGGCGGGCAAGTGCGCCAACGTCATCCGCATGTACGAGGATAAGCCCATTTACTACGATAACTGGGACATCGACATGTTCTACACCGAGAAGTCCTGGCCGGTGGACGATCTGGTCAGCATGAAGTGGACCGAGGAGGGCCCCGTCCGGGCCACTGTGGAGCTGGAGTACAGGATCAGCCTGTCCTCCATCAGGCAGAAGATCCACTTCTACGCGGGCTCCCGCCGCATCGACTTCGATACCTGGGTTGACTGGAAGCAGCACCAGCACCTGCTCAAGGCGGAGTTCCCCGTGGACATCCACAGCGACGAGGCAACCTTCGACATCCAGTTCGGAAACCTCACCCGGAAGGTCCACACCAACACCAGCTGGGATAAGGCCCGGTTCGAGGTCTGCGGCCAGAAGTGGATGGACTTCTCCGAGGGCCATTACGGCGTGAGCCTCCTCAACGACTGCAAGTACGGCCACAGCGTCCGGGACGGCGTCATCGGCCTGACCCTGCTGAAGTCCGGCATCGAGCCCAATCCGGTGGCGGACCAGGAGGAGCACGTGTTCACCTACGCCCTGTATCCCCACGCCGGCGCCTGGCGGGACGCCGGGACGGTGCGGGAGAGCTGCTTTGTCAACCAGCCCCTTCGGGTGGTGGCGGGCGGCGAACCCGGCGCGGCCTTCTCCCTGGCCGGTGTGGAGCAGGCCAACGTGGTCCTGGAAACCGTCAAGCAGGCCGAGGACGGCAGCGGCACAGTCCTGCGCCTCTATGAGAGCGAGAACGCCCGGACCCAGACGGTTCTGCGCGTTCCCGCCGGCGTGGCCAAGGCATACAGCTGCAACCTGCTGGAGGAGATCGAGGAGGAGCTGCCCGTCCAGGACGGCAAGGTCCGCTTCCTCACCAAGCCCTACGAGATCAAGACCATCCTGCTGCGATAACCAAAACAAACGGAGTCCCGTACAGGCAGCGCCTGTACGGGACTCCGCTGCGTTTCAAAAACCTTTCAAGTTTTACAGCAGGAAAGAATTTTATTGATCCCCGCCGAAATCGGCCTTATACGCCTCCGCCAGCCTGTCGGGCCAGTCGCTCACGGGCTCCAGCACGCCGGTGAAGAACCGCAGGGTCTTGGGCTCATGGACGAACCGCAGGCCGCCGATCAGATGCCGGTGGTCGTAGAGCCACTTGACCCGGTCGATGACGTACTCCGTCTGGGACAGGGTGAACACACGGCGGGGGAAGGCCAGCCGCACCAGCTCCATGGAGGCCAGGCGCTCGCTGCCGTCGGCGTTGCGCTCCTCGGAGAGGGTGCCCCGCTCCATGCCCCGCACGCCGCTGCAGATGTACAGCGCGCACACCAGCGCCCCGGCGGGGTACTGCTCCTGGGGGATGTGGCTGACAAACTGGCCGGCGTCCAGGTGGGCGCCCAGGCCGCCGCCGGGGGTGATGACGGGGATGCCGTAGTCGTCCAGGGCCTTGACGCAGTAGCCCACGAACTGGGGGCCCTGGGAGATGATGTTCATGTCCATGCTCTCCTCAAAGCCCACGGTCATGGCCTCGATCTCCCGTACGGACATGCCGCCGTAGGTCAAAAAGCCCTCGAACATGGGGATCAGGTCCTCCATGGAGTAGTACAGGTCCCGGTCCCGGACCAGGATCACGCCGCCCCGGGCGAAGCCGAACTTCCGGGCGGAGAAATAGATGATGTCAAAGAGGTCCGCGATCATGCGGGTGATCTCCCGCACCGGCTTATCCGCCATGCCCTCCTCGCGGGTTTTGATGAAATACAGGTTGTCCTGCAGCAGGGAGGCGTCCAGAACGGTCAGCACGCCGTACTTTTTGCAGACTTCCGTGGCGGCCTTCATGTTGGCGTAGGAGATGGGCTGGCCGCCGATGAGGTTGGTGCCCGCCTCCAGGCGCACGAAGGGCACGTTCTCCGGCGTCTCCTTTTGGATGCAGGCCTCCAGCTTCTCCAGGTCGATATTGCCCTTGAAGGGCAGGGTGCTCTTGCTGACCAGACCCTCGTCCTTGACCAGCTCCTCCACCCGGCCGCCTACACGGGTGATATGGGCCTTGGCGGTGGTGAAGTGGTAGTTCATGATGACGCAGTTGCCGGGCTTGACAAAGCGGGTGGCCAGGATGTTCTCGCAGGCCCGGCCCTGGTGGGCGGGGAGGCAGTGGGAGATGCCGAACAGCTCCTGGAGCTTTTTCTCCATGCGGAAATAGCTCTCGCTGCCGGCGTAGGCGTCGTCGGCCCGGAGCATGGCGGATTCCATGTCGTCGCTCATGGCGTTGACGCCGGAGTCCGTCAGCATATCCAGGAAAATATCGCTGTTATGCAGCTGGAAGGTGTTGAAGCCGGAGTCCCGGACCTTCTGCAGCCGCTGCTGAGTGGGCAGCAGGTTCAGCTTCTGGACAATGCGCACCTTGTGCATTTCCAGGGGGATGGGGTCGCGCTTGTAAAATGTAATCTGGGCCATGGTTGTTCTCCTCATGATATATGTCTTTGGTGGGAAAGCATTCTGCGCCTGGGGAGGGTCCCCCGCAGGCAAAAATATTTCCTGCTGATACTTTAACACTTTGAAGGCAAAAAGTAAAGGTGCATCTGCAAAAAAACAGCCGGGAATTTTCGGCGGTCAGTCCGCCGGAAACAGGCGGCGCGCGATATGGCTTGCTATTTGGCAGGGGGTCTGCTACAATACAGGGGTATTCCAACCATGAAATTTTTGAAAGAGGTCGTTTACTGATGAAATGCAAAAAAGCTCTGGCCCTGCTCCTGGCCGCCGTCCTCACCGCGGGGATCCTGGCCGGGTGCGCCTCCTCCGCATCCTCCGGCTCCGAACGGCGGCTGGGCTCCTTCCAGGCCGTCACGCTGGACGGCGGGACCTTCACGCAGGCGGACATCGCCGGCAAGGATGTGACCATCATCAACTTCTGGGGGACCTTCTGCGCCCCCTGCATCGCGGAGATGCCGGACCTGGCGGCCTTCGCCAAGGCCCTGCCGGACAATGTGCAGCTGATCACCGTGTGCATTGACGCCGCCGGCGGCGTCCAGACGGCGCAGGACCTGCTGGACCAGGCGGGATACGAGGGCGTCACGCTGGTGGGCGGGGACGGGGATTTCCAGGAGGTCCTCGGCGAGATCCAGGCCGTGCCCACCACCATCTTTGTGGACGCCAAGGGCAATCAGGTGGGCAGCGAGATCCTGGGCAGGCAGGCGGACCTGGCGGGCACGTTCCTGGCGGCGGTGAACGAGGCGCTGAAGGCCGGCGGAAAGGCGGAGATCAGCCTTGAACAATAGCGCTGAGCGGCTCGTGCGGTACGGCCTGCTGGCGGCGGCGGTCCTGCTGGCCGCCGCGGGCCTGGCCCGGCGGGAGCATGTGGAGGTCATGGAGAAGGCGGTGACAATATGTCTGGAATGCATCGGGATCGGGTGATCTCCCGGCAGCGGCTGATCCAGCTGCTGGCCGCCGCCCTGTTCAACGGGTATGCCGCCGGATTTCAGAAGGGCCGCATCTTCACCGGCGGCAGCAAGGCCGTCTGCGTGCCGGTGCTGAACTGCTACTCCTGTCCCGGCGCCCTGGGGGCCTGTCCCATCGGCTCCCTCCAGGCGGCCCTGGGCGGCGCGGGGGGCCACTTCCCGTTTTATGTGCTGGGCCTGCTGATGCTGTTCGGCGTGGTCCTGGGCCGGGTGGTCTGCGGCCTGCTGTGCCCCTTCGGGCTGGTGCAGGACCTGCTGCATAAGCTCCCAGCGCCCAAATGGGACGTACCGGAGCGGCTGGACCGGCCCGCCCGGTCCCTCAAGTACGCCGTCCTGGTGGTGCTGGTGGTTCTGCTCCCGGCCTTTGCCGTCACAGAGACCGGCGTAACGCCGCCCTACTTCTGCAAATATGTCTGCCCCGCCGGTACGCTGGGCGGCGGTATCCCCCTGCTGCTGGCCAACCCGGCCCTGCGGCAGCTGGCGGGGGCCCTCTTCAGCTGGAAGGCGCTGGTGCTGGCGGCGGTGGCGGCGGCGTCTGTGTTGATCCACCGCCCCTTCTGCCGGTATCTCTGCCCGCTGGGCGCGTTTTATTCCCTGTTCAACCGCTTCAGCTTTTACCAGATGCATCTGGATAAGGCCGCCTGCACCGGCTGCGGGCGGTGTGAGCGCTCCTGCCCCATGGCGGTGGAGGTTACGAAGAACATCAACAGCCCCGAGTGCATCCGCTGCGGGAAGTGCAGGTCCGTCTGCCCCGCCGGGGCCATCTCCGCCGGTTTTGCGGGGAATAGAAATTTTCATAAAAGCGGAAAAAGTATTTGACATTCGGGGAATCATCTACTATAATATTTGTCGTGTCTTTGGAGGTGCGCTATGCTGTTGGACGTGCGAAAGCTCATCAATGCTCCCGGAGAACGGATGCCGTTCCAGTTTACGCTGGACTTATCCGATGTGGACTTCGGCGGCCTGTATCCCATACAAAACCCGGTGGTGGTAACCGGCGATGTGCGGAATACTGCGGAGATGCTGCTGCTGCAGTTTACGGCAGGCTCCACCCTGCGATCCGTGTGCGACCGGTGCCTGAAGCGCTTTGACCAGGAGAAGTCCGTTTCGGCGGAATACCTGCTGGCCGAGGCGCTGGAAAACGAGGACAACGACGACATCATCCTCCTGGAGGATGGGTGCGTGGATGTGGGCGAGCTGGCGCGGACGGCGTTCATCCTTGGGATGGACACAAAGACCCTTTGTTCAGAGGACTGCAAGGGCATCTGTCCCGGCTGCGGCGTCAATCTCAACCAAGGGAGCTGCACCTGTAAAAAGGAAGTGGACCCCCGGTTGGCGGTGCTGGCCAAGCTTCTGGAGAAGGATACTGACCAGTAAAAAAATACTTTATTAAGATATACAGGAGGTGTCACCATGGCAGTCCCTAAGGGTAAAGTTTCGAAGGCAAGACGTGATAAGCGGCGCAGCTCCGTGTGGAAGCTCCAGTCTCCCAATCTGTCCGCCTGTCCCAAGTGCGGCGCAATGCGCCTGCCCCACAGAATGTGTCCCGAATGCGGTACGTACAATGGCCGTCAGGTCAAGAGCGCCGCAGAGGAGTAAGCGGAGTGAGCAAAAAGCAGAGGCTTTCCGGCCTCTGCTTTTTTGCTGTCTTTTGGGGGATGCCGTCCACTTCCGCCAGCTCCTGCTGTCAATCGGGCGTGAAAGAAATGGTAATCGCTTCCTCTGCCACAGCATCCCAGAGCGTCACATAGTCCCCGGAATGATATGCCTCCTGATACTCGCGCAGAAACCGCTCTGTCACATCGTTCCCATCCCGGTCGGTAGCTGTGGAGTCAGAGCCTTCTGCAAAAAGCTGGTCACAAACGTCAATGAACAGGTCCGTCGGCCCTGTCAAATCAGCAGACCGATTCAGTACGCCTTTAGACACCAGAAACGAAAGACACACTGTGAAAAACACAATCACCACCGCATAGGGAAGTCTGGAGCCCTTCTCCGCCCTCTTCATCAGGACAGCATGTACGATCATGCCAATGAGGAATGACAGACACATGAGCCAACCGATATGGGTCAGCCAGGCCAGAAGGCACAGCACCCAAACCAGATTTTGAACAGGTTTTCTTTTTTTCATGGAGCAACTCCTTTCTCCGTCGCAAAGGAAGCGCCGCGGCTGACGCCATCCCGCTTTGCCATTACCTCAATTTTAAAACGCCCAGGGCGGCCAGCAGCAGCGCGCCCGATATGGCGGGCAGAAGATACGACGGCCATACTTCCGCCGCCGCGCCGCCGAGAATCAGGGACAGCGGAATCAAGATATAGGACAGCGAGGTGGAAAAGCCAAGGACCTTTCCCAGATACGCCCGGTCCACATGAATCTGCATGGTGGTTTTTGTCTGGATATTGATATCCACCGCCAGCCACCCCACGGTAAAATTGATCGCACAGAGCGCGGCCGCCGACCAAACGGCGTGATACGGGAGCCAGGCCGTCAGGGCCAGCGCCAGCATCAATCCGCCCAGCCCTCCGGTTTTCCCGTAGGGATATTGGAACGCCGCCCGGACAGGATACCTGGCACGCACCAGCGCGCACAGCACAGAGCCCGCCGCCGCGCTGCTGGAAATCAGCCCGTAGACGCCGGAGGAAATCCCCAGCGTCACCGTGACAATCAGGGGCAGGGCCACGTTGAAGCCCGCGCTGAAGCAAAAATTGCCCACACTGTCGCCAATCAGAAAGGTCCGCAGCGTTTTCTCCCCGAACATATAGGCGAGTATGGACCCCGGATTCGCCTGCGCTGCCCGGTCCGCTTTCTCCACCGCCGGGCAGGTCCTGTACCGGAGAAATACCTCCCCAAAGGCGGACAACAGGAAAGAGACAATGTTGATGACGGCAAACATCTGGACAGGGAGCGCCTTGACCAGAAGGCCCCCCAGGGACGGGGCGGCGATATTGACGCCGGACGTGATGAACTGGGCCAGCGATGTCAGCTTTTTCAGGTCCTCCGCGCCTTCAATCCCCTCCAGATGGGGCAAATGGGTGTCAATGACGTTGTTGAACACCGCCGCGATCATGGACAGCAGGAAAATGACGGCGTATACAGAGGCAAGCCCCGGATGCAGCAGCGGAAGGACGCAGACAGCGGCGCTGGCCAAATCGCACAGGACCAGGAGCCGGTTGGGGCGGTCCACGCGGTCGCTGATATACCCGGCAAATCCGGAAACAACGATTGCCGGCAGGTAATTGACCAGCAGCGAGATGCCAAAGCGCAGGCCGGAGCCTGTCTCGGACAGGATGTACCAGCTCAGAGCAAAGGTAAACAGCTTTGTGCCCGTATGGGATACGCCCTTGCTCAGTAAAAACAGCGTCTTATTTCCTGCCATTTATGCACGGAAATCCAGGCGTGTTGCTGGATATTGCCTAAAATACCCTCCGCTGAACACCCGCAGGTTTTGGAGGAAGCGGGTGAGGTCACGGTCCTTGCCGGAAAACGACAGCAGGCCGGCGACGCTCTTCAAATCCGATGCAGAGCCGTCAAAGGCAAAGTTTTTGCTGACTTTATGGATTTTCCCGTCCTCGCCCCTGTAGGACATCCACATCCGGGCGGAGAGGGGGTTTTCCGGGTCAAATGTATTGGGGTCCGTATCCTTGAGCGCATACATATAGAGTTTTCCCTTGCCGCCGAACTCATAGAACCAGACAAAGTCTCTGGGCGGGGCCATCTCCCCGTCCAAAAAGGTCTGGTGCGCGCTTACGCCGAAGCGGTGTTCCCAGGCGCTGTTGAAATCGTCACAACGGGCAGCCTCTGTGTCCGTCAGCTCACACCAATCTCCAGGCTCTGCGAACGCAAAGTCCGGATATCCCTTCTCACGGCAGTAGTCCACGGCGCCGTCCCTGATGGCAGAGATGGCCGATTCGGTCTTATAGTAGTAGTCCGAATTGTAATACTGCCAGTGTCCATCCTTGCCGTTTGCGGCGTATTGCAGCCCCTCCTGGTCGTTTCGCTCAATGGCTTTATCGAGAATTCTGTCGCGGAAATCGACGAAAAACGAATTCGCCATTGCCTGATCTCCATAAATCATCGTCATCCCCAGGGGCGGGGGATACCCACGCTCGTCACAGACCTCATAGAAACTGGTCAGAACAGACTGAAAGGTGTCCTTCAACTCGTCCTCTGTCAAATTCCCGTCCAAAAAGCGGTCTATGCTGTCATCCATTTGGGCGTCAATCTCCTTGTAGACATCGCTGACCATAGGGGCGAAAACCAGATTGCTGCCATAAAAATCCGGCATCTGGGACCTTCTGCATTTTTCCGGGTCAACCGTAAGCGGCCTCCTTTGGGTCAATTCATCAATGGTTCCCTCGTACTTGGTTATCTGGTCGCTGATGTTCACCAGCGTGCGGCCCTTGTACTCTATGTATTTCGGCAGCGCCGAATTTTGAATGCCATCCATGTTTTTCCTCCCTAAAAATGCATTCTTTGATTATCCTGTCACATCCATATGCGTCTTCCTGGGGGCTTTTCGGCTGGCAGACATGGCCTTATTCCAGGCGGCCAGGTAGGCGTCTTTGGATTCCCGCAGGAATTCCAGCTCAGCAATGGTCTGGTGGTCCGTCCAGCCGCTCAGACTGCTGTAGGACGCGATACACTCGCCGCGCTGGTTAGAAACATCGGCGCTGGGAAACTGCCCCATCGCTATCTCCGCCGTTAAGCCGCCGGACAATTCCAAAGAATAGCCGTCCTGGGCGGACCGCTCCGCAGCCTCCTGTATGGACGCCTCCGTCTGTGCGGCGGCCTGGGCCCTGTCCGGCGAAATGTACGCGGACAGGGCGGCCTGCTCCATGTCCCGGTACGCCTGGCCCATGCGGACGCCGGCGGCGAAATCCGTCCCCGCCAGCGCCCTGACCTGCTGCAGGTAGGCGGTTTTCCACTCGGTGTTCTCCAGGGCGGCGTCCAGGACGGTCCCGCCCCGGACCGACGCCGGCGTGTATTCGCCCGGTACGATCGTCTTGTTCATCCGGCTCCCCCCTTACCCCTGCAGGCTGAGCTCTGCGGACGGCGCGGGCGCGGCGGCGGCAGCCGCGGTGGCGGTATACTGCTGGGCGGCATAGTCCGCCGCCGGCGGCCCCACAGGCGCGCCGATGGACTGGGCCTGCTGGCGCAGCTCCACCTGGGTGGCGGTGACATGGTCCGCCAGCCGGCTGGAGACCTCCGCCTCCCGCAGGTAGCCGGACTCCCGGACAGCCCGCTGGACCTTCCGGCGGCGCAGCTCCGTCTCCTTCCGCCGCTGGGCCTCCTCGGACCGGGCCACCCGCTGGGCGTCGATCTTTTCCCGCGTCAGCTCCCGCTTCTTTCTGGCCCCACGGTTGACCGCCTTCTGCAGCTGCTGGATGGCGGCCTTGATCTTGGCGGAATTCTCCGGGTCCACGTGCAGCTTGCCCTGCAGCTGCGCGATGCGGCGGCGGGCGTAGCCAGAGGCGGCGTTGACCTCCGACACGCTTTTGGCGCGGGCCAGGCGGGCGTAGGCCTCCAGGGGCGCGTCGCC
>Ga0073906_1005568_pt1 | contig 11178 bp, 16 predicted proteins | sample Inofromicrocosms_FD_65485 | JGI IMG/M metagenome (GOLD analysis project Ga0073906, IMG submission 65485) | Mouse cecum microbial communities from Vienna, Austria - Inoculum for glucosamine and mucus D2O microcosms | ecosystem: Host-associated > Mammals > Digestive system > Large intestine >... | reverse complement strand
GCCCCGAAGTCCGTGTTTACCGTGCCGTTGTCCCTGATCGCCCCGGCCATGTGGAGGGCGCTCTCAAGCCGCTCCGCGTGACTGCTGTCTATGATTATCATTCCTGCGCCTCCTCCATGTCAATGCGGTGCATCTCCCGCTGCCGCATGATGTAGTTCTCCGCCCGGTACGCCTCAAGCTGATTTTTGTGCGTCGCCAGCGTCGCCGTGCCGCCGTAGGCCTGCGTGATAAAGCCGTACTTAACCGCCAGCTCCATGACCTCGCTCCAATGGCTGTCAAGCTCCGCGAGCTTGTCCATGTTGACTTTCATGCTATCCCTCCTCGTAGCGTCTGCTGCTGTATTCTCTCGTCACCTCGACCGCGTACCAAAACTGGCGTTCGCAGTGTTCGCAGGTGGTGAGGCACATAAGGGCCGAAATGTCGTCCGGCTCATGGGTGTACTGCTCTCTGCCGCAGTAGGGACAGACCAGCAGCCCGTCGTCCTCGTCCATATAGCTATCCTCCTTTCTCAGTGTCCCGGCCCAAGAATATGCCGGAGTATACCCGCCCGTCTATGGTGTAGTGGTAGTAGTGGTGTCCCGCCTCGATGTCCTCCGCCCGGACGGGGACGGGCCGGAGCATGAGGGGGTATGGGCCTACCATGACGACGTACTCGCCTTTGGGTACGAGCCTTTTCATCCACGGCTCCGGCCTCTGCGCCGGGCGGGTGCTGCCGTCATAACAGCACTCCGCCAAAGCGCTCCCCGGCGCGAGGTCGAATAGGCTCAACTGCTCATACACATTCTGCCGCCTCCCCCGGCAGTCTCCGCGAGGGGTCGAACTCTTTGCCCTGCGCGTACCCCTGCGAATAGGCGCGGTGGTCGATGGTGTCCTCTGTCCGGGCTTTGAAATCCTCTTTTCCGAGGTGCTGGGAGGCCTCCTGTACCTCTTTCTGCATAACAAGTACAAGCCCCCACTCGTCGCGTTTCTCCTCGTCCTGCCGCTCAAGGGCCGTCTGAATACCTCTGGCAAAACCGTAGCCATAGCTGTCGCGCTGCTGCCTGACGTACCACGGATAGTAGCCTGCGCACTCTTTCTCGACGGCCTTTACCCCAGCCCTGATACAGTCCACCGCATACTTGAAGATCGCCACGCAAATCTCCACGTCGTCCTCAAGGCCGATAAATCCGATGGTCTGCGTCTGGCGGCCCTTTGTGTGGGTTCTGTACCCCTTGCAGCAGTAGCTCTCGCCAATGACGGCAGAGAGGCCGCAAATCCACGGGTCGCGCCGCTTGCTACAGGTGATGTCGGTGAGCGTGTTCCTGACGGCCTGCCTTTCCGCCTCGCCCAGCTCCGCCTCCGTGAGCTTGTGCCTTGCCATCAGCTCGCGGGCCTTGAGGAGCGCCGCCCGCGCCTCGTTCTCGTTCGGGCTTTCTGCCAGCGCGAGGAGGTGCCGGATTTTCCCCTTGATGTCTGTCGGTTTAGCCATGCTGTTCTGCCTCCCTCCGCGCCTCTGCAAGGCGTTTCTCAAATCGCTGCTGCCTGTAGGTTTTCTCGACGCGGTTCGTGTTCTCCCCCTCGAAACAGTAGCCGTCGAACTGCCAGCAGCCCCCGCCGAGGTCGTGGAACGTGATGTAGGTCGGCCTGTGGCTGCCGCGCTCGTCCTGCTCATGGCTGTGCGGCTCCCCGGCCTGTGTGCAGGAGGCCCGGAGGAGGACGGGCGGGACGCTGTTGACGAAATACTCCACCATCTCCTCGTCCACCGTGTCGCCGGGGAAACAGTAGTCCTCGAACGTCGGGAGGCCGCTCTGGTGCCAGCCCTCGTAGGTCTTGACGGGGTATCTGTCGGTGATCTTCCTGCGCTCCGCCTGCACCAGCTCAAGGATTTCCACCTGCTGCTCCGGCGTGAGCCGAACGTCGTCCCCATTGCCGCAGGGGAAAACCTTGATACCGCACAGGAGCAAATCGACGTTCACCACGCAGGTCGTTATGTACTGGCCCCGCCTGCTGATTTCGTACTCGACGACCTCTCTGCTGTCGCGTGAGCCGCGCAAATACTTGTAGGGTGTCATTTACTATCCCCTCCCCATGATGGTCGTGCAGGCTCTCTGAAAGCCTCTGAGGAGCCTTGCGTCTGCCTGTACCTGCTCCATCGTGTAGCCGAGCGCGTCCAGCGTGTCCTCGCTGTCGAGCATGGTGAGCGGCAAGTCCCCGGTGAGGACGCAGCCCACGCACGTCACAGTGTTGGAGCCGTACTGCTTGTAGAAGTCGCTGTTCTTGTCCTCCATAACCCCTTGGATAGTCATTTCCGGGGTTTCGTGGCTCTGCTGGTACTCCTTGATTTTCTCCTCAAGCCACTTGGAGGAGCGCCGCCGGGTGATGGTGCCAGTGATAGAGTAGCCCAGCCAACGGCTGCTGGGGGTCAGCTCTCCGAGCTGCCGCCCCGTCCAAACGTCCGGGGTCATTTTGATTTCGCACTTAATGCTGTCCGCAATCTCTACCCCGTCCAGATAGACGTGGCCCTCGCGGAGAGAAATCGGCGCGTGATTGTATTCCATTGCTCAGTCCTCCTCCCTTATCTCGTAGTGATGGTAAAGTACAGCTTTTCGGCGCTGTCCACGGCCTGCAAGCCTACGTTGAAGTAGGTTTCGTCGTCTACGCTGCTCTCCCGGTCTACGAGGAAATCCTCATCATAGGACACGTTCGTAATGGCCTCCGCGTCCTCGAACTGGCGGAGAATGGTCTTGCCAATCCCCTCCATGATGTCCCAGCCCCTCGCGTTGTTGTTGAACTTGTTGGGCGGGAAGTTGAGCTGCACGGCCTCTTGGAACGTGTCGTACACCCGGATAACCCGGTTTTTGCGGTAGCTCTTGTCTTTCTTGTCTGCGAACGTGGTGAGGCTGTTGATGTCGTACTCCACGACGATCTCCCTGTCCTCGTTGACGGAGAAGAAAAACTCGCCCGCATTGATGGCCGCGATAGCCTCCTCGTTGCTCTTGGGGTCTACGACGGCGGTGGCCCCGGCGTACTGCTTGTAGGTGAGGCTTTCGGTGTTGGTGGCCCCGGCTGTCGCTCCGGCTACCCAAGCGCAAACCTCCGCATGAGAGAGGTTGTCGCCGTCGAGGGAGACGCTGTTGGTGACATTGATAACCCCCTCGTAGTCCATGCCGCCTGCGTCCGGCATGACGACCTGTACCCCTTTGCCCATGCTGTCGCGCATATACCTGATTTTGGTGAGCGCCGCCTGCTTGACGTTCTGGGCCTCCTCCCCGTTGAACGGGAAACAGACCGTATGGAACTTCACCTTTTCCCATGCGTCGATGAAGTCCGTAATGTCCGTGTTGGTGGCCTCCTCGTCCTCGCCACCTGTGAGGTTCGTCCCGGCGGCCTCTCCGAGCTTGCCTGCGCCGCTGAACGTGATGTAGGGGTTGCCCTGTGCAATCAGCTCCTCCACCGTGTTCAGCCCCTCGTACTCTGTGACCTTTCCGCCGTCGAGGTGGATAAGCACATCATAGCCGCCCAGCGGGTTCGCGTCCAGCGTGACGGTAAAGGCGTTGCCCCGGCTGCCGCCGTGCTTTGCTGCGGCGGTGAGGGTGTTGGTGGTAGCCCCCGCCTCCTCGCTCTCCGCCGGGACGCTCATGGTGATCTCCGCCTGCGCCTTTTTGCCCTCCGTGAGGATATAGACGTAGACGGTGGTGGCCCGCTTGAAAGCCTCCCGGATAAGCAACATCTGGCGGTTGGGGTCGCTGTCGTAAATGCTGTACCCCAGCGTGGCCGCCTCCGCGTCCGGGCTGGCGTTCGTCAGCCGGATAAACTGCTTTGCCGGGCCATAGGCCGCTTTGGGTAACGGGACAATGACCGTGCCTCGCGTCCCTGCGCTGAGAATGTCGGTTTCCCTGCCGCTCTCGAAGTTGATATACGTCCCCGGTCGTACCTTGCCGACCAGCTTGTCAAATCTTCCTCCGGCCATCTTACTTCACCCCTTTCTTTTTCCATGCCTCGATGTGCGCCCGCATTTCCTCGACGGTATACTTCTCCGTCAGGCCGTAGGTCGCTCCATCAAAGGTGCTGGTAGAAACGCCGAAAAGCCTCCGGCAGTTCAGCCGCAGCTTTTCCAGCGTGAATTTCGGCGCAGCTCCGGCTTTGGCCGGGGCCTCTGCGCCTTTGGTCTTGCTCGTCATATCGTGTCCTCCTTTACTCCGGCTGCCCGCCGGGTTCCTGTGTGGGGATTGCGTACTGTTCCAGCGCCTCCGCGTATGTGTCCGAGATCGTCTTACCCGACTTCATAAACACGTCGAGGCTGAACGCCTGCGCCCTGTCTACGGCCTCTGTGGTGTCGTTGTACGGCCTCCGGCTCCGCCAGCTCATGGTAAGCTGCGCGGCCCCGTCGTCCAGCACTTTCAGCTTTGGGTCATTCACCCGCACCCATTCGCCCTCGATTTCGCTGCCGTCCTGTGCTATGAGCGGTATGAGGTTCCGCCCCGCCCGTATCGCCTGCAAGACTGCGCTCCCGGCGGAGTACGCGCCCTGCCCCGTCCTGTGGAATAGCTTGATATACCATACAAAGTCCGTCCAGTAGGTGAGGAATGTCTCGCCCCCTGTGTCCAGCTCTGGCGTAGGGAAGTAGGCCGCTGGAATGGAAAAGTGCCGGGGGACGTTCCAGTAGTACGGGGACGGCCCTCCGGCGCGGTCGAGAACGTATTTGATTATGCTCGCCATCTCCTGCTCAAGCAATTTCCCACCCCCTTATCCGCCAAAGTATTTGTCAATCCATTCTTGGAGCTTTGCCTCTGCGCTTGCTTGGAAAATCTTCTCGAAAATGCGCAGTGCGCTCTCGAAGTAGTGCTTGCCCTCCACCCAATGCTGTTTCAGCAGCATTCCGGTTTCGGCTCCGGGGTCATAAATAAAGCGGTCGCCCTCCCAATACCCCGGCACCCAGCGCCGCGCTACCCCTTTGGTGTTCGTCCAATGTCCGTCGTTCACATACCCCGCGTAGCTCAAGTTTGTCCCCACTTCCAGCGTGAGGCCCCCGTCGGTCAGCTCCCATACGTTCGCGTCGTTCCCTTTCTCAAAGCTGGCGAGTAAAAGCCTGCTGTCCAGCACTTTCCGCCGCACGATTTCGTCTTGGACTACTCTCAAGAAGTCAAAACCTACTGCCTCAAGATACAGCTCCATTTCCTGACGAAAATCGCCTTTCGCGGCCCTTTCCAGCCTCTCGAAAAACTCCCGGTACTCCGCCATGTCAAACTCCACCGTAGCCATTACAGGTGCCGCTCCTCTCCGATTTTCTTGATGTAGACGAAAAGGTGGTGGCCCCGCACGTTGACGGGCTGCTCCGCCGTGTATTCCAGCTTTGTCCCGCAGTCTACGATTTTGTCATTCAGCCGCACGTCTGTCCCGATAGGGAGGGTGAGTTTGATTTTCGCGTCCATGAGGTTCGCCGGGGCCGTCTGCGTGACAGTGACGCTGGCCGACTTCACTCCGAAATGGCAGCTCTGCCCGCCGATGTCCGGCTCCTCTGGGTAGCTGAAAGTAGGGGAGGCGGGGAGGCCGTAGCCGGGGCTGGCCGCGCTCTCCTGCGCGTGGTAGATGTCGCAGGTATGGTTGAGTAGCCTCTCTAAGCTCATGCCTCCACCCCCTATAGCTTTCTCATTCGCAGTGTAACCCCCTTGCGGGGTTCCGCGATAACATAGTCGTCCAGCAGCGCCGCGAGGTCTAACCCGTCAATGCTGATTTGGCTGGCCTCTGCGGTGTAGCTGTAGTCGTCGAACGTCTCCGACTTGACCTCCCGCGCTGCGATAGCGGCGTTGTGGCCGTAGGCCTCCGCCAGTATCAAAACCGCCGTTTTCACCACCTGCGGCAGCTCCTCCGCGTCCTTGAAAGAGTTGTGCGTGTATGTGATAACATACTGCTCCGCCCTCGCAATGTCCACTATGAGCCGCGTGTCGCTGCGCTGCTGCACCGCTGGCAGCTCCGAGTATTCCCGGACTTCCTCTGGCGTTACCCACGGTCTATCCGCCATACCGCACCTCCCCGGTTAGTCCTCCTCGCCGTAGTCAGCCTCGCCCTCGGAGCTGTTGTCGCTCTCGCTGGTGCCAGTGCTGGCCCCGGCTCCGCCGTCCCCAGCGTCGCCCTCTGCGTCTACCTCGACCTCCTCGCCAGCGATAGCCTCGACGAGCTGCGCCTTTTTGAGGCCCTTTGTCTCAATACCCATGTCCTCTGCGAGGCGCTTGAGGACTTCCACTTTCATCTCCTCAAGCTGCCCCCGGTCGAGGTTGCCCGTGAACGTCTGGCCGCCGCCTGCGCTCTCCTCTCCGCCGCCCATGAGCTGGAAATAGCCGGAGGCTACCGCCGCGTCAGCGGTAGCCTTGTCCTCCACGAACACGTCCGGCTCTTTCCGGGTGGCGCTTACCACGCCGCAGTAGGAGAGGCCCTTGCAAAGTCTGATGTGATACATAGCCGCTCCTCCTTACTTGAGGCCCTTGATGATGGCCGTCGCGTCCAGCTCCTCGACGATGGGGTCATAGTCCAGATGGGTGACGTAGAAACGCTTATCCATCATAATGGCCTTTTCGCCCTCGGTGGTCTTGCGGATTTTCACGGAGTAGGTGTTGACGACAATGAGGTTTTTGGGGTCGGTCAGCAGGATAGTCCCGTCGTCGAGGGCGGGGCATTCCACCGTGGGAATGCGGGCGGGGGAGTTGTAAATGCTCTCCGGCACCGCGCCGCCCTTGCCAATCACCTGATTGAGCAAAAACAGCTCCCATTCCTGCGCCCGGTGCGGGGACATCAGCCAGCGGAGCTTGCCGTTGTTGTACTTGTTGGGGAGCTGGGCCAGCGTCTTGTAGAAAAGGTCGAGGCTCATTCCCGTGGCGCTGCTCGCGTCGTAGACGTGGCCCCCGTTGGAAATCTGCTTAATCCAGCCGTCGTTGATCTTGAGGAAGTCATAGTCCGCGTCGGAGCTGTCGGTAGCCTCGTCGCCGTTGAGGTACAAATCCTCAAGGTCAATGCCGAGCTGGGTCGTCATAAGGTTGGTGACGATAGTCTCGAAGTTCTGGCCCTCGATGTTCTCCCGCAGCGTCTCCTCGGTGATCTCCCAGGGCAGCCGGACGGCGGTGGTGGCGTACTCGATCTGGCTGGTCTCCACGCCTGCGCGGTAGCCGTCGTCGGTGTTCTCCGTCTTTTTGCGGACAATGCGGCGAGCAATGCCAATCTTATCGACCTCGCCCGTCTTTGCGGTACGCATTTCGTGCCGCACGAGGCCGCCGAGGGTGGTGGCCTCAAAGGTCTGCTGAATGAATTTCTTCGCCTGCTCCGGGTTCAGCAGCCCAGAGGCAAGGGAGGTCGTTTCGATGGTGGCCGCCTTGCGGATAATGTCCTGATTGTTAGGCATAGTCTCTTTCCTCCTCGTAAATTAAAGAATACCGTGCAGATAATGCTCCTCGCCCGCAGATTTCTCCACGGTGCCGCCGAGGTTGCTGGGCAGACCCCGGCTTTTCAGCACCGGGTCAACCGCCTTTGCCACGGCTGCGGCAATCATCTCCTGCACCTGTTCTGCGGTGACGTGTTCCTCCTGCGGGGTGAGCGCCTTTGCAATGGCCTCTCCGACCATCTTCTCGACGGCCTCCGGCGTGATTTCGGCGGGGGCGGTATTCTCCTTACCCCCAGCCTTTTCCACCGCTCCTGCGCCACTCTGGGCCGCCTGCGGGGGTTCCTGCTGGCCTGTGGTCTGCTGTGCGCTGCCGCCCATTGCCTTTTCGATGGCAGAGGCGACGATCTGCTCTACGTCCTGTTTCGTCACTTCTTTGTCCTCCTTATCCTTGTCTTTGTCGGTTTCGGGTTCGCCCTCCCCGCCGCCGCCCTCCGGCTCCTCGGACTTCTTTTTCTTGTCCGGGTCGTCGTCCTCCGGCTCCGGGTCGTCGAACTCCTTGACAAACGCTCCCAAACTCTCGTAGATATTCAAGAGCGTTTCCTTGTTCTTGCCGCTCATTTTCTTTCCGGCCTTTGCGATCTGCTCCGGCTGGTCGGTGTGAATGGCTTTGGTGATACTCTCCTTGCCCGTGAGAATGTCGGTGATGATGGCGTTGAAGTCCTCAAGGCACTCGCGCACCTTGCCCTCGTCCGCCTCATACTGCCAGCAGCCCGTGTACGGGTCGTAGTGCTGTAGGGTGTCTTGGAGGGAATAGAACGCCTCCCAGAAAAGGTTGCCTTTGCTGCGCTCCGCAAAAAGTTCCGCTACGGCTCCTTTCTCCACCACATTCAGCCCCAGCGCCGCCGCCAACTGTTTCAGCAGCCCCTTTTTCTCACTGGTTTCCTGCTTGCTTACGCTCTCCAACTGCACGTCCTCCTCGCTGTAGTTTCCGAGGCCGCCCATACTAAAGCCCGTGATCTCGCCCTTTTCAATTCCAGCCCACACGCTTTCGTCTGTGACCTCCATCGTCATAAGCCACGTTCCCTTGCGGACTGCCTCTCCGTCGATGTCGAAATCGGCTTTGGCAATCCACGTTTCCACAACCGTCGCCCCGTCCAGCGGCTCAAAGCTGTGTTGCAGGTCTACTTGGTCGCCGTTCTTGGCGTACCAGTAGGCCGCCTTTGTAATCTCCTCCTCCGTCATAAAATTGCCGTGGCTGTCCTCCTCCATCGGCTCATAGACAATCCCGGTGACGTAGTGGCTGTCTGCGTCCGCCTTGATAATCCTGCCGTAGGTGGTGAACGTCGCTTTGCCGCCGTCCTCTTTCTTTATGAGGAACTGCCGCTTGTTTGCGGCCTTATCGACGAGTGAGACGAATTGGATTTTCGCGTCCGTGATTTCGTATGCTTTCCTCAAACTCCTGCTCATGGCCTTTCACCTCCTTTCGGTGGCTCTTGGGAAATATAAAAAGCAGCGTCGCCGCTGCTCTTTACCGTGTCCTGTTTCCGTGTCGCCACGAAAACGCCTCTGAACGGCCCGAAATGGCCGTTATTTGTCTGGGGGTGTAATTTCTCTACCCGTGTCCTCTGCGGCGCTCCTGCGCCACGAAGGGAGGCAGAGCGGCTATTCCTCGTCAATCCCCGCTTTCGCTTTGTTCTGCGCGTCCAGCTCTTTCTCCCATTCATCGTCCATAGCGTCGATTGCCTCCTGCTGTAGCCGCTGGCGCTCCTCCAACGGGAGGCCGAGGATTTCCTCGCTGACGACGGGCTGGGAAATGCAGTGGCAGTTTATGCTTTCCTCCGGCGGGAGGGTGGTGTCGCGGGGGTACATCGGCTCGTAGGTGCCGCCGTCCGCGCCGATAAGCTCGAACGGCTCCCCAACCGGGACGCGCTGGCCGTCCATGTCCACATGATTTTGGCGCGGCTCGTTCCTGTATTCCCCCGTGTGTTTCCACATCTTCTCGCTGACCGCTGGGGACTGCATATATGCCTCCTGCTGCGCGACGCTGTGCGCCCGCAAAACCTCTGTGACGGCGACGCGCCGGGCCTTGTAGTATTCGTCCCGTATGCCACTGTCCAGAATGGCACGGGTGAACTCTGTAATGCCACTGCCCTCTGCAAGGCCCTTTTCGAGTATGCGCTCAATTTCCTTGTGGCTGTTGAGTTGCATGATCTCTCCGAGGTCTTTGCTCCAACTCTTTACCCATGCCAGCGTCCGCTTTGATACCTGCGTCAGCTTGAGGCCCCGGTCTGTCTGGGCGATATAGTAGCCGATATACTCCGGGAGAAATTCGCCCAGCCTCTCCGTGAAAACCGTGGCGAGCTTGCTCTTAGCTGCGTCATTCAGTTTCACCCCCGGCCAGATGTCCGCCGCAAAGGTTTCGAGGTCAACGGCCTTTTCCGCCTCCGCGAGGATATAGTCTGTCTCCTCCAACAGGGCCTCCGCCACACTGTCCTCGATGTCCTGCGCGTATTTGAGCGTCTTTTTGGGCTTGATGTAGCCCTCCGCGCCCAGCGCGTCCGCGAGGCCGTCGTCTGCCTTTTGGATATATGCGTCGATGGCCTTAATAAGGGGGCCGCACTCCATGCACATCGTCAGCCCCCCTTTTCCATCTTCATCAGCAGCCGCTTTACCTCTTTCATCACAGCTACCACCGCGTCGTCGTGGCTGCTGGCGGCCTTTTCTATCTGCTGTTGCAGGCCCATCGTGAGCTGGCCGATGTCAAACCCCTGCGCGGCTCCGCCACCCTGCGATTTGCTGTAGGATAGGGGAGTGTCGCCCCATTCCTCTGGGTAGTCCTCCGCCTGCTCCCCGAACGCCTCATAGATGATACGCTTGGCAAAATTCGGGGTCACACCTCCGGCGTTGTTCGCTACTGTAAGCAGCTTGTAGAGGTCGTCCGGGTTGGTGATGTCCGGCTCAAGGAAATAAGCCTCGACGTGCTGGAATTGGTAGCCGTTCAGCAGGCGGTTGTTGATGGCCCATGCGAGGCTCCGGCGCTCCGGCTGGAATACCTGCTCCTCTGTGACTTCCTGCGCGGTCTGCGCCGTCGCCCGGTTAAAGTCGGTAGTATAGGCCACATAAAGGTCTGGGAGCTGGAAAGCCGACTGCACTTTCCGGCGGTTGTTGTCGAGGTAGCCTTGGAAAAGCTCGTCCTTTTGGAGTACGCTGGCGAGGTCTTTGACGGTGATTTTCGGCTTTTCCTGTTGGTCGAAGTCCGTCCGCCCGTCGCTCGCCTCTGTCTCCAAGAGGAGAAAAGCGTGTTGTCCGGCCTCTCCCTTGATGTCGTTGATATACTGCTGTAGCTTTTCAAAGCTCTCGTCAGTGAGGGTGCCGCCCTCAATCATAATCATCAGTGGCGTATGCCTGCCGTTGGTGAAATAGTTGTTGTTGAGGGTTTCCGCCCTCCGGCTCCCGTCTACGCCGAGTATCTGGCCTATCCAGCGCACCTCCCCGTATGGCTCCGTCCCGATGGCGAACTCCATAATTTCGTTCGCTTGATATTCGAGGTCGAGACTTTCGCCCTCCTTGAGGTATTCGCCGTCCCGCCTGTCCATAATGCGCGGGTCGCCAAACTCCTTGAAAAAGACGGTCTTGCCGCCGATGTCCTGCCTGTACTTGCAGTAGCGTTTCTTGCGCTCTGTCTGCTGGCCGTGATGGTAGTATACCGTGGAGATATACGGGTCGAGCGGGCGGGTCTTGAGTATCGTGGGCGTTTCCTTGACGAACTCGATTTGCACCACCTCTCCGGCCACATTGCGAATGACCTCAAGGTAGGCAATGCCGTA
>Ga0073906_1005567_pt1 | contig 11181 bp, 9 predicted proteins | sample Inofromicrocosms_FD_65485 | JGI IMG/M metagenome (GOLD analysis project Ga0073906, IMG submission 65485) | Mouse cecum microbial communities from Vienna, Austria - Inoculum for glucosamine and mucus D2O microcosms | ecosystem: Host-associated > Mammals > Digestive system > Large intestine > Cecum... | reverse complement strand
CAATGGCCTCGGCGGTGACAAAGTCCAGGGCCTCTCGGACCACAGGATCGATCTCCGCCAGGTCCCGCTCGTTCTCCCGGGGGATGATGACGGTGCGGATGCCGTGGCGCTTGGCGGCCATGGTCTTCTCCTTCAGCCCGCCGATGGCCAGCACCCGGCCCCGCAATGTCACCTCCCCTGTCATGGCCACGTCCCCCCGGACGGCCCGCCCCGTGAGGGCGGAGACCACGGCGGTGGTGATGGCGATGCCTGCGGAGGGCCCGTCCTTGGGCACGGCCCCCTCGGGGAAGTGGATGTGGATATCCTGGTCCTTGTAGAAGCCGGGGTCGATGCCCAGACGGGCACTGCGGCTTCGGATACAGCTGACGGCGGCCTGGGCGGACTCCTTCATCACCTCTCCCAGGTTGCCGGTGAGCTCCAGCTTGCCGGTGCCCTCCATCACATTGACCTCCACCTCCAGGAGCTCGCCGCCGGACTCGGTCCAGGCCAGGCCGTTGACGACCCCCACCTGGTCCTTTGTCCGCTCCGGCGGCAGGAAGCGGCGCACGCCCAGGAAGTCCTCTAAGTTCTCCTCCGTGACATTCGCCCGTTTGGCCCCGCCGCTGACCAGGCGCATGGCGGTCTTGCGGCAGAGCTTGCCCATGGTGCGCTCCAGCTCCCGCACGCCGGACTCCCGGGTGTAGCCGGTGATAGCGGCGCGGATGGCCCCGTCGCTGACCCGGAGCACCCGGCCCGTGAGGCCGTGCTCCTTCATCTGCTTAGGCAGGAGGTACCTGCGGGCGATCTCCAGCTTCTCCTCGTCGGTGTAGCTGGTCAGCTCAATGACCTCCATCCGGTCCAGCAGGGGCCGGGGAATGGTGGAGGTGGTGTTGGCGGTGGTGATGAAGAGGACACGGCTCAGGTCCAGGGGGAGCTCCAGGTAGTGGTCCCGGAAGGAGCGGTTCTGCTCCCCGTCCAGCACCTCCAGCAGCGCGGAGGCGGGGTCCCCCCGGAAGTCGCTGGACAGCTTGTCGATCTCGTCGAGAAGGAGCAGGGGATTCATGCTGCCGCACTGACTGATGGCGCTGACAATGCGTCCCGGCATGGCCCCTATGTAGGTCTTCCGGTGTCCGCGGATGTCTGCCTCGTCCCGGACGCCGCCCAGGCTCAGCCGGGCCAGCTTCCGGTTCAGTGCGGAGGCCACGGAGATGGCGATGGAGGTCTTGCCCACGCCGGGAGGCCCCACCAGACAGATGATGCGGCCCTTGGCGGCGGGATTCAGCTCCCGGACGGCGATGAACTCCAAAATGCGCTCTTTGACCTTCTCCAGGCCGAAGTGGTCCCGGTCCAGAATCTTCCGTGCGGCGGCCACGCTGGTCCGCTCCCGGTCCTCCTCGCCCCAGGGCATCTCCAGGCAGGTGTCCAGGTAGCCCCGGATGAGGGCCGCCTCGGCGCTGGTGGAGGGCTGCTTCGCCAGGCGGTCCACCTCCTTGGTCAGCTTCTCGGCCACCTCCTCGGGGAGGTCCCGGAGCTCGATCTGGGCGCGGTACTCCAGGAGCTCGTCGTCCTCGCCCTCCCCCAGCTCCTGCTGGAGGAGGCGGATCTGCTCCCGGATGATGTGGTCCCGGTGGACCTGCCCCATCTCCCGGCGGATCTTGCCCTCCAGCTCCTGCTCGCAGCTGAGGACCTCGCTCTCCCGGGCCAGGAGCTCGTTGACCTTCCGCAGGCGGTGGACGGGGCGCTCCTCCTCCAGGACGGCCTGCTTATCCTGGTAGCGCAGGGCGATGTTCTGGGCGATGAAGTCCGCGAGCCTTCCCGGGTCCCGGATGTCCATCACCGCCGCGGCCACCTCCTCCCCCAGCCGGGGGGCCAGGGCGGCGTACTCGGCGAAGCTGCCGTAGGTCTGCCGCAGGAGGGCTTCCAGCTGGTAGTCGGAGATGCGGGCCTTCCGCTCGGAGATGGGCTCCACGTTGGCCTGGAGGTAGGGGTCCGCCTGCCACAGGCGGCGGAGCCTCGCCCGGGTGAGGCCCTCCATCATCACCCGCACCGCCCCCTCGCCGATGCGCAGGATCTGCCGCACGGCGGACACGGTGCCCACGGCGTACAGGTCCCGCTCCCCGGGCTGGACGGTGCTGATCTCCCGCTGGGCCACCAGGAAGATCTGCTGGTCCGCCTCCATGGCCCGTTCCAGGGCGCGGATGGAGATGCCCCGCTCCACGTCGAAGCTGAGCACGCAGCCGGGGAACACCGTCAGCCCCCGGAGGGCCAGCACAGGCATATTCATTGTGGTGTTTTCAATCGCTTCCATATCAGGACCTCCTGATCGTTCTTCCCATGGGGGGCTGCGGGGCCCCCTCTCCCGTTTCAACACACCATCTGCCCAAAAATCTGCGTGAGGTCCCGTTGTGCTTATCCCTTTCCCGGCCTAAGCCCAACGAAATCTCACGCAAATTTCAAAAGAGAGGACGCGTTCGCTCCCCGCCCGGCCTCAGCAGGCGGTGGTGGGCGGGGCGGCGAGCCTCCGGCCGCTGCGGACCAGGGTGGGGCCGCACTCCCCCCGGACGCAGGCGGGGGTGACGACCACCTTCTCCACCGAGGGGTCGGAGGGGATGTCGTACATGATGTCGGTGAGGATGCCCTCCATAACGGCCCGGAGCCCCCGGGCACCGATGTTGCGGGCGATGGCCTTGTCGGCCACGGCCTCCAGGGCCTCGCTCTCGAAGGTAATCTCCACATTGTCGTACTCGAAGAGCTTCGTATACTGCTTGACCAGGGCGTTTTTCGGCTCGGTGAGGATGCGCACCAGGTCCTCCCGCTTCAGGGAGGCCAGGGGCGTGATGATGGGCATACGGCCCACCAGCTCCGGAATGATGCCGAACTTGAGGAGGTCGTGGGGCTGCACGTCCTGGAAAATCTCGCCCACGTCCCGCTCCTTCTTGCTCTGGATGGGGGCGTCGAAGCCGATGCTCCGCTTGTCGGTGCGCCGCTCGATGATCTTGTCCAGGCCGTCGAAGGCGCCGCCGCAGATGAAGAGGATGTTGCGGGTGTTGACCTGGATGAACTCCTGGTGGGGGTGCTTGCGCCCGCCCTGGGGCGGCACGTTGGCCACGGTGCCCTCCAGGATCTTCAGCAGGGCCTGCTGGACCCCCTCGCCGGAGACGTCCCGGGTGATGGAGGTGTTCTCGCTCTTGCGGGCGATCTTGTCGATCTCATCGACGTAGATGATGCCGTGCTCGGCCAGCTCCACGTCGTAGTCCGCGGCCTGGAGCAGGCGGAGGAGGATGTTCTCCACGTCATCGCCCACGTAGCCGGCCTCGGTGAGGGTGGTGGCGTCGGCGATGGCGAAGGGCACATGAAGGGTGCGGGCCAGTGTCTGGGCGATGTGGGTCTTGCCGGAGCCGGTGGGGCCCACCATGAGGATGTTGCTCTTTTGGAGCTCCACATCTTCCCCGCCGCCGAAGAAGACCCGCTTGTAATGGTTGTAGACCGCGACGGAGAGGGCGATCTTCGCCTGCTCCTGCCCGATGACGTACTCGTCCAGGATCTCCTTAATCTGCCGGGGCTTGGGGAGCTTGTCGGGCAGGCCCAGGGGGGCGTAGCTGTCCCGGCCCAGCTCCTCCTCCAGCACGCTCATGCACAGCTGGACGCACTGGTCGCAGATGCGGGCCCCGGGGCCCTGGATCATCCGCCGCACCTCCTGCTCCCGCTTGCCGCAGAAGGAGCAGCGCAGAGACTTCTTTGTCTCGTCACTCATTTTAGCCAAATTCCCTTTCTCTTCAGATCTGCTCTCCCGCCGCCGGTCATCTGGTGTAGATGACCTTGTCGATGAGGCCGTACTCCCTGGCCTCCTCGGCGGTCATGAAGTTGTCCCGCTCACAGTCGGCGGTAACGGTCTCCACGTCCTTACCGGTGTTGCCGGCCATGATGTGGTTGACCCGCTTTTTGATGGTCTCCAGCCGCTTGAGGTGGAGGGCCATGTCGGTGATCTGCCCCTGGGTGCCCGCGGAGGGCTGGTGGATCATGATCTCCGCGTTGGGCAGGGCCAGGCGCTTGCCCTTGGCCCCGGAGCTGAGGAGGAACGCACCCATGCTGGCGGCCATGCCGATGCAGATGGTGGACACGTCGCACTTGATGTACTGCATCGTGTCGTAGATGGCCATGCCGTCGGGGATGGAGCCGCCGGGGCTGTTGATATAGAACTGGATCTCCTTATCCGGGTCCTGGGCCTCCAGATAGAGGAGCTGGGCCACCACGAGGCTGGCGGTGGTGGCGTTGACCTCCTCGCCCAGGAAGACGATGCGGTCGTTGAGCAGGCGGGAGAAAATATCGTAGCTCCGCTCCCCCCGGTTAGTCTGTTCTACTACATACGGGACTAAACTCATGAGATATTACCTCCTGTGGTATTGGATGGGAAAAGACTTCGGACGGTTCCGGCAGCGCCGGCACGCCCTTATAACAGGACTATCTTACCCAAATGCGGGAAAACTTAGTACAAGAGCCGGATCACTCCCCGGCGGGAGCTTCCTCAGCGGGAGCTTCCTCAGCGGGGGCCTCCTCGGCCTTCTTCTTGGAGGTGCGGCGCTTTTTGGGCTTCTCCTCAGCGGGAGCGGCCTCCTCCACAGGAGCCTCCACGGGCTCGGTGGCCACGGCGCTGTCCACCACCACGGCGACGGCCTTATTGCGCAGGAGCTGTTCCCGGATCATGTTCCGCTCCAGGTACTTCTTGAGGGTCTCCACGTCCATTTTGAACTCTTCAGCCCGCTTCTGGTACTCGGCGTCGATATCCTCCTCGGTGACCTCGATGTTCTCCTCCTTGATGATGGCGGCCACGGCCAGGTCCATGCGCACCTGCTGGCGGGCGGGCTCCATGGCGTCGGCCTTGAGCTTCTCGGGGTCGGTGTTGGTCATCTGCATGTACTGCTCGAAGGAGAGGCCCTGGCTCTGGATCTGACGGGCCAGGTTCTCCACCAGGTACTGGGCCTGGGCGTCGATCATGGCGTCGGGGATGTCGCAGGTGATGGCATCGGCCACCTTGCCCATGACGGTGTCCTCGAAGGCCCGCCTGCCGGCCTCCTCCCGCTCCTCGGTGAGTTTTACACGCACGTCGGCGCGGAGCTCCTCCAGGGTGTCGAACTCGCTGACATCCTTGGCGAACTCGTCGTCCATCTCCGGCAGCTCCTTGACCTTCACGGCGTTCACCTTCACATGGAAGACCACGGCCTTCCCGGCGAGGTCGGCGTGGTAGTTCTCGGGGAAGGTGATATCAATGTCCTTCTCCTCGCCCACGCTCATGCCCACGATCTGGTCCTCGAAGCCGGGGACGAACTGGCCGGAGCCGATGGCGAGGTCGAACTCGGTGCCCGCGCCGCCGTCGAAGGGCTTGCCCTCCAGGTAGCCGGTGAAGTCGATGTTGGCGGTGTCGCCCAGCTCCACGGGGCGGTCCATGTCCACCATGCGGCTGTTGCGCTCGGCCATCTCCTTGAGGCGGTTTTCCACGTCCTCATCGGTCACGTTCACCGGGGCCTTGGGGGCCTCCACGCCCTTGTACTGCCCCAGGGTGACCTCCGGGTACACGGCCACGGTGGCCTTGAAGGAGAAGCCCTCCTTCCCCACCTTCAGCAGTTCCACCTGGGGGTAGCCCACCACGTCCAGCTCCTGCTCCTTGACGGCGCCGGCGTAGGCGTCGGGCAGGGCGGTATTCACGGCCTCCTCGTAGAAGACGGCCTCGCCGTACATGCGCTCGATCATCTTGCGGGGGGCTTTGCCCGGGCGGAAGCCCTGGATGCGGATCTGACCGCGCTGTTTGCGGTAGGCCTTCTCGATAGCGGCCTCAAAATCGGCGGCGCTCACCTCTACGGTCAGCTCCACCTGGCTTTTTTCAAGTTTTTCGCAGCTTTTCACACTCATTTTATTTTCCTCCGTTCAATGACCGCCCTTTTCAGCCGGCCAGTATCGTATTATAGCACAGGGGATTTCAGATTTCCAGTCCTTTTTTCCTCAATCCTCTATTTTTTTGGGAACAAATTGTAAATAATCCGCGGATACCAGGCTGTAGTCCACGCCGCCCAGGCGTCCCTCGATGGCCCGCCTGTGGGTGGGGCCGTGGAGGTGGCCGTAAAAACAGCGCTGCACGCCGTACGCCTCCAGCTTGGCGATGACCTCCGGGCAGCGGTAGCCGGTGTAGAGGGGCGGGTAGTGGAGGAAGGCGATGGCAGGCCGCCCCTCCGCCGCCTTCAGGGACGCCTCCAGGCGCAGCACCTCCCGGTTGAAGACCTTCTCGTTGTGCCCGGACTGCTCCTCCTCGTAGAACCACCCCCGGGTGCCGCAGAGGGCCCAGCCGCCGTAGAAGTGGCAGTTGTTGTGGAGGATGTCGATGGTGGTGATGCCGTTGTCCGCGAAAAAGCGCCTCATCTTCGCGGCGGTGGTCCACCAGTAGTCGTGGTTGCCCTTGACCAGGAGCTTCCGGCCCGGGAGGCGGTCGATGAAGCGGAAGTCGGCCAGGCTCTCCTGGAGGTCGATGCCCCAGGAGGTGTCCCCGCAGAGGACCACCGTGTCCTCCGGCTCCAGCCGGGAGAAGGCCGCCTCCAGCCGGGAGACGTGGTCCGCCCAGCCGGGGCCGAAGACGTCCATGGGCTTGTTGGCGCTCAGGGACAGGTGCAGGTCTCCGATGGCGTAGAGTGCCATGGCGTCCCTCCCCTATCCCAGGAAGTCCCGGACCACCCGCTCCATGTCCGTGCGGTCCGCGGCCTGCCGGAAGCGCTCCGGCCTGCCCCGCAGGGCCGTGAGGGGCCGGGGCGCGCTGACGCCGCCCGCCTTCTCCAGCTGCTCGATGCGCTGGAAGCTGTCCCCCGCGGGCTCCACGCCGATGGCGTCCAGGACGCTGTCGCAGAACTTGAAGGGGCTGGCGGTGGAGACGAAGATGGAGGGGGCCGTATCCCCGGTCTCCGCCCGGTAGCCGGTGAGGACCTTGGCCGCCACGGCGGTGTGGGTGTCCACCAGATAGCCGTAGTCCCGGTGGAGGGAGCGGATGGCGGTGCCGGTCTCCCGCTCGCCGCAGGAGCCCGCGTAGAAGAGGCTCTGGATGCGCTCACGCAGGGCCGCGTTCACCTCATAGCGGCCCGCGGCCGCAAGGTCCGCCATGTACTTTTTCACCAGCTGGTCGTCCCACTCGCTCAGGTCGAAAAGCAGCCGCTCCAGGTTGCTGGAGACCAGGATGTCCATGGACGGGGAGATGGTGTTGTGGAAGGGCCGGTTGCGGTCATAGACCCCGGTGCGGATAAAGTCGGTGAGCACGTCGTTGCGGTTGGAGGCGCAGATGAGCTTCCCCACCGGCAGGCCCATCCGCTTGGCGTAGTAGCAGGAGAGGATGTTGCCGAAGTTGCCCGTGGGCACGCAGAAGTTCACCTTCTGCCCCAGCTTGATCTCCCCGGCCCCCAGCAGGTCGCAGTAGGCGGAGATATAGTAGACGATCTGGGGCAGGATGCGGCCCCAGTTGATGGAGTTGGCGGAGGAGAGGAACCAGCCCTTCTCCCGCAGGACCTCCCGCAATGCCTCGTCGGAGAAGAGGGCCTTCACGCCCCCCTGGGCGTCGTCAAAATTGCCCCGCACGGCGCAGACGCCCACGTTCTCCCCGGACTGGGTGACCATTTGCAGCCTCTGCATCTCGCTGACCCCGTGCTCGGGGTAGAAGACCAGGATCTTGGTCCGGGGCACATCCGCAAAGCCCTCCAGGGCGGCCTTGCCGGTGTCGCCGGAGGTGGCCGCCAGGATGCAGGCGTCCCGCTCCTCCCCCAGCTTGTTGAGGCTCTCGGAGATGAGCTGGGGAAGCATTTGCAGCGCTAAGTCTTTGAACGCGCAGGTGGGCCCGTGCCACAGCTCCAGGCACCAGGTGTTGGAGTCCACCCGGTGGAGGGGGGCCACGTCCGGGTGGTCGAAGCGGTCGGGGCCGTAGGCCCGCTGGGCGAAGCGCTCCAGCTCCTCGGTGCCGAAGGCCTCCAGGTACTTGCCCATGATGAACGAGGCCCGCTGCTGGTAGCTCATGGCGCCCAGGACCTTCAGGTCCAATGTCCCCAGGTCCGGGAAGGCCTCCGGGGCGAAGAGGCCGCCGTCCCGGCTCAGGCCGATGGCCATGGCCCCCGCGGCCCGCAGGCGAAGTGTCTTGTCCCTTGTGCTCAAATATTGCATAGTGAGATGTCCTCCTACTGAGAGTCGTATCCAAAGGCGCTTGGGATGTAGTGGATGATGGGCGCGCCCCACCCGGCCTCCCGCCCGGTGTAGACCTCCGCCACGTCGAAGCGGCAGGGGCAGTCCTCCCCGGTCTGGGCCAGGTAGCAGAGGGCGGCGGCGCGGAGCTTGCGCTGTTTGGAGGCCGTGACGGCCTCCCTTGCCGGGGCGAGGGCCCCGCTGGAGCGGCACTTGACCTCCACGAAGCACAGCACCCCCTCTGGGGAGCGGGCGATGAGGTCGATCTCCCCCCAGCGGCACCGGTACTGCCGCTCCAGCACCTGGTAGTTCCGTTCCTCCAGGTACCGGGCGATTGCGGCCTCGCCGCTGTCGCCCCGTTTTTTCCGGTCAGTCACGACGCCTGGCCTCCCACTTCTTCAGGAAGCTCCGGCGGTGGGCCGGACAGGGGCCGCAGGCGTCCAGCATCGCGCGGTGGAGGGCGGTGCCGTAGCCCTTGTGCTGTTCAAAATGGTACTGGGGATACTCCTCCGCAAGGGCCAGCATATACCGGTCCCGGCTGACCTTTGCCAAAATGGAGGCTGCGGCGATGCTGGCGCTCCGGGAATCCCCCTTGACGGCGGTCTCGTGGGGGGTGAGGATGGCGGCGCGGCTCCCGTGGTCCCGGTTGCCGTCGATGAGGGCGTAGTCCGCCGGGGGGTCCAGGCCGTCGATGGCCTCCTGCATGGCCCGGATGCGGGCGTTGAGGATGTCCAGCTCGTCGATCTCCTCCGGCGGGACCGAGGCGACGGACCAGGCGACAGCCTGGGCGCGGATGGCGTCGAAGAGGGCCTCCCGCCGCTTGGGGGCCACCTTCTTGGAGTCGTCCAGCCCCGGCAGGACCAGCCCCTCCGGCAATATCACGGCGGCGGCGTACACGGGCCCGGCCAGGGGCCCCGCCCCCGCCTCGTCACAGCCGCAGATGGAGCGGTATCCCCGGGCCCGGGCGGCGGCCTCCAGCTCCCAGAGGTTTCTCTCACCCATCGCACTCCTCCTCCGGAAGCTCCAGGGTGAAGCGGCCCAGCTTCCCGGAGCGGAACTCGTCCAGGAGGATACGGGCCATGCGCCCGGTGTCCACCTCGCCGCCCCGGACGAGAAAGCCCCTGCGGCGTCCCGCCTGCTCCAGGAGGGCATAGCCGGTGTCCCCCGGGCCGCAGCTGACCTTGTAGCGGTCCTGCAAGGCGGCGGGGTACTGCCGGGCCAGGAGCTCCAGCAGGTGGCAGGAGAGCTCCTCCTGGTCCAGGACCTCGTCTTTCACCGCGCCGGTGCAGGCCAGGTGGAGGCCCGCCTGCGGGTCGTCGAACTTGGGCCAGAGCATCCCCGGGGTGTCCAGGAGCTCCAGCGTCCGGTCCACGGGAATCCACTGCTTGCTCCGGGTGACGCCGGGGCGGTCCTCCGCCTTGGCGGTCTTCCGTCCGGAGACCCGGTTGATGAAGGTGGACTTGCCCACGTTGGGAATGCCCAGGACCATCACCCGGATGGTCCGCCCGGCCTGCCCCTTGGCGGCGTAGGCGGCCAGCTTCTCCGAGAGGAGCTCCCGCACGGCGGCGGGGAAGCGGCCCGTCCCCTGTCCGGCCTTGGCGTTGACCTCCAGCACGCCGAAGCCCCGGGCGCGGAAGTACGCCCCCCAGCGCCGGGTGCCCTCGGGGTCCGCTAAGTCCACCCGGCTGAGGACCACCAGCTTCGGCTTCTCCCGCGTCAGCTCCTGGATGTCCGGGTTCTGACTGGAGCGGGGGATGCGGGCGTCCAGAATCTCGCACACCGCGTCCATACTGCCCAGCTGGGCCTGGATCATACGCCGGGTCTTGGTCATGTGGCCGGGGTACCACTGGATGTTCATGCCGTTTTCCACGCAAGTCCCCCCTCTCTGTCAGTCGATGAAGCCCACACGGCTCCAGTCCCGCTTGCCGGTGTCCGGGGTCTCCCCCGGGGAGAGCAGGAACACTGCCCGGCCCTGGATATACCCCCGCTTCACCGGACCTAAGCGGTAACTGCGGCTGTCGGTGCTGTGGTTGCGGTTGTCGCCCATGATGAAAACCTCGTCCTCCGCCAAGGTGAGGGGGAACTCGGTGCCCTCGGTGGTGTAGGTGGGCTCTTTGATATAGGGCTCCTCCAGGGCCTCGCCGTCCACGTAGACCACCCCGGAGGCGAAGTCGATGTCCACCGTCTGCCCCCCTACGGCGATGATGCGCTTGACGATGGTCTCGCTCAGCTCGGCGTTGTAGTCGTTGACCACCACCACGTCCCCCGCCTCGAAGCCGGAGAGCAGAGACCCCAGCACCACGAGGCGGTCTCCGGTGTAGAGGGTGTCCTGCATGGAGGGGCCGCTGACCCCGATGAGCCGGACGCCGAAGGCGAACAGCAGTACCACGCTCACCACCGCCGCCGCCAGGGAGCGGGCCCAGTCGTAGACGATATTCTCCAGTTTTTCCGGCTCCTTAGCCTCCTCCGGGCCTTCCGGGTCCTCTGGAACGGGGAGGTTCTTGTTTTCTTCGTCCATTGTGATCTCTCCTTAAAGAGTTTGCTCTGAATCAAAAAATTCGCAGTTCTAATCATGCAGTATAACATAGTGGGATGCGGATTTCAACAGCCAAGTTGCTTGGCCGCTTTTCCCTTTTTGGGCTCCGGCTTATATTCAGCGATTTCACTAAGTCTTGTAATACATGCAGGCGTGGAGTATGATAATGATGATGAAGTTTTTCCGATGATACCGCACTGCAACCGCTGGTTGCGGAAGTTCCAAGGGCAGTTGGCAGCGTGCTGCGAGAATTTGCGGTATCGTTTTGGCGAGATGGCAAAACTCCTTGATGAAGATCGGCCCAAAAGCGATTCGGGATGAGATGGCCGGGCAGCCTGTTTCCTCACTCTTTTTCACCTGTTTCTTCTCCGTTCCTCTTTCCTTAATCCCTTTTCTTTACTTTTCCGCTGCTTAATAGTTTTTCAGCAGGCCTTACAGACCTTGAATGTCCCGTAGTATTCCTC
>Ga0073906_1005566_pt1 | contig 11181 bp, 12 predicted proteins | sample Inofromicrocosms_FD_65485 | JGI IMG/M metagenome (GOLD analysis project Ga0073906, IMG submission 65485) | Mouse cecum microbial communities from Vienna, Austria - Inoculum for glucosamine and mucus D2O microcosms | ecosystem: Host-associated > Mammals > Digestive system > Large intestine >... | reverse complement strand
TGTTTGGCGACACCAAAATAACCATTTAGGGCTGACTCCTGCAATAGGTGCCAGCCCTAATTTTTCAATCGCTCAAAAAAAGTTTAGCGGACAGTAATAAATCTAATTCTTATTTGATCCATAAGCATCGAAACTATGAATATCCCAATAATTACACCTAACATTATTCCCCAATATGCATAAACAGAATGGTATGCATAAAGCCGTTGACAAATTTCCTGATACGAATACCCTAAAAATAATGTATTGGTGTGGAACAGGAATACCGCAAAGCAACTGGCAGCACACCAATTGATCAATGTAGAGCTAATCCTGATTTTTGAGAACAATATTACCGAAAATAGAGCTACGATAATATTAAAGGGACAAACATAGCTGAAACACCTATTTACCACATAAGGATATATCCATTTCAAGTTTTGGATATAGGGGGGGATATTCTCAATAACTCAATATTTGATTGCCTAGGTCCTGACATAGAGATTATATCTGATGACTTGATAGAGTTTAGGCTAGTACGTCCTCCAAAAAGATTAAACTCTGATCACGTTCTTTAGCCAGACGGAGGTCAACCTCTGCCCAATCAATAGTATGGTTTTCAAGGTTAAACATCGTAACGTCATAGATGAGGCGTTTCGACAATTCGAGTTCTTTTAAGAGTGATGTAAACCGCTCCGCACCTCTTCGTTTATTAACAATAGATAGAAACGGACGGTGGAATAGAATTGAGAATACAGTTCCATGAAAGGAGTCTGTAACCACAAAGCCAGCATTACGAATCTCAGATAGCCAACTTTCAATACTTTCTTCCCAAGTTATGTCATCATTCGCCCCCTTAATCTTCAATTTAAGGGAGAGCCTTTCCGCGATATGTTCAAGAAACGCAGTTTTTTCAGGAGATGCATCTAACACGTAGGCCAGCAATGTATCAGTCACTCGTTTCGGTTCTGAGAGCAAAGATTCATAGTCATTCATCGTCAACAAAAGGGTTGGATCAAGCACATGTGTGGCCTCTACTCCAAAATGTTCTTTACATAACTGAACGCCACTTGCTTCGCGTACAGAGATAGCGTTAAATTTCTTCGCGAGATTTCCACATGTTTTTTCCTGCTCCTCCGTATATATCCACTCGCTGCCACCAAAAGACGCAGCATAAGCGATACGTTTACCCGAGAAATCCGGCCAAAAGTCCAAAAACATATTGCCAAGATATTTGATAGGCACATTGCATAGTGGACTCCATACCTGATCGCTGCCTACAATAATCGCATCAGGATGAATTCCTCCAGTATGTTTCTATCGATAGTGACTACGGGCTTTGTTTTAGTTATCTTTTTACAAATGAAGCTATTCAAATTTTCCTGCCCCGACCTGCCATGATGCGGATATTGAATACGGTGCGGAGTCTTCCTTATGATTGATTTAACACGACCAAGCAACCATCGCCACCGTGGGTACACACAATCATAGTCAACCGTTATCGGGTCATGTCCCATGCGCTTCAGCACAGTCTGAAGCGCATAATTCTGTAGTATGCCTCCGAAGTTTGTTCGCAGAGGTTGTGTCAATATTGCAATCTTCATGCTTATACTTCAACTAAAATCCAGTTATCTTGATATATATTGCATGGACGTTTTACACCAAACCAGCGACTTGGAGCTATTACGTGTTTATTAGGATTCTTGGAAAGAAATTGCATCCACCATGAATACGAACTGTTGGTCATAATAAAATGGTTACAGCACGTTCCGAGATACAGCGATTCTTGATCGGTATATTTAGAATCAATATATGAGAAGTTTAAGTAGGAATATTTGCTAAATAAATCCTTAACCTCCTCAATATTATCAGAGAAAACGTAATATTTTGCATCAGAAACGAGTGTTTGCATCTTATCTATTGCGCGAAAATAATAATCTGCATTGCATACATTGAATACAGGATTGTTCAAGTAATCGCCTCTTCTGATGTGAACACATACTGAGTTGGAATTTGAAGATATTTCCCTGCCTAATAATGTTGCATCTTCACATAGAACCTCAGTCTTAAACTCTAATTCCTTGCGAATTATATCTTCATGCTGTACAAAGAATTTATCACACTGGAAGTAGCCAAACATAAAAAGATTATCGCAAGAATACTTTTGGGGGGCAATATAGCCTTCTTGACACATAAAGATGTCGAATATGCGAAAAATCCATTGATTCCTCGCTTCTATTTCAGCTACTTGACTTACATCCTTATGGCGGCAAAGCAATTTGTATATAAAATTTCCAATTTTTTGCTTTGTCGTCAAAGAAAGACGTTGCTTATACGAAGCTTCATCTGAGAGTTTGAAACAATCTAAGCGGCTCTCGTTATGCCAACTAGTATAATCATAATCAGAAAACAACAATCTTCGATCTTGATTCAAAGACAATGCTCTCCCAGCAGCATAAATAAAGAGTTGATTGCCTAATCGGCCTAATAAAGGTACTTGCAGAATCTTATTTACCACTTGAATACTAATTTATCTATGACATGAAACAGATGGGCTATTGGTATAATTGATGCTTGCTAATCCCGTAGTATCAATTTAGAATATATAAGTGCCAGTATTCGTATTAGTTTGTTATTGTTAATTATTGATATTGTGGTCTTGCACGCATCTATACCATGTTTCTTAAACTTACTCCAAAATATAGGCGCGTATCGGTTTTCTGATAGAGGGCTTATAAAACAGGGATTATAGCGATATCCATCTTCGTAGGTTATTTTAGAATGGTTGATGTTAAGCTCATTGATAATTTGCTCTCCATATGCTGAATTAATGACCACTAACGAACAGCCTTTGTTATCATATATCTCTGGCCGGATACTCTCAACTCCCCAAAAATCGCCTATGATTAGGGCCGCCCCGCTCGCGCCCTTCTTTGATGGACAGTTGGAGCATGACGGCCGCAGGCACAAATCCCTCAGGAAGCTTTGCATATATTGGTTCTCCGAAGCCCGTTCATATATGGTTTCCTCATTTGTTGTTATGGCTAATCCATAGCCATTCCATCCGTTGCGCTTGTCCCTGAAATTAATGTTTCTTATTTTGCTAAGGTTCCCTTTTGCGACTTTGTTGATATAAGCTCTCCAGACAGCCGGACTTGGCACGCCATGGCAAGCAATCTCAACGGTTAGAAGATTATCATACTCTTTGCGGAGGAACTTTCTCAAACCTGCAATCTGGCATCCGGTGCCGGAAAATAAGACCTTCCGGTCTTTGTCAAGGAAGGTCTTTACTTTTATAAAAGCTCGACAAATTTTACTTTGAACGTATTTGGCTCCACGAAAAGTGCTTATTCCATCAACAGTATCAACAAAATCATGCTTCACTTCCCATTTATCATCAAAACATGCGCCGAAAACAACTCCTCCCGCCTTAATGGTATGTTCTGCCAATATCGTGAAAATACCTCCTGACGAAGACTTCATCCGAAGCTCCTCATCGGGATTTATTGCCGCTATCACTTTGATAGGATTCCTTGTATTCGTGAGATTAAGAAATGGACAAACCTTATCACACAATCCACAATTAATACAAATATCCTTATCTACAAGAGGATAACGAAACCCCTTCTCATCTTCATTGAAGCTTATGCATTGCTTCGGGCATATCTGTACGCAGCCCTCACATCCACAGCAAAAATGTTTGTCAATTATCTGAATCATAAACTTAATCCAGCAAGAAGCTCTTTGCTATATTATCTTACTCGGACAATAATTGCTATATAGTTCGGCCTATAACAATCAATCGAATGCCTCCGGACATGTTTTGATTAAACGGGGATAACAATCAATCATCGAGTTTCTTGTCCGATTAACAAAATAAACTCCTAACGATTCCCCATATGCAGCAATCCGATTATGTGATATTATCATACGCTGAATCATGTCAACATACGTTTCCAGTGTTTGGTGTCTTTTATCATCTATCATCAATGGCTTCTTTTCAGGCATCTTATCATAAAAATGTCTGGTATACATGCATGGATGGTTGTCATCATCTACACATATACCATCAAAGAAAGACATATCGTTTCCACAAAATTCAATTTGTTTGTACCCAAGCTGAATACCAACGAAAGCGGCCATATTAGTAACTGTTCCTAGTCCGGGAATAGCATGTCCTCTTTTGCATAGCCATCGTTGGAATCTTGTTAGCCCGCAAGATTCTAAGGCATAAACTCGCTGATATTTAATATTGGGATTCGTTAATCCTGAGAAACTCTTTACGGTTTTTACATTGTAAGACAAAACCAAAGTCATATCCCACGTAAGCTTATTATCTATGGAAGCATACAATTGTTGAATTTTATCGATCTCTTTTACATTCCGAAAAAATGCATGATCAGCCAAGCAATAGAACTTAGGGCGTAGCTCCTCAAATAAATCACTATTTGCCGACAAATTCATCATGGCGAAATCCGTTTTTGACAGATCTTCTTTCTTTAATCTCTCCAAGTCTTCATTGAGCGAAGGTCCATTAGCAACAATAATCAATCTTCTATCGTTTGGTACTACTTGTTTATACTTCAATCCCTAGTAGAATGGTTTGCCGCTAAACAGAATTTGCAAATGTGCATTGAGTACGTTAAATTCTAGATCTATAATATCTATAATTTTCTTTATTCCGTTTAGAGGGGCGTGAATCAGTCGAATGTAAGTAAATGTGCATATACTGCATAAAAAGTCCTTCATATTCAATGTCTTTTTAGTAAGTAGATGGCGGTTTCCAATCCTTCAAATCGCAAGATATGCGATATTCCAATATACACAATTATCCCCAATAGTCCTCCAACGAATATCTGCAACCAAAGGCTTTCAAATAATAATGTGGTGGATAATGAAGTTCCGAAAGTCAACAAGGAGAGTAGAAATGAAGGAAATACATCCTTGAACTGTTCATTTAGACTCAAAGGTAATACCTTATTGGCGCTGTGTGCGTATATATATATACAGAAGAACTGATTGACAACCATGCTTAAACAAAACCAAGTCAAACCAAATGGCAATGTAATCAGCATTAAAACCAATGAGATGATTTTCTTCTTGACTTCCAAATTAAAATATAAATCTGTACGTCCGGATACCTGAAGTATGTTTAGGTTTAAAGAACTCATCGGTCCCCACATCGTGGCAAAGCACAATACTTGCAATAGTAGTATACAGCCGGTCCATTTTTCAGTGAGAAGCAACAACACGATAGGCTTTGCCAAGCCGGATAACAACATCATTAATGGAAATGAGATGAAGCAGGCGGTTCGAATCATCTTTCGATAATACACAGTTTGTCTTTCTCTATCATCATTAATCTTACTAAGAACCAGAAAGGTGACACTACTTACTGTGGTGTTTAATTGTGAAATCGGCAAAATAGAAAATGATTGAGCTCTATTGTATAATCCAAGATCAGTCGGACTAAAATATTTTCCAATTATAACCGGAGCGATATTTGCCTGTATTGTATTTAATAGGTCTACTCCCATAAGTCTATTGCCATAGCCCCAAAGATATTTAAATGATTCTCGGCTAAATCTTGCACATGGTATCCATTTTACCGCTAGCCATTGGAGCAAAACATCAAGCAAACTCGATACAATGCTTGAGATAACTAACGCCCACAAACCATATCCCATATACGCAGCCGCTATACCTATACCCCCTGAAACAATATTCTTAACAAAGGAGATTCGTGCAGGAGTCTTAAAATCTAGTTTTCGCCTAAGGATTACGACCTGCGGCGTAGCCAATGGTCCCCAAATGAATGTGAGAGCTGTGATGCGAATAAGCGGAGTTAAAACCGGCGTATTATAAAAATCTGCTATTAATGGGGCGCAAAAGAAGAGGCAAACATACATTGTCAGCCCCATCAACAGACTATAAATAAACGCGGTGGCAAGATCTTGCTGCGACACTTCAGATTTCCTAATCAAGGCTAATGCAAAACGCCCTTCTACTATGGTGCTTGCGATTGCCATGAATACGGCAGGGAGCGCAGTGATGCCATAGTCTTCCGGTGTCAATATGCGAGCCATTACAATGCCAACAATAAATTGCATCGCAAAACTTGCATACGTATCAAACGCTTTCCAATAAAGTCCTCGTTTGGTTTTGGATTTTAAATCTTCATCCAACATCATCTTACGGCAATTTAAAACTGTTTAGCGGCTAATATTCCATACCACTTATTAAATAGATAACCTCCTGCTATTGATGAAAGTACGATTACAATCATCCACACTAACCCATAATTGGGAAAGAGTGCAATCAATACCATCTGAACCAGGAATATTTCATACGAACATTTTGCCAATATGCGTATAGCTCTATTTATTGCATCAATTTTGGATATTTTTTGATATACAATAAACAGTATATAGCATAAGAGAGAGGATACATAGTAGTAACATGGCCATCTGTGAAACTTCCAACTGGTGTTAAAGAACCACGGTTCATCATTTACAGAAAAGTACTCAAAATAGATTATAGCTGCAAGACTAATTAAGGACAGAATTAGTGTTGTAGTGTTCAGGACAATACCGTTTCTAACCCACATATAAGCAAGAAAAATGAGAAATAAATATCTGATCATTAAGAGCCGATATAAATATTCCGGCATCTCGATTGCCGAGCATATTATTTCAAATGTTTCACATATTGCAATTGCAAATACAACTTGTTTTATTCTTGATCCTTTTTTCAATATTGGTTGTATCACTGGAAGAAGAATTGCCAACTGAAGAAATATCCATGGATAATAACAGCCAGGGCCGATACCGCCGTTTTTACACAAATCGCTAAAACACAACGATTTGCCCCCCCCCCCGCACACGTCCATCTACTCGCTAATAGAAATGCGATTGTTATTGTTGTAGTTATCGCGAATGGAATAAATATGCGTTTTGCGACTTTGATAATATTAAGTTTTGTCAACTCCTTTTTTAGCGAGTGAAACGACTGGATCAAAATAAAAATGGGCACCTGCATTCCAGCCCACATTCCATAGCCAATTTCATTAAGATGTGGAAAAGTATGACCGAACAAAACGCAGAGTATGGCGTATGCCTTAAGAAAATCTATAAACGGATCATAGCCTTTCTTATTGAAAGATATGATATGACTCATTGCTCAAATATATTTTGGCTGGATTTTATCTCTCCATGTTGGTTAAGGTAATTTAAATCATTTATATCAAGAATCTTCTCAACAAATTCCCGGAAAACTCCTTCGCCTCCTTTTTTTGCGAGGCTGATGGTTGAAAGTTGCCTTATATATGTTGGTGCGGAGGCTGGGACTCCGGCAATGGCGACAGCTTTGAGTAGCTCCGCATCGTTGATGTCATCACCGATATATGCTACGTCAGATAAGGAAATTCCCAATTCACTACAAAGTGACCTTGCTATTCCAAGTTTGTCTTTTGCTCCTTGGAATAAGAAATCAATTTTGAGCTTTTGGGCTCTTCGTTCTACGATAAATGTTGTTTCGCCTGTTATGATACCGACCTTTATACCCCTTTGGTGAGCGAACAGAACGCCAGCACTGTCGTAAGTGTTGAATTTCTTCCACTCGTTGCCGGTCTGGTCGTAATACATCCCGCCGTCAGTCCAGACGCCGTCTATGTCGGTCAATATAAGTTTTGGAATCATTTGTTTACCTTTACTATTTTTGCCGGGGTGCCAATTAATATAGAATTTGGTGGGCAGTCATCTAAAACGATTGAATTGGCACCAATAATGGACCCGTCGCCAATCGTGATGTTTCCGAGTATCATGCTTCCCGCATAAATCATGACATTATTGCCAATTGTAGGTCGTCCTCCATTTCTGTCTCCGAGGGTACAATTCTGGTGAATGGTGCAGTTTTTGCCAATCTTACAACGCGCTCCTATAACAGAGCCAACTCCATGATTTATTTTTAAGCCGCTGTCTATTTCAGCGCTGTAGTATATTTCTATTTGGCCTATTTCCCTGCCAAGAAGCGAATAAGAGGCAGCTACATTATTCAATCCCGTGGACGGATTAGTGGGGGGGGTAAAATGCTTACTGCGTGAGCAATACGATAACAGAGCATGGCGCCAAGCTGTGGAGTTAGAAGCAGATGATGTTCATCTATTGTTGGGTCTGTTGGAAACCAACGCTTATAGTCAGGGATGAAATCGTGATATGCCGTTTCAATAATGTTCAAGTCGATCTCATAATATCCAATAGGAAGGACAGAGCGTGAGATTACTCTTGAAAGATAACGGAATATCGCTTCGCTATTAAACATCTTATTGTATTGCGTTGGGATAGATAATCTCGTTGGCCGGGATGTCGCAAAGGGCCTTGTGTCCAACTACGCGGTCTTTGTCCGCCCATTTGAATCCGTCTCCGGGGCTGAGCATGTGAATGTCGTTTTCAGTTATTGTTTCGCTCGCCCTTATGTATCTCTTTGATGCGATAGACCTTTCGAGCTTGACCTTGGCGCCGCTGACGCTTTTGTCGATGTACAGTTCTTCTGTGCCGAGCCAGCGTTCAGCTATTCTAATGTCGCGCACCATTCGGTTGACACCATCAGGGCCTAACGACCCAGCCTGATCTGTGCCCTTCATTCTGCGGTCAATCGTGATGTGCTTTTCTAATATTTCCGCGCCCATACCCACAGCCACGACGGGAGCTGAGATACCTATTGTATGGTCAGAGAATCCTATCTTATATTGCCCATAATGTTTCTTAAGATAGTTGATTGTATTCAAATTCAGATTGTCGGGATGGGTAGGATACTGCGACACGCAATGCAGTATTGAAATGTCAGAATGATAGCGCGTTATAACGTCTAATGCGTCATCAAGCTCCTTCGATCCTGCCATTCCCGTCGACAGGATAATCGGCAATTTTGTTTCTGCAAGAGCTGCCAGGAGGGGTAGGTTCGTCAAATCTCGGCTGGCAACCTTCAGTCTGTCAGGGGTGAAGAGATTGAGCAGCGACAAGCATCCGGTGGCGCATAGCGTTTCCACGAAATCAAGGCCAAGGGATTTGGCGTATTTGTAAACTTCAAAGTGCTCCTCATCTGAGAGTTCAAGAAAAGCACGATGTTCGCCATAGGTTTTGCCAAACGAGTTAGGAGTGTCGTAGGGCCGATTCATTTGAGAAACCGTCAGTTCCTCCGTTAAATCGCGTTTGGTGAGCTTGACCGCATTCATCGGTTGCAACTCGAAGCCAAACACGTCTTCCTTCACTGGGCGTGAAACAAGCTCGACAATCAACTTCGCTATATCTACGCTGCCATTGTGATTTTGGCCGATTTCACCAATAATATAAACGGGAGTCATTTTGCGTTCTGATTAATTATTGACTTCATAATATCGAGATATTCCGGATGCGACTCAACATGATTCACGATATTCTCGCTTGCCATCGGAATATCGCTGTCTGACAAATATTGGAATATCTTTTGGCTCAGCTTGAAATCCTCGATAGTGTCAATCGTGAGCCGTATGCCATCATGATTCTCTATCCCGGGAATGGTGTCATTGATTTTCTTAAATGAAATCTTGTACTTGTCGGGATGAGAGTATATATAATTTGTAACATGCTCGTGATATAGACTATCGTTGGTCGCCTTGGCTATGCTTTCAAGTGCCCATAACGATGCGCCTTCGGCCCATAAGCCATAATGCGTCTTAATCGAGGGAGTCCCATCAGATTTGCAATACGACAAATAGTCATAGTAAGTATCTGATAATTCTTCATAGAGTTCTCTCAATAATCTTACATCTAAGAATACATTATCCGCACAAACTCTGATAATCTTGTCTGCATCATAATGCCTCGCAGCCCCGATGAACCGTCCCAGAACGTCAGCTTCACTGCCCCTAAAGCATTTAATGCCCAACGCTTCGCATAGGTCAACGATTCTGTCATCGCCAACACTATCAGTTGTTGCAACAATAATTTTGTTAAAATTCTTCGGAAAACCAGCAATAATTCTTTCCAATAAGATTTGGAGAATGCCCTTATCTTTAAAGAAAGGCATCAGCATCTTATTCGGCAATCGTGTCGAGCCTGTGCGCGCCTGTATGATGATGTATGTTGACATTTGTAAGTTTTATAATATATTGGAAACAAGGATATTTGACGTGTGAATTATCAGAATCTACCATCAAGAATGTTTCGTAAGTGTGTAAATTTTACGTATTTGTCTGCGGAAGCCACAGAGGCGGGTTTATGCTGTTTAATGTGAAATTATTCTGAATCCTCTCAGTGTGTCTATCTATGGAATAATCTGTAATCATATTACCAGCTATTGAGGCGGATGAGTGAGGAGTGCCATTCGGAATATACCTGTTCGAATGTTGCCATGTTGTGTCAAAGGCCGTGATATGGTCTATAGCTGATGCTTTAAGGACTCGACTTTGTTGCATTCGAGCGCCAGGCGGAAGGCTTCGCGATCGTAGAGGTTGAGGTCAGGACGGGCGATGAGTTCGGCGAGGATGTGGTTGTCGAGGGCGCACTGGGGCTCGAGGTCCATCACGTCGGGGAAGAGGGTGATTCAGCTCCAGATCGCGCCGTGAGCGTCCCTTGGACATCTTTCGCTTCTGGTCCCAGTTGTCGGGATTTACGGATCGGCCTATGTACAAATCCGTGTACTGTCCCGCCGCCGAAATGCGTACATAGACCTTGTGGTCCGTGTAGCCTTCTGCTCTTGGCTTTCTTGTGAAGAAAGTCAGGGTGAAATAATAATTTGTGGTCATGTTCTTGAAAGTGGGTTTAATGGTTACTTAAAGATACTCATTTTAACCCGGATTTCAAAATACACGCAAAATACATGAATCTCTGTCAAGCGTCGAAGATGCAGACCTGCTAATTTTAGCCGAATTGTACATAAAATTACCGGTCTTGACGGTGGCATAACGGGGCAAACCTCAGCAACGATGACCACAAGTGTTAAAATTCAGGGTAAATCGCCCTTAAATCTTAATTGTTGTTAAAATCGAAGGGCGGAAGCCTGATTTTCGGGCTGAAGGTTCCGACCCCACACGCTCGGCCCCTCGATTTTGAGGTTGATTTCGTGCAATGACCGTTATTTCAGCGGCTTGTGAGCCGTTCCGTGTATTTATGTACAAAACTGTACATAAATTGGCTTGTAACGCGAGTTCGGGATAAGAATATT
>Ga0073906_1005562_pt1 | contig 11185 bp, 10 predicted proteins | sample Inofromicrocosms_FD_65485 | JGI IMG/M metagenome (GOLD analysis project Ga0073906, IMG submission 65485) | Mouse cecum microbial communities from Vienna, Austria - Inoculum for glucosamine and mucus D2O microcosms | ecosystem: Host-associated > Mammals > Digestive system > Large intestine >... | reverse complement strand
TATTCCGTTGTGGTTTGCATTTTCTCAACTTGGCAGAATACTGAAATGTCGCTTATTTCTAACGGTTTACGTTTAATTTTTACCTGTTCGCTGTCGCTTGCTTTGCCGTGTATATTCCACCTCGCCCGCCACACATTCGCAACGGTATCGCTGAACAACCATGTGCCGATTGAAACAATCTCGAAGATGCTCGGTCATGCCGACATAAAAACGACTCAGATCTACGCGAAAATGCTTGACAGCACCGTGTATGAGGACATGGCTGTGATGCGCGACAAGTTCGACTGCGTGATGATGAACTGACAACAGACCACTGAAAAGAAAAATATTGGCAACCGGGCGTTGAGCTTGGTTGCCAATATTTTTTAGACGGTTTTACGCGAACTTCGGTCGGTAATTGGATTGCAGGAATTGCTCTATGTCATCTTCTGCATAGAGGATTTTGCCGTCTATACGGTAGTATGGGAAATCGCCCTTGTCGCGGTAGTCCTGTGTGGTGCGGCGGCTGGTATGCGAAGAGGAGTTTCTCCCATTATTCGAAGCTGCTTCGCGGTCACTCGGCATATCGTCGAGGAGTGCTACGACCTCGAAAGGACGATGGGCGGCCTCTCCCGATACTTCGACTACGAAGCCTTCGGACGCGAGCTGTTCATGTACGACTACACGATGGGCGCCAACAACAACGTGTTCCGCAACATATGACCCCCTTCCTCCCTCTCTCCCAGGAGCTTCGCCGAAAGGCGAGGCTCCTATTTATACTTCATTTTCAGAATAATACTTTGATATTTCATCAAACCAGCGAGAAATCTTTCTCGTGTCAATCTCATGCCATCTTGTTTTGCCTTCAATACACAAGGAATATTTGTAATGATGCCGTATTCTTAGTGGATCCATAATATAGGTCATGAAATACAGCTGCGCTTTAGCTATCGCATCACCCCTTGTAGATGCTATTCGTTCACTACTATAAGGTATTTCTATATCAAAAGAATGAAATCCTCGTTCATCGTCTTCAAATATCCCAAATCTGTGATGAAAAATTTTCTCAATTTTTACATCATCGACTTCTTTCCCAATACTATTTGCATAATTCTTGGCAAAATTAGCTTCGTAATCCAAAGGTAAACCTTCATTGGTATTATTCTCCCAGGGAGTCCAATACGATGGTTCCCAATCATGAAATACGTATATAATATCAGCCGCCCTTACGATTGATCTTATGCACTCATCTCGCTCTTCAGGACTACAGGGATGTGGATAAAATTGTTTAATCTTTACTCCAGACTCCTTTGACCATTCATATACTTCCTTGCTAATACCGTCAAATTCCCACAGCATAATCAACTGAGGCTTATGGAACTGGCATATACATTTGATTGGCACATGTCCTGAGATTGTACCGAACAGTGCTATCGTTTGATTTTCATTGCTAACGCATTTCATATTGCAAAGTTAAGCATTTTCTGCGACATTGGGTGTCTTTTCCCACATAATATTGTAGGCATAACTTTGCGATGTAAACCAACATCGCATCATGTCAAAGACAGCATATAACATCTCCCTCAAAGGCTACGTCGGCGGTGCCGACTTCGACCGCAAGGCCATTGACTCCATACTCGCCAACAGGTCGGGCAAATGTTGATTATGTGTGGTGGGTGCATCGTGGAGCCTTAGCCAACGGCAGTTTAATCGAGGGATATTCGACTTTGGAGAAATATCCTACATAGCAAGGTTGTTTTGGTGGGACGCCGGTCCCTCAAAACCTTTTCGGCCCCCGAAAAGACACCTTCTAATGATATATGACTATATCCATATTGATTATCAGTAGATTATAATTTTCAAGTCGTACTAAATATGTACTTTATGAGAAAATAAGCACTAACCGATAGAATTGATTTTGTAATTTTTAATGACTGTTAGCTATTTTTAGTTGGATTTGTTTTCGTGAAATTCTCATATTTCTTCGGTTGGTACACCCTCTGATTCAAAGAATTTTAGTAATTTTGCAATTGGATAGGCAGAGTCTGTCCACAACATTTTGAAAACAAGAGGCATTATGTCTTATTCTTGAATATGCGAAGCCTGAGAAACTTCATTAACAGAAACAAGATTAGGCGTAATAGTCTCCACGCATATAGCGTGGGGCTGTTATTCCCACATCTTTTTCTAAAGGTTTTCTCAGGGCCTGCATATTGAGACGTGGATTGCAGTGCCGCGCTTTTTTATTCGATTATGAGAATAAATTATTTGATTACCACTGTAATAGCATTGCTCATTTTGGCAATGCCTACAATTTCGTATGCTCAAGGATACGGAGAAGACCCAAATTCAATAGATTTTGCGTTTAATCCTGGCAAAACTTTTTCGCAAAAGCCGTCATTTTGTCAGAGGCTCTCCGGTGTTAAACGTGTTATCTTACTTGAGCCTTCACAAAAATCTGAGTGGGACAATTATGTTTATGGTAATTATGCTAACTACTTTAGAAGTTTAGGATTGGGGGTAAAGGTCATTAGAACTTCTGATTACCAAAAGACATCCAAGTACCTTTATGGAGCACCCGTAGTATGGTGCAATTTCTATGGAAGTACAAGCGACTACTGCGAAGAAGGGAATGCTCTTATTGTTGGTTTGAGTTATGGGACTTCACCCGGAGCTGATGATCAGTTAGTTTTATGGGCGACTGATGTCCCCAATCAATTTAATTGGGAAGTGCGTATAAAAGGTGTCCCGAATAAAGGAGCTAAACTTGTTGAAAAATTTAAGAAAACGCTATGTCCGAGTTACACCTACAATAGGAATTGGTCATATTCCCCTCAATATATAGAATCCACATTAAATGAACAAAAGTTAAAAGGCGAATATCCAGCGCATAGTGAAGTTGCCATATATCAGGGCGATAACTATCGATTAGGAATGTATAAAACAGATCAAGGTGATTTATTTCTCGTATATCTTGGGGGAAAAGATAGTAATCCTGACTGGAAAATGGGAGATATCAAAGCTTCGTTGGAAAAGACTTCTACACCAGGAATCTATTTAGCTACATGGTGGGGGAAATGGAAGCAAACCATGAAATTTACAGTCATTGTATCAGAAGGAATGCTTAAAACATATGATGAAGACAAGGATGAAGACATTTATTTGCAGGTATTTCCAACAATCAGCGATGGGAATAAAAGTATTGGAATTGCCACAACAAGTAAATGGTCAGGAACTGGCTTCGCCCTAAAAGATGGATATATTGTGACAAATTACCATGTCATAGAGGGTGCTAACACTATAACAGTGCAAGGCGTAAAGGGTAATTTCAGTCTTTCGTATAATGCATTTGTAGTAGGCACAGACAAAATTAATGATCTCGCTTTGTTGAAAATATCAGATTCATCCTTTTCTGGTTTTGGCTTTATACCTTATTCCATCTCAAATGTGACATCTGAAGTAGGAGAAGAAGTTTTTGTATTAGGTTATCCTCTTACATCGACAATGGGCGATGAAATTAAATTAACTACAGGTGTAATAAGCTCAAAAACCGGATTTCAAGGAGATGTAGCGTTGTATCAAATTTCTGCGCCCATACAGCCAGGTAATAGTGGTGGCCCTCTTTTTGACAAAAAAGGGAATGTAATTGGTATAGTTAGCGCTAAACATGCGGGAGCAGAAAATGTAGGATACGCTATAAAATCAATGTATCTAAGAAATTTAATTGAGAGTTCTGCTAATTCTGCTATTATTCCGACCAATAATTCGGTATCAACGCTACCATTAACAGGAAAGGTTAAGGCTGAAAAGAATTTTGTCTTTTTCATCAATTGCTCTAAATAGTATAAGCAACCATGTTAGTTAATCATTCGGGATTAAAAGAATTCAATGAATTTGACAATCTATATTCGGCAGATTTGTGCCAGATATATAATCATTTGAATCAGTTCAAAATACATTGTTACTCAATCGATGATTATCAAAATTTAGATGAGGCAATTCCGTTGGATGGATTTGAAAATGATTCCTTTGGATTTGCAATTGATAATAAAGACGGTAAATTCTCATCAACCTCAGCATATATAGTTTACTCCCAAGAGATATGTCAAAAATTACAACTTTCTTCTGAAGAAATTTATGCGTGCATTGCACATGAAGTTGGGCATATTGTTCATTATTTTAATAAAGCCTTAGATGGGGCAGATTCTCTATTGATTGAAAGAAAAGCCGATGAGATTGCAAAGATACTTGGATTATCAAATCTGCTATCAGAAGTCTTGTCAAAATTGATTAGCTCAGGTCTATATTCAGAGGAACAATGTATTGACATGGATCATAGAAAAGAGTGTTTATAATATATATCAGCCCGACAAGAGAAAAATCTTTTGTCGGACTGAATCGTGTTCAGAGGGTTGGACTAATGATGTAAGCCTTTACCCTGCTTGGGTTGAGGCTGGCGGAAGCCCATCTTTTCAAGTAGTTTACGAGCCATATCTCTGAACCATTGAAAGACACTGACTCCATCAATCTTTAAGATGAACGAGTGCTTCTTATCGGGTTCTCTTTCAAGTCGAGCCACTGAATGTTCAGTAGTGAACGATTGGGAATGCTGAGATGAATACAGCGAGCCGGAGAAGCCAACAGTCTGCATCGCTATGATTTTTTGAGTCATTCCCTCCGTAAAGCCATATGCCTACAGTAATTTGCCCATGTAAGCAAGTCCGGAATGTCGGGGAATAACCGTTCAATCTCTGATTTGTATTTCACCAAGTCGGCATCCTGCACTTTTCGCATTTTCTGCATTTCCAGACGTGCAATGTCGTCAGCGAGTTTAGCGTTGGACTGCTCCAACTCATCATGCTGCTCAACAAGTTCAGTCACTTTTGGAACAAGGGAATTGTTGGCGGTGACAAGCATGTTGTTCTCTTCCACAAGCGTCTCATTCTCCTTACTGAGTCTGTCATTGGCACTCTTGTAGATTTCATTCTTGCCGATAAGAAGATTTGTCTCTTGCTGAATTTTATCCTTGCTGGCCTCCAACGATTTTTTCTCCCGGCTGATTTTTTTCTTTTCAGTGGCAAGTTCTGCAACCTCGCTTTCAAGTTCTTTCTTGTTCCGTTGGAGATTGCGGTAGTATTCCTGCTGATCCACATGACGAGCCAATGAGCCTCGTTCGCCACGTTCCAATCCGTACTTCTTCACCGCCTGCGCATACTCATCCTGACAGAGCGTGAGATTTTCGGGAGTGGCAATTTCATTGGCACATAGTCTTGCCGTTCCTTTCGGTTTGGTGCGGTATCGCTTCTTGACCTTTGCCTCCCGGGCTGCACGTTCTCTCTCGGTGGTGACTATGGGTACAATGACGATGTGCAGATGGGGCGTTGTCTCATCCATGTGGAGAACCGCTCCCACAACATTCTCCCTGCCGAATTTGTCTTGTGCCCACCTGACACTGTCGTTTAGCCAACCCTCGAACTTACCCTCCTTGATAAGTTCTTCCATCTTGTCATGGTCGGAAGACATCACAGCCGTCAGACACCGGACTTGATTCTTGCCAACCTTACGCGCAAGGCCTGCATGGGCGATTCGGTATTCCACGGCTTCGGCTATCGTCTTGCAGCCGGGTGGCAGTTTGACGATGTCGTAGCGATTGAGGTGACTGAGTTCAGCCCGCGCATTGTCGGGGTGATGTCTGCGCTCGATGTGAAGACCGAGCGAGTTGATTCCGCCTTTCGGCTTCCTCATGTTGAATACTGCGTAGTGTTTCATATGAGGGAGATGTCAAGGCGTGAAACAATCGCAGTGTCTAAATACGGCTTCCAATTAAGCCGTATCGGGGTTCTCCAAGGGGTGTCACCCTTGGGCATACGGAGGACATTTTTAGCGTGGTCACAGACCATGCGGCTCGAAAAATTCCATAGTATGCTAATGAATTTACAGCAGGGGTAAATTCCGTGCCACAGCAGCACGGATGGAACTGCACCTCCATAGAGGTGGTACAGCGGTGCACCGATGGCAGTCTGAGCTACGGGGGCAGGGTCGTTTATCGAGTATCTCATACGGTTTTGTGTGGGGATAGAACCCCCTGTCATTTTTGACGTTTTGACGCAATGGGGTGGCTTTGCCATTCTCATTGAAAATGACAAAACGACAATAATGACAAGGGGTAAGGTTTATAATTTGGAATAGACTCCGTGGGAAACGTGACGGAAAAGGATGCCGCAGTTACGGCTCAGAAACCGCTGGAACGTGCGGGCCAACATTCCGTTTTTCTCGGCGATGGCGATGCCCTCGGCGGTCGTGAACCTTTCGGGCAAATCGGAAATGACCGCGACCTCCTGCTCTTTCATTGAGTCCTCTGCCACGACACGTTGGACAGCGGCGGCAGTGACGCGGAAGTATTCGGTCAGACTTATCGCACGCTCGACAATGCCGATGTCGATTGCCTTTTTCTCATCGCCACACGCCCAATCTGAGAGTGCCAGCAAAAGACAAAAGCGGACGGCATAGATTTCCAGCTTGCTCGCTATTGATGTCAGCGTGTCGTTGCCCTCGCGGTTGCATCGCTCGGCCACTTCATTCTGCCATGAGAAAAGACGGTCAAGAGCCTCGGGAGAAAAGGGTATCATCTCCGGCTGAATCTCGCCATGCTCCCCAATGGTGGGTACAATCTCAATCAGTCTGCCGAGAATAGATTTCCATTCGGCTGCGATGTCGAATGCCGGAGCCTTGCGGTCGCGGTTCCATTTCACCTTTCTCTGGTCGGAGGGCATGACGTAGAGTATGCGCTCCATGAATCCGTTGGCGTTGCGGTTGTTCCCGGCAAGCTCCACCAATATCTTTGGCTGGATAGTGCCGATTACACAAAGGAACGGATTCCTGATGAACACGCCGCTCTGACTGCTCTTGCGGTCGGACATGGCTACCTTGTGGTTGAACACCGACATCCAGAACTCCGATTCCGAACCGTTGTTGTATCGGTTGAAATTCTTGAACCATCCGGCAAGCTCATCGGAAACGAGGCACAGGCCACGAGGATTCTCCGAGAGTATGCGGTGGACGGCCTCGGGTGTCACGTCCTGCATTGTGAAACGCTTCCTTATCGGTTCGACCGGATTCTGCTCATAGCCGTTGGCTGTCCTTTCTTTCGGTGGCAGTTCCATAGCCGCATTGTAGCGTTTGAGTGCTTCGGCATGGAGAGCCTCCTGCTCCGCGTCATGGTCAAGCAAAGGCTGCATGGCGAAACTCAGAGGGTGGCTCTTGTTTGAGCCGGGCGAGCCGACAAGGGCAACAAAAAGAATAACATATTCTTTCCACCCTGTCATGTGCTCCACCGCGTGGGTGTTTCCAACTGCCGCAGCCATTGCCGTGAGCATAGACCCTGCGAGATAATCAGCAGGAAAACCAAGAGTGGCGTTAGCCTCATTTATGACACCTTGTAATCTTGAATGCAAGACATCAAGAGGAAACTTGTTGGTTATCCGTTGATTAACCGAGGTTGCCGTACAGCCGTCTTGATTGCAGGTGGTTATACCATTGGCTGATTGTTCAGCCCCTTTGATTGCAACCGTATCAATGTGAGTAGTCATATCAGCGGTTTCAGTGACTGTAGTGGCTTCAGTCGCTTTGGTCTTCTTGTTGGCCGTTGATGTTTTCTTCTTGCTGCCATCAGTAGCCTTGCCATTGGGCGTTGTCTTCTTCTCTTTCATCGGCGACCTCCTTTCTTTGTTGTATCAGCCGGGGATAGATAGCCCACGGCGTTGCCGCTGACAAGTTTGCTCTCCGCCCAGACAAGCAACTCGTCTTTCTTGAAATGGAGTTTGTTGCCGAACTTGTAGAACGGGATACCGCTTTCGGGGTCGCTCGTCATCTTGTAGAGCTGACCTTTTTTCATCGGGTAACCGTTCTCTTTGAGAAAAGCCAACGCACCCTCCGAGTCGAGGGAATTGGAGTCATTCTTTTTCTCGCCCTTTGCCGCCTCCGCTATTGCGGATAGCAGACCGTTGCGGTCGAGATACTCGTCAACCGCACCCTTCACGATGAGGGCGAGAGCCTCCATGAAGGGCATAGTCATTAAAGTTTCAAGGTTCATTTCTTTAAGTGGATAAGTGGTGTTTGGGGAATGAAAAATTTTACTATCGTTCATCGTTTAAGGTGGATGAAATGATATGAAGTGTCTTCTTCATACGCGTCTTGGGGGTGTTGTCAGTCAATGGTTAACTGCGTCACTCAGCCCGACGACTACACCCGGAGGGAAAAAGGCTGAATGACGATTGCAAAGATAATAAGTGACTTTCGTCATGCTGACACGCAAAATGCGGCAAATCGATGAAATATTATTTATTATCGCCCGAACTGCCCCGACCGGAAGGGCAATAAAAAAGCGGGGCCTTGCCACACTGCGCTTGATTGCACTCCTTTGGCGAGGTCTCGTAAACGTATATTTCCGGATGTCCACCCTTTGCGTGGGTGATGTGGCAGGGGTGCAACGGATGCCACCGCTCCTTAGACGGTGATTCGGTCCTGTTGCGGTGTGGATACTCTTTTGGCTATGCCACCGCGCACCAATCCCTATGCGTGTTCTTGCGGAACACACGGGAGGCGCATTTTGCCGAGGTCAGTGAATGATGTGGCTACTGCCACCTAACCAAATTTTCTAACACCAACGAAAAGCAAAAGGTTCAGTAAGGTCAGGTAAAAATGTTGTTTTTTATTTCCCAAGTCCTTTCTTCTTGCCGGATTCTTTTCTCAGCGGCAAAGATAATATGTCCATGTCGGGATTTCCAAATTATTTCGGTCAAGTTCCATGATATGCCGTTTTAGTTCCCTTTTATGCCGTTTTCAGTACATTTTACAGGCCGCATTGAAAAAGCCACCGGGATCCCTCCCGATGGCCACCACTAAATCCACGTCAAGAATGAAATAAAAACATTATGACGTTGAATTATATCGCAAATTTAATCAGAATCTTTCATTCCTCAAAATCAGTTTCCACTTCATTCCCTCTGGAAAAGACGGAATCACGCTTGAAATTTATTCGTCCGAGGCTGTTCATTGCGTCCTTCTTCTGATTGTCGATTACATGGAGATATTTCTCCGTCATCTTTATGCTTGAATGCCCAAGCAACGATGAAACAGTCTTGATATTTGCTCCTGCGCTCAACACGTTCACGGCAAAACTATGTCTGGCACAGTGCCATGTGATATGTTTGTTTATTCCTGCCTGTTTAACCCATTCGCTTATGTGGCGACGGCAAATGGAGGTGTCGGGCAAAGGAAATATCTTCTCCGACAGATTCTCAGGGTCGCGCGGAAAACCTATGATTTCCATAAGGTCATCGCTCAGAGGCATGACGACCGCACTATGGGCACTCCGCCCTTCGCTCTTGACTTGATTGAACCGCAGGGTGCGCGAACTGAAATCCACATTGGAATATACAAGCCGTTTAACATCGCAGTAGCGTATTCCGGTGTACAATGAGAAAACAAATGCTCTCTGAATATCCGGCCGCTCCTGCTTATATCGAGTGAATAGCAGCCGTTCTATCTCCTCCGGTGTAAGTATATCTTTGGTAAGGACATTGGTGTCACATCTGATGACAATACCCTTGCATGGGTCTTTCTTCATCAGCCCTTCCTCTATGGCTACGCCACACGCCTTCTTGAAGTAGAAGAATGTCTTTCTCGCACCTTCTCCGGCGCACAACCCTTTCAGCCATTCTGCAAATCCGGCCACTATGTCGTTCGTGAGATTGTCAAAGCGGATGAACACGGCATATTTCTGAAATCTTGGCACTGAGTTCAGATACTTGATGAAGCGATTGTGAATAAGGCGGTACGAGGTTTTGCAGGACTTGGTCGCTGTTGATTCTTCAGAATACAGTCTGCGAAAAAAATCATGAAAATTCGGTTCTTTCTCCTTTTGCAGACGGTATCCCTCACGGTCTTCAAGAAATTCCTGCTCCCTCTCAAACCTTATCTTCTCGGCGAGTGCGAGTGTGTTCTTATTTTGCTGCCTCTCTTTCTGGTCACGGGGATTGAGCCAGATATAGAGATTCAATCTCTCATACTTTCTCTCATGGGAAATCTTATGTTTTGGCTTGCCACTCATCGCCCCCTCGGTATAGTACACTTGATTGCCCTGCTCGTCAAGAACAGGTGTCATGGTGCGACCGAGGTAATATTCAAGATAGAGGCTTGCCCTACCATCCTTGAGTGCCTTTTGGAACAACTTGGGGTTTTGTTTTGCGAGATTCTTAGGTCTTGGCATAATTCGTTATCTTTGTCGTGTCGGCAAAGGTATGTCAAACCTCTGAAACACAAAAGTCGTACTACAACACCTATTAACACTTGGAGTAGTACTAAAGTTGTACTGAATGCGAAAAACGATAGAAACAGACGAAAATCAACGCAAAGCCAAAATCGCTATCTATCACTAAATCAGCGCAATTACATTCTATCTATTTTCACCAAAATACCCCTCTCTTTTCACACCTTGCTATGTTCATGTGAACATTCTCTATACTATGAAACAGGAGGTTATGCTGTTAATGATGCCCGGTTATCATTAAAAGGTGTACGACAGTCGTACTAACCTCTCCATTCATGGCGGCAACTGGCTTGTTGCTCCGTTCTGCTTACCTAAATTTACAAAAAATCCGGCGCAATTCCTAACGATGAAAGAAAAAATCAGGAACAGTATGATGAGAAATTGACGCTCCGGCGCAGGTCTGAAAAGATGAGTCGGGCAACCCGAAAATTTTTTTGTTAAAAATTCAGTCGAGTTTTCACGGCATATCCCGGCAAATCCGGGCATAGGCGGACAACCCTCTAACTTCCAGCAATCTCGCTCTTTTGGCGACTTGACAAATCGCTGAATATTTTGTTTCTTTGTGTAGAGGTTGGTTCGCAGGATAGCCTTCACGGAAGTCAATTTCCTTCCTATATCATGTACTGTCCGCCTGAACTGCTGTCACGCATTCCGGCCTCGCGGGAATATTCCAAGCCATACGGCAATTATGCTGCCTATCGGTCTGACAAACGCCCTTCCGAACAATCTAATTGATTGATTGTGTATAGAGATTTGTTCCTGAACGACAATGTTAAGACCTATATATAAAGCGAAGTTGCTCCGTGGTAAAGAATATTTCCACCCATCTACCTATCTATGGCTATATGGCCCTATGGCTACATAGCCGGGAGAGTA
>Ga0073906_1005560_pt1 | contig 11188 bp, 9 predicted proteins | sample Inofromicrocosms_FD_65485 | JGI IMG/M metagenome (GOLD analysis project Ga0073906, IMG submission 65485) | Mouse cecum microbial communities from Vienna, Austria - Inoculum for glucosamine and mucus D2O microcosms | ecosystem: Host-associated > Mammals > Digestive system > Large intestine > Cecum... | reverse complement strand
GACCGGGAGGCGCGCTACCTGGGGGCGGGCGTACAAAAGGCAGTCCGCAATATCCGGGAACGCATCCGTCCCGCCCTGCTGGGGCAGCCCTGCTGCTGCCAGGCACAGGTGGACCAAATCATGTGTGAGCTTGACGGAACCATCCAAAAATCCTCGCTGGGGGCCAACGCCATTCTGGCGGTATCCCTGGCGGCGGCCCAGGCAAGCGCCAACGCAATGGGCCTTCCCCTTTACCGGTATATTGGCGGAGCGGCCGCCTCCCTCCTCCCCGTCCCCATGATGAACATCCTCAACGGCGGAAAGCACGCGGACAATTCGGTGGACTTTCAGGAGTTCATGATTCTCCCCGTGGGGGCCCCCACCTTTGGGGAGGGGCTCCGGATGGGCACGGAGGTGTTCCACCAGCTGAAAAAGGTGCTCCACAGCAGGGGATTCAGCACCGCCGTCGGGGACGAGGGCGGCTTTGCCCCGGACCTGAAGAGCAACCGGCAGGCCCTGGAGCTGATTGTCACCGCCATTGAGGCGGCGGGGCTGCATCCGGGGCGGGACGTCTATCTGGGCATGGACGCCGCCGCGTCGGAGCTCTATGACCGGCAGACCAAACTGTACCGCCTGACGGGAGAGGGCCGGGAGCTGGACACCGAGGGGATTATCGGCTTCTATGAATCCCTGGTGCGGGATTTCCCCATTCTCTCCATTGAAGACGGCTTGGAGCAGAACGACTTTGAGGGCCACGCGGAGCTGACGCGGCGCATTGGGGCAAAGGTCCAGCTGGTAGGGGACGATCTGTTTGTCACCAACACCACCCGCCTGCGGGAAGGTATTTCGAGAAGGGCGGGCAACGCCATCCTGATCAAGCCGAACCAGATCGGCACCCTGACCGAGACGATTGAGGCAGTGCAGACCGCCCAAAGGGCGAATTACGGGGTCATTCTCTCCCATCGTTCGGGGGAAAGCGAGGACACAGCCATAGCGGACCTGGCAGTGGGGCTGTCGGCGGGGCAGATTAAGACGGGGTCCCTCTGCCGGTCGGAGCGGACGGCAAAGTACAACCGCCTGCTGGAGATTGAAAACGAGCTGGGCAGCGCGGCAAAATACGCGGGCAAGACCGCTTTTTTGGGTAAAATATAGAAAACTTCCGGCTTTCCCCGCGGCGGTGCGCCCGCCATGGGGAAAGCCGGAACGATTTCTGCCGTAAGGCCGTTTTACAGTATCCTCAGATACATTGCGTACGCAAACCCCACCAAATCCTGGTAGGCAACCGTCGCCCAGTCGTTCTGCCTCCCCAGAACCGTGACCTGGGTGTTATTGGGGATGCGCGCTATCACCTGCGCGGAGGTGCTTGGCCTGCTCCTCAAATTCAGGTTTCCGCCCTGGGTCGATACCACCGCCGCCTGCTCCTGCTGGGGAGGAACCAGGGGAAGGCCGAACAGCTCGGTCAGGGACCCGGCGATGTTCCTGGCAATTTCCGGCAGGTTGGATGTAATCCAGTTGGCGTCCTCCCGGTTGTCATGGTAGCCGATCTCCATAAACACCGACGGCGCTTTGGTCTGGCGCAGCTCCCCCAGGGAGGTGTTGGGCACCGCCCGGACCCGGTCCGGAAGGGGATAAATTTTCTTCAGGTTGTTTGCCAGCAGCCGCGCCGCCCGCTCCCCAAAGGCGCTGCCCGGATAAAAGTACACGTCGATGCCCCGCACCGTTCCATAACGTCCCTCCGGGGCGGCGTTGGAGTGGAGGGCCAGGTGGAGGTCATAATTTCCGGCGTTGGAGGCGCGTATAGAGGAGGCGGCAGTCATGTCCGGGGTGTTCCGGCTATAGGAGATGCCGCTGGAACGGAGGTAGGGAACCAGCTCGTCGGCCAGCAGATTCATATACTGCTCCTCTGTTCCGCCGGTTACATAGAGGTTTTTTTCCTGGGTAGAGGGGCTGAGATAAATGGAAGGCATATGCCATTGCTCCTTTCCAAAACCAATTGAAGAATAAAATGATCAATACAGCATATGCTTTCCTTAAAAAAACAGTTCACAAACCACATCGTTTGTGCTATTATATGTATATGCCGTTTAAAGCTCCCGCAAATTCTGATAAAAAAGACTTGTTCTGGCAGTTTTTTTTACTGTGGGACGATTGATGACGGCAGTATATATGTAAGCATTAGGGAGGGTATTTAAAATGCTGGAGACGTTAAAGAAAAAAAGTATGAAAAAGGTAATCGTATGGGTTGTGGTGCTGTACATAGCGGCTGTCGCCTGTATCGCTTTCACCGGCCTTGGCATTGCAAAGCTGCCGACGAAAACAGACATCTATGATTTGGATGTCAGCGAGCTGAACGGAAAGTATGTGACTGCGGATATATACTTTATATACGATTATTACGCCTACACCACCCAGACCTCGAAAAACAACCCCCGCCCCACAACCGTCAGCAAGGAGTACATCATTCCCATAGGTGAAAACGAGTTTATGGGGCTGTACCTGCCTTCCGGCCACCTCACCAAGGCGGAAGCGCTGATGAAAAGCAGCCAAAGCTATCTGGACGGACTGTCGGACAGCCTTGATGAGGAGAAAATCTTCACCATCACCGGGACCATCCAGCCCATGGACGACGAAAGTCTGAAATACTTCCACGAGTCCGTGGGCTATGACGAGATGACCGACGAGGAAAAGGCGCTGTTCCTCCCCTACTACCTGCGCCAGGGCTACCTGGGCAGAACCCCTGAAGGCGCCACCTATGTTCTCACGGTTGCCGCCGTCGTATGCTTTATCTGCGCCACCGTTATGCTGGTCCGGGCGCTGACCGGGGCTTACCAGAAGGATATTATCAAATTCTGCGCCGCCTCCGGCAACAAGGAGCAGGAGCTGGAGCGGATGAGCACCTACTTTGAATCCGCCCAGCCTGTCAGCGGCCTGCGCATTGCGGACAACTGGATCATGTTCCAGGAGGGGGCCCACACCCGCATCTGGAGCCTTGACCAATTTGTATGGGCCTACAAAAAGAGCACCGAGCACCGCCGGAACGGCATCAAAACCGGGACCACCTATTCCACCATTATCTGCAACACCGCCAAACGCCGGATGGAGCTGCCCATGAGCGAGAAGGAGGTCACCGACGCCCTCAACTACATTGCAGATAACGCCCCGGCAGTGGTTCTGGGCTTTAACTCCAAGCTGGACAAAATGTACCGCAACGATCTGCCCCGGTTCCAGCGCATCCTGATAGACCCGGAGGTTGCCGCGGAGGTCTTTGAACAGCAGCAGTAAGCGGACTCACCAAAAAAAGTTCAGCCCCCTCCCGCCATCCGGCGGGAGGGGGCTGTTTTCATCCTTACAGCTCAATCTGGCTCATGCTTCTCACAGATTCCTCAATGGTCTTAATCTGCTCCACAATCTGCCCGTACACCTTGGCGGAGTTTTTGGAGACGTCCCCTATCTCCCTTGCCACCACCGCAAAGCCGACCCCCGCCTGCCCGGCGCGGGCCGCCTCAATGGAGGCATTGATGGACAGGATGTTCTCCATGGAGGCAACCCGTTGGAGCTCCACAGCCTTGCCCCGGACCTCCTCAACGGATTTCAGCACCCTTTCCGACCCCTCGTCAAAGGCCTGTATCTTCTTTTGGTTCATCTTTTTCATGTATTCCAGATTGACCAGGTGGTTTACCACAATTCCCAGCATCTCAGAAGCGGCGCGGATCATTTTCTCGCTGCGGACCGGGACCTTGGCCACCGCCTCCAGATAGGCGTCCTCCTGTATCCCCAGCTCACGGGCTATCGCCCGGAAGCGCTCCTGGTCCGGCTCCTTGGGGAGCACCTGGCCGCCGATGATTGCGCCCATCTTTTCACCGTTGACCATAATATCCGCAGAAAAGTCCATCAGCCCCGCGTGGCAGACATAGGTCCCGGTACACTCGTTGTCACACCGGATGCACCTCTTGTTTCCTTCCTCGCTCCCGCGGGTATACTTCATACAGAAATCGGTGAAATTGCTCGGCTTGGTTATGTAGTTCCCCTCTGTGTCCACCGCAATGGCGGCCAGCCCTGTCGATGTGGAAAACAGGTCCTGTATCTGCTGCAAAAGCTCCATGTCCATGAACTGCTTGATATCCATATACTCTCCTCCCGCGTACACCGCCTTTTTTGTCCTGTGCCGCCATAGGCGGTACGACATATAGGCTCATTATATGCTTTTAGTATATCATATTGGCAGAGCGAATGCAAACTTTTTTAAGGAAACAATATAAAATACTGCAACAATTCATTTCTATTCTAATCAATGTCCAAAAGACAGCGCTCCTAACCGTAAACAGATTAGGAGCGCTAAATCTAACAATATTCTTTTGCACTATCTCCCTACCTACCGAAATATTCAACTCTCCATATATTTTAAAATCGTGCTCTGAGGAATATAGTAATAATCAGGAATCAACTGACCACTAATATAATAACTCATCAATATATTCCCATCTGCATCATCCCAAATACTAATAGAAAGGTTTTCGTCTTCCTCCGGGCTGAAATGAAGTTTAGAAAAGGCTTTTGTCTGACAGTTAAAAGGATATAAAGTTTTTGTGTTATAATCCCAAAAATAATAGTACGGGTTTACCTCGTTGTCTCGGATGTTATCTCCCCTTTGGCTGTCCATTTTTAAATGCTCAGACGGAAGATCAATTGGCTGAAGAGAACCATTTTCGTAAGTATAAAGATATTGAGACCCAGAAAAAAATGTTTCAAAAAAGAAGCAATCACCCAAAACATGAAAACTTTTAATCTGCTCATCATTTTCTTTCAGGCGCTTTTTCAGGTCCTCTAAAACGATTTCCTCCTGCTGCTCCCCGTTAAAATTGTAAGTGATTATCTTATAGTCATATTGCCCGTTTTCATAGACTCCACAACAAAGGTAAAGTTGTTGCCCTTGAGCACTTATATCCTTCACAATGGTCCCACTATCTGTTGTTTCAGAATATTTTTTTGTGACAATTTCTCGGTACTCATCTCCCGCTGTATTATACAGGTAAATATGGTATTGCCTTTCTCCAGAAGAATTTGTGTCAGGAAGATAAAGGAAAAACCGCCCGTTTTCCGATGCCTCATAAGAAGCCAGCGGTGGATTAAATTCAAATGTATTTGGAAAGTTTATTTCCTGCTCCAAAATGTCTATACAAACCATTCGGTATTGATTTTCTACATCTTCATAAGCAAAATAATTTTTTTCTCCAATTTGGAGTTGACTTTCAGACATTACACTTATTTCATTATAATTGCCAATTTCATGCCACACATCATTTTTTTAATCATACTCCATTACTGTTCTATAATTCTGCATATCTGATTGTGTAGCACTGAATAAGATATGGCCGGGCATGAGCCCTAGCCCATATAAACTCGAAATTGAATTTGAAAACGCAGGTTCTATTTTCCTATATTCTTCTTTCATCCTCCAAGTATCAGAGCTCTCTGGGATCATATTTTCTTCTGTCACAGAACTTTTTTGGGACCCACCGGTTGAAGACTGACTTTGAGGTAGTTCAAAAGAACTACCAGAATTCTCTGGGATTTCTCTGGTACATCCGGATAAAAGTATTGATATTATCAAGAATACGACGGTGATCTTCTTTTCCATCTATAGCTTCCTTTCCGAAGAAAAATTTTTTTATCTGCACAAAACAAAGAGAAGTTTAACTCTTTCATAGAAAAACTTCCCTTTGTTTTGTACTAAGATTGTTTAAAATAGTCTGAGAGTTAAACTCAATCAGATATTTCTGTGTCAATTACCATTGAACTGCTTTACAAGGATGGTTAATAACAGCCTGATAAACATTTTGCGTCTGCATCCAAGAAGTTTTGACATGTCATTGCCTTCACTATAACAATCGAAAATTCGCACCAAAATACTACAAAAAATCCATAAAATTCTTCACAAGATTTCAAACGAAAAATTAGTGTATTTTACCAAATATCATCCGATCTTTTTTTCCGGGCCATCCTCTCTTCCCTGTTGTTACCGCCTTTTTCTCTTTTGTACAGCTTATTTTTTCAAACAAGGTCTGAAAAAATCAAGTTTGTTGTTCCACTACAGACGCAGCAGCTCCGCCCGCAGCAGCTCCACATCCTGCGGCTCGTGGGTGGCCGCTATCAGTGTGCGCCCCCGCAGGTTTTCCATCACAAAATTCACCGTCTTCTCCCGGTTTACCGGATCCAGCCCCTTAAAGGGCTCGTCCATCACCAGCAGCTCCCCCTCCGCCAGCACCGCCCGGACAATGGCCGTCCGCCGCGCCATACCGCCGGAAAGCTGCCTGACAGGGAGATACCAACTCTCCCGCGGAATCCCCACCTGATACAGTGCGTCCTCAATGGCTCGGTCGGAAATCCCCTTGGGGCAGACCAGTCGAACGTTATAAACCCCATGAAAGCCCGCCAGCAGCCGGTCCTCCTGGAAAACGGCGGAGGCTTTCCACCCCTTGGGAACCGAAACCCTCCCCCCATCCGGCGCAAGCAGCCCCAGCACCATCCGCAGCAGGGAGGTCTTTCCGCAGCCGGAGGGGCCGGTCACGCAGGTGCGGGACCCCTTGGGAAAGCTGGCCGAAAAACCGGAAAAGACCCCGACCGCCCCAAAGGAGAGGGAAACGTCAATTAGGCTGATTCCATCCTCCACAATCATTTTCCCCCTTTCGTCTCTCCATACACCCCCTCCCCCACCTGGAGCAGGAGGAGGAACGCCTTTTCAAACGCCACGCTGATGCCGATGATAACCGCTGTCCAGGCAAACAGGTCGTCGGTCTGCAAAAAAATCTTGGCCTGATAGAGCCTTTCCCCGATAGAACCGTCCGGCAGTCCGATGATCTCGGCGGCAATCCCGGATTTCCAGCAAAGCCCCAGGGAAAGGCGGAACGCAGACATGAGATAAGGCATACACTGGGGCCAATAGACAGCGCGAATCCGCTTCCACAGACTGAGGCGGAACACCTTGGCCATTTCCAGCAAGCTCCTGTCAACCGCGCACAGCCCCTCCAAAAGGTTCAGATACACAATGGGGAACACCATCAGAAAGGAAATGACCACCGAAAGGCTGCGGGAGGGCGTCCACACAAGGCAGAGAATGACAAAGGACGCCACCGGGGCAGCCTTGACCGTAAAAACCGGCGGAGCCATCAGCGCCCGGAACCAATCCAGGCGGTATGCCGCCGCCCCGCAAACCACCCCGGTCAGGGCGGCGGAGAGAAAGCCCAGCGTAACGCGGGAAAGGGAAAAAAACACGGACTTCCAGAAGGTCTCCTCCCGGATAAGCTGTAAAAGCCGCCTAAAAGCAGAAACAGGAGATACCAAGAGTATCTCCTGCCCCACAGCCATGCTGACAGCCTGCCAGACAGCCAGCCAAAACAGGACGGCCCCTCCGGAGAGCAGCAGGCGTTTCCGTTTGGATTTATCTGGAGAAGTAGAAGTCGTCATTCGGCAAAGCTCCTCCCACCGATTCGGGGTTCTGCTCAAAAAGCACATTCAGGTATCCGCTAACCTTCTCCTTCATCTCCGCCCCTTCCAGAAAGGTGATGTTGCAGCCGGGAATGGCCTTTTCCGCGACAGCAGCTTTGGCGACAATCCCGTACTTTTCCACCAGGGCTGCACAGTCGGAAAGGTTGGTCTCCACAAAGCCGGCGGATTCCCGGTAGGCATCCAGGAAAGCGGTAATCTCCTCCGGGTGCTCTTGGATAAACTCCCTGCGGGCGATGACTACGCCGGTCACAAGGGCGCTTGTCCCCCCCTGGGCGGCCTGGATGGCATCCCATTCCTTGGTGAGGTCCAGGGCAACCCGCAGCTTATCGTTGTTCATCTGGGCAGAGGTGACAAAGGGCTGGGGCAGCATGGCCACAGCGGCTCCGTCCTCCGCCAGCAGGGCGGCCACCTCCGAAGCCTCGGATTTGTACTCGACAGTGACATCCGTGCCGGGGGTCAGGCCGTTCTGGGTCAGGACATAGTTCAGGGCATATTCCGGGGTAGTACCCTTGCCGGTGGAATAAAGTGTCTTCCCCCGCAGGTCCTCCACCGAGTTGATCTCCTCCCCGCTCTCCACAATGTACAGCACGCCCAGGTTGTTGATTGCCAGAATCTCCACCCCGCCGCCGGTGCGGTTGTACAGCACCGAGGCCAGGTTGGCGGGCACGGCGGCGATGTCAATATCCCCCTTGACGATGGCGGGGACAATCTCATCGGCGGAGCCGGACATGGTGAACTCCATGGCAAGGGGAGCCGTCCCCGCCTCCGCGTCGCTCATCAGCTTGACCATACCGATGGCGGTGGGGCCCTTGAGGACCGAGGCCCGGACAATCAGGTCCCCCTGGGGCTCGGAGAAGGGATCGGGGTCGTCATCCTCCTCCAGAACAGGAGGGGTATCGGGGATGGATTCCGCGGGAATTTCCGTCCCCGCCTGAGAGGGGGAGGAAACGCCGGAGGACGCTGGGGCATCGGAGCAACCTGCCAGCAGAGAGCCGCAAAGGGCGGCGCAAAGCAAAAGGGACAGAACCTTTTTTATCATGGGGATTCCTTCTTTCCATAAACAATGAAGTGTATTTATGATTTTAAGACCTATGTAACTATACCATTATTGTAGGAAAATGTCAAATATAAATCCATGAAGAAATCTTCAAAGCCAAAAAGCGGGGCAAAGGAATCGCAAAATTCCCGCCCCGCCATTTTCGTATATTTTTCGGAACCGGCATGAACCGCCCCTGATTCTTATTTTTTAAAGAATAGCCTTTTACATCCTACCAAACCGCCACCGTCCCATCCGCCCTGGGCTCGGTTGCGCCCACAAGGATGCCGTCGTCGTTTCTCCAGATAATCTGCCCTCTCCCAAAGCTGACAGGGCTTACATCCACCGCCATTTTATGCCCCATTCTCGCCAGTTCCTCGGTAATGGCATAGGGGAAGCCTCTCTCCACATGGATTTCCTTTCCGCCGGTCCACTGCCACCGGGGGGCGTCCAGGGCCTCCTGGGGGTTCATGTGGAAGTCCACCGTATTGGTCACCACCTGCAAATGTCCCTGGGGCTGCATAAAGCCCCCCATCACCCCAAAGGGCCCCACCGCCCTGCCGTCCCTAGTTAAAAAGCCGGGGATAATGGTATGATAGGGCTTTTTGCCCGGCGCCAGACAGTTTTCCATCTCCTCGTTGAGGGTGAAGTTGTTCCCCCTGTCGTTGAGGGATATCCCGGTCCCCGGAACCACCACCCCGGAGCCAAAGCCCCGGTAGTTGCTCTGGATAAAGGAGACCATGTTTCCCTCCCTATCGGCGGTGCAGAGATAGACGGTCCCGCCGCAGCTGGGGTCTCCGGGTTCGGGGGTGAGGGCACGGGGCCCGATGAGCGCCCGCCGCCTGGCGGCATATTCCTCGGAGAGCAGCTGCTCCACCGAAACGGTCATGAACCTGGGGTCGGTGACATACCTCTGTCCGTCGGCAAAGGCCAGCTTCATGGCCTCGATCTGCCGGTGGAAGGTATCGGTCAGGTCCCTGGCGGCAAAGCTGTCGTTTTTCAGGATGTTCAGCGCCATCAGGGCAACGATGCCGTGGCCGTTGGGCGGTATCTCCCAAACCCGGTACCCCTTGTAGGAGACGGAAACCGGCTCCACCCACTCCGCCCGGTAGGCGGCAAGGTCCTCCTTGGTGAGATATCCCTCCGTCTCCCTGGAGAAGGCGTCGATTCTCTCCGCAATCTCCCCCCGGTAGAAGGATTCCCCGTTGGTATCCGCAATCTCCCGGAGAGTCCGGGCAATCTCCGGGGCGCGCCATATCTGGCCGGGTTCAGGGGTTTTGCCCTCCGGCGCGAACAGGTCGAACCAATGGGAAAAGAGCTGAGGGCAGCTTTTCATCCCCTTTTCAAAGATTTTTGGTGCCGCCCCCCAGGACGCAGCTGTCACCGGCGCAACGGGATATCCCTCCTCTGCATAGCAGGCGGCGGGCTCCAGCGTCTCCTTCAGGGAAAGCCTCCCGAACCGTTTGGAGAGCTCTGCCCAGGCGGATGGCGCGCCGGGAACGGTGACGGGAATCCATCCCCTTTGGGGGACCTCCCCAAAACCCATGTCCTTGACCTTCCGGGCGTCCAGAGCCATGGGCGCGGGGCCGCTGCCGTTCAGACCGTACAGCCTGGCGTCGGCCTGTATCCAAACCAGAGCAAAGGCGTCGCTGCCCAGTCCGTTGGAGGTGGGCTCCAAAACCGTCATACAGGCGGCGGTGGCAATGGCGGCATCCACCGCGTTGCCCCCCTTTTTCAGAATATCCAGCCCCGCCTGGGCGGCAAGGGGCTGGGAGGTACACACCATGCCCCTTTTTCCGTAAATCACCCTGCGCTGGGACGGATAGGCGTATCTCAGCGGATCAAATGTAAACTGCATATGTTCCTCCTGCATTTATGTAATTTGTCAGGGCTGTGGAAAACCGCCCTGTAGGTATTCCCGCAGCGCCTCCCTGTGGGCGACGGGAAGGGAGAAGGCCCCGGCGGCCTCCTCTAAAATGGAGAGGACCTTCCCCAGATAAGGCGGACAGGCGCTTTGCTCAGGGAGCAAAACCGCAATTTCACCCTGATTTTCACAGTCCGCGCCGCCCTGCCACTCGGAAAGGCAGTCCCACAGCGCGTCCAGGTTTGCGCCGTAATAGGGCGGGAAATCCAGTTCCTGGGCCAGTATCCGGTGGATATGGGACGGGGTCTGGGCTGTGCGGAAATCCAGAACAATCTGTTTCAAGGCAGGTCCCTCCTAAAAAATACTGTATCTATTGTAATCTATTTGCGGCTCCGGCGCAAGCATAAAATCCTTCTCTCCGCCAGCTAAAAAAACAAGGCCTGGAACCTCGTCGAGAGGTTCCAGGCCGTTGTGACCCGCTTGTTCAGAAATCAGCCCTGATACTGCCTTAAAATCCAGTTCATCTGGCTGCCGTCCAAAATCCCCGCGTATTCCCTCTGCCAGCCGTCTATATCTCCGCTGGAGGCCAGGGACTCAAAGGCTTCGGAAAGCATCAGCTCCTCCTCCACCTCCTTCATCAGGGAACGGCTTCTCTGCATGCTGTTTCTGGCTGTGATCTGGTCCATATCCTGCAAATGCTGCTGCCAGGAAAGGGCCTGCTGCTGTTCTGCCTTCATCCGCAGCAGTTCCTTCTGGTAATCCTGCTCCATCTGCTCCTTTTGCAGGTCCAGCGTAGCCTGGGC
>Ga0073906_1005557_pt1 | contig 11192 bp, 6 predicted proteins | sample Inofromicrocosms_FD_65485 | JGI IMG/M metagenome (GOLD analysis project Ga0073906, IMG submission 65485) | Mouse cecum microbial communities from Vienna, Austria - Inoculum for glucosamine and mucus D2O microcosms | ecosystem: Host-associated > Mammals > Digestive system > Large intestine > Cecum... | reverse complement strand
ATTATGGTTTATCAGCCACCGAGATATGCAGCGGCAGGAATGCTGGATTCCATGGCAAAGGCCATTGAGATACAGAACGGTCATCCCAAAGTGCAAAAAGAAAGCATGAGCTTTGAATTGTATACCGCATATATGCTGTCAAAGTATATTTATGAGGAACTGAAAAATAATTATCAGAAAATATATGAAGATATCAAAGAACACAGATTAAGCAAAGAAGTTCATGATTATTTGTATATTAATTTTGCACTCACCGGATTTATAAGCGGAAGCTCTAAAGCACTGGGGCAGACTGCTCTGGCACATGAAATGTATTATGCTGTGCGTAAGTATTTTACTCTGGAAGGCCAGGGATTTCTGCACGGTGAAATTGTTGGAGCATCGTTGATACTTCAATTGGCATATAACAGGCAGGAAAATCAGATACCTGAATTTGTGGAATTTATAAAAAAAATGCATATGCCCGTAGCACTCCAGGATTTAGGGATTCCGGAGACAGAAGAAAATAAAAAAATCATTTATCAATATTTACTGCAGACAGGGTTTGTAGATGAGACGGAAGAAAATAAAGAATATTTATGGAAATCAATAGAATGCATTTGCGGCAGGAGATGAAGACGGATGAATGTATTTGAAAAAGAAATGGAGGAGATTCCGAATGAGTATCGCTCCCTTCCATTTTGGTCCTGGAACGATAAGCTGGATCAGGAAGAGCTAAAATGGCAGATCCGGCAAATGCATCAGCAGGGGATCGGCGGATTCTTTATGCATGCAAGAGGCGGATTAAAAACAGAATACCTCAGCGGGGAATGGATGGATGCTGTCAGAATTTCTGCAGAAGAAGCAAAAAAGCTGAATATGGAAGCCTGGCTTTACGATGAAGAAGGATGGCCCAGTGGATTTGCCGGTGGAAGGGTTACATCTTTGGGTCCGTATTATCATATGCGGTGGATGGAACAGGAAAAATTAGAATGGAAACGTGTAGACTGGCAGAAAAAGATTCTTGGTATATATGATGAAGCAGGCCATTATCTGGGAGACATCAAGGAAGAAATCCGGAAGAGTATAAAAAACGAAAATTCACTGATCTATGTCGTTTATGAAAAAATCAATCCATATTATGTAGATGTTTTAAATCCAAAGGTTATTGAAAAATTTATAGAAGTTACACATGAAGAGTATAAGAAAAAATTTCCAATTGAAATGGGAAATGTAATTCCAGGTTTTTTTACAGATGAGCCTCAATTTGCAAAATTGAAGATTCCATATTCGATCTGCTTTTCAGAACTCTTTGTAAAAAACTGCGGATATGATCCAAAAAAGTGTTATACTGCACTCTTCCGTGAAGTTCCGGGATATCATAAATATCGGTATGATTTTTGGAAAACAATTTCTCAGATGTATACGGAAGGATTTTGCAAAACCATCTATGAATGGTGCAAACGAAATCACTGCCGTCTGACAGGACATTTGATGCGTGAGGATTCACTGCTGATGCAGATGCAGGCAACCGCAGGAGTTATGCCGTCTTATGAGTATATGGATATGCCGGGGATTGACTGGCTGAGAAGAAGGATTTCCTCTCCGCTGACTCCAAAACAGGCTGGAAGTGCAGCAGCTCAATTGGGCAAAAAATTTGTGATTTCAGAAATGTATGCGATGACAGGCTGGGATTGTACGCCGGAGGAATTAAAATGGATCGCTCAATGGCAATATGTTAACGGTGTTAACCGCATGTGCCAGCATTTGCAGAGCTATTCGATCCGGGGAGAGCGCAAACGGGATTTTCCGCCTTCGTTGTTCTATCAGCAGAGTTGGTGGAAGGAATATAAAAACTTTAATGACTATTTCGCAAGGGTTGGAAAAATTCTATCAGAAGGAGAACCTAGCGCGGAAGTACTTCTGCTTCATCCAATGCACAGCGCATGGATGCTCTACAACGGAGAAGAAACGGAGGAAATCATCCAATATGGCATGAAATTTGAACAGATATCTCAGGCAATGTCTGATGATCACATAGAACATCACTATGGAGATGAAGAAATCTTGCGGAAGCATGGTAAGGTGGATAACAGCCTTATAAGGGTGGGAAATTGTCTCTACAAAGCAATTGTAATTCCGGACCTGCTTACAATAGAACGTACGACGGTTGAGCTATTATTACAATTTTCACAATGCGGCGGGAAAATCTATTCTCTGGGAAAGCTGCCTTCATATGTAAGCGGAGAAAAAGATACGTTGATTTTGGATAGACTGAGCGATTCTGTAATTCCAGTGAAGATTTTTGAATTGAAAAACAGGTTAAAAACAGATTTAAAATGGATGATCTCAATTACTGAAAATGGAATGGAAACAAAAGGCGTTCATTATCAGCTGCGGAACTTAGATGATGATAAGATGGCATATTTGTACATCGTGAACTTGAATCAAAACAAAAGTACAAAAAATAGGGTATCAGTTCCGGGAAAATGGACTGTATCTATTTATGATCCGTTGGAGAACAAAATAAAATATATCAGTTTTGTACAGGAAAAAGGATTTACCGTTTTTCAAGCGGCTCTTCAGGAGATGGAAGGTATTATTTTGATATTAGAAAAAGAGACAGATGATTCTGTATATCTTTCTTGCGGGGGAAGATGGAAAATCCGGGAATGTGACTTAAATTCCATGACACTGGATTTTTGTGATTACAGGATTGATTCCGGAGAATGGCAGGGAAAGATACCAACAATCCGCCTTATGGACATCTTACTTCAGAAAAAGAAACCAGTACATGTATCTCTGAAATATCAATTTTATATAGATATGGATCCAAATAAATGCACTGAAATGTTTTTGATCGCAGAAGAAATGGAAGTATTAAAAGCAAGAATTAACGGACAAATGACGGAATTAAAAAGTGAGGGATGGTGGAAGGATAAAGCATTTCACAAATTTTATATTTTACCTTATATTCAAAAAAATAAAAATGAGATTATTATGGAAATTGACTTCTTCCAGGATCAAAAAGTGTATGATGTTTTGTTTGGAAAGGATGTATTGGAGACAGAACGCAATAAGCTCACATTTCATACGGAAATTGAAAGTATATATTTGCTGGGAGATTTTGGAGTATTTGATCAGAATAATTTTTCCTATTCCTGGAGAAAAGAATTGATCTCAGAAGGTGCATTTGTGATCAGGGAAATGCCGCAGTACGTATATGGTGATGATTTTACGAGTCAGGGATTTTGTTTTTTTGCAGGTAAGATGAAGCTTGCGCAGAAGCTGTTTCTACATGAATATGACGATTCAAGGGGAGTAAAGATTGTTTCTAACAAAAATAAAAAGTATATATATCAATTTTTTCATTTACATGCCATGTGTGCAAAGCTTTTTGTAAATGGATGTCTCGTAAAGAAAATATTCTGGCGTCCTTATGAATGTGATATTACGGACTATATCCGAATGGGTGAAAATGAGATCGTATTCGAATTATACGCATCAAACAGAAATCTGCTTGGACCGCATCATCATATGGACGGAGAATTATATGCGGTATGGCCTGCAGACTTTACTTCTGATCCAAGTCCTTTCAAGAATGACAGCAGGAATGTCTGGTCGGACGCATACCATTTTGTAAAATTTGGTTTATAAGGAGGTACTTATGAAAAAGAAAAAAATGTCAAAATTACTCTTCTGGGAAGCCGTAAGGGGGTACCTTTTTATAGCGCCGGCACTGATATTACTTGTAGGATTATTATTTATTCCTATGGTTCACGGATTCTGGTACAGTGTTACAGATTTTAATATTTTAAAAAGCTGGGAATACCATTTTACAGGGCTTTCTAACTTTAAAAAATTATTAGCAAATGAAAATTTTGGAATTATTTTAAAAAACGAAATCATATTTGCAGTTGTAGTTACCAGCATTACGGTTGTGATTTCCATGATATTTGCAATTTTCCTGAATTCCATTCGATTTGGAAAAAATATGATCAGAGCATTGGTATTTATGCCGTGGGTGTTGCCGGAGGTGGTAGTGGGAGCACTCTGGAGATGGATTCTGGATGGTGAAAAGGGACTGATCAATTCCATATTAGTAGAATATCTGAATCTATTACCGGAGCATTTACAATTTTTTTCAGAATCCATGGCGCTTGCTTCCGTTTGCTTCGTATATATATGGAGAACCTATCCATATGTGACGATCATGCTGTCGGCAGGTCTGCAGGGAATTGACAGGGGGCTTTATGAAGCTGCCGCGATTGACGGCTGCAGCGGCATAAAACAATTCTGGTATGTTACGCTGCCGAATTTAAAATATGTACTTTCCATCTGTTCCCTGATGGCCGCAATTTGGACCATGAATGGTTTTGGTATTATTAACATTTTGACGGCCGGAGGGCCGGGAGTATCCAGTACAACCCTTCCTATGACCATTTACAAGACTGCATTCCAAAAATTTAGGTTCGGCGAAGCATCGGCATATTCGGTAATCCAGTTTGGAATTATCATGGTATTCGCACTGATCTATCTTAAAATGACAAAGGCAACAAAGGAAGAGGAGGTATAGCATTATGAAAAAAATAATCATTCATATTCTGAAAATAATCGGATTGGTGCTGATTCTCTTTATTGCTTTATTCCCATTGTTTTGGATGTTCATTACATCCGGTAAAAGTATGACGGAGCTGCTGAAAATTCCTGTAACACTCTGGCCGGAAAAGTTTTCATTTGCATCCTATTATGAAGTATGGATACAAAAACCATTTCCAAAATATATTATAAATTCACTTAAAATTTCAATCGTAGCAACTGTGCTTGGGATGCTGGTGTCCAGTATGGCCGCATATGGATTTGCAAAATTCAGATTTCCTTTTAAAAGAGTGATCCTGATGTTTGTGTTGGTCGCACAGATGTTTCCCAGTACTTCGATCATCATCCCATTGTTTTCCACATACCGGAGCTATGGACTGTATGATACGCATGTAGGGCTGATGCTGCTCTATACAACGATCAGCCTGGCATTTTCAATCTGGATGATGTACGGCTATTTCAGAGGGGTGCCGAAGGAATTGGAGGAAGCCGCAAGAATAGACGGATGCGGTCCGTTCAAAATATTTACAAATGTGATACTTCCGATTTCAAAACCGGGAATTGCTGCGGTTGGCGTCTATTCCTTTATGTGTGCCTGGAATGAATATCTGTATAGCCTGATCCTTCTGACGAGTGAAGACAGATATACCATTTCCATTGGATTATCCAGATTTATCACAGAATTTGGAACCTACTGGAACCAGATGGGTGCCGCGTCTATCATTGTAACTATTCCAACACTGCTGATATTCCTTCTCTTAGGGAAAAATCTGATCGAAGGTCTGACAGCAGGCGCGGTAAAAGGTTAGGAAATATTAGTGCGCGCGGGCGGTGCATTAATATTATAAAATGACGAATTGTCAAAAAAATGCTGTGTTGAAGAACCGGCAGACACAAGAAAAAAGGAGGAAACTATGAAAAAACGAATTGTATCTTTATTCATGGCGTGTGCGTTAACATCTGCTTTAGCAGCAGGATGCGGCGGGAACAGCAATCAGTCGGAGTCAAACAGTGATGATTCCAGGCCGAAGGAAGAGGATAGCGGAGACGTTGTCAATCTGGACATGTGGGTATTCGGCGGTTTGGGCGCAGAACCTGTTGTATTCCAGGAATTGGCGGAAAAGTATAACGAGTCGCAGGACAAAATCCACGTTACGGTAACGGCACAGGATTGGGGAAGCCGTCAGGAAAAAATTGTAACCGCATTTCAGGCAGGAGATGACACGGCGCCGGATATCTATGCATTGGGGCCATGTATCGAAGATTACGGTGTGAAAATGGGAGTCATCTCTCCGATTGAAGAGGTTCTTCCGGAAATTGCGGAGCAGGTCAGAGAGCTGATGCTGCCGGAAGTTGTTGAGGGAGTTGCTTCCAAAGATGGTACCTTGTGGACCATTCCATCCTGGGTGGATCTGTCACCCTATATGATGTACAGTATTGATGCGTTAAAGGCAATCGGTCTGGATGAAAATAACCTGCCGGAAACATGGAGTGAATTTAAAGAAGCAGCGGTTAAGTTCAAGGAAGCGGGTTATACGGGATATTCGATTCCTATGAGCATGGATAATTATCCAGATGTAAATAATGAATTTAACTATTGGAACTGGCAGCTGGGCGGAGCGCCGATGGATGCCGAAGGAAAGGTAATGACCATGAACGATGAACATGCCATTACAACCGTTGAATTTCTAAAATCAATGTATGATGCGGGAACATTTTCTGACAGTGCGGCAAATGAGACCTATATGGCCCGGCATGAACAATTTTTCGGCGGCAAATGTGCTACAAATATCGGATATACTTATATCAATGGTATTTTAACGGATATGGAAGTTCCGGAGGATTTTGAATATATAATGGCAGATATGCCAAAACCGGATCCGGGAACAGAGATTGACGAAGATAATGCATTTTACAGAATGGTCAGCTCTAATATGGAAATCAGTGTTTCTTCTCTGACACAACAGAAGGAAGCAGTTGGTGAATTTTTACAGTATTTGATAGATCAGAATTTCTGGCATAAATGGGCAACAGATGTGAAGGCAAGAACTCCTGTGGATATTGCTTCTTATGAAGATGATAATTTGCGCAAAGAAACGGAAGAAGTACAGCCTGACCTGGTGAGAATGTACGACGAAGGTACATTGATGGAAGGAGTAAAGCCGAAGCCGTCTTACGGCGGTGTTACCGAGGTACAGACAACAATGGCACAATATATGGTCGATATTATTCAGGGTAAATATGCGTCCGTAGAAGAAGGATTAAATAAAATGAATGAAGAGTGCCAGCAGTTGATCGATGAATACAGCGAGTAAGGAGCTGTAGAAAAATTATTGGCGGTCTGCCGTTATGAAGAGTTACATTTTTTTATACTATATAGATACCGAGGAATCCTATGAATAAAATACAAATAGTCAAGAATCATATAAAAGAGCAAAACGGAATTTTTTGTGTCGGGGATACGAATTTTGTTCCCTCCTGGGAAAAAAGGGAATGGTTCGGAAAATGGATCTGGGCATCAGAAGAAAAATATGCTGCTTATCAAAAATCTCCCTACACACTGTTCCAAAAACAAAAATGGGAATTTTCCGTATTTTATTTTCGGAAAAAATGGATTATGGAACAAATTCCGGAGAAAGCGGTTCTGTATAGTACGGCGGATTCATTTTACAAAGTATATGTAAATGGCGTAATGGCAGGGAGAGGAGGTGTTCAGCCGGGTGGTGATTATGGAAATTGTGAACCTTTGCTATATCAATTTTATGAATGTTATGATATTCAAAAATTATTACGTCAGGGTGAAAATGATTTGACAATTACTGTATGTCACGGTCCGGTTGTACAATCTCAGATTTGCTGCGGTCAATCAGGCCTTCTTGCAGATCTGGAATTTGACTATGGAAATAAAAAAGAAGCTACAGGCACAGGCAGAGATTGGAAATGTCTGAGGGAGAAGGCTTATCAAGCTTCCTCAATGTGGGATGGAAGGCTTGCCGTTTTTAAGAATCCGTATGAATGGGAAAATGCAAGTATCGTACAGCAGCAGGAGATATTTCCAAAGTTATTCCCATCTCAAATACCAAACCTTGTATATGTTGAAAAAGATATCCATAATGTCATTTCTCCATTTGAAAATGTTGATCATATTAAAAATGGGAACAGGCGTATAACATATCATTCACACAACAGGACCATTACAGTAAAGGCAGGGGCCCCAATTACATTTTGGATAGACTATGGCGCAATCTATGCTGCCTATGTCAAATTCACTGTGGAAGGGGCACCTGGCATAAAAATGACCTTACGGATGCAGGAATTTCCAGGGAAGGAAGAACGGGACGGAACGACAGAGATTTATATATTAGGAAATGGAGCCAATGTCATTGAATCACTGAGGATGCACAGTATTCATTATATACAGCTCACACTCAGTAATATATATGAAGATGTAACCATACAGGAAGCAAAAATAGAAGTAAGTTTATATCCGGCGTTATTAAAAGGAAGCTTTGAATGCAGTACCCCGTTGTTGAATCGGATTTATCAGGTCGGCTGCAGAACCAATCAGATCTGCAGACAGACCTGTCATATGGATTCCCCGATCCATCAGGAGCCCCTGGGATGTATGGGAGATTATATGATTGAAAGTCTTATGAATTATTATTCATTTGCAGATCCATGGCTGACAAGATTCGATATTATAAAAATCGCCTGGTATTTAGAAATCAAAGATTATAAGATGTTCCATCCAAGCTACTGCCTCTTATATATTCAAATGATTTATGAATATATTCTGTATACAGGCGACAAACAGATTATTTCGATGGTACGTACTGCCATAGACGGAGTCATAAAAAGGTTTCAGGGATATCTGGGCACAAATGGCCTGATTGAATATGCCCCGAATTATATGTTTATGGATTGGGTAGAAGAAGGAAACTACAATCGTCATCATCCGCCGAAATGTATGGGACAGGGGTATATGACAGCGATGTTTGCAAACGCATTAGACAATGCGGCTATGATCTATGATCTGACAGATGAATATGATTATGCACAAAAACTCCGATCTCTGAGCAAGGATATAAAAAAAGCAGTGCACAGCCAATTATGGGATAAGCAGAAAAGATTATATATAGACGGCCTTTACGATAAAGATGCAATATCCTCAACGAAATGGCTGCCGGCGGATACTCCGAAAAAATATTACAGCCAGCATATGAATACATTGGTAGTTTTATATGATATTGCTCCGGAAGAAATACAGCAGGAGCTTATGCGGACTGTGATGGAAGATCGGTCCTTGAGTCAGGCACAGCCATATTTTATGCATTTTGTATTCCAGGCGTTATCAAAAACAGAGTTATTTCAGGAATATGGTTTCAGTCAGTTAATGAGATGGAAACAATTGCTTGACGAAAATGCAAGCGGGCTAAAAGAGGTATGGTATGGGTTTGATTGCGATTATTCCCATGCATGGGGCGGAACTCCGACATACCAGCTTCCTGCAAAAATTCTGGGGGTAATTCCAATCAAACCTGGCTTCGAAGAAGTTTCATTCCAACCTAGTCTGCCTAAAGAGTTGACCTGGGCAAAGGGTGTGGTTCCGACTCCAAACGGTCGGATCACAGTTCAGGTTGAAAGGAGACAGGGAAATATAAAGGCTGACATTAAATATGAAGGGACTGAGAAAATCAAAATACACAGGAAAGATGTTTCTACTTATTTATAATATTGTGATTATGCAGAATAAGTGGTATAATACTTTTGCAGATAAAATCATGAAGAGCTTATAGAGATATATTAGAAATACACATACAATCTTGTATTATAACGATAAAATAAACAAAGAAAGCATTTTATAAAAAAGGAAAGAGAATAGTTGCTTTATAAATGTTTCTTATATTTTATTTCTATAGAAAGAATATAACAGCATAATTCTGCAAAAAGTGACATAAGAAAATAATTCGTTTACTGCAGGTTGAAGAAGTAAATCATCTATATTATAAAGGATAAATGAAGATGAGACGTATTATATTAATGGTGATCCGAAATATACTATTAGTACCGATCATGTGGTATAAACTCTGCTATTATGCATCTCATGTAGATAAGTATACAGAAGAAGAACATTATAAGATGTTAAAGTTTATCGACCATCGGGCAAATAAAGGCGGGAATGTTGATATTGAGATCCATGGACTGGAAAACCTTCCGAAAGAAAATGGATTTATGTTTTTTCCAAATCATCAGGGATTATATGATGTTCTTGCAATCATAGAAGCATGTCCGGTTCCTTTTTCTGTAGTAGCCAAAAAGGAAGTTGAGAATATTCCATTTTTAAAGCAGGTTTTTATCTGTCTGAGGGCATTTATGCTGGACCGCAATGATGTACGCCAGGCTCTTCAGATTATAAACAGTGTTGCAGATGAAGTAAAAAAGGGAAGGAATTACCTCATATTTGCGGAAGGAACCAGATCGAAAAACGGAAATCGTATCGGTGAGTTTAAGGGCGGCAGCTTTAAATCAGCCACAAAAGCAAAATGTCCTATCGTTCCGGTTGCGCTGATCGACTCCTTCAAACCATTTGACACAAAATCCATCAGCCACGTTAAAGTTCAGGTCCATTTTCTAAAGCCAATGTATTATGATGAATATAAAGATATGAGGACAACAGAAATTGCCGCAGTGGTTCATGACAAAATCCAGGATACGATCGACCAATATGAATATAAGTAAAAATAAAGCCAGCAATCAGAAAATAAAGGTTTCAAATAGAGATGCGTAATATAAACAGACAGCATTATTGTCTGTTTATATGTATCTAATTGAAATGGCTGTGAATAATATCAAAGAAATATGGTAAAAAGTTACTATTCACAGTCAGATAAAAACTGTCAATCGGCTTCTTACAAGCTTTGCTTGAAGAATCTGACTGCTATTTTTTATCCGGCTGTGAATAGTAACGGTAAAAATTCAAGAAAAATAAAAAAAGCGTTGACATTTGTTATTTTGTTATGTATAATAGCTAATGCATTGTTGCGTATGCCTTGTTGAATTTTAATTCAATAAGTGTGGTTTTATAATAATTGAATACGGTCCTGCAGTAATGCAGGTCACATTTCAGAATCAGGAGAAATACTCAAGAGGCTGAAGAGGCGCCCCTGCTAAGGGTGTAGGTCGGGGAACCGGCGCGAGGGTTCAAATCCCTCTTTCTCCGTTCGATATTCAATCAAAAAAACTACTGGCTGTCCAGTAGTTTTTGCATTTGATCATATGATGCGGTTGTGATTGGATATCTAAATTTCCACTATATATAGTATCAGAATGCTCCAGATAAAAAAAGTTGAAAAAAATGTAAAAAAACTATTGACATCTGATAAAGCAAGTGATATTATATGCAAGCTGACTCGTGAGAGACAGCCAAGAAAAAGAAGTTCGAAAGAAACTTCAAAAAAATAAAAAAAGTTCTTGACAAGCGAAAAGCGATGTGATAATATATATGAGCTGTCGCTTGACAGAGAAAAAAGACGAACCTTGATAATTAAACAATAGACAACGATCCTTGAAAATTTCTTAAAAGAGAGAAATTCAAAGAACGAGCATTAAGAAGA
>Ga0073906_1005548_pt1 | contig 11203 bp, 9 predicted proteins | sample Inofromicrocosms_FD_65485 | JGI IMG/M metagenome (GOLD analysis project Ga0073906, IMG submission 65485) | Mouse cecum microbial communities from Vienna, Austria - Inoculum for glucosamine and mucus D2O microcosms | ecosystem: Host-associated > Mammals > Digestive system > Large intestine > Cecum... | reverse complement strand
GTCACGGTGGCCCAGGAGATTCCAGACGGGCATAAGCTTGCCCTATACCGGATTCAGCCGGGGGAGTCTATCATAAAATACGGCGTGGTCATCGGAGAGGCGACTGCGGAGATTGCGCCCGGAGCCTGGGTTCATCTGCACTGCATGAGGAGCCTGTATGACGAGCGGTCCTCCCATCTGGATCTAAAGACGGGGGTGCCGCTGGACACCAAATATGAGTGAGGTGCCATTGATGGAACAACAGAATTGGATCGGATATCTGCGCGCGGACGGGCGCAAGGGAATACGGAACCGGGCGCTTGTGATCTACACCGTGGAGTGTGCCTCCTTTGTGGCAAAGGAGATTGTCCGCCATGTAAACCATCCGGATGTGGAGGCAATCGGCTTTTCTGGCTGTACGGACAACGAATACGCGGTGCGTATGCTGATCGCGCTGATCCGTCACCCCAATGTGGGGGCGGTGTTGGCTGTGGGACTGGGGTGTGAATATACACAGCCGGAGTGGCTGGCGGATATCGCCGCAAAGGCGGGTAAGGCGGCGTCCTGGATGTTTATCCAGAACGAGGGCGGCACCCGGCCCAGCGTGGAAAAGGGAACCGCCTGGGTGTTGAACACGCTGGAGAACCTCAAGCAAACACCCCGGACGCCCATGAGGCTGGCGGACCTGGTCATCGGCGCGGAGTGCGGCGGAAGCGATTACACCAGCGGATTGGCGGGCAATGTGGTTGTGGGACGGTTCTTTGACCGGCTGACAGACCTGGGCGGCACCGCGATTTTTGAGGAGATCGTGGAGGCGGTGGGCCTGGGGGATTACCTGGTATCCCGCGCTGTGGACAGAGAAGCGGCCCGCCAGCTCCGGGAAACCTATGACAAGGCGATGAAATACTGTAAGGATGTGCGTCAATACTCCATCAGTCCGGGGAATTTTGTGGGGGGACTCTCCACCATTGAGGAAAAGAGCATGGGCGCGGTGATTAAGAGCGGCAGCCGCCCGATCCAGGGTGTGATTAAGGTCAGTGAACCGCCGCCGCGGAACGGGCTTTGGCTGCTGGATTCCACGCCGGACCCCCACTGGATGCAGTTCGGCATCACCAATCCCAACGACAATGAGGGCTTGATGGACTTGATCAGCTGCGGCTGCCAGCTTACCCTCCTGGTGACGGGGCGGGGGAATGTAGTAGGCAGCGCTGTTGCCCCAGTGCTGAAGATCACCGGCAACAGCAAAACCTATGCCCGTATGAGGGAGGATATGGATTTTGACGCAGGCAGGGTGCTTTCCGGGGAGCGCACCATGGACGAGCTGACAGCGGAGCTTTCGGCCTTGGTGGTACGAACCGCCGCGGGGGCCCTTACCAATGCTGAGGAGCTGGGCCATCGGGAGTATTTCATTCCGTATAAATTTCAGGAGGAAACTTGTAGGAGGAATTCATAATATGTTTCAGACAGAGGAACTGTTTTCTTTAAAGGGAAGGACAGCGGTCATTACTGGCGGCCTGACTGGCCTGGGCTTTGCGATTACAAAGTGCATGGTGGGCGCGGGGGCGAAGGCAGTGGTCTTAAGCCGGGAGAAGCAGGAGCGGGCAGAGGAGATTCTGGCGGAGTTTGAGGGCCGCGCTGTATTCTATCAGTTTGACATCACCGATGTGGACCGTGCCCAGGCCATGGCGGACCGTATCATTGCGGAGCAGGGGCCGGTGACGGTGCTGGTCAACAACGCGGGCAATCACTGCAAGAAGCCCATTGAGGAGATGAGCGTGGAGGAGTACCAGAGTGTGCTCAATGTTCATCTGGTGGGGGCGTTTGCGCTGACCAAGGCGTTTGTACCCCATATGAAGGCGCAGAAGAAGGGCAGTATCTTGTTCCAGGCCAGCATGACCAGCTATATTGGAATGCCGATGGTGGCCGGATACGCCACCGCAAAGTCTGGATATCTTGGGCTGATGCACACCCTGGCCGTGGAGTGCGGACCGGAGGGGGTCCGCGTCAACGCTATTGCGCCGGGCTGGATCGACACGCCCATGTTCCACAAGGCCACGGACGCCGATCCGGAGCGCCTGGCCAAAATACTGGGGCGCATTCCGATGAAGAGCGTGGGGGATCCGATGGATATCGGCCTGGCGGCGGTATACCTGTCCAGCGACGCCGCCCGGTATATTAACGGTGTCTGTCTCCCGGTAGACGGCGGCGCTCTGATTGGGTTTTGATGATTGATTCCCAAATCTGGTTGCTGGAATATTGTCCCCAAATGAAATATCCCCTGGCCGCGGCCAGGGGATATTTCATTTGTAGGGATTAAAGTAATCAGCCGGCCAAACGTTCATCCACACTTTGTTCAGCGGCAAGATACTCTATATATTCAATAACGGCAGGAAAACGTGGGCTGTTGGGCATTACGCCGAGGTATACGGATGCCGGAAACCCAGCCTGCTGAAACACGGGAAACATAGACACGTCAATTCCGTTTGTGACTTCCTCTGTTATTGCCTGATACCGCTTTGCTTCGTTCAGAGCGTATTCGATGGCGTTGTCGTCAATAATAACAGTGTTTGTGGTCAGATGCGGTTCCAGGAGCTGGTGCAGGGAATCGTTTTGGGAAAGCAGGCTGTTGAGGTCAAGCAGATAGCCCTTCTGGGAAAAAATATCATACGCCTCCCGGTTCATCAGCACAATGTCCAGCTGCTTGGCTTCAATGGCGGCCATCATCTTCAGCCTGGAGGCGTAGGCGTACTGGTGGTTCTCCGAGGAGGGATCGTTTGAAAGATAAATTCCCCGGTAAAAATACACCTCGGATTTTTTCGGGTCCGCACCGGTAGCGGAGATGAAGCCCTCGTTTAATTGAGAGGCCAAGGCATCTCCGGCAGAGACATTGATGTGGGCCGAATACAGCACAACCTCTTTTTTTGTAAGCTGGTGATGTACTGCGGAACAGAGAAGATACAGCCCGATTAATCCCAAAATAATCGGCATTTTATAGTATGTCCAGATGTGCTCCGCCTTTTCCGTAAAGCTCATCTGTTGGAAAGCGGCCCTGCGGGCAGCGCGCTGCTTCTCTGTCAGTTTCATACGTCTTCTCCGTTTTGTGTGGACAAGTCATCCTCTTGCTCCGCGTCTTCCTCAGTCTCATCCTCTTTTATGGCTTCTGCATTGGGATCATAGGAGCAGGCGCGGAGTACGCCAGACATCAAATAGGAGCTGAGAAGGGCGCACAGACCTTCGCCAAAGACAACCAGCGGGGTAAATACGCGGACCACGGCAAAGAACATGGCAAAATGGACCGCAAACACCAAAATGGTGCAGAAAAGATAGTGGGTACCGATAAAAAACGAATTTTTCAGCATGGCCCAGTTGGTGTTGGAGACGCTGGCCACCAGCGGGAAAACAAAGAGCAGCACAATGGTGTAGGCGATTGCCGCAGCAATCAGCAGGGCCAGAACCAGGGTCCACATGACGGCGGCGGGACCGGTGGAAAAGGCGCGGAGACGATATACCACATACCCGTCCCCCGCCAGCAGCAGTCCAACCCCCAGCAGAATCAGCCAAAGAATGGTGGACTGGCGGAAATTTTCCCGAAAGGACCGGAAGAACATGCGCGTCAGCCCGTAATCCTCATCCTTGACGATTTTCATGGATGCGTAGTACAGCGCGGTGGTGGATGCGCCAACCGTAAAAATCGGGATACAGCAGATAAACCACAGGAGATTCAGGCAGCAGCTGTAGCAGAGCTTCAGCAGGAACTGTCCGAAGGGGCTGTCATAAGAAAGAAATTTCATGTCATACTCTCCCACCAGTTAGCAATTTGTGGACTCTCTGTAGATAAGCTCTGTTTCGGTGTGGACGATCCGGTAGTCCAGCTCCGGCTCCTTGATACGGGTCATCAAAAGGTGTGCGGCGGTAAAGGCCATAATCTGCGTGTGGATATGGACGGTGGTCAGCGCCGGGGTGATGATTCGGGATTCCGGCGCGTCGTCGAATCCTGCGAACATGACGTCCTCAGGGATGGATTTTTCCAGCTTGCGCAGCACCTGGATGGCTTCTACCGCCACAAAATCGTTGGCGCAGATGAAAAGGTCCGGCAGCTCCCTCATCCGGCTGAGGGACTCATCCAGCGCGGGGTGGCGGGAATCCTTGATGCAAAACGTCTCGTCCACATCGGCCCCAGCCATCAGCATGGCGCAGCGAAAGGCGGTGTACCTCTCATAAAAGGACTGGCAGTGCTCGTAATCTCCGATAAAGCCAATCCGTCTCTTTCCCTTCCGGAGCATATCGTTGACCAGCTTGGTAATCCCCATGGTGTTTTCCATGTAGAGCTGGTCGGCGGGCAGGGATAACCCCTCTCTCTTGTGGGGGCCATCTACAAACAGCACCGGAAGCCCCAGACGGCAGACCATCTCGCAGTAGTCCCACTCGAACAGCTCAATACACATAATGGCGCTGCACTGCTCCTTGTGGAATGTTCTGGGCGGGGTTTTTGCAGTTAAATTTTCCCGCTCCACAATGTGGACGTTTAAGGTGTATCCCAGCTGGGAGAGCTCATCTCTGAACCTGTCCAGCATCAGCGCGGCAAAATGGCCATTGGAGATGCTGACGCTGAACAATGCAATCTCCCTTGGCCCCTTAGGGGAATCCAAGACGATGCTGGAAACAGGGGTATTTTTGGTAAGGTCGGCGGCATAGGCAAAATGCTTGTATCCCATTTCCACAGCCTTTTGAAGAATCCGCTCCCTGGTGTCGTCTGCCAGTCCGTCGGAGTTATTGATGGCCTTGGATACGGTGTTCCGGGATATTCCCAGTGTGTCGGCTATATCTTGGATAGTGACTTTTTTCATAATCATACAATCCTTTGTTATCTTTTCTATAGGTATGATAACATATGTGGATGCAAATGTCAACATATCGGTTTGTCGTAAATGATGCAAATGCACTAGATGATGTGCCAGTATTTTTGGTGCGTTGTTTGTGCAATATCGCTGAAAATTGTGCAAATGTGAAATTTATATTGACATTTACACTGCGATTGCGTTAAAATAACCTTACCTCCTCCAAATGTGCCAAACCAAGCCTAGAATAATTTTGCATTTGCACAATCCGGAGGAGAGAATGAATGAGGAGGAAGAATATGAGCAAGCCTTCAACAAACGTTACGGCCCGAAAAAGCGGAAGCGCCTGGATACGCAGTACCCTGGTATACGTCAGGCAGCATTGGCAGTTGTATCTATTCTTTATCATGCCTGCTTTCCTGCTGACGATTATTTTCCGCTATATCCCCATGGGCGGCATCGCAATCGCCTTCACCAACTATAATCCCTTCCAAGGCATCTTTGGAAGCGAATGGGTTGGGTTCAGCCACTTTGAGCGTTTCCTGTCATCCCCGGATTTCATGAGCTACCTGCTAAACACCCTCAAGCTGAGTATATACGGCCTTCTGTGGGGTTTCCCGGCTCCCATCCTGCTGGCATTCCTACTTAACCGCATTATCAGCAAGAGCAAAAAGCAAAAGATTCAGCTTGTGCTGTACATGCCTAACTTCATCTCCGTTATTGTTCTCTGCGGTATTGTACGTATTCTTCTTTCCCCCACAGGTATGGTCAACATGCTGCTGGGGACCAATTACAACTTTATGACCATGCCCGAGGCTTTCCGTACTATCTACATTGCCAGCGGCATCTGGCAGGGCGCTGGCTGGGGTTCCATTATATACACAGCGGCCCTTTCCAATGCCAGCAAGGAGCTGAAGGAAGCTGCTGTCATTGACGGCGCCAACATCATCCAGCAGATTAAAACGGTCGAATGGCCCGCCATCAAGGACACGGTGCTGATTCAATTCGTCATGTCTGTGGGCAACATCATGAGCGTGGGCTTTGAGAAGGCCTACGCCCTCCAAACCGACCTGAATATGGGCGCGTCTGAGATTATTTCCACCTATGTGTACAAGAAGGGTATCATTGACGGCGACTACGGCTTTTCTACCGCCGTTGGACTGTTCAACACCGTCATCAATGTAATCCTCCTGCTTTCCATGAACGCTATCGTCAAGAAAATGAACGACGGCAAGGGCATCTGACAGGAAGGAGAGAGAATAAGTGAACGCAGTAAACGTCAAGAAAAAAAGCGAATTTGCCAGACAGCCCATTGGCGACCAGATGCTTTTGGTCGTGGGATACGTTGTCCTAGGCATATTTGTGGTTGCCATTATTTTCCCGATGATATATATCATCCTTTCGTCCTTCATTGATCCCATCACCCTCCAAAACAAGGGAGTGACCTTTGACTTCAGCAAGTGGACCCTGACAGCCTATGAGCGTGTTATGACCAACGCCCAGATTTGGGTGGGCTTTAAAAACGCTCTGCTCTATTCCATTGAAGCTACCGTCCTGTCCGGCGCGGTTACGCTTTTGGCGGCCTACCCCATGTCCCGCCCTGATTTCCGCGGGAGAGGGTTCTTCAATGTTATATTTGTCATCACCATGTTCTTTGGCGGCGGCCTGATCCCCACCTACCTGCTGATCAGCGATATCGGCTGGCTGGATAACCCTCTGGCCATTCTGGTCCCCGGGGCCTTCAGCGTTTGGAACATGATTATCGCCCGTACCTACTACCAGGGAATTCCCCGCGACCTCCAGGAGGCGGCAAACATCGACGGCGCCTCCGAGATGGTGTACTTCTTTAAGATTCTGCTCCCCGTCTGCACCCCCATCATCGCCACCATTTCCATGTGGAACTTCGTGGGTATGTGGAACAGCTATTTTGACGCGATGATTTACCTCAACAGCGCCTCCAAGCAGCCCCTGCAGCTGGTGCTCCGCGGCATCCTGATTCAAAGCCAGCCGGAACCCGGAATGGTCTCCGATATGCAGAGCACCGCCGAACGGGCGCAGCTTGCCGAGCTGCTGAAATACGCGACAATCATCATTTCCAGCCTTCCCCTGATGATTATGTATCCCTTCTTCCAGAAATACTTTGACAGCGGCATTATGGCCGGCGCTGTGAAAGGATAAAAACTTTTCAGGCAAACAGCCTGTAAAATAACAATCAAATAATAAAAAGGAGAACCGATATGAGCAGATTTTATCGTAAAGGCATCGCTTTTGCCCTGACACTTGCAATGTCTGCATCCATGCTGGCAGGATGCAGCGGAAAAAATAATCTTGGCGGCAACAGCCTGGGCCTGGATGTAGAGCCCTCCGCCGTGGCAATGCCCCTGGCGGAGAAGGTCACCGTTAGCGGCCTTACCAACTTTCCTGTCGGGACAGAGGCCGAACCCAACAACCGCACTATCTTTAAACGCCTTGAGGAGCAGACCAATGTCCATGTGAACTGGAGAACCATCCAGAGCGACCAGTGGGGCGAAAAAATCAAGCTGGAAATGGCAAATGCCAAAACCCTGCCGGACTTCGTCTTCAACGCTGGCTTTGGCGAGGTTGACCTGCTCAAGTATGGCAAGCAGGGCGTAATCATTGCCCTGGAGGACTACATCGACAAGTATATGCCCAACCTGAAGAAGGTCTTTGAACAGGCTCCTGAATACAAGGCCATGTGTATGGACAGCGACGGCCACATCTGGGCCCTGCCCTGGATTGAGCAGCTGGGTTACCAGAAGACCGCCATCCAGCTATTGGACAATATGCCTTTCATCAATGTTTCCTGGCTGAACTTCCTAAAGCTGGATATGCCCACTACAACGGAGGAGTTTGAAAAGGTTCTCATCGCGTTTCGCGACAACGCCGACGCCCTTAAGGCCGAGTTCAATATCGACGGAGACATCATCCCCATGTCCTGTATCATGAACGACGGCGGACAGGACCCCTATATTCTGATTAACGGCTTCGGCGAGGGCTACGGCGACCCCGATACCTGGAAACACCTGATTGTCACCGATGACGGAAAGGTCGTCTGCGACGCCACCTCTGAGGGCTTTAAAAAGGGCACCGCTTGGCTGCACAGCCTTTACGAGCAGGGCCTGATTGATGTGGAGGCGTTTACCCAGGACTGGTCTACCTATGTTGCCAAGGGCAAGAGCGGCCGCTATGGCGTATGCTTTACCTGGGATGTGGGCAATGTAGCCACCCTGGAGGGCTGGGAACCCATGCCTATGCTGAAGGCTGATACCACCGCCATTACCCCTGACACCGCTGCTTTCACCTCCGGCTTCCAGCGCGGACGCTGCGTCGTGACCTCCAAGGCCCAGAATCCTGCCCTGATCTGTTCCTGGCTGGATCAGATGTACGTTCCCATTCAGTCCCCCCAAAACAACTGGGGCACCTACGGCGAGGACGACGGCTTTGATATCTTTACAATGGGCGCCAATTCCAACGGAGAACCCATGCTCCAGCACGCGCCTTTGGGCGATAAGTCCCCTGTTGAGGTACGTGAAGCAGAAAGCGTCAACGGTCCTTTGGCTATCCTGGACAGCTACTATGACGTATATGTCACCTGCCCCGATGACGCCCAGTACCGCCTGGACTGGATCAAGGATATCTACACCCCTGCCTGCAATGCCAAATACTGCCTGCCCAACTTCTTTATGTCACAGGAAGACGCCGTTACTGACTCCAACCTGTCCGCTGACCTGGGCAAGTGCGTCAACGAATTCAAGTCCCGCGCTGTTATGGACGGCTTTACCGACGCCGATTGGGACAAATTCCAGGCTGACCTGAAAGCATATAAGCTGGACGAATATGTAGCGCTGTACCAGAAGTATTTTGACGCTTACCTGGCTGCCCAATAAGGAACCCTAAAAGCACCGGACTGTTTTTTGGGTGTGCGCTTGACTGTATTGTCTCCCTGTTCTCCCCCTTGCTAGCCCAAAGATGAATTTTCACATTGTTTCTGAAATGGGGCGGTATTTTACCGCCCCATTTCAAAAAAATATACTTTTTATAAATTTTTCGGTATTGAGTGAAAAGGAGAAAACCGGCTATGATAAGCAATGCTCTGCAAAAAGCGCGTGACTTTGAGGCGCAGTACGGCCCCCATATCCCGGACGAGGAGCGTCCTGCGTTCCACGTAACCCCCACCATTGGCTGGATGAACGACCCCAACGGATTTTCCGTTTATAAGGGAGAGTATCATCTGTTCTACCAGTACCACCCCTATTCCAACGAGTGGGGGCCCATGCACTGGGGACATGTAAAGAGCAGGGACCTGATCCGCTGGGAACGCCTTCCCGCCGCCCTGGCCCCGGACCAGCCTTATGACGCGTCCGGATGCTTTTCCGGCGGGGCCGCGGAACTCCCCAACGGAAAGCAGCTTCTGATGTATACCGGCGTCCAGCGCCGCAGGGACCCAGACGGATTCCTCCACGACGTTCAGACCCAGTGTGCTGCCATTGGAGACGGAATCAACTATGAAAAATTTGCCGCCAATCCGGTTCTGGACGAAAAGGATATTCCCCAGGGGTGGAGCGCCATTGACTTCCGGGACCCCAAGGTCTGGCGGGAAACGGACGGGAATTACTATGCCGTGGTAGGGGACCGCACCGATGACGGCAGCGGCGCGATCCTGCTCTACCGCAGTGCCGACGGCCTGAGGTGGGAGTATATCCGCACCCTGGACCGCTGCCACAACCAGTACGGGAAGATGTGGGAGTGTCCCGATTTCTTTGCACTGGACGGAAAACAGGTTCTGTTTACCAGCCCCCAGGAGATGATGCCGGTGGGGTTGGAGTTCCACGCCGGAAACGGCACCCTGTGCCTGATCGGGGACTATGACCCCGCCGGAAAGGGCTTTTGCCGCCAGTATGTGCAGGCCATCGACTATGGCCTGGATTTCTACGCACCCCAGACCCTGCTTACCCCCGACGGGCGGCGGGTGATGATTGCCTGGATGCAGAATTGGAGCACCGTGGGGGCCAAACCGAACCGCTGCCGCTGGTTCGGACAGACGACCGTTCCAAGGGAGCTTTCGGTGAAGGACGGGCGTCTGTATCAGCAGCCGGTGCGGGAGCTGGAAAAATACCGGAGCGGGCGGGTGGTACACCGCAATATCCCCGTCAGCGGAGAGGTGAACCTCCCCGGAATCCAGGGGAGGACGCTGGATATGACCATCACCGTCCGGCCCACCGGCGGCGAATCCTATCGCTGGTTCCGCATCCGGGTGGCAAAGGACGGGGTGCATGAGACCATCATCCGCTATCGTCCCGACCAGGGGACGGTGAAGCTGGACCGCGTCCGCAGCGGACTGCCCCACGATATTGTACATACCCGCAGCTTCCTTGTCCGGAACCGGCAGGGGGAGATCAAGCTGCGGATTGTACTGGACCGGTTCAGCCTGGAGGTCTTTGTCAACGATGGGGAGCAGGCGGCAAGCGCAGTGATCTACACCCCCCAGGAGGCCGACGCCATCACCTTTGAGGCGGGCAGCACGGCCCTTATGGACGTGGAAAAGTATGACCTGGTATTTGACAAGGAGGAGTAAAGGTGGGAAAACAGTTTGATGTCCTGGCTTTGGGCGAGCTGCTCATTGATTTCACCGAAAACGGCCTCAGCGGCCAGGGGAACGCCCTCTTTGAGGCCAACCCCGGCGGCGCGCCCTGCAACGTTCTGGCAATGCTCCAAAAGCTGGGGAGAAGGTGCGCCTTTGTGGGCAAGGTAGGGGAGGATATGTTCGGCTATCAGCTGAAGGAGATTGCGGCAAAGACAGGTATCTGCATGGATTACCTGGTGTTTGACCCCGATGTCCGCACCACTCTGGCCTTTGTCAAAAAGCTGGAAAACGGGGACAGGGACTTTTCCTTCTACCGCAACCCAGGCGCGGATATGATGCTCACAGAAGACGAGCTTCCGCGGGAGGCCATTGCCGCCAGCCGGATTTTCCACTTCGGCACCCTTTCCATGACCCACGAAACGGTGAGGAAAGCGACTTACAGGGCTTTGGAGCTTGCCAAAGCGGGCGGTGCGGTTATCTCCTTTGATCCCAATCTGCGCCCGCCCCTGTGGGGGAGCCTGGAGGATGCGCGGGAGCAGATTGCCTACGGCCTGGCCCGGTGCGACGTACTGAAAATTGCGGACAACGAGCTGGAATTTATGACCGGCGAGACGGATTTTGACAAGGGCGCGGCTGCTTTAAAGGAAAGATACCCCAACCTCCGGCTGCTCAACGTCACCGCGGGCGGGGACGGAAGCTATTCCTTTTACGGGGAGAAGAAGGTCTTCCAGCCCGCGTTCCGCCTGGGGGGAACCATTGAGACCACCGGGGCGGGGGACAC
>Ga0073906_1005547_pt1 | contig 11203 bp, 6 predicted proteins | sample Inofromicrocosms_FD_65485 | JGI IMG/M metagenome (GOLD analysis project Ga0073906, IMG submission 65485) | Mouse cecum microbial communities from Vienna, Austria - Inoculum for glucosamine and mucus D2O microcosms | ecosystem: Host-associated > Mammals > Digestive system > Large intestine > Cecum... | reverse complement strand
ACGCCCGCCCCCAGGTAGCGCGCCTCACGGTCGCGCAGCTCAACGGCCTCATGCTCCCCGGTAGACGCGCCGGAGGGGACAATCGCCTTGCCCTTTCCGCCGTCTTCGGTTTCCACATAGGCCGCCACAGTGGGGTTGCCGCGGGAATCCAGCACCTCCAGGGCTTCGACGTTGACAATATGGGACATGGAAAGACCTCCTTGTTACACTGTTAATCTTGCGGTTTCCCAAAAAATGATTGATTCGGGCATTGTCTGCTATAAGGATGCCCGAAAGACTCCCGCTTAGACAGACTTTCGGTAAAAACGGAGGCTTTTTTCCATAAAACCAACAATGCCCGCCCTTCCGGAGCGGATGCAGCGGAAGAGGCGGACAAAGCATTGATGGAAACAGTCCTGGTCATGCCGCGCCGGGCGCGGCGGAGGGACCGATTGCCTTTCACAGTGTCAAATTGGATTGCGATGCTTCTGATTTGATGATTATGGACAAGGGGCTTTGGGGATTTTGGGCTTTTGAGTTTTCATAAGCATATGGGCGCGCCGGTTTGCCGCGGGCCATATGACCCCTTTGCGGGGCGGTTAGCAACAGATTGTGTGTCCTTCGTGTTCTGGAATAACTGGCAGCGTATTAACCCACGGCGGGGTTCATATCCTACGTCAGACATCTAGGGAAATCCATTTGTAAAAAAGGTGTGTTCTTCTTTATCCTGTAATTCAGGCGGTTTCAAAGAGCTTAGCGTACATTCTACGCGGATGACACGATTCAGAACAATGGATTGCTTTCGGATTCAGAGGATGGATTAGTTGGCGCTCTGGTACTTGGTCCGGCGGGGGTATACGTTGCAGGCCCAGTTGTGGCGCTTGAGCATATCGTATACCAGATAAAGCCCAACCTCCCGGTTGACGTGTTCGTTCAGCGCCTTGGAAATGTCCACGATGTCCAGGATTTCACCCTTCAGCGCCCGCTTGCGGAAGGACTCCAGAAATTCTGTTTCCTCCTCCAAGGAAAGGTAGGCGTGGTTGCGGGCAACCGAGCGGGCGACCACGGCGTCCAGTCCCTGGCGCTTGTACTGACCGACAATGCGGTTGATGTAATCCTTGTGAAACCCGGTCCTTTCGCTGATCTCGCGGCTGTTCAGTCCGTCCAGGGCTTTGTACTTGAGTACCATGATTTTCAGGTATCCTTTTTCGCGTTTCTCCTCTTGAAAGGCCTTCAGGATTTCCGACTTCTGCTCATTTGTAAATTTTGGCTGTGGTCTTGCCATGAATATCGTCTCCCTTTCATAATTATGTAGGTCATTTTACAGGGAGCCTGAAGGTTGGGGGGTGGAGTTAAAAATGAACTCTCTCCTGTCGAGCTTCTATAAAATGGTTCCCAATCTGGATTCTGTGCCGGAATTGAAAACTCATACCTCTAAAGTCCCTAAACTAAGATTACCTTAAAACGCGAAGGAAGTCAAGCATAATGATAAAAATTATTGAAAGTCCGTAAGCTTTTTAATGTTTTTATTGGATTTTTTTACTTTTCACTGCTCTTTTACGAAAAAACACATATCTTTATCGAATAGTAAGCGAGAAAAACAGGACCTTTGCGAATAGGTTTCTTTTTCCTTTTTTTCATAGATATAGGATGCCGGAATGCCCCAAAAAAACACTTATATAGGCTGTAGAATTGATTATGATACTCCGAAAATTCAGTGCAAGTGTTGGTGATTCCATTATAAACTATATTTTTTTTTAATGCAATATCCCCTTTCGTTATACAAGATTATGCTTTTTCATCTTGAGTTCTCTTTATTCGTTTGGATAATTATTTGTCATTTATCGTAAAAATATAAAATTTATATTTGAAGTGTGCTCATATTGATTATGAGTTTATAACATTTCTTTCCAGAAATATCTCTTGTCGATAGCTGGCTTTTCTTATGATTATGCTATGTTATACTCATTTTTCTAATGTGAATTAATGTAAAGTCAGCTTTTGCTTTTTACGTCTAAAAAATGATTAAGCAGAGGGATAATAACTGATATTACTCTGACCAGAATGTTTGATTTAAGTGCTGTTTACTGTATGATTGTCTTTTTTTTACACAAAATATTCTATAGTTTGTGTGGAAATATTTAAAAAATACAATTTACTTTCACAAAAAAGTGATAAAACGGAAACAGGGCGGAAAAACCTCCGGTCAGGTTTTTCCGCCCTGTTTCTATCGTGTCTGCACGCCCATTATTCCCTCTTTTTCACCGTGACCTTTTGAGAGGAGGAACCGGTACCGGAGGAGTTATCCTTTTCGTCCTCCTTTTGCTTCTCGGTTTTTTCCGCCTCATTTCCCTCCCCCTCCGGGGACTCCTGGGAGGAGCTTTCGGAGGAAGAGGAGGCGGGCCTGGTTTCAAAATACCAGTCCGACTGGGTCAGTATCCGCTCTATGCACCTGATCTGGGAACTGGTGTTTGCCGCGAAAATGTTGTTAATAAAGAGGATTTCATTGATTCCATTGTCCTGGATGAACTTCAGTCCGTTGATTTGGAAATACCGCTGATCCACCACAAATACCTGCTCATAATGGGGAATCAGGTATGGGGCAAAGGCGTTGCCGAAGGACTCCTTCACGACCATGATCTTTCTGCCGTTTTTGTGCTCCGTGTCAATGCGGGTGAGGGGCTGATCCCCGTAGAGGAAGACGGAGTAGGCGTTTCCGCCCTTGGCAAACTCCGCCCATACGGAAACAGGATTGCCGTGGTAGGGGCTGTTGCGGGGGAATTGGTAGGCCTGGTGCTGGGTATCGGTGATATAGTAGTCCACATAATCCGGGTTTTCCAGCAGCTTGGAGCTCTGGGTCTGGTTGTACATGGTCCCGATAAAGGGGGAGATGGTGCGCTTTTCCATAGAGTCAAGGGGCTTAGGCTCAAACCCGGCTTCCTTGGCGAAAGCGGTATAGGCGTAATAAGCGCCCAGCGCCGTCCAGTGGTGGTCGGTGGCAAAGTAGAGGTATTCATCGGTGTGCTGCTGGATGGCGGAGTAGGCGTCCACCTTGGAAATCTCCGGCGACAGGAGGGAGTAGATATAGTCGATATTCGGCTTTTGGGGATTGGTGACGGATTTATATTGATCCGGCAGATAGAATTCAATGGAGGTGGGGACGATGAGATTGTAAATCTTCACCGAATCCCCCAATACCTCGTGGTAATTGTTGAGGACAGAGGCGTAGTATTCCGAGGCGGTCTTGGTACCGCCGAAGGGAGCCATAGCCATGTTTTGATAGATGAGGATGGAATTATAGGTTTCCGGGGCTGGGGCGTTGATATCCGCGCCGGTACCGCCGTCCGCTGCTGGGGGCGTTTGAGAGGAGGACGCGGATGAGGAAGGAGGCGGCGCAGAACTTTGGGACTGGGAGGATTCCCCTTGAGAGGACTGGCCGGAGGAGGCGGGGGCGGAGCTGGAGCCGGTTTCATCGCCGTCAGGGCTGTCATCTGTAACCGGGGCGGGCGGTCCGGCGGGACCTTCAGGCGCCACCGGCTGCGAGGACTGGGGGGGCTGTAGGGAGGCGGATGGGGGAACGCTGCTCTGGATAGGGGTTGTAGAGGGACCGTTATCACCCAGAGTACCGTTCCCGGTTTCGTAGAGGATCATGTCGTTGTACTGGATGCCGCGTTTTTCCGCGAGGGAGGCGTTGAGCTGGACAAAGGATTCCCGCAGTGGAAAGGTATCGGCGTAGAAGCGGTCGATCTGGGCAGTAAACGCACCGGAGCGGAGGGAGGCGGCGGTAAATTCGGGAAAGGTCTCCAGGTCCCGGCGTTCATATTCGGAGAAGACTGGCTTAGGGAGGATGACGGCGCAAAGGCCGAGGACGAAGAGAATGGAGGGGATGAGGGCGCAGTGGAGAAGAATCAAAACGCGTTTACCGATAGATTCGTTCATGGATAAAAAGCTCCTTTGGAAAATCAAAAAGGTTTGAACGGCTCAGGGCCGCTCTGTATTTTTCCTATTATTGGCCGTTTAACAAATGTTAAACGTTCAGAACCGGTAGTACAGGAACGGATTATAGCTCTGCCCTACCAGCATCGCCGTGGAAACCAGCAGCATCGCCGGTGTAAATACAAGCCTCCCAAAATACCGCAGGGTATCAAGGCCCCGCCGTTTGGACATCCACCGGGAGAGGGTGGGGAGAACCGGAAAGCATCCTGCTACCGCGGCAATCAGCCAGAAGATGTTGTTGCTGAAGTTTACCTGAAGGCCCAGGTCCCACAGCGGGGCCCCGGTGAGACCAACCATGGTCCGAAGATATGCAAGCAGCCGGGAGATGTCGGTAAAATAGAACAGCACCCAGCCGAAGATAACCACCGCAATCAAATAGAGATGGGAGAAAAGGGCGGGGAGCTTTTCCAGTATCCGGCCCAGAAACGCCTTTTCCAGAATAATCAGCAGCCCATAAAACAATCCCCAGAACACGAAATTCCAGCTTGCCCCGTGCCACAGTCCGGTACAGAACCACACGATGAACAGGTTCCCGAACCAGTGCCTCCGGTTGCCCCCCAGGGGGATGTAGAGGTAGTCCCGGAAGAAGCTGCCCAGAGAAATGTGCCACCTCCGCCAGAACTCGGTGACGCTTTTGGAGAGATAGGGATAGTTGAAATTTTCGTCAAAGTGGAAGCCGAACATCCGCCCAAGGCCGATGGCCATGTCGGAGTAGCCGGAAAAGTCAAAGTAGATTTGCAGGGTGTAGAGCAGCGCCCCGAACCAGGCCCCCGCCACCGAAAGGGCGGACAGGTCCCCGTCCAGGTATCGGGAGGCGATCTGCCCGGCGGTGTTGGCCAGCATCACCTTTTTGGCCAGGCCAATGGCCAGGCGGGTGAGGCCGTCGCTGAAGTCCTCCATGGTGACGCGGCGGCTGGAAATCTCGCTGGCCACCGTCTTATAGCGGACGATGGGCCCCGCCACCAACTGGAAGTAGAGGGAGAGATACATCAGATAGCCCAGATAGGAGTCCTCTGCCTCCACATCCCCCCGGTAAACGTCCACCACATAGGAGATGGTCTGGAAGGTGTAGAAGGAGATGCCCACCGGCAGCCGGAAGCCGGGAACCGGCAGGGATAGATGGAGTACGGCGTTGAGGGAGCTGACAAAAAAGCCGCTGTATTTAAACAGAAACAGTATCCCCAGGTTGAGAACCAGGGAGGAGGCGACGCCAAGCCTTGCCAGGGGCGTTCCCCTATGCCGCTGGATAAACCTGCCGTGGAGATAGTCGATACAGGAGGAGAAAATCAACAGGATAATCCACACCGGTTCCCCCCAGGCATAGAAAAAAAGGGAAAAGAGAATCAGCACCAGGTTTCGGTACTGGGGCCGGCGGAAAACAACATAGTACAGCAGCAGGTTGAGAGGAAGAAAAAAATACAGAAAAAACAGGCTGGCAAATATCATCGGCGTGGCTCCTATCTTCGATTGCCCAGAACAGACCGGCGTGGCGGCAGGGGCTCAGGATTCTATCCTATCGTTTTTATGGTAAAAAAACCGGCGTATTTTGCGGCTTTTCAAATTTTTTTGACCGGGCGGTCCCGGTACTTTACCGGTAAAGTACCGGCAAATTCCGGCGGACCGCGTGTATCTTCCATTATACACGATTTTCAAACTTTGCAACAGGGGTTTTCCCATAAAAAGTATGTGAATTCTTACATGGAAAAGGAAAAAAATTTGTTGACGGATACAAACTGGCGTATCAATGAAAAAAGTTTCAATCTCGTATGAATAGTTTATAAAAATGTTGTTAATAGGGTGTAACAGGTTGATTTTGCCGCCGCTTTCGTATATGATACCGTGTGTGTGGAGCTGTTCCGGACAGAGATGCCATTGTCCGTGCAGCCGAAACAGAACAAAGGGCGTCCTGCCCAAGTCAGGAGGCGTTGTCCGTGCAAAAAAAGAAAGAGAAACTGTGCGGCGTTGAAGGTGAAAGAGAGGAGGGAATCTGAATGTTCCAGTTCCAATGGGTCTGGCACAACATGGGGGATCAGAAGAAGAAATTTGTTATCGGTGTCATCCTCCAGATTATTTATCCAGCAATGGCGCTGATCAACCCCAAACTGATCCAAGGCATCATTGACTATGTAGTGGTAGGCGTTTCCGACCCTGTTACAGGCGAGGTTGTGCGGCGGACAGAGCTTCTGATTCCGCTTGCGGCGTCAACCTGTATTGTGACCATCTTACGTTCTTTTATGGGCTATATTATGGTCATGATTTTCGAGAAGGTGTCCCAGCAGACGGTAAAGAACATCCGTCTGAAGCTGTATGAAAACCTCCAATATAATGAAATGGAGTTTTTCGACCGCAACCGGACCGGCGATTTGATGACCCGTATGACCGGTGACCTGGACATGGTCCGCCATTCCATTGCGGGGATTTCCCGCCAGCTGTTGAACTCACTGGTCCTGTTTGTGGCGGCGCTGATTTTCTTTTTTGCCACCGACTGGATTTTTACCCTGTGCATTCTGGCGGTTACACCGGTTATTTATGTGGTGTCCGCCTTTTACTCCAAAAAGATAAAGCCCATGTACCGGGGACTGCGGGAACGGCTGACCGAGCTGAACACCGCCGCCCAGGAGAATATTTCCGGCAACCGGGTGATCAAGGCCTTTGCCCGTGAAGACTACGAAATCGAAAAATTCGGCGAGAGGAACAAGGCCTATAAGGACACCAACATCTCTGTAAACCTTTATTGGATGAAATTTTTTCCCGTCATGGAGATGGCGGCCAATATGCTGACGGTGGTTGAGGTGCTGGTGGGCGGCTTGTTTATCATCTATGGGCGGCTGACAGCCGGCGAGCTGATGGCCCTTTCCAGCCTGACCTGGGCTGTTGCCCAGCCTATTCGCCAGATGGGGATGCTTTTAAACGACACCCAGCGCTTTTTTGCCTCCGCCAACAAGGTGATTGAGGTTTATTATCAAACCCCTACCATTCACACCAAGGATACCGCCTACAAGCCGGAGAAGGTGAAGGGCGACATCGTCTTCGATCATGTCACCTTCAAATTCGGAAAAAATGTGGTGCTGGACGATGTTTCCTTTGAAATCAAGGCGGGGGAGACAGCGGCCTTTATGGGTACGCCAGGCAGCGGAAAGACCACTATCATGAATATGATTCTCCGCTTTTATGACCCCACCAGCGGCTCGGTCAAGGTGGACGGCGTGGATGTGCGGGACTGGGACCTGAAAACCCTGCGAAAGGGCATCGGCATGGCTACCCAGGATGTGTTCCTCTTCTCGGATACGGCGGAGGGCAATGTCTGCTACGGCGATCCGGAGATGAGCAATGAGGACGTACATAAGTACGCGGTGATGGCCGACGCGGACGAGTTTATCCAGCACATGACCGAGGGATACGATACCATCATCGGGGAGCGGGGTGTCGGTCTGTCCGGCGGACAGAAGCAGAGAATCGCCCTGGCCCGCGCCCTGGCGGTCCGTCCCTCTATTCTGATTCTGGACGACACCACCTCGGCGGTGGATATGGAAACCGAAAAATACATACAGGGCCAGCTGGACAATCTGGACTTCCCCTGCACCAAGATTATTGTCGGCCAGCGCATCTCCTCGGTGAAGGGCGCGGACAAGATTATCATCCTGGAAAAGGGACAGATTGTCGAGATGGGGGTCCACTCCGAACTGCTCAAGCGGGACGGATATTACCGGGAAATCTTCAATATCCAAAACAGCGGCATGGATGTACAGGACCTGAAAGAGGCCGGAGTCATCTGACAGCTGGTGGGAACTGAAAACAGCATGATTCCTAAATTTTGAACAGTTCCATACGCGGAAGGAAAGGAAGGGAAAAAATGGCCCGGAATAAATACGACGTTGACGAACGCCTGGAAACGCCGTTCAGTTTCCAGCATTTGAAGCGCAGCGGAGTCTATATCAAACACTACTCCGGCAAAATGATTTTTGCGTTTCTGATAAATACCATAGGCATTCTGTTATCCCTGCTCACCCCCATGCTCACCCAGCAGATTATGGACGTATTTGTCCCTGAAAGAAATGTGCGCGGCGTTATCTTTTTTGCGGTGCTGGTCATGCTTGCCCTGGCTGGGCAGACCTTTATGACCACCATCCGCTCCAGAATTATGACCAAGGTGGGGCAGGGGATTATCTACGAAATACGCACAGACCTGTTCCTGAAGCTCCAGCAGCTTCCCTTTTCCTATTACGACAACCGCCCCCACGGCAAAATACTGGTGCGGGTGGTGCAGTATGTCAATAATGTGTCCGATATGCTGTCCAACGGCATTATCAACTTTATTCTCGATCTGCTCAACCTGATTTTTATCGCCTGCTTTATGTTTGCCATGCACGCGGGGCTTGCGCTGATTATTGTATCGGGGCTGCCGGTTCTGGCGGTGATTATCTTCTCCATCAAGCCGAGACAGCGGAGGGCCTGGCAGACTGTTTCCAATAAAAACTCCAACCTCAACGCCTATTTGCAGGAGACCATCACCGGCATGAAGGTGACGCAGATTTTCAACCGTGAGGAGGTCAACCAGGGGATTTTTACCCGCCTGTGCGAGGGCTCCCGTGCCTCCTGGGTCCGAGCGGCGGCTATCTCCAACCTGGTATGGGTATCGGTGGACAACATCTCCACCATTGTGCTGGCCCTTGTCTGCGTGGTGGGGGTGCTGGTGTACTCCAACTCCATCACCTTCGGCATCCTGTGGGCCATGAGCCGGTATTCCTCCCGGTTCTGGCAGCCCATCACCAACCTGTCCAATATCTACAACAACTTCCTCAACACCATCGCTTATCTGGAGCGCATCTTTGAGACCATGGATGAGCCGGTGGAAATCCACGACGTCCCCGATGCCGTGGAAATGCCGAAAATCAAGGGCGATGTGGAATTTAAGGATGTGGTGTTCGCCTATGAAAAGGATTCCCCCGATGTTCTGAAGGGCCTTAGCTTCCAGGTAAAGGCCGGACAGAGCGTGGCCATCGTCGGCCCCACGGGCGCGGGCAAGACCACCATCGTTAACCTTATCTCCCGCTTCTACAACCTGAAGAGCGGGCAGGTGCTTATCGATGGCCAGGATATTTCCAAGGTGACTCTCCACTCCCTGCGCAGTCAGATGGGAATTATGCTCCAGGATACCTTTATCTTCTCCGGCACCATTGCGGATAACGTCCGGTACGGCAAGCTGGACGCCACCCAGGAGGAGATTGAGGCCGCCTGCAAGACGGTTTCCGCCCATGACTTTATTGTCCACAGCGCCAACGGCTACCAGACCGAGGTGCGGGAGCGGGGCAGCAGCCTCTCCCAGGGCCAGCGTCAGCTTCTCAGCTTTGCCAGAACCCTTATCTCCGACCCCAAGGTGCTGGTGCTGGACGAGGCGACCTCCGCCATTGACGCCAAAACCGAGCAGCTGGTGCAGCAGGGCATCAACGAGCTTTTGAAGGGCCGCACCTCCTTCATCATTGCCCACCGCCTTTCCACCATCAAGAGCTGCGACATTATCATGTACATCGCGGACGGCAGAATTGTGGAACAGGGCAACCACCAGGAGCTGATGGCCAAAAAGGGCGAGTATTACCGCCTATACACCAGCCAGATACGGGAAATGTAGCATATCCTATATTCCGCCATACGACGGCCGCAGGAGAACCCTTCCCCGGCCGGAAGTATGGCGGCCACTTTAGGGAGCTTCCCCATCGCAGAGGTTTTTGTGGTTTTTGTTGTTTTCTTTGTTGAATAGAGGAGTTAATTATGTTATTCACACGCAAAAGTCTTGCAAAACTGATCGTTCCCCTGATATTTGAACAGCTGCTCAACGTCACCATCGGCATGGTGGACACCATCATGGTGGCCAGCTGCGGGGAAGCCGCCGTTTCGGGAATCTCCCTGGTGGACAGCATCAACATTCTTTTGATTAACATCTTTTCCGCCCTTGCCTCCGGCGGGGCGGTGGTGACGGCCCAGTACATCGGCAAGGGGGATACGGAGCAGGGCTGCGAATCGGCCAACCAGCTTGTAATAGCGGTGATTGCCGTTTCTGCGGTGATATCCGCCGCGGCGCTGCTGTTCCGCCCGCTGATTCTGCAGGCCATCTTCGGCGCCATTGAGCCGGAGGTGATGGACAACGCCCTCATTTATTTTATGATTTCCGCCTTTTCCTATCCGTTTTTGGCGCTGTACAACGCAGGCGCGGCCCTGTTCCGCTCCATGGGGAACTCCAAGCTCTCCCTTTATACCTCCCTGGTGATGAACCTCATCAACATCAGCGGCAACGCGCTGCTCATCTACGGCTTTGGACTGGGGGTGCTGGGGGCTGCCCTTGCCACCCTGATTTCCCGCATCTGCGCCAGTGTGTTCATGTTTGTCATGATTGTCAATCCCCACAATCCGGTCCATGTCCATCACCTTTTTCCCCTCCGGGTCAACTGGAAAATGGTGAAAAATATCCTGCGCATCGGCATCCCCAACGGTCTGGAGAACAGTATGTTCCAGATTGGTAAGGTTTTGGTATCCAGCCTTATCGCCTCCTTTGGCACGGTTGCCATTGCCGCCAACGCGGTGGCCAGCAACATCGCCTCCATGCAGGTGATTCCCGGCTCCGCCATCGGCCTTGCCCTGATTACCGTTGTGGGGCAGTGTGTGGGGGCCAGAGAGTACAAGCAGGCCAGGGAATACACCTTTAAGCTTATGCTTGTGAACATAGCATCCGTTGGACTGACAAGCCTTATCGTCTGTTTAAACGTCAGCCGCATTGCCGGCTGGTATCATCTCACCAGTGACACAGCCAGCCTGGCTGCCCAGCTGATGATTATTCACGGAATTTTCGCCCCCTGTATCTGGACCCCCTCCTTTTCCCTGCCCAATGCCCTGCGGGCCGCAAACGACGTAAAGTTTACCATGATTGTCTCCATCCTCTCCATGTGGTTTTGCAGAATCATGCTCAGCTATATACTGGGAAGGTATATGAACCTGGGATTGATTGGCGTGTACATAGCGATGATTTGCGACTGGGCGGTCCGGGCAATCTGCTTTATCTGGCGGTTCTGGCGGGGCAAGTGGATGCAAAAGCAGTATATCTGATACTATTTCCGAATAAAAACCTTACTTTCGTTACCGGGCGAAAGGTCTAAATGATTGATGGTTTGGTGCGTATTAAAGTTCTTTTTGATACTTTTTCTTTCAAGAAAAAGTATGATAAAAGCTGAACGGC
>Ga0073906_1005543_pt1 | contig 11215 bp, 10 predicted proteins | sample Inofromicrocosms_FD_65485 | JGI IMG/M metagenome (GOLD analysis project Ga0073906, IMG submission 65485) | Mouse cecum microbial communities from Vienna, Austria - Inoculum for glucosamine and mucus D2O microcosms | ecosystem: Host-associated > Mammals > Digestive system > Large intestine >... | reverse complement strand
AAGGGGGGAAATATGCCTCTTCACGACTCTACGACCTCACCCATAGGGATTTCAAGGGTTTTCAAGGAAGATGAATGAGGCGTACAAGGACGTACGCCGATTGAAGATGACGCTGAAAACTCTTGAAATCACATGGGTTGAGGCGTGTTGCCTTCTGTACACCGACGCTACTATGTGGATAAAACGAAATTCATTAAAGAACTTCTGGATTTAAAGGGGAAGGTGAATTTGTTTCTGCGTCCCAGGCGGTTCGGGAAGACATTGGGGCTGAGCATGCTTCGGTATTTTTTCGAGGACACGTTTGACGAGGATGTGAAAGCCCGGAAGCATCTTTACAGGACTGAACCACCTGAACATTGTTTCGGTGCTGGACAAGAGTTATAGCGAGCATTTCGGGTTCACGGAATCGGAAGTGTTGCAGATGATGGAATATTACGGGGTGGGAAGCCGATTTGACATGATGAAGGAATGGTATGACGGGTATTTGTTTGGTACGAGCGAGGTGTATAACCCATGGAGCGTGATTAGTTTCCTGACGGGGATTCTGAGCCGGAGCGAGGATTACCTGGTGAAATCCAACCGGGAATCCGGTAACGGGCGTTCGGATATCTTGGTGAGAAGCCCGTCCCTGCGGGGGAGGTCGTTTATCCTGGAGGTGAAGGTTTCGGACTGTATTGACGATTTGGAGGAAGACGCGCAGAGGGCGTTGCGGCAGATTCAGGAGAAAAAATAGATGGAGGAACTGCGGGCGGAAGGGTATCGGAAGATTGACTGCTACGGGGTGGCGTTTTACCGGAAGGACTGCGAGGTCAGGTTTGGCGGATTATTTATAGAAACAGGAGGAAAAATGATGACTGAAAAGGCGGGAAAACTAAAGGATTATCTGGAGACGGTGTCCCATTATGACACGGCAATTACCCTGATTGGTTGGGACATGGACACGGAAGTACCGAAAAACGGCATGGAGAACTTAATTGGCACATTGGGTTTTTTGTCGGAAAAACAATTCGCCCTTAAGACGTCCGACGAGTACGGGAAGTTGCTTTCGGATTTGTCCGAGCCGGAGGAATTCGACCGGCTTGACGAGGCTATGAAGTTTACCGTCAGGAGATATCGGAAACTTTACGAGGAAAACAAGAGGGTTCCGGCGGAATTTTACACGGAGTTCGTGAAGGCCCGGGCGCGTTCAAGGCAGGCCTGGCAGGAGGCGAAGCAGGCGGCCGACTTTGACATTTTCTGCCCGCATTTGCAGACGATGATTGACATGACGAGGCGGATGACGCAGTACGAGCACCCGGGGGAGGACGTGTACGAGGCCATGCTGGCCGAGTATGAGCCGGGCATGGACAGTGCGGCGATTGACGGGCTGTTCGGCGAGTTGAAGCGCGAGCTGGTGCCGCTCGTGCGGAAAATCGAGGAAAAGGGGCAGCCGGACTCGTCGGAATTCGTGGGGCATTATGACATAAACGCCCAGAAGGAACTGCAAAAATTTTTGCTGGAGTATATCGGGTTCGACTTTGACTCCGGGACGACGGGGGAGACGGAGCACCCTTATACCACGACGATATCGTTCGGCGACGTGCGGGTGTCGAACCATTTTCGCGAGGACGAGGCGATTAACGCGATGTTTTCTGCCATCCACGAGGGCGGGCACGCGATTTTCGAGCAGAAAATTGACCCGGCGTACGCGGGTACGGCGGTTGACGAGGTGTACATGATGGGGCTGCACGAGAGCCAGTCACGGTTTTTTGAAAATATTCTCGGCAGGAACATCCACTTCTGGGAGCCGATTTATGCGAAGGTGGGCGAATATTTGCCGAAATTCAAGGAGATTTCGCTGGAGCGTTTTTACCGGGAAATCAATAAGGTGCAGTGCAGCATGATTCGGACGGAGGCGGACGAGGTGACGTACGCGTTCCACGTGATTTTGCGCTACGAGCTGGAGCGGGCCATTTTCCGTGACGGTGTGACGGCCGAAGAACTGCCCGCCCTCTGGAACCAGAAAATGCAGGAGCTGCTCGGCATTTGCCCGGCAAATGACGCGGAAGGTATTTTGCAGGACATGCACTGGTCGGAAGGGGCGTTCGGATATTTCCCGTCGTATTTGCTCGGGACGATTTATGACGGGATGCTTCTGGAGGCTTTGGAGACGGAACTTGGCAGCGTGGACGCGGTTTTGGCCGAGGGGCGGATTTTGGAAATCACGAAGTGGCTGAACGAGAACATCCACCGTCACGGCGCCATGTACAATTCCCGCGAGATGATACAAAGGGTGTGCAAGAAGGAAGTGTCGGCGGGGCCGATTATCAAACATTTTAAGGAAAAATATGGAAATATTTATAGCTTATAGCGGAGGTTTGTAGGCGCGGATGAACTTGCAGCGAATCATTATTTTCAGTATGGAAATCGTGGGGACGGTTGCCTTTGCGGCATCCGGGGCGATGGTCGGTATCAAGAAGTCGATGGACATTTTCGGGGTCTGCGTGCTTGGCGTCGTGACGGCCGTGGGCGGCGGGATGACGCGGGACATCGTGCTCGGCATCCACCCGCCGGGCGTGTTCGAGAAGCCGGCGTACGTGCTGGTGGCGGTCGTGACCTCGTGCCTGGTGTTCGTGGGAATGTATTTCCGGCAGATGCGCATGGATGGGGATTTCGGCAAAATATATGACCGGGCCATGCTGGCCATGGATTCCGTGGGGCTGGGGATTTTCACGGCGGTGGGGGTGAACACGGGAATTATGAACGACCATCCGCATGAATTGTTCCTGCTCGTGTTCGTGGGAACCGTCACCGGCGTGGGCGGCGGGCTGTTGCGCGACATGATGGCGGGCAACCCGCCGTATATTTTCGTGCGGCACGTTTACGCCTGCGCTTCCATTTTGGGCGCGTTTTTGTGCGCCGTGCTGTATCCGTGGCTGGGCGCGGCGTGGGCGATGTTTCTTTCGGCGGCGGCGGTCGTCGTCATGCGGTATCTGGCGGCGCATTATCATTGGAACCTGCCGAGAATCGGGCTCGGGGAGAAAGCGTAAAGAGGGATATAGGAAAAGAGGAATAAAAAAAGGAACGTCAAAGGGCAAAAGGTGTGCTGTCATCCGCATGCCGAAGTTAAAGAAGGGAGAGAAATGGATATGTCACTTACGGGAATTATTGGCGCGATGGATTTGGAGATGGAGGCGCTTATTAATCTTTTGGAAGAGGAGGAATGTGCCACGATAAGCAACGTGACCTTTCACCGGGGGAAGCTTTTTGGAGGCGATGCGGTTCTGGCGGTCTGTGGCGTCGGGAAGTGTTTTTCGGCCATCTGCGCGCAGACCATGATTTTGAAATACCATCCTGACCGCATTATCAACATCGGGGTGGCCGGGGGAATCGTGGAAGGGCTTTCGGTCGGCGACATCGTCGTGGCAAATGACGTGGTACAGTACGACATGGACACGTCGGCCGTTGGCGACCCGGTCGGCTTGATTTCAGGTATTAATATCGTGAAGATTCCGTGTTCCCCGAAATTATCCGAAGGCTTGTTTGCGGCAGCGAAAGCCCTTCAGATTCCTGTTCTTGCGGGAACGGTTGCCTCCGGGGACACGTTTGTCGCGTCGAGGGAGAAAAAAGAGCATATCGCGGAGACGTTTGACACCGTCGCGTGTGAGATGGAGGGCGGCGGCATTGCGCAGGCTTGTTATGTGAACGGGGTGGAGTGCGCCATTCTCCGCTCGATTTCGGATGGCATTAACGGCGGGGGCGGTGATTATGAGGCGTTCAAGCATACGGCGGCAGAGCACTCTGCCGCGGTGCTTTCGGCATTTTTCAGAGGGTGAATTGACAGTACTTTAGTGTCGGTGCACAGATGGTAATGCGTATATCCATCCGTATACCGACACTATTATTTTGTAGAATAAAAAATATCATGAGAAATATTTTGAAGTATTATGGGGCGCAAATTAAAAATAAAGAAGTGCAGGAAAATGAAAAATTGGCTTGATGATGAATAGGAAACGGTAGTGCAACCATTATGTTTGGAAACTATTTTCCTTGACAAGACAATGCTTGGTTAGATTAGAAAAGAAATTCTAAACAAAATGCGAATTGATATTGACGAGAACAAATGTTTGGGGTATAATATGATTCGGTACATAGAAGCGTTTGGAAAAGATATGTGAGGTGTTGGAGGTCGATTTGGAGTATAATATTGAATGTATAGGTTCATGGCGAATAAATAACCGGGAGGTACGGAGCATTGTTGAAAAACAGTACACTGACATACATATCGTTATTTAGTTCGGCCGGCGTTGGTTGCCATGGGTTTCATATAGAAGGTTACCGATGTATAGCTACCAATGAGCTGCTTCCAAGACGCTTGGATGTACAGCGTGCAAATCATAAGTGTGAATATGATACCGGCTATATCGATGGTGACATTACCAGTGCGGAGATAAAGCAGAGAATATATGATGAAGTTGATCGATGGGGGGAAAAAGGAAATGATCGTGTTGACGTGCTTGTTGCAACTCCTCCCTGCCAAGGGATAAGTGTCATTAATCATAAGAAGAATGCAAAGGAAATTAATCGTAATAGCCTTGTGGTTGAGTCGGTTGAGATTATTGAGAAAATTAAGCCTCGTTTTTTTGTTTTTGAAAACGTGATGGCTTTTCAGAAGACTCTATGTGTTACGCCTGAGGATCGGGCGATGCCAATAGGAGAATATATAAAAGAGACTTTGGGTCCGGATTATATCATTTCAGGAAGAGTTCTGAATTTTATGAATTATGGTTCGAATTCATCACGTACTCGTACTTTGATGATTGGCGTGGACAAGAAATACAGAAACAATATTACTCCATATGATTTGTATCCAGCGTATAGACCCGAGAAAACTCTTCGGGATGTAATTTATGAGTTTCCTCGATTGGAATGGGGAGAAATTTGCAAGGATGATTTTTATCATGCGTTTAGAACCTATGATCAGAGGATGCGGAGTTGGATTCATGATTTGAAAGAGGGGGAGTCGGCATTTGATAATAAAGATTGCATAAAGAGGCCACATAAAATTGTGAATGGCGAAATTGTTGAGAATATCCGTAAAAATCGAGATAAATATACCAGACAACCTTGGGATAGATTTATTCAGTGTGTTCATACCAGAAATGACCAGCTTGCGGCTCAGAATACGATTCATCCGGAGCAGGACAGAGTCTACAGTATTCGGGAACTTATGAAGATGATGACTGTCCCCCACGATTTCAGATGGGTAGATTACGGTCTTGATGAACTGAATGCTTTGAATGAAACAGAAAAGAAAAAACTGTATAAAGAAAACGAGGTTAATATTCGTCAATGCCTAGGCGAAGCGGTTCCGACAGAAATCATGCGACAACTTGCTGTTAATATAAGAGTGGCCTTAAAGATTAAAAGGAGTGATGCATCGGAGGTAAATAGAATTATTTCTGAGAAGAAGCTTGTCCAAAGGGAGAATTTTATGGCATTTGTTTTAGAAAATCCCCTTGGTTTAGATATTGCTTCCTTGATGCGAATTACGGAACTTTGCAATGCCCATAGAGAAAAAAATGCTGCGTTTTACACAAACAAATTTATTGTAAATGAGATTATGGGGTGGCTTCCTACTTTCAGTAAAGATGAAGTTCGCATTTTGGAGCCGTCAGTAGGATCCGGAAGTTTCGTGCCGTTTCTATTTAAGCTGTACGAGAATGTTCCTCATGTGATTTTGGATGTGGTCGATATTGATCAAGATAGTCTTGAGGCATTTGATTTGTTGCTTGATAAAATCGGGATAGCACACAACTTTACGGTAAATCGTATCTGTCATGATTTTTTGACATGGAAACCGGCGTATCGGTATGATTTGGTTGTTGGAAATCCACCATTTTCCAAGCTGAAGAAAAAGACCCCTGAAATAATTGAAGCAACGAAGGACAATAAAAACCAGACAACAAATAACCTCGCGGCACTTTTTTTGGAAAAGTGCATGAGGTGCAGTGATTGTGTGGCACTTGTGTTGAACAAGAATATACTTTCGACAGATGAATATTTGGAGACAAGAAATCTGCTACGGACAGTAAAGATAGAGTCAATTGTGGATTTTGGCCGATACGGGTTTACCGGTGTTTCCATAGAAACTATGTGCATGGTGGTGTATCCAAGGAAAAAGCCGAAAGAGACAACGGTATATAGCATGAAATATAATAAAAAGTATGTCCATGATCAAGCCTATATTACGGATGAAACATACCCGTCGTTCCTGATTTATAGGGATGAGCAGTTTGATAGTGTGGCAGAAAAGTTGAATTTTGATGTGTTTTCAGTATTCCGTGACCGACAAATTACGAAGTCGCTCACAAAGTCAACAAGAAATGGGGATTGTCTTTGGGTGATTAAGGCAAGGAATATTGATGATGATGGCATGGGTGTTACCCATATTCCGAATTACGATGCATTTCTTCCAAAACGATTGGCACAGACCATTTCTGCATCAAGGTTCGTAAATGACGACAATGTCTATTTGACCCCGAATATGACTTACAATCCAAGGGTCATTGACAACCTGCCGAATACGATTCCGGATGGCTCGGTTGCCGTGCTGATTCCCAAAAAGCCGATGAAACTCACCGCCAGACAGAAAGCGTTTTTCTCATCTGAAGAGTATAGAAGATTTTATGGAATTGCAAGAAATTTGTCCACTCAATCAATAAATGTAGATAATAATAGCGTGTTTTACTATGGGGTGTTAAGAGATGAACAATAATTTGATTACGAGATTTTTAGAAGAACGGCAATATGACATAAGAATTTCTGGTAATGGCAGATGGATTGACCAGAAATGTACATTTGATGCGGTCTGCTTTGTCGCTGATTGTATTATGGATTATATTCAAAATGGTGGTCGGCAGCCGTTTCAGTCACCGGATATATGGCATTCCGAGTATGCCGTAACCAATGTGCAGAATATTTTTTGCAAGCCAGATCCGCTTCGAAGAACAACGGCGGATGAATATAACAAGTTTTTTCGGCAACCAATGAAAATGCTTGCGGCAGCCGGGGTACTGTGTGAGGATGGCGTTATACATAATACCATTCAATTTAGAATCAATAATGTTGATGTCTTACAATATATTGCCCTTCGAGAGAGAAATGCGTTTGATTTCTTGTGTCTGTATATCGAAAAGACATTAAAAGACAGTGGTTTATGGGATGATTTCGAAACATTTTTTGATGAACAGACGGAGGATTTGTTACAAGAGTTAAAAGCGGGCTTTATTAAGTTCTGTATTTGCTACACACCGATGAATAAGAAGAAAGAACCAAGCAGGATATTTACGAAGGTTTTAAATCAATTGGCGTGCAAGTACCATAATAAGGGAACAGAAAAGGGTCATCTTTCCCAATCTATGATTACTTACAATAAAATCATGTATAATCAGACGAATTGGAGAGATGACGCGGTCGGGAAAGACAAAAATATTGCCCGTGGAGATTATGTGCCGGTGGCGCAGACGAATGATGAATATCGATATCGTGTATCTAGGGCAATCAAATATTTACACCAGTTTAATGATAAATATAATGAAGGTCAGTCGGAAATCTTGGATCGTTTTTCGGTTGGAGAAAAAGCAACACATATGCACCACATTTTTCCAAAGAGTAGATATCGTGTCATTGCAGAGTATATGGAGAATCTGATTGCATTAACAAGCGGACAGCATTTGCAAAAAGCTCACCCTAATGGCAATACATCTGTCATAGATAAGGATTATCAATACACTTGTTTGATTGCGAAAACAGAAAGTGTCCGAAAGAACATCATGGACAATCACGGTGAGCCTATGATTTATGATTTTGATGATTTTATGTATGTTTTGGATGTCGGATTACAGACAGACTATTTTGAATCCTTGCCGTCATGTGACTTCAATGCCGTCTTGACGGGTATAGAGTTTAACTATTAATTCAATGTTAATAAGCAGTGCATTGACGTTATGGTGGTAGAAGTATTAGGGAAAATTCAATTTTTATGAGGATATTAAAAAATTGTGATAGGGAAATCATTATGGAACATAGAGCGCAATATTCAGAGGTCGCAATTGATGTTATGTGAAAAATGATAGATGGTTTTAATGAGGTGGTAATTTAAGAGTGTAACGGCTTGAACGGAATCAAGCCGTTGTTTTTTATAAGAAAATTATCTGAAGAAATACCTTGACAGACGAAGTATATCGTGATAAGATAACTGCGTCGATTAAAGTAAGCGTGACGTATTTTCGCCCACGCCGGCGCGGGCGTGATGTATTTTTAAGGCGTCGCGAGCATGTTTTACGAGAGGAGGAATGGATTTGTCGATTTCATCGGATGTTTTGCGCGGTTATACGGATACGATTATTCTCACCCGGTTGATGGAGAAAGACAGTTACGGGTACGAGATTAACAAGAACGTGCAGCGGCGCACGGACGGAAAGCATGAGTTTAAGGAGGCGACCCTCTACACGGCGTTTAAGCGGCTGAGCCAGAACGGCCTGATTACTTCCTATTGGGGGGAAGAGGGGGCGGGAGCCAGAAGGCGTTATTATAAGATTACCGAGGAAGGAAAGGCACAGTGGAAGGCGCGGAGCCAGGAGTGGCAGGAAAGCCGCGCGATTTTAGATGCATTGCTTACAGTGGAGGTGGATTATGAATCGAATTGAAACGAAGATTATCATTATGGTGACGAACCAGTTGGCGCCGGCGAAGGAAAGCGATACCAAGACGGAGATGATTGAGGAGGTAAGCGAGAACCTATACCAGCGGTATTTGGAGTTGGCCGGACAGGGGATGCCGGAGGACGAGGCACTTGAAAGGGCGATGGAAACGTTAGGGGACGTGGGCGAACTGCTTACTTTCTTGAGGGAGTCGGAAGAGGAAGGGGGAGACGCGGAACATGTACAAGAGGGACGTGCACAAGCGGAAGGCGCGAAGCCAGAGGAAGTACGGGCAGAGAACGCGCGTGCAGGGGAAGCACGGACAGAGGCCGTGACGGAAGAAGGAAGCGACGCGCGTGGGAAGGACACGGCGCCGGAAGAGGGAAGCGACGCGCGTGCGGATGACGCGACGCCGGAAGGGGGAAGCGACGCGCGTGGGAAGGACACGGCGCCGGAAGGGGGAAGCGACGCGCGTGCGGATGACGCGGCGCCGGAAGAGGGAAGCGACGCGCGTACGGATGACGCGGCGCCGGAAGAGGGAAGCGACGCGCGTACGGATGACGCGGCAACGGACGCGGAAGGCGGTTCAGGGGCGCAAAAGGAAAATGGCCGGCAGGAACGAGACTGGTCGGCCGAGTTCAAGAGAGACCTGGAAAGCGGCATCAAGGATTTGGAAAGCGGGATTGACGCGTTCGTAAACCTGGCGTTGGACAAGGCAAAAGTGGCGCAGGACATCGCGTTTGACACGGCCAAGGTGGCACAGGAAACGGCCAAGGCCACGGTCGTCCATGCGAAGGGCGTGGCGAAGGACGTGACGGAGCAATGGAAGGACGTGTCGGAACAGTGGAAGGAACGATATCCGGACGGCGTGTTTTCCCAATATGAGGGGGCACGGGGCCAGAAGTCGGAATGTACGGCGGTGGCAGTGACGGACGCGATTCATTCATTGGACATTCGCTTGATGAACGGCGACGTCCTGGTGCGCGTGGTGGACAAAGACGACACGTACATCGAGGTGGACGGCGACACGCAGGAGGTGGATACGGTTTTGCGGGATGACGGGGTGCTGTCCATCGTGCAGGAGAATACGGCGAGCGCGTCCTTCTTCTTCCTGCGCGGCATGCGCCACTGCAACATCGTGGTCAGGTTACCGAAAAAGGTATGGAACCGTGTCAGCGTTTCCACGGTGAACGGGGATGTTTCGATAGAGCAGGAACTGGAGTGCCAGGAACTGCATGTTTCCACGGCAAGCGGCGACATTTTGATGAGCCGCGTGGTCGGCGATAACGTGGTATGCCATTCCGGGAGCGGAGACATCGACGTGAAGGACTTGGCGGGAAACCTGTATGCGGCGACGAAGAGCGGCGACGTGACGGTGCGGGGACGGCTTGGGCGTTGCGAGCTGCGCTCCATCAGCGGCGACGTGGAATTTTTCGGCGGGGGAAGCGAGGCCTTGTGCTCCAGCACCAGCGGAGACGTGCAGGTGAAGTTGGAAAACGTGCCGAGGAAAGTGGAGGCCACGTCGGTATCCGGCGATTGCGCGGTAGAGTTGCCGCGCGGGGACGGCATGCATGTTTCCTATCGGACGGTCAGCGGCGATTTCTCGACAAACCTGCCGTTGACGGCGAACATGACGAAGAAGCGTGGGGAAACGACAATCGGGGACGGGGCGCTTTCGCGGGTTTCGGTGTCGAGTACCAGCGGTGACGTTCAAATTTTCGTCTCTTGACAATGCCTGGCGCATGACGTATACTTTTGCCATGGGAAACTTGGTTTCGACATTGTCCGGTCACGATGCCGGCCGGGGGTTGGATCGTATCATGAAAAGTATCGAAAGGGGAATTGTGATGGGAACGAACAAGTATGCGGGGACGAAGACGGAGAAGAACTTATGGGAGGCGTTCGCGGGCGAGTCCCAGGCAAGGAACAAGTATACATATTTTGCTTCCGTTGCCAAGAAGGCGGGATACGAACAGATTGCGGCGTTGTTTTTGAAGACCGCGGAGAACGAGAAGGAGCATGCGAAGTTGTGGTTCAAGGCGTTGGGCGGGCTTGGCGATACCGCGGAGAACCTGTTGCACGCAGCAGAGGGTGAGAATGCCGAGTGGACGGACATGTACGAGCGCATGGCGCGCGATGCGGAGGAAGAGGGATTTACGGAGTTGGCGGCACAATTTCGCGGCGTGGCGGCGATTGAGAAGCAGCATGAAGAAAGATACCGCGCGCTGCTTCAAAACGTGGAGACGAAGCAGGTGTTCGAGAAGAGCGGCGTGCAGGTTTGGGAGTGCAGGAATTGTGGCCATGTCGTGGTAGGAACTGGGGCGCCGGAGGTTTGTCCGGTATGCAACCACCCGCAGAGCTATTTTGAAGTTCGGGCTGAAAATTATTGAGTGTCGCAGGTGACAAGACAAGGGGACGTGCTTGGGCGTCCCTTTTTTCGCTTTATTAGGAAACTTCGTTCCCTATAAAGCGAAACCCTCCGGGGGATGCGCACTTCGCGCATGAAGAAAATGGCTGCTGACGCAGCCGCG
>Ga0073906_1005539_pt1 | contig 11221 bp, 14 predicted proteins | sample Inofromicrocosms_FD_65485 | JGI IMG/M metagenome (GOLD analysis project Ga0073906, IMG submission 65485) | Mouse cecum microbial communities from Vienna, Austria - Inoculum for glucosamine and mucus D2O microcosms | ecosystem: Host-associated > Mammals > Digestive system > Large intestine >... | reverse complement strand
TCTTTGTGGTTAAAATCAGTGGTCGTGGTACAGTGTTTTTGAGTAGCTATGGGGCAATTCATGCTATAAATCTGGCCGACAATGAGGAATATATTGTGGATAATGGTCATTTGGTGGCTTGGCCTGATTATATGAACTATAAGATTGAAAAGGCTTCTAATGGCTGGATTTCCAGCTTTATGTCCGGCGAGTGCTTGGTTTGCCGTTTTCGCGGGCCGGGTGTGGTTTTAATTCAAACCAGAAACCCAGCCTCGTTTAGGCAATGGTTGGGCACTACGCTTAACAATAGTTAAAACTAAAATGTGATTAAAATTATATTGTGGGAAGGGAGAAATTAAAAATGTCAGTTAATTTGCAAAAAGGTCAAAAGGTAAATTTGCGCAAGGAAGATGGCGGCGCTCTGCGCCGGGTGATGGTTGGCCTGGGCTGGGACGAAGTTAAACAGAAGAGGGGATTTTTTGCTCCGAAACCGCAGGATATTGACTGCGACGCTTCTGTTTTCGTTTGTGTGAATGGTCATTTGATGGGTACAGACGATATTGTTTATTTTGGTAATTTGCAGCATAAATCCAGCTGCATTCGTCATATGGGTGATAACCTGACCGGCGCTGGCGAGGGTGACGACGAGCAGATTATGGTGGATTTGGCTTCTATGCCGGAGCAATATGATAAACTGGTGGTTGTGGTTAATATTTATCAGGCCGCTCAGCGTAAGCAGCATTTTGGCATGATTGAAAATGCCTTTATTCGCATTGTTGATGCGGATAGCAATCAGGAAATGTGCAAATACAACCTTTCCGAAAATTATGATGGTATGACTGCTATGATTTTCGGTGAGCTTTATCGTTACAATGGCGAGTGGAAGTTCAATGCTGTTGGTCAGGGCACGCGCGACAATGGCTTGGGCGAACTGGCTAATAGATTTGTCTAAAAAAGGAGGGCTAAACGATGGGTGTTAATCTTGCTAAGGGCCAAAGAGTGAGCCTGGACAAAAATATGAATATGGCGCTGATTGGTTTGGGTTGGGATACCAACCGTTACGACGGCGGTAAGGATTTTGATTTGGATGCTTCGGCCTTTTTGCTGAATGCCGACGGCAAAGTGCGCAAGGATGAGGATTTTATTTTCTATGGAAATCTGAAAAGCTCCGATGGCTCAGTTACACACACTGGCGATAATTTAACCGGCGAGGGCGACGGTGATGATGAAGTTTTAATCGTTGATTTCTCTAAGGTTCCGGCTGATATTCAGAAAATTGCCATCACGGTTACCATTTACGATGCTCAGGTGCGCGGCCAGAACTTTGGTCAGGTTTCCAACGCTTATGTTCGGGTGGCCCGGATGGCTAATGAAAACGATATGGTGGGCACCGAGGTTTTGAAATTCGATTTGGCGGAAGAGTTTTCTGTGGAAACTGCGCTGGTGGTTTGTGAGATTTATAAAAACAACGGCGAGTGGAAGTTTAACGCGGTTGGCGCAGGCTATCAAGGCGGCCTGGAGGCCCTTTGCCGCAGCTTTGGCGTGAACGTTTGATTTAGAAAATGAGGTGAAGCGCTTACATCCTGGTGTAGGCGCTTTATCTAAAAAATGCAGAGGAAATGAACATGACAAATATTCAAGACCAATTTAATGCAACAAAATCTGGAGATTTTGTTTTGGCGCCTGGTGAATATGAAGGCCCGTTGGTTATTGACCGGCCTTGTGTGTTTGATGGAGCAGGGGCAACTTTGTGGGCGAATGCTGGTCCTGTGTTGCAGGTGGCCTCAGAAAAGGTGCAGGTGAAAAATCTGCGGATTGAGGTTACTGGAACTGAAGCAGCTGGGGAGGCGGACGTGGCTTTGAAAACCGCATATGCCGGAACTAAGCTGGAAAATGTGGAGGTTAAAGGTGTTGTGGTTGGTCTGCCACAGGAATCGGAGGCTTGGCAGTTGCCAGGCATGCTTTCCTTGGGTAATTTTGCTGCGGAGACTGAAAACACTTTTTCCATAGAATTGCAGGCGGCAGCTTCTGCGCAGCTGGAATGTGCGATGCGGGATATTCGCTTGTCCCCGCAAGCTCTGGCCGTGGGGAAAAACGTTATCACCCTCACCACGGCTGAGCTGCGCAACAATACTATTTTATATGGTGAGATAATTGTCAAAACAGCGGTTAACCGTCGGATTTACATAATGGGCAAGGCGCAAGCCGGAGCTCCAGTGCATAGTGAGGGCACGCCGGTGTCTGATGGGCCGGCTGTTTCCTTGCCGGTTCAGATGGAAGCGCCGCGCGAGATGATTGCGCCCAATGTTTCTGACGCCAATGTGCAGCAGGTTAAACGTGGACAGCGTCTTTCAATCAAGGATTTGCAAGATGATGTGTTGAAAATTGCTTTTGAATATCAAACTGACGACGCCAATTTGGAAATTGACGGTTATTGTTTTTTGTTGCAGGAAAATAACCGAGTACGTCAAGATGAGGATTTGATTTTCTTTGGCAATCAAGAATCCCGTGACGGTGCGGTGCGGATGGGCCAGAATGGCGAGCGTCCGTTGGTGTTGGTGGAGCCGGCTAAGGCTGCGCCTGATGTAAATAGGATTGCTGTTTGCTATTCTATTTATGGTGATAATCAAATGCAGCGTTTTTCGGCGGTGCGTGGAGCCGTGGTGCGTATTTTCAGCAGTGATAAAGAAGTTTATCGCTTTGCTTTGGATGAGCTGTATGAGGAAAAAACGGCCGTTGCTGTGGAACTCTATCGTTACAAAGGTGAGTGGAAAATGAGCTTTGTCGGCGCTGGTTACAGAAGCGGACTGAGGCATTTGTGTGAAGGATATGGAGTCAACATTGAATAGTTTAACAGTTAATAGTTTAACGATAAAAAATCTTAATAAAAACGGTTCGAGTATTCGAAGCTTGCGCATATTTGATGAACGCACCCGATTGGCTTACGCTTTGGGCGCGCTCCTCTATACGCCTCCGTATAATCCAGAGCTGGCGAATAAGATTGTGACCTCCTCCTTGCCGGGTTTGACGGCGTTGGCTTTTTGCTTGGAAGACGCCATTTTGGATGAGGCTTTGCCGCAGGCTGAGCTGGAGCTTTGCCGAACTCTGGCGGCGATTAAGACCAAAATAACGCCGCAGACTAATTTACCGCTGTTGTTTGTGCGGGTGCGCACGCCGCAACATTTGCAGCATATTCAACAGCTTTTGGGTGATTTTCAGGAATTACTTTGCGGCTATATTTTACCTAAATTTGATTTGTCTAATTCTGCTGCTTATATTGATTTAATCCGGCAATCTAATGTTGGGCGGCATAAACCGATTTATTTTATGCCGATTTTGGAAAGCCAGATGTTGGCGGAGTTGGGTAGTCGGCGGCCGGCCTTGCAGCAGCTAAAGGATGAATTGGACAGAGTGCAGAAATATATTTTGAATGTGCGGGTTGGCTGCAACGATTTTTGCAGTTTATTTGGTTTGCGGCGTGGCGTACATCAGAATATTTATCAAATTAGCGTAATTCGAGATATTTTGGCGGATATTGTTAATATTTTTTCGGGAGAATATGTGCTTTCCGGTCCGGTTTGGGAATATTTTGGCGAGGATTTGCAGGGAGCTTGGGCGGAGGGTCTGCGGCAGGAGCTTGCCCTGGACCGTTTGAATGGTTTTATTGGCAAAACGGCGGTGCATCCAGCCCAACTGCCAATTATTTACGATAGCCTGAAAGTAAGCCGGGCAGATTATGAAGATGCGCTGGGCCTGCTTGATTGGTTGCCATCTACCCTGGGCGTGGCTAAAAGCGCGGACGGTTCGCGGATGAATGAGCTGAAATGTCACACCAACTGGGCTTTGCGCACGGCTATTTTGGCTGAAATTTATGGCCTTGTGGAGGATTAAAGTGGATGAATGATTATACGGAAGCTGATGTGTTGCTGTTGGCTAAGCGTTGGCAGAACAGCAAGCGTTCATATCTGCTGGTTAATCCGTTGCAAGCCAAGCATTGTCCAAGCGATCCTGGCCAGGCTTTGGCAATGATGCGCAGTTTGGGCCGGCAAGTGGCGGAGCATTATCCGCAAGCGCGGCTGGTGATTGGCTTTGCGGAAACGGCCACAGCAATCGGCGCAACGCTTGCCAGCTGCTTGGGGCCGGATTGCTGGTATATTCAAACAACGCGAGAAAATGTTTTGGGCGGCCAAAATTGGGTGGATTTTCAGGAGGAACACAGTCACGCGGTTGAGCAAAAGCTTTGCGGCGACAGGCTGGCTGAGGCCATTGAACATTCACCTCAGCTTGTTTTTGTGGACGATGAGTTTTCCACCGGTCAAACCTTGCTGAATATGGTGAACCAGCTGCGTTTGCAGTATCCGGCAGCGGAAAATCGGGAAATTGTGGCCGCTTCAATTATTAATCGTTTGCAGCCGGCTAATGAACAGGTTTGGACGGCTGCGGGAATTAAAAGCGAGTATCTGGTGCGCCCTAATCTGTTGGATTATGAACGATTGGTGGCTGATATTCCGGTGGTTGCCGCCGCAGAATTGCCTGCTGACCCAGTTGGAACGAATTTTCGGCAGATTAATCTACCATCGCCGTGTCTTAATCCAAGGTTGGGTGTGCAGATTGCCGATTATCAGCAGTGTTGCCAGAGGAACGCTGCTTATTTAACGGATACTTTGGTGGAGCAGTTGAAGCCGGGAGCGCAGTTGTTGGTTTTAGGAACAGAGGAATGTATGTATCCGGCGTTGCTTACGGCGGATTGTTTGGCCTGTTCCGGTTATTTTGCCGATGTGCGTTGCCACGCGACAACGCGCAGTCCTATTGGCGTTTATACGGCGGCAACATATCCAGTGCGCAATGGCAACCTGCTGCACAGTTTTTACGACCAAAACCGCCGCACATATATTTATAATTTGGCGCAATATGACGCGGCCGTTGTGTTTAGTGATACTGAAAATACGCCTGCGGCTCGGCTGGCTCAGGCTGATTTGGCGCGCGCTTTGAATGCCTGGGGCTGCACGCAGCTTTTTTACGTTGGAGGAGGGCAAAATGTTTAGCACCTACAAACCTGAGGACGTTACAATTTTGCTAAAAGATATTAGCGGGTTAGTCCAGCCGCTGCCCACGGCGGAGCGCGAGGCTTTAATTCAGCAGGGCGTGCATTATTCGGAAATGTTGCCGCTGGAAATGCAGCCATCGCCGGCTTATCTGGAGGCATTTTTTAAGGCATTGGAGCTTTATGCGCCGCTTACGGCTGAAGCTGTGGCCGTGGTGGCAGAAAAATTGCTGGCCGCTAAAGGACCGGAGCTGGTGTTGGTTTCCTTGGCGCGGGCTGGCACGCCGATTGGTATTCTGCTGAAACTTTATCTAAAAAAGCGCTTTGGCATTTCGGTTAGTCATTATACAATTTCTATCATTCGCGGCCGGGGCATTGATAAAAAAGCAATGGCTTACATTTTGGAGCGACACCAGCCTCAGCATCTTCAGTTTGTGGACGGTTGGACGGGCAAGGGGGCTATTCAACGGGAGTTGGCTGCGGCAATGGCGGAATTTCCGCAAGTGAGCCCCGGCCTGGCAGTGCTTTCTGATCCGGCTGGTTTGGCGGCTGAATATGGCACCAGAGGGGACTTCCTGATTGCCAGCTCATGCTTGAACTCAACGGTTTCTGGATTGCTGAGCCGGACTTTTTATCGCAAGGATATTATTGGCCCAGATGATTTTCACGGAGCAGCTTTTTATGCTGATTTGCAGGAGCAGGATTTAACCTATCATTTTATTGATAGCGTGGCGGCGCATTTTCCGGTTGAGAAGCCTAAAATACAGGAACCACCTGAAGCGATTTGCAGCGCTGCGGCTGAGGTGCAGGGCATTTGCCGGGATTTTGATATTGCTGATATTAATTTGGTGAAGCCCGGCATTGGCGAGGCCACGCGAGTACTGTTGCGCCGTTTGCCTTGGACAATTTTGGTGCATAGCCTGAATGACGAGGAGCATTTGGGTCATTTGTATCAGCTGGCGTGGGAAAAAAACGTCCAGTTGCAGGTTTATCCTTTGCAAAATTATCGGGCTTGCGGCTTGATTCAGAATTTGGCGGATAGTTAAGGCGGATATTATAATATGAAAGAAATTTTACTGGCCTGTGATTTGGATAACACGCTGATTTACTCCTACAAGCACCGCGTGCCGGGTGATAGCTGTGTGGAATGGTTGGACGGGCAGGAGCAAAGCTTTATGACGGAGCGCACGCAGGCGCTTTTGCGGCAACTGCCGGCCAATGTGCGGCTGGTTCCGGTCACTACGCGCTCAAAGGAGCAATATCAACGGATTTGTTGGCCGAAGTTGGCCGAAGCCGCCAGCCCGCAATGGGCGGTTTGCAGCAACGGCGGCCTGCTTTTGGCGGCTGGGGAGCCTGAACCAGCCTGGCAGATGGAGGCGGCTCGGCTGGTTGCGCCTTATGAGCAGGTTTTGGCGGAGCTGGCCTACCAGCTGCGCGAGCTTTCGGAATATAAGCGTTGTAAAATGGTTGATGATATTTATTTATATACAGTTTGCCAGGATGTGGCCGAGGCGGAGCAGTGCTTGGCAGATTTTTATGGCTTTGGCGGTTTGCAGGTGGTGCGAGGCGGTCGCAAGGTCTATTTTCTGCCGCCGGAAATCAACAAGGGGGCGGCGGTGCAGCGTTTGCGCCAGCGCTGGCCGGAGGCTGTGCTGGTGGCGGCTGGCGACAGTGAGCTGGATTTGTCGATGCTGGAGGAAGCGGATTTGGCGCTGTTGCCCAATGAAGCCTTAGCTGAGCAGTTGGTTAATCCGTGGCGCTTGGTTTGCCCGCCAGAGGCGCATTTTGCGGAATTTGTGCTGGAAAAAGCGACCCAAATGCAAAACAATAAAAAATCTCCCTTTTCGGAATTGTGTACCCGGTGAATAAGCGTCTATATTGGGATTTATGAAGGGAAAGCTGTGAAATGGATGTAGGGAATGAATTACTAAAAAATTTGGATAAATTGCACACAACTGAATTAGGCGTAGAACGCATTAAAAGAAATTTATCTTTAGATATAGATGATGTAGTTGACTGGTATAAAGCTAAAATAAATTGTGCTAATGCTGTTATTGCACGAAAAGGGAAAAATTTGTATGTGGATGTAGATAATTATATTTTAACTGTAAATGCGTATAGTTATACGATTATCACCGCACATAAGAAATAAAACACAAAATTTGTGAATGAAAATGCGGTGGGAACACTTTTCCGAAAAGGGAGTAAAAAATATCCGAAAGGAGTTGCCGGCTGATTTTTTATTTGTGTCGCAACAAGCCATGGTTAGGAGCGGTTCTGTACACGCTTTATTATTTGCCGGCGCTTAATGGGAATATGGACGACCCGCTGGCTCTAAAACTGGGCGAGCAGGCAATCGGCTTTGAGATATTCGCGTTGCTGGCTCTGCCGTTCATTTATTTACATACCAAAACTAACTTGCATATTTCCAAATGGTTTTTTTATGCGTATTATCCAATGCATTTGTTTTTAATTTTTTTGATAAAAAAATTGGGAGGATTTTAACTTGAATATTCTGGTAAGAGAATACGCCGTTCAGGATTTACCGGCGATGCTGGAGATTTGGAACGAGGTGGTGGAGGAAGGCATTGCTTTCCCGCAGGAGCAGCCTCTTGACGAGCAGAGAGGTGCGCAGTTTTTTGCGGCTCAAAGCCATAGTGCGGTGGCGGAGGAACAGGAAAGCGGCCAGCTTTTGGGCCTTTATATTCTGCACCCCAATAACGAGGGCCGCTGCGGCCATATTTGCAACGCCAGCTATGCGGTGAGCGCGGCCAGCCGCGGCCTGCATATTGGCGAAAAGCTGGTGCTAGATTGCCTGGAACAGGCGCGGCTGCTGGGCTTTGGTGTTTTGCAGTTTAACGCCGTAGTGGCCACCAACCTGCACGCCCGGCATCTTTACGAACGGCTTGGTTTTGTGCAGCTGGGCACTATTCCGGCCGGTTTTCGGATGAAAGACGGCCATTTTGAAGATATTTGTCCATATTATCATATTTTATAGGAGGAATTATAATGTCTGATTATGCTGTAAAAATGAACCTTGAAAAATATACTGAAGTATGTTTTTACATTGAAAACCCTAAGGTTATGGCTGTTGCCGAAAAAATGGAGGAGCTATGCCAGGATGCTTATATGAATGGCTACAACTGGGAGGCTTTTTTCAACTGCTATTTAGCTATAAATGCGCCGGAGCTGTTGGAGGATATGCACACCGACCCGGAGGCCGGTATGTATGTGGCTTATTATGATTTAACGCCGGAAAATGAGGCCAAAGCGGACAAGTTTAACGAGCTTATTCACAAGCTGGTGGAGGAGCCGGAATTGCTCTATGATTTTATGCGGGAGCACGCCTGGGACGTTGAGTGGGACTGATGCAGGTAAAAGCTGTTTGGGAAAACAAAAAGCAGTATCTTGATTTGCTGCTGCTGGCTGATGAACAGGAAAGTATGATTGATCGTTATCTGGAGCGCGGCGCGATGTTCGATTTGTTTGACGATGGTCTGCGAACTGTTTGCGTGGTGACGGACGAGGGAGGCGGTGTTTTGGAGGTTAAAAACCTGGCCACTGTGCCGCAATTTCAGGGCCAGGGCTGGGGCCGGCAAATGCTGGCTTGGTTGGCAGATTTTTACCACGGGGCATATCAGATAATGCAGGTGGGGACGGGGGATAGTCCGCTGACCCTGCCTTTTTACTTACGCTGTGGTTTTCGGCAATCGCACATTGTTAAGGATTTTTTTCTGGAAAACTATGATCATCCAATATATGAAGCAGGAAAGCAGCTGCGAGATATGATTTATCTGCAAAAGGAGATATAACATAATAAGGGAGTATTGATTGTGAAAAATAAGCTGATTTTATATATTGCAACTTCCTTAGATGGATATATTGCTGAAAAAGATGGCAATATCAGTTTTTTAGATGACACGCCAAGCCCAACGCCCGACCTTGGTTATGAAAAATTTTACAATTCTATAAAGGCGATTATAATTGGCGGAAAAACTTATCGTCAGATAAAAAACGAACTTTCGCCTGATAAATGGCCCTATGAGGAAATGCCGTGCTATGTATGCACCCACCAGCAAAATCAATCTGACCCGAATGTTCAATTCACATCTTTGCCGCCGGGGCAACAGGTGCTAGATTTAATTTCTCAGGAGCACAAGGGAAATGTTTGGTTGATGGGCGGCGGAGAGATAATTCGTTGCTTTATGCGTGAGAATTTAATTGATGAATATTATATTTATGTGATGCCGACCGTTCTTGGCAACGGAATACCACTTTTTCCGGCTGGTTTTCCCAAAACTAATCTTAAATTAGAAAGCTGCAAAAATATTGGCGAGGTTGTTGAGTTGGTTTATCGAAAAAAAGAGTAGTGCAGTAATTGCCCTATTTTGTTTAGCTTCACAAAATAATATAAGCCAACGTTTACTTATGCAAACGTTGGCTTGGTTGATTGTTTATTTCTTTTTAACGGGGAAGTAAACCTCAGTTTCCCATTGCTCGGGCGGTAGCATTTGAAAGCTGCCTTTGGTGTAAATATCGAAAGGCGCGCCGCAGCATTCGTAGTCGCTTTCAGCTATCCAGTTCATTAAAGCGCCATAAGCGTCGTGCAGGGAGGAGTAAGCGCCTTTGTGAATTGTCATCGCGCATAAAGAGCCTGGCAGTAGCTTGTCGGCTTGTTTTTCTTCCTCAACACCCACAAATAGTTCAATATCCGAATGGTCAGGGTCAAATTCTCGGTCATTGTAAATTGCGCCGCAAATGTTGTTTGGGGTCAGCTTTTTTTTAGCAATGCGTTCAAAAATGCTGCTGTAATACTGGCCAAATTCACCCACGCCCATATTCTGGCGGCAGGTCAGCACGGCTCTGGCCGGGGTTTGGGTCAGCTTGATTTCATAATTCTTTTGATATTCCATAATGTTACCAGTCCTTTCAAAGCTTTGCAAATGCGCGTCCAGCTCCTTGATTATCAGTTGGGTATGCTGCATTTGCTGTTTCAGTTTGTTTTGTTGGCGGCGAAGCCTGGTCAAAAGCAGCTCTGCATCTGGGCACTCAATCAGCTGGGCAATTTCCTCCAGGGAGAAGCCATAGCGTTTTAGCCTTTGGATTAGTAGCATTTTGTCCAGCTGCGTGTTGTCGTAATAACGATAGCCGGTGAATTTATCCACCTTGCTTGGCTGCAACAGACCAATGCGGTCATAATAATGCAGGGTTTTGATTGTAACCTGGCATATTTTGGAAAATTCTCCCACGGTGAACATTGTTTGGCCTCCTTGCGTGCAGGATTTGTTCCGGAACTGAAAACATTATAAGCCCTGACCTAAGGGCAGAGTCAATAGGTTTTTCAAAAAAATCTGGCAGGGTATTAATATTGGTTTATTATAGCAGCGCGCCGTCCATATTTTAATGGGTAGCGTCTATTTTATTTGTGATGTGCAACTGTTGGTTGCGGAAGTTTCAAGAGTAGTTGCTGGTATGACACGGTAAATTGCGGTATAATTTGCTTGAGGAGGTAATTTAAATGTTGTCTGAAAATATATATAAACTCAGGCGAGAGAGTGGGCTTTCACAAGAACAGCTTGCAGAAAAAATTGGAGTTTCCAGGCAAACAATATCCAAATGGGAGGGAGGGTTGTCTAAGCCGGAATTAGATAAGCTTAAAGCTTTAAGTGAATTTTTTCAGATTACATTAGATGAGCTTACCGGAAACCAGGCCGTAAATTTTGCCGACACTGCGCAAAAGGGCGGGGAGGCTTTGGCTTCTCCTAAAAAGGAAACTGGCAAAGCAGGGGTATATCTTTGTCTGACAGGTGCGGTTTGTCTTATACTGTTGGGCATTTTAACGGTTGTAAATCCTGCGTCTGCTGAGCGGATAAGGGAATCGTCAATGATTACTCTGAATGGAACAGGCATACTGGCTGCCTTTTTTGTATCCTTAATGATATTGGGGATTATTCTGATTTTTAAGAAGAAATAAATTTAGGAGGTTTGGGCAATGAATAAATACAAACGCTTGACATATCTTTTTGCTGTGCTTGCTATTTTGCTTTCGGATGTTATGTGCGCCGCAGTGGCGAATAGCTATTGCATGCTCCAGATGGGCGGGCGATACGGACTTTGTAGCGCACCGGCTTATGTTGCCTTTTTTCAGGTTATTCCGTATGGAGTTGGGATTGTAATATGTATTATTTTGGCCTGCTT
>Ga0073906_1005535_pt1 | contig 11229 bp, 11 predicted proteins | sample Inofromicrocosms_FD_65485 | JGI IMG/M metagenome (GOLD analysis project Ga0073906, IMG submission 65485) | Mouse cecum microbial communities from Vienna, Austria - Inoculum for glucosamine and mucus D2O microcosms | ecosystem: Host-associated > Mammals > Digestive system > Large intestine >... | reverse complement strand
TTATTCTGTATACAATATAACCAGTCAGGCATAATTCTTAAAAATACTGTTAAACGTAAGACAGCAGATGAAAATGGGCTTGAATTTTTTATAGTAAAAGAAGAAATACAAAGATTGCTGGAAGCTGCTGCTGGAACTGGACTTAAATTTAATATAAGAAACGGTAATAATAAGTTATTTGCTTTTATTACAGAGGAAAATTATAGTGACTATATTACAAAAATAAGCCAGAACTGCCTGCTTGATACTAGAAATGCAATTTTAAAGGGAAATATTACGCATAACCAGGAATGTCTGGATTTAGAGAATGTATTAACAGAAAATTCTTCAAAACATTTATGGTATTATATAGCAAGTATAATAATTATAGTGGTTATGATTATTATGGGGTATGTCTTATTATGATTTTTATTTATTTTTGTGTTGTAAAAATATATTAATGAATTAGTATATATTCAAGGAGAAGGTAAGATGAAATTATTTTCAAATAAAAATACAGTCCAGAAGATACAGGCAGAAGATAATAAGAAAGATAACCAGAATACTAATTTTGGTTTAGCATCAATGGTTGTTGGTCTGGTTAGTGTTGTTTTGTCATGCTTGTATGCAGGATTTTTAGGTATTATTGGTTTTATTCTTGGAATTGTGTCATTAATAAAAGAAGAACCTAAGAAGGGCAAAGCAATTACAGGTATTGTCTGTTCTACAGTTGCATTTTTTATTTCAATTTGTATTTTAGTGGGAAGTTCAATGGATTTGTCTGGGTATACAGAAAATAAGGAAGAGCAGGCAACAGCAGAAATATCAAAAGAACCAGGGAAAACAGAAAAACCAGCGGAAACGAAAGAGCCAGAACCGTCTACAGAGCCAACAGCAGAGCCGGCAACAGAGCCGACAACCAGACCAACAGTAGAACCAACATTATCACCAGAAGAAAAAGAAAAAAATATTAAAGAATTTTTACTGGCTGGAAACAGGGAAGACCTGGAAGAGTACTCACAGGCTGAAACGCATAAAGTTGCAAAAGGCATAATGGAAAATTTATCTTTTGACACAGAGGAAGATTATGAAACGGCATACAAACTTGCGAAGATAATGCTATATTTATATCCAGAAGGAAAAAATATAAATGGGTATGAATATATTGCATCAAGTTATGAAGATTATATAAATATAAATAAAACTATGTCTTCTAAAAAATACAAGAATATTGAAAAAAAGTGGTCTGAAGTTTCTGAAGCAGAATCACAAATTATATCAGATAATTTTTATGTTAACTATGATGTCTGGGCAAATTCGCAGGATTCTACACTTGATAAAATAATTAATGCCCTTACACAGGAAGCGGAGGAATATGAACATGCTTATTATGCCAATGGGTGTACTTATAATTACATGTTAGATTTCTGGGATACAGATGATGACCAGGAATATATTATATATTCCCATGAAGCTTTTCCAAAAAGAGGAAGTTATTTCTTAAAATTAATTCCAACAAATGAGTTAATGCACTTGGCAGACAGTAGTGGTTTTGAATGGGAAGTTGCTACTTATACAATAGTATCAGAAGAAGATGAAGAAAAATATAGCAGGATAGAAAAATTATATAATAAATATGAAAGCCTTTATTTTAGCGGGGACTATGATAAAGCAGTTATAAGAGACATTTGTTCTGATTTTTCAGAAGAAAATGAGGAGAAAACTAATAAAAGCAAAAATAATAAAAATGAAGTATCCTCTGGCAACAAAGATTATATATGTCCTAAATCAAATGTAAAAAAATTATCTGTAAAGGATGTTAAAAAGCTTTCAAAAGCAGACAGGCGTCTGGCTAAAAATGAAATCTATGCACGTTATGGAAGAAAGTTTAATGATGAAAATTTACAGGAATATTTTAATGGAAAAAGCTGGTATACTGGGATTATAGAACCAGAAGATTTTGATGAAGGTGTCTTTAGTAAAGTCGAAAAATATAATATAAAACTTTTAGCTAAATATGAATAAACACTAAGAAGTTTATTTATATTGTTTGTAGCAGTATAGAGGATTATTATGAAGAGCAGGCATGATGTTACTATACCATTTTATAAAAAGTATAAACGTTGTCCGTTTTGTTGTTCAAGATTAACGTTATCTGGACGGTGCAGATTGAAACTGGGAAAGAAATTGATATGTTATAATTGTAACCGGGTAATACAAAATAATAAATTTATAGTTTCATATAAATACCAAAATACCACAAGGCAATAAAATCAGGTGTTAATAATAGAAAATACAAGGCTTAACGGTAATTGGAAAATACCTGGGGATGCTGGCCCAGTAAAAAATACCTGTAAACATTAGTTTTCAGGTGTTTTTAATAAGTGTATATATAAGCCTGTTGGCAAAATTCTATAAAATCCATTAATGTCTGCCTTGGTTTGCTGTCATATTATTCATTACAAAACATTCCTTTTTATAAAAGCATATACCATATTTAAGTATATCAGTATAACCTTCTTCTATAATATCATTATCATAATGGAGCCTTTCTATCTGTTCCAGTGCTTCCATACAGCCTTTTTCCAGTTTATTTATATTGTCCATTACTTTAAATTCAAGTATGATTACTTTGCCCTTGCGTATTCTTTTTGTTTTAAGGGTTAAATCATATCTCCCATTGCCACTTTCCCTGTTAGACTTTATAATATCCGATGCTGTTTCGCAGTCCCCTTCTTCAAACACTTTTACCAGCCCTGATAAATCCTGTTTTCCAATACATTGCAGAAACCATTCACGTATATTGTTTTTGTATATATATGAAATTTCTTCATTTGGTATTTTCATTGACAGGTATATCTGCTGTTCAATAAAACTTCTTTTGGCTGTTTTAAGGTAGCCTGTAAAAAACAGGAAGTTCCATAAATTGTCCTGGGATTTATAAATATCCCCATAGATAATATCTTCATGTATTGCTTTCCCTGCTTATACGTAAGCAGCCTGTTATTACAGCCATTTTAAGGCTTTCATTTGTCTTTAATGCGGATTCAAACAGTGAACGGATAAAGGAAAACATTTTATCATAAAAGCCATTAAAATTTCATAGGCAAGGTTTTCATATGCCATTTCAAATGTTGGCTGTTTAGCAGATTTTAAGGACAGGAATATTACAGGGTATTGTCCTATATGTTTTGTATATTCTTCGCCTGCTTCCATAATTTTTTTACCCTGGAAATATACAGAATTATCTGCCACTGTCCCGTCTGGAAGTATTTCCTTTTCAAAAAAGGTTTTTAGCATACTCTGGGCTAATGTTTCCCCGAAACGTCTTGGACGCGTAAATAATGTAACTGTATTCTTTTGTGCCAGTAAATCATGTATTAGAAGCGTTTTATCTATATAATAATATTCCTCGTTTATCATCTGTTTATAAAATTCTACCCCTACTGGTATTGGTTTTATATATTGCATATTGGATACCCCCTGTTCTGGCTGGTTTAATCATATCATATATATGTTGCTGGGAAAAGTATTTCTTTATAATAAAGATATTAAGGAATACCTATTACATTTATGGATATGATGGTGGCTTCACATGCAAAGGCACTGTACCACCATTTATAAAACCCGCCTGTAATCTGGTATTTACAGGCGGGCTGTTATTTTTAGCATATTTTATTATATATCTTTATATTTGTTAATAATGCCACATATAAGATTGTTAATTTCTTTTAATTCTTCTAAAGGTTCTTCTATTCCTTCGGCGTTTCCCTCCCTTAATATTTCCACAACTGGTATTGTAGCTTCATACATTTTGTTAAAACCATAATTGCCTGAAAGCCCTTTTAGTGTATGTGCTCTTTTAAATGCAGTGTTTATGTCGCCTTTTGACAGGAATTCCTCTAACTGTGTAAGGTTTTTGTCTTCGGTAAACCTGTACAGGAACTGTTCATATATTTCTTCGCTTCCTACAAAACGTGCAACAGCACCATTGTAATCTACACCAGCATTAACCAGTTCATTTTTAAACTCTTCTGTCATAATCCCACCTCATCTCTAATGTCTAAATCTTTGCTTAATGTTTCCAGATAGTGTATAAATACCTGGTTTGTTATTTTTATTATATAACTGCTGTCAAGTTCTTCACGCCGGAAACTTTTCCTGCCCCCTTCCAGTGCCCTGTTCCAGAATTTTAACACATCCCTGCATGGAACATAATAGCAGATATCTACATTGCTAAAATAGATTATTAAAAATGAAATTCCCCTCTGGTTCTCAAATTCTTCCATAAACCTAATCTGGTGCTTATGTATGTTTTGTAATGGGAATGTACCAGTTGCACATTCTTTTGCGTCAAAGCATACTGGTATTCCCTGGACGTTGCCTATATAGTCAACTGTACTTTTTTGTTCAAAGTATGCAAGTGTGATATGGTGTTTATTTTTATCTATTTCTATCGGGGTTATCGGGGTTGGTATTTTCTGGACTAAGGCAAGCTTTTCCTGGCGGTATTTATTGTTGGTATAGTTTAATGCTTCTTCAAGCATTGAACCCCTTAATCCTCTTGAATTCCATGATGGCATTGTGTTACCTCCTTAAAGCAGTTACATCCATGCCAATACCTTCCATTATACTGGTAAATTTTTCTGGAAGCGGTGCTTCAAAAACCATGCCCTGGTATTTTTCTGGTATATTTCCAGATGTTCCGAATTCAAGCCTCCATGCATGTAGAAGCTGGTGTTTTAAGCCAAATTCCCGTTTAAATATCTGGTATATATCTTTATGGCCATATTTGGCATCACCTGCAAGCGGATGTCCTGTGCTTTTTAAATGTGCCCGTATCTGGTGGGCTTTGCCCGTTACAAGATGTACTTTAAGCAGTGTATATACATTAGAGCCAATTTTTCCATACTGCAGCGGTGTATATTCTGTTATAACCCTTGAAGAACCCTCTGTTTCATGCTGTGTTATAGTAACATTGTTATGGCGGCTGTTTTTAACAAGATAGCCGTCAAGCCTTTCTGCAGAGTCTATTTTCCCTTTAACTATGCAAAGGTAATATTTCTTTAATTCCCTGTTCTTAAAAATGCTATTCATGGACTGAAGCCCTTTTATAGTTTTTCCTGCTACTATAAGCCCGCTTGTGTTTCTGTCTAGCCTGTTGCATATACCTGCATTGAATACAGTATAATTATCTTCATTTGCTGGCTGTTTTTTTAAATAAGCATTGATATATTCAACAACAGAAATATCATTTTTATCTGCCTTCTGTGATAGTATCCCTGCAGGTTTGTTTATAATAAGTATATCATTGTCTTCATATATAATATCCAGGATATTTGTAATATTTGTAATGCCTGTAATATTGCAGCTGCCAGGCAGCAGGGTATCTGTTCCAGGCAATTTTTTTCTAAATCCTGCTATGGTTTCATCAGAAAGGAAAAGCTTTATTTCGTCACCTTTTACAAGCCGTTCCATGCCTTCTGCTTTTTTGCCATTGAGGACAATATTTTTCTTACGCAGCATTTTGTAAAAAAAGCTTTTTGGTGCTTCTGCCATAAATTTGCAAAGGAATTTATCAAGCCTCTGGCCTTCATCCTGTGATGTAATTTTTAATACCTGCATTTTTAATCCCCTTTAGACAACAAGCGATGTAAGATATGATTTAACATTAGCTTCCTCTTCTTCATCTGTTTCCTGGGGTGTAACATTGTCTATTTCCCTAAGGAAATTTTTTTCATTATCTAATACTTTGACTTTGTAACTGTCACCCCAGTTATGGACACCATCGCTTAAATATTTTTTTATATACTGGATTTCCTGGTTTTTACTGCTGGCAAGTGCAATAACATATTTATTTCCTACAGTAATAAAATCAAGTAACATGACCTTTTCAGAAGATGTAACAAGCATATCTGCATAAAGCTGCATTTTGCCATCTGTGTGCTCTTTTATTCTGTTATATGTTTCCCTGTCTGCTGAATGGTATGGAAATGTTATAATAAACCTGACAAGGTATTTTGCGCCTGGAAGGACAAACAGGACTGCAATAACGGAGAAAATATTCCTGTTTGACATTTTATTTAATAAAAGCCCGGCTATAAAAACTGCAAGCCCGGCAGCTGCCATTAATATTACGCCTGTTAATGCCTTCTTTTTCCTGTTATTTATATATCCAAAATCACCCTTTTGTATTTTCATATTTGTACCCCGTCTTTCTTTTTATAACATACGCCACCCGGCATTATATTTATTCTTAAGCCTTCCATGTCCGTCTGCTTTGCCCCACCCAAGCGGAAAGCCGTCAACATTCACTAGTACCCATCCATTGTAAGAAATATCAATATTTATAGTTTCACCTTTAAGGTATTTTACAATATTAATATCCTGGGATGTAAGGTTTAAGCTGTTTTTATATGAATAAGGCAATGCTGCAAGTGCAAGCTGGCATGAAGGTTCAAAATGCTTTTTGGCATAACCTGCCAGAAGCCCGTTCTGCATTACCCTTAAAGAGCTGGTTTCTGGCATTTCCGCATGTACAAGCTGTATTGTGTCATTATGTTTTACTGGATAGTAATTCTTAAAATACTGTTCTGGTACAAATTCTTTTATTTCTTCCTGCCAGTTGTTGTTTGTGCTTTCTTTTTTATTGTGTTTCTTTTTTGCCTGCTTAAAATATTGCCTGCCTGTCTGGGAGGTATTAATATATGGCATGTCCTGCCTGCTTTTCTTTTTAAGAAGTGCTGCAAAATGCCCCTCACCTTTTGCAGTATGCGGGAATATCCTTATACAGTTCTTAAGCCCGTCACTGCCGTTAGTAAGCATGTCCTGCCTGCCAGGAGAGAAACCTTCATTAAATGGCACGCTGCAGGTTTTCATATCTTTATAGGTATCCATAAACCATTGTATCATGCCCTCATCTTCTTCAATGGAAAATGTGCATGTTGAATATACAAGGCTTCCGCCTGGTTTAAGCATGTTATAAGCTTTATGTAATATATCTTTCTGTATTTCTGCATAATACAACGGGCCTTTGGCAAGCCAGTCTTTAACCATATCAGGTTTGCGCCTGAACATGCCTTCACCTGAACATGGCACATCTAACAGTATTTTATCAAAATATTCTTTAAAATGAAGTGAAAGGCGTGCAGGTGTTTCTGCTGTAACTATGGTATTAAAAGCTCCTGCTGCCTGTAAGTTTTTAACAAGTGCCGCTGTTCTTGAAACGCTTATATCATTGGCAACAAGCACGCCGCTTCCATTAAGTTTTGATGCTATTGCAACAGACTTTCCTCCAGGTGCTGCGCATAAATCAAGCACTTTGTCACCTTTATTTATTGGAAGTATGGAAGCAGGGAGCATTGCACTTGGTTCTTGTATATAATACAGCCCTGCAAAATAATATGGGTGCTTTGATATTTCTGTTTTACTGGAGTTGTTTATAATAAAACCTGTATCACACCATGGAATTTTTTCTGTGTCAAACGGGCATATTTTCTCCCAGTCATGCAAGTTAATTTTTGCTGTATTAATTTTAATTGCTGTTAAAGGTTTTCCTGAAAAGCTTTCAAGATACTTTTTATAACCATTTTCCCCCAATAGTGCTTTCATTTTGATACAGTATTTTTCTGGAAGTGGAAACATTATAAAACTCCTATCTTATAAATCCATAAACCTGCCTGCAACTGACTGTATGCTTTGTGCATGGTATGTTTCAGACAGCATGTCAAGCTGTTTGTTAAATCTTTTTAAAAGTGCCATATCATCTTTTTTGTATATATCAAAAAATTCATTTTGTATTTTGGTTACTTCACGTTCATTAGCTATATGGTAAAGGTTTTCGATATTATTTAAAATATTGGTTATAATATTTGCTTTCTGCCTGTTGGAATTCTGTGCGTCCATAATTTCATCCCTGACCGAAGCCATTTCATGGTCAAGTGCCTCAACTGCATCCGATGCCCTTAAAAGGCGGTCTTTTAATTCATCAGGCATATTTTCTTTATATTTATATTGAAGTGAATGTTCTATTGTTGACCAGAAGTTCATTGCAAGTGTACGTATCTGTATTTCAGCTTCAATGTTTTTAGGGCCTTTTATAGTCTGGACTGTGTAATAGACTATTATATGGTAACTTCTGTAACCGCTGGGTTTGCTTTGTGTTATATAATCCTTTTCCCTTTTTACTATCATGTCACTGCGTTTGTGTATAATATCAACAACCGTATCAATATCTTCAACAAACTGGCAGATTATGCGTACCCCGGCAATGTCTTCTATCTTTTCTTCTATGTCTTCAATATCTATACCTTTACGGTGTGCTTTATCAAGAATACTTGAAATTCTTTTAACCCTTCCCGAAACGGATTCTATAGGGGAATACATTCTTGCATCCTGGTATTCCTGCTTTACATGTGTAAATTTTACCACAAGTTCATCTACCGCAAGACGGTAAGGGTCTAACATTTCCCTCCAAAGTTGTGTTTCCATGTTTACCCCGTTTCTGCGCTATGTTTACGAAATCTGTGTATTTGTGCCATATAGCGCAAGGGCACAAATTACTTGTTCTTTGCAGATAAATATTCCAGCAGGCAATAAGGGTTTAAACTGGTTTCTTTTTCTGCCTGGTTAATATATATTCCAAAGTGTAAATGTACATCAAACTGTCCTTTTGTCCCTTCAGGCCCATATCCGGTATTTCCCATATATCCTATAATATCACCTGCATGGACATGTTTGCCTTCTTCTATGCCATCTTCGTAATGGTCAAGATGCGCATAATAGTAATAAATCCCTGAACTGCTTCTTATGCCAAGACGGTATCCGCCCAGTTCAAGCCATCCTTTCTTTTCTATAATTCCATCAGAAACAGACCTTATTTTAAGGCAGCCTGGCTGGTTTAATGAGGACATTATATCTATACCTTCGTGTTTCCTGTCACCTCCGTATGTCCTTCCTGTGCCATAACCATCTTCAAAATAATATTCTGTTTTGCCAGGACATACTGGGAAATATTCCATTTCATTTATAAGGTCTGTGGCATACTCCCCGGCATTTTCCTTTTCAAGCTGTGTGCGTATATTGGTTTTGCAATTCATTTCTTCTTTCCATTGTACACAATAGAATATACATGAAATTGTGATAAAAACCAATATTGCATAAATGACAATTTTTACTCTCTGGATTCTATTATTCTTCATATAACAGGTATATGTACCAGATATATAAAAAGAACAATAGTATTTTATAAATTACGTGACTTGTCTGCACATGCTTTCATACATTCCATAATACTGCTTCTAAAACCTGTTTTTTCAAGTATTCTTACAGCTTCTATTGTTGTGCCTGCTGGTGAGCATACCATGTCTTTTAATTCGCCAGGGTGTTTTCCTGTTTCAAGTACCATTTTGGCACTTCCAAGCACTGACTGGGCGGCAAACTGGTATGCCTGTGCCCTTGGCATGCCTTCTGCAACTGCTGCATCTGCCATAGCTTCTATAAACATAAATACATATGCTGGTGAACTGCCGCTTGTAGCAATTACTGCATCCATCAGGCTTTCTTTTATAACTTCTGCCTTGCCAAATGAATTAAGCAGTTCCAGGACACTTTCAAGCTCTTTGTCTTTTATATTGCTGCCAGGGCAGACTGCTGTAATGCCTTCACCTACAAGTGCAGGTGTATTTGGCATTGTCCTTATAATTTTACGGCAGCTGCCAAATGCGTTTTCAACCCATTCTATAGATTTGCCTGCTGCAATAGTTATAATTATCTGGCTTTCCTTTGCTTCTACATCTTTTATTTCATCAATAACCTGTTGGTAGTAAACTGGCTTGACAGCCAGGAAAAGAAAGTCTGCCAGGGCAGTTTCCCTGTTGTCTAATGTGGTTTTAATGCCAAATTCTGCTGCCACTTTTGTAATAGTTTTATTAGTTGCAGCAGAAGCAATTATTTCTTCTTTTTTGGCAATGCCATTACGGAGTATGCCACCTATCATTGCCTGTGCCATATTGCCTGCACCAATAAATCCAATCTTCATATTAATCCTCTTTTCTGTGATGTTTTTAATCTATATACCTTATAAGTTCTATTTTACCACTTTTTTAGTTCCATTGCATTTAAAAATTTATCCTGGAATGATTTTTCGTTAGCAAGTTCTATATGTTTTGTTTCTGTGGAATATTTTAATGCAAGTTCCCTGGAACTTTGGTACAACAAAGCCTGTGCAGCACCATTTCCAGCAGCGTTTCCTATAAATTCTATATTATCTGTACCAGGATAGAGTCCTATAAGGACAGCCTGTTTTGGATGTATAAATTTGCCAAATACTCCTGCAATTTTTACTTCATCAATATCATAAAGTGTAATGCCGGCAGTTTCAAGCAGGACTTCGGCTGCTGCCTGTATAGCGGCTTTTGCAAGCTGTATATTTCTTATATCTTTTTGTGTGATTATTATATCCTGGTGGCAGCTGTTGCATTGCTGTTTATTATACAAATCGTTTTTTCCATAAAATACAAAGTAGTTTCCTTCGCTGTTTTTATGAATTCTTTCTGCAATACCTGGTTTAACACCGTTTTCCAGGGCTTCTTCCTTGCACATAAGGTAGCCGTCTGGTTTTAATATACCAGCTTTTAATAGTTCTGCTATGGCATCTACAAGCCCGGAGCCGCATATGCCCTTTGGAATAAGGCTGTCCTGTAAAGTATTACTACTAATATCTATAACATCAAGAATTATATTGCCAGCCAGCTTGTTTATTTTAATTCCATTTATTGCACCATTGCCAGCCCTTATCCCGCACTTTACGCCTTTTCCTTCAAAGGCAGGGCCTGCGGCAGCAGAACAGGCATATATATTTCCCCTGTTATTTAGTATTATTTCTGCATTAGTACCTATATCAATGGCAAGCTGTATTTTATCTGCCTGGTAAAGCTTCTGGTTACATATAACTGATACAGCATCTGCTCCTGTATGTGCTGCTATTCCTGGCATTACGTATATATTTATATCTGGAAATCTTTTAAACCCATTTTTTTCTCCTTTTAAACTGGCGCTTCCAGTGTATGCAGTTTTAAATGGTGTACCTGCCATGCCACTTAAATCTTTGCCAAGGAATAAATGGCACATTGTTGTATTACCTGTAACCACCATCTCTGTAATCTTATCACTGGTACATATGCCATTGATTAACCGTTCTATAATATCTTCTGCCTGGGTGGTTATAATATTATGCAGGAGGCATGCTTT
>Ga0073906_1005534_pt1 | contig 11236 bp, 5 predicted proteins | sample Inofromicrocosms_FD_65485 | JGI IMG/M metagenome (GOLD analysis project Ga0073906, IMG submission 65485) | Mouse cecum microbial communities from Vienna, Austria - Inoculum for glucosamine and mucus D2O microcosms | ecosystem: Host-associated > Mammals > Digestive system > Large intestine > Cecum... | reverse complement strand
CCCGCGGGCGTTGAAATGGTTATGCCCGGCGACCACGTGACCCTTACCGTTGAGCTGATCAAGCCCGTTGCGATCGAAGAAGGTCTTCGTTTCGCGATCCGCGAAGGCGGCAGAACGGTTGGTTCCGGCGTCGTTTCCAAGATTCTGTAATTAAAACGAATGAAAAAGCACAGCTTCGGCTGTGCTTTTTTTGCTTGTTTTTCGGGAAACTGCACAAGATATCGGCGTGGAAAAGTCGAAAAAACAAAATCCGATCGTAAAAGCTTATGACCGGTGCAGGCGGGCTTTGGAAACGCTCTCCCGCAACCGCTATACCACGCTTGCGGGGACGCTCGTATTTTTTCTGATCCTTTCGATCGTTCCGTTCTTTTTTTGGCTGACCCTGATTTTCGGATCGGCGGGGATTCCGACCGAAGCGATCCTCGAACTCGAACTGTTCGATTGGGCGAGCGATTTGCTGTTGTTTCTGAAACAGAACGCGGAAGGGGCTACGACGGGGGTGAGCGTGCTGTTTCTTGCAACAACGCTTTGGTCGAGTTCCGGATTTTTTTATCACCTGCGCCGCAGCGGAGAAATCATTTACTGTTATACGCGCGAAAAAAAGGGCTGGAAGGTGCGCCTGTCCGCATTTTTGTTTACCTTTTGCGTGTTGCTTTTCTTCGTCGTCGCGGGCGGGACGGTCGTCGGGGCGGTTATTGTCGGGCGGTATCTGAATCCGTTGATCTCCTATCCCGTCATTTATTCGCTGGTTCTCGTGTTCGGTTTTTTTGCCGCGTGGATCTTGAACGCCTATATCTGTCCGTACCGCGCTGCTCCCTCAGACACGGTGTTCGGTAGTCTGTATACCGCGATCGCCTGGCTGGTTGCCTCCGCCGCGTTTGCCGTGTATCTGAGATTTGCAAACACCGCGCGGCTTTACGGCGCGCTTTCCACCGTCGTCGTATTTCTGCTTTGGCTCTATTGGCTGATGATCTGTTTTACCGCAGGCGTCATCTATAACCGCTACCGTATGCGGACAAAGGAATTGCGGCATAAACATTTATAACTCCGTCCTCCGTCGCATTACAAAAAACCGCTTGACAGATGACAAAAATTTCGCTATCATATCGTATATAGAAAGACGGCGGAGGCGGGCTATGAAGAGATTGATCGGTTTTGCGCTGGGCGCGTTATTGATGTTTTCGTGTTTTACGGGCTGTTCCGTAACGCAGGATACATATACGATCAGTTACGGGTACGACGGACAGATTTACGAGGTGGAAGTAAAACCGAATTCGCTCTACCGCATTGAAAACGTTCCGCAGAAAACGGGTCACGACTTCAAAGGACTGTACGACGCGCGCGAGGGCGGAATCCGTTACGTGGACGAAACGGGGATCAGCGTGGAAGCGTTTACGCTCAACAAAAACGTCGTCCTTTATCCGCAATTTGCGCCCAAAACGTATACGTTCATGCTCGATTACCGGAACGGGACGTCGAATCCGCTTACGTTAGCGGTCGATATTTTGTACGGCGAGGAGGTCGCGGGGATCCCCTTGAACGTGACGCAGGAGAACAAGCGGTTTATCGGCTGGTTTACGGAAACGGAAGGACAGGGCGAGCAGATTACGGATGCGAAAGGGATTCTCGCCGCGAAAAAGTTGCTGAACGAGGATAACTTCGATTTGCCGGAGGACGGGAAAATTAATTTGTTCGCGCACTTTGAGGAAGGCAATTTCAAAGTCACGTTCCGTTACGACGACGGGTATTCCGACGAAGAAAGATATGCGATCAACGGCGCTTTGGTGCGCGATATCATGCCCAAGAAAATGGTGGACGATCAGTACGTGCTGAATTGGTCCTCGGAGCCGAATGACACCGAGCTGGAACACGTGGTGATCAGCATTACGGACGATATCGTTCTGTATCCCTGCCTGTACGGGTATGGGATCACGTTCGATACGGGCGAAGCGGAACCGATTCCCGTATTGGTTCTGCCCGCGGGCGGAAATATCAATCTGCCGACCCCGACTTTGGACGGTTATACGTTTATGGGCTGGACGACGGAGGACGGAAGTCCGTTCACCGCTTCGGAAATGCCCGAGGAAAACTTTACGCTCGTCGCGCAATGGAAGAAAGTTGCCACGAAGATCGTTTTCGACGTCAACGGCGGCACCTCCGTTCGGGATATCACGGCGGAGGCGGGCGAACCGATCGAGTTGCCTGCGACTTCGCGGGAGGGATACGCATTTGCGGGCTGGTTCCGCGAGGACGGCTCTCGATTTTCGGAAAGCGTGATGCCGCAGGAAAATATAAAGCTGATTGCCCGTTGGTATAAACGGCAAAGTGTATTGCGCACGCTGACGAATGGCGCGCAACACGTCAATCATCAGAAAACGGGGATCCTTTTCACGATCGATCTTTCAGAATATATCGGTCCGAACGATACGACTCCGATTTTGTTCACCGTGTCTTACAATTTAAAAGTAAAAAATTATACTTCGTTTCTTGTGACGCCGCCCACTTGGTTCGATTTTAAATTCTATGACCGGAATCAGGTGAACGACGCTTATAAATTCGGCGACGCGGTATGTGAATGGAAAGGAGAGTACGGAACCGCTTCGAACAAACAGTTCAGTACGGATTTGCAAGGAAACAAAATTTATATTTCCGCAGATTCGAATACTTGGCTTGCCGGTTACGAGATCACCAATTTTTCGGTTACGATGACGTTTACGGAAAACAAATTGACTTGATCAAGAGAAGAGAAAAGCCCCCGTGCGGAAGCGCGGGGGCCATGTTTTTATTCAGATCATTCTTACGCGGATCACGCCCGCAATGTTTTTGATCAGTTCCAGACAGGAAGTGGCGGGTTTTTCATCGAGGTCGAGTATCAGATAGGCGTATTCGCCCTTGCTGCTGTCTTGCATGTGCGCGACGTTGATGCCCTGCGAGGCGACGATGGCGAGGATCTTGGAAAGGATTTCTTTGATATTGGTGTGATGGACGCAGACGCGCGAAGTGCTGGTGCGCGGCATGCTGACGGCGGGATAGTTCACGCTATTCGAAATGTTGCCGTTTTCGAGATAGTCCACCAATTGTTTTCCCGCCATATAGGCGCAGTTGTCTTCCGCTTCGGGCGTACTCGCGCCGAGGTGCGGCACGCAGATGATATTTTCTTTGCCGAGAAGCGATTGATCGGGGAAGTCGGTAATGTAACGGGAGACTTTTCCCGCGGCGACCGCTTCGATTACGTCTTCGCTCGCGACGAGTTCTCCGCGCGCGTTGTTGATGATCACGACGCCTTCTTTGCACATTGCGATCGTCTTTTTGTCGATCAGTTCCTTTGTCTCCGGCGTGAGCGGCACGTGAAGGGTGATATAATCGCAGGTCTTAAAGATTTCGGTGAGGTCGGCGGTGAATTCCACGCGGTGATTGATCAGCCATGCGCTCTTTACGGAAATAAAGGGATCGTATCCGACGACGTTCATACCCAGTTCGATGGCGGCGTTGGCGACGGCGGCGCCGATCGCGCCCAGCCCGACCACGCCCAGACGCTTTCCGAGGATCTCCTGCCCGACGAATTTGCTCTTTCCCTTTTCCACGAGTTTGGCGACGTCGTCTTTATCTTTCAGGGTCTGCGTCCAATTTGCGCCGTCCACGATTTTTCTTCCGCCGAGAAACAGTTCGCACAGCACGAGTTCTTTTACGGCGTTGGCGTTCGCGCCCGGCGTATTGAAAACGACGATGCCTTTTTCCGTGCATTTCTGTACGGGAACGTTGTTCACGCCCGCGCCTGCGCGCGCGACCGCGAGCAGGCGATCGCCCAGCGGATAGTCGTGCATGGCAAACGAGCGAAGCATGATCCCGTCCGGATCCTGCACGCCGTCGGAATATTCATAGCCTTTAAAGACTTCGTCGGCGACCGCGCTGATGGCGTTCAGTTTTAAAATTTTCATGTTACGCATTCTCCTTTTCGAACTTCTTCATGAATTCGATCAGCGCTTTCACGCCCTCCACGGGCATCGCGTTGTAAATGGAAGCGCGCATGCCGCCCACGAGACGGTGACCTTTCAGGGATACGAGGCCTTCCTTCGCCGCACTCTTCACGAACGCGTCGTCGAGTTCGGCGCTCGGCGTTACGAAGGGCACGTTCATGATCGAACGGTACTTTTTCTCCACGCCGTTGGCGTAGAAGGGGGAGTTGTCGATAAAATCGTACAAAAGCCCCGCTTTGTATTCGTTGATTTCGTTCATCGCCTTGATCCCGCCGAGCGCTTTTAACCGCCGCAATACAAGCGTCGCGACGTAGATCGGGAAACAGGGCGGGGTGTTGTAAAGGCTTTTGTCCTTGTCCTGCACCTTCCATTTCAGCATCGTAGGGCAGATTTCGAGCGGGTCGCCGATCAGAGAGCGTTTTGCGATCACGATCGTGACGCCCGCCGGCGCGAGATTCTTTTGCGCCCCCGCATAGATGACGCCGAACTTGCTGACGTCGATTTCGCGGGAGAGGATTTCGGACGACATATCCGCAACGAGCGGCGCTTCCGTTTCGGGAAATTCCGCATAGCGGGTTCCGAAGATGGTGTTGTTCGAACAGATATGCACGTAGTCCGTTCCCTTGCGGAAGGGGATCTTTTTTACGTCGGGAATATAAGTGAACGTTTTATCCTCGGAAGAGGCGACGCAGGCGGCGTCTCCGTAGATCGAGCCTTCTTCGAACGCTTTTTTCGCAAAATTTCCGGTCACGACGTAATCGGCTTTCCGATGATGCATCAGATTCAGCGGAACGGCGGCAAACTGCGTGCTGGCGCCGCCCTGCACGAAAATAACTGCATAATCATCGGATATATTCAACAATTCGCGGAGGAGCGATTCGCCCTCTTCCACCACGGCGGAGAACGCCTTGTTGCGGTGAGAGATTTCCGTAACCGACATTCCGGTGCCGGAAAAGTCGAGTAAATCCCGTTGCACCTCTTGTAAAACTTCCAGAGGGAGGGTAGAAGGTCCTGCGGCAAAGTTAAAAGCTCTCATGCGTCTCTCCTTATAAAAAATGAATAATCGTATAATATATATTATATCCGCCCGTTTTATTTTTGACAAGCGTTTGGCGGAGGAAACGGAAATATTTTCCACGGATTTCCGCGAAAGCGTACTTTCTGTGCGAGGAAAAGAAAAAAACATACAAAAAGTATTTACTTTTTTGCCAAATTGGTGTAAAATATATATCGGTAATACTATTTTATGAGCAAATTCTTGCGAGGTAACTATGGCAGACAATTACGATGATCAGAAATCCGCGGTTCTTGAAGGAATGTACAAAGGGGTCGCGGGGAAGATCGACGACGTAAAACAGGCGTTGAATAAAGAAATTCAGTACGGCACCGAGCAACAGGCGAACGCCTACGAGTCGATGATGGATTCCTTGAAAGAGGGTTTCGACGCCGTGATCGACGAGTTGCATTACGTCGCGCAACAGAACAGCTCGATTTACGAATACGAAAAGAGAGAACGCATTTCGGCAAACGAATGTTTGATGAAGGCGATTTCCGATACGAGAGACGGGGACGCGACGAGAGAAGCGCAGTCCGCGATGGTCGACGCGATCGAAGGCAAGATCAATTCGCTTTACGCTGCGGTCGAGAGCAAGACGGATATGCTTTCGCGTGCGATCGGCGAGCAGCTTGAAAAAATCAACCGCACGTTGACCGAACGGTTGGATGCGCGTATCGACGCGCTTCGCGAAAGCACGGAGACGATGATTCAGGCGGCGAACGAGCGTTACGAAAAACTCAACAACGCGCTCGACGAGCGGGAAGAAAAGAAAAACGAAGAATCCGAGCGCAGTATGCGTTCCGTCAACGAGCAATTCGAGAGGATCAACCGTACGCTGACCAAGCTTTTGGACGTTCAGCTCGAACCTGCGGAGTCGTACGCGACTTCGGATATGCGCATGGTCAATTTGCAGGTGGAGAAGATTCACCGCGATCTGACCGAGCAGATGGACGTCCGCGACAGAACTTTCGAAGAGCGCACCGAAAACATGACGCGCCTCTTCGGCGAACAGCTTGAAAAGACGAACGTCGTTCTGACCGAAGCGCTGGACGTGCGCGCGCAATCGCTTGCCGACGAGATTCGCAAAGAGGTGCGCGAAGAAGTTCGGGCGATCGTCCCGCCCGTTGCGGAAGAGATCCGCAAAGAACTTCGCGAAGAGGTGCAGGCGTTTGTTCCGCGCGTTGCGGAGCCGGAGGAAAAGCAAGAGGAACGCCCCGTTCGCGAAACGGTGCGCAGGGATTCCGAGGAGACGCTTTACGACGAAGCGATCGACTACGGCGTGCTTGCGGAAAAGATCGTGTCCATGCTTCCCGAAACCGATTACGACATGGTCGCGGATAAGATCGCTGCGGCGTTGCCGCAGGTCGACGAAAATTCGATTGCGGACAAGGTCGTCGCCGTGCTTCCGCAGACGGACGAAAATTCCATCGCGGACCGCGTGGCGGACGTCGTTCCGCTTACCGACTACGATCTGATCGCGGAGAAGGTCGCCTCGGTGCTCGATCACGAATTCGACGTCACCGTAGACGAAGCGGGGATTTCCCGCATCGCTGCTTCCGTGGCGGACGAGCTGGATTACGAGAAGATCGCGGCAAAAGTCGCGGAATATATCAAGAGCGATAACGCGGAGCGCGCGGAACACGCGCTTACGGCGGAAGAGGTCGCAAACCGCGTCGTCGAGATGATGAACGAGCAGAACGCGGAATCGGGCATCGAAGAAGAGTTCGGCGAGGAAACTCCCGCGCCGACGGCGGAAGAGATCGCGAGCCGCGTCGTCGAACTGATGAGCGAACAGAGCGCGCAGGCGGAACCCGCGGCGCTTCCCGAACTGCCGACGGCGGAGGAGATTGCAAACCGCGTCGTCGAGCTTACGAGCGAGCAGAACGCTCAGGGCGGCATCGAAGAGGAGTTCGGCGAGGAATCCCCCGCGCCGACGGCGGAAGAGATCGCGAGCCGCGTGATCGAACTGATGGGCGAACAGAACGCGCAGACGGAAGAACTTCCCGCCGCGCCGACCGCAGAGGAGATCGCAAACCGCGTGATCGAGTTGATGAACGAGCAGAACGCGGAAGCGGACGGAATCGAAGAAGAATTTTCCGAGGAGACGGAAGAAGTTGCGGAATCGCTTACGGCGGAGGAAATCGCGGCGCGCGTTGCGGAGATCGTGCCCGCCGCGCCGACCGCGGAAGAGGTTGCAAGCCGCGTGATCGAGCTTCTGAACGAGCAGAACGCGCAGGACGACGGGATCGAAGAAGAGTTTGCCGTCGCGGAAGAAGAAGTTGCGGAACCGCTCACGGCGGAAGAAATCGCCGCCCGCGTCGCGGAGATCGTACCCGCCGCGCCGACCGCGGAGGAAGTCGCAAGCCGCGTGATCGAGCTTCTGAACGAGCAGAACGCGCAGGAAGAAACCGATTACGAAGAAGAATTTGCCGACGAAGAAGCCGTGGAACCGCTTACGGCGGAGGAAATCGCCGCCCGCGTCGCGGAAATCGTACCCGCCGCGCCGACCGCGGAGGAAGTCGCAAGCCGCGTGATCGAGCTCCTGAACGAGCAGAGCATGCAGGAAGAGGATTCCGAAGAAGAATACGCCGAAGAGAGCGAGGGCGACGAGGTCGCGGACCTTGCCGCGCAGATCGCCGAGCGGCTTCGCGAAGAGGAATTCGCGCAGAAGTTCGAATTCGATACGAGCGCACTTACCTCCTCGATTGTCGCGCAGATGAAGGAAGAGGGCTTTACCGAGCAGATCACCGACCGCCTGATCCACGAAGGGATCGCGCAGAACGTAGAATTGGATACCGCCGAGCTGGTGGAGAGAATGATTTCTCAGCTGAAAGCGGAAGGATTCACAAGACAGATCGCCGAACAGCTCAGAGCGGAAACGGCGGAGGACGGAGAGAAGTTCGATTCCGAAGCGCTTGCCGAAAAGCTGGCGGCGCGGATGAGAGAAGAGGGCTTTGCGCAAAATGCGGAGATCGATACCGAAGCGCTTACGCAAAGTATCGTCGAACGGCTGAAACGGGAAGGCATGGTCGGCGGCGCGGACATCGATACGCATACGCTGTCGTCTCACCTTGTGGAACAGCTCAGAGCGGAAGGATTCGTGCAGAATACCGAATTCGATCCCGAAGAAGTCGTCGCGCAGATCACCGAACGGTTGAAGCAGGACGGGATCGCGACCAACGCCGCGTTTGATTCCGACGAGATTATTGCGAGAATCATCGAGCAGATGAAGGAAGAGGGCTTTGCGCAGAAAGCGGAAGTGGATACCGACGAAGTCGCCGAAAAAGTCAGCGACAAGTTCACGACCGAGGATTTTGCAAAGCGCGTTGCGGAATATCTGAAAACGGACGCCGCGTTCCTTGCGGCTTTGAAGCGGGAAGAGGACGCGCGCAGGGAAGAAGTCGCGATCGCGGCGGTACCCGCGCCCGCGCCCGAACCCAAAGTCGTGCGCGAAGTGATCATTCAGAAATACGTGGAACCCGAGGAAGAAGAACCGGAAGAAGAGCTTGAAACGGTGACGAGCATCATTTCCGGAAAAACGAAAGCGCCTTCGAGAAAGCCGAAGCCGATCGTCAAACAGCCCGCGGAACCCGAACTGACGACCCGCGTGAAGCGCAGTTTTACCGCGAAACTGATCGAAAGCGAAGAGGACGTCAAGGAATATTACAGCGAGCTGAAAAACGAGTTCCTCTCTTACACGAAAGTCGCTTCTCAGCTGAACTGGTCGAACGATCGGTTCACCTATAAGCGCGAAACGATCGCGAAGATCTGCGTACGCGGAAGAACGCTGTGCCTGTATTTAGCGCTCAATCCCGACGAGTTCCCCGAATCGGTCTACCATCAGAAGTTCGCCGGCGACACGAAGATGTATGAAAAGACGCCGATGATGATCAAGATCAAGAGCGTGGTTGCGTTGAAACGCGCAATGCGGCTTGTCGAACTCTTAATGGAGCGTAATCAGGCGATCAAAGAGGAGAAACCGCACGTGGATTACACGTTGCAGTTCGCTTACAGAAACGAACAGCAGTTGATCGCGGAGGGACTTGTCAAGACCGCGATCGTAGAAAAATCCGATCTGGATTTTTAAAAGATAAAGGAATTGCAGTTCCGCGGACGCGGGTTGGAAGAGAGCTGATTTTCGGCTCTCTCCCTTTGTAATCGTGCGCGGACAAAGGAGTTATATTGAATCGAAAAAACAAAAACGGTCGTACGGAAGACCGCGGAACGGACGCGATCGAGCTGGCGATCTTGAACGGGCTTGAAGCGTATAACCGCGAACAGGCGCAGAAATCGCGCCGGAACGGCAACCCCGCCCCCGAACAAGGCGCGGAGAGAAAGACGGAACAGCGCGCGCCGCAGAGGAAGAAGAACCTCGGCGAAGAGCGTTCGGCGGAGGCGATGCGGGAAGCGGGGTTCAAACCCCGCCGCCGCTCTTCCGCCAAGGGAAAAGGAACCAAAATCGTTACGGCGGATCATGCGGCGTTAGGGCGGGAATCCGAACCGAGGAAACCGGCTCCCGTGCAGGAAGGTCAGCCCCGCGGACAGAAAGGGCAGAAAGAGCGCGGCAAGAAGAAAAAACCCGTCAAAGTTCTCTTCTTCGGCGGCGTCGGCGAAATCGGCAAGAACATGACCGCGATCGAGTATGGCAACGACATCGTTATCATCGACGCGGGGATCATTTTTCCCACCGAGGAAATGCCGGGCATCGATCTCGTCTTTCCGGATATCACTTATCTGGTTCAGAATAAGCACAAAGTGCGCGGCGTGTTTCTGACGCACGGACACGAAGACCACATCGGCGGCGTTCCGTATCTGTTAAAAGAACTGAATATTCCCGTTTACGGCACCAAGCTCACGCTTGCGCTTGTCGATAACAAGTTGCGCGAACACCGTCTCAACAACGTGAACGAACACACGGTGAGCGCGGGCGACAAGGTCAAAGCGGGGGTGTTTACGGTGAACTTTATCGCCGTGAACCATTCGATCGCAGGCGCGCTGGCGCTTGCCGTGGAAACGCCGTACGGCATCATTTTCCACAGCGGGGATTTTAAAATCGATCTCACGCCCGTTGCGGGCGCGCCGATCGATCTGAAAGAGATTGCGGAATACGGAAAGAAAGGGGTGCTTTTGTATCTTGGCGAATCGACGAACATCGAGCGCGCTGGATACACGATGAGCGAAACCGTCGTGGGAACGACGCTCGAACACCTCTTTGCGGAGAACGCCGACCGCAGGCTGATCGTTGCGACGTTCGCGTCTAACGTTCACCGTTTGCAGCAGATCATCGATATCGCCATCAAATTCCGCCGCAAAGTCGCGCTTTCGGGCCGCAGTATGTTCAACGTGGTAGAGGCGGCGGCGAAGATCGGGGAGATCACCATTCCGGAAGGGGTTCTGGTCGACGTGGAAAAGACGAAGAACTTCTTCGATCGGGAAATCGTCATCGTTTCCACCGGTTCGCAGGGCGAGCCGATGAGCGCGCTGACGCGTATGGCGGCGGGAGAATTCAACAAGGTGACGATCGGTTCCAACGATACCATCATCATTTCCGCAAGTCCCATTCCGGGGAACGAACGGATGATCTACCGCGTAATCAACAACCTCTATAAAAAGGGCGCGAACGTCGTGTACGAATCGCTTGAAAAAATTCACGTTTCGGGACACGCCTGTCAGGAAGAACACAAGATCATGCATACGCTGTTAAAGCCGAAGTTTTTTATTCCGGTACACGGCGAATACCGCCATTTGAAGCGGCACGTATTGCTTGCGCAGGAGCTGGGCATGAAACCCGCGCAGACCTTCATTCCCGATATCGGCGTTTGCGTCGAACTGACGGACGACAGCCTCAAACAGGGCGAAAGTTTCCCCGCGGGCGCGCGTTTGATCGACGGCGCGGGCTTCGAGGACTACGGCACGAGCGAGGTGTTGAAGGACCGTATTCGCATGTCGGGCGAGGGGCTGTTCATCGTCTCGTTGGCGATCTCGAACGGGGTGCTGCTCGGCGAGCCGATCATCGAAAGCCGCGGATTCGTCTTTTCGGACGAACGCGAAGATCTCCGCGATCTGAAAGGGGTGGTGGAAAAGGCGGTCGAAGGCGCGCACGGCGGCGCCGCCGAGATCGCAAGCGCGGTTCGCCGCGCGGCGAAGACCTATCTTTTCAAGACGACGAAGCAGTCGCCCATGATCATTCCGATCGTAAACG
>Ga0073906_1005533_pt1 | contig 11236 bp, 3 predicted proteins | sample Inofromicrocosms_FD_65485 | JGI IMG/M metagenome (GOLD analysis project Ga0073906, IMG submission 65485) | Mouse cecum microbial communities from Vienna, Austria - Inoculum for glucosamine and mucus D2O microcosms | ecosystem: Host-associated > Mammals > Digestive system > Large intestine > Cecum... | reverse complement strand
CGGTTATTCTTCGGACAGTTCTTCCATGTCCTCTTGGTACTTTTTCATCTCCTCTTCCGCTTCCTTCTTCTCCTTCCTCTTCTTCGCCGTCAGGATCATGAAGATGATGAACAGAATCAGGCATACCGTGATCACGATGATCTGCCACAGCGGGAAATCGTCAGGAAGACCGAACAGTTCGTTCAAAGCGTTGCTCGACACTTTGAACGTGAACTCGTTCACCGCGCTCACTCCCGTCTTCCGCTCTCCGTTCTCGTCCTCATACTCGAACTCTACGTTCTCTCCGTCTTTCAGCGTCACCGTTACCTGATAGTTCGTATCTTTCACCAACGCCTCTTTCATTACCGTCTTCCCCGTCGCGGGGTCGCGGAATTCGTACGTCACTTTCAGGCTCGCGTACTCCTCAGGCAGTTCGATTTCCGGGATTCCCTTATTCGTCTTCCACGACAACGGGATATACAGCTTTCCGACTTCCACTTCGTACGTGATCGATACCTGCGTCTCGTGGTACATGCTCCCTTCGCTGTCCCAGTGTCCTTTTCTCCCCGCTTTGAACGAGATCGTGATCTCGTACGTGCCCGCGTTCGTCAACGTCACCGTGTTCCCCGTCACTTCACCCTTGTTCGTCACCGAGATTTCCAGAAAGTCGCTGTCGAACGGCGTCAGCGTCAACTGTTGCGCTTTCCCGTTATACGTCAACTGCGTCTCCGACAGCACCGGGATCTTGATCGGCTTCGAATCCTGCGGCAACGTATCCGTCAAAATGAACTTGTGCTCCAACAGCGTTTCGTCTCCGTCTTTGCACGCGATCGTCACGTTCCCTTCCAGTTCTTCTTTCACACGCACCCGCGCTGTATACTCGATGTTCTTCGCCGTCGGCGTCACCGTCGTCGTCTTCTCTTCTCCCGTCTCCGGATCCACGTACGTATACACCAGTTCGTAATACCCGCTCGGCACCGCTTCCGGCTCGAAGATCGGTCTGTGTCCGTTGTTCCAGCCTGTGATCGTGATCACGTACGGATTCACGTCCACCGATACCGTCTGTTCCAGACTTCCGTCCTCGAAACTCACGTTGTTCGGATCTATCACCGTAAACGTCAGATAATATCTTCCCGCGTTCTCCGCCGTAAACCCGTCCAGCAACTCCCGATCGCTCGAATAGATATCGTCCGTGTATTCTACCTTCACCGTCACGTAGTCCGACCAGTTATTCCAGAAAAACTCGTTGTCAGGAAACAGTCGTTCCAATAAGTTCGGCGCGTTCGTCTGATCGAATACGATCTCTTCTTCCGGCACCTGCGGCAACGCTAGTTCCAGCGTTTCGATCTCCCACGACAGCATCGCGTAATAGCCGTTGCTCGTCTTCGTCACGTTCAATCCGCTTCCGAACGTCCCGAACTCGTAGTTGTCGCTGTCCGCGATCGTCAGATCGTACCGCGCGCTGTGCAACCCCACGCCGCTGCTCTTGTACCCGGATCCATTCGCCGTCACCGTCAATCCTTCCGGAAGCTCCGGAATCGGCCTGCCCTCCGCGTCCATCTTCAACTCGCCGTTCTCGTCCTTCTCGTACATCACGTTTCCGTTCTCGTCTTTCATTACGATCCGCACGATCCGCTCTCTCGGGAGTTTCTGACCCGCTTCGTTTGTCTCTTCTCCAAGCTCGTAACTGTATCCCTCTTCCGGATAGTCCCATGCAAGCTTGCTTCCGTCGATCTTCGCTTTTACCACTTCCCATTCCGCGTTTCCGATCTCGGGAAGTTCGATGTTCCCCGCTCCGTCGCCAGTGAACGCAGGCCCCGCCGTGATCTGCACTTCGATTTCGTGCTTCCCGACGTTCTTGTTCCCCGAAGGGTCCGTCGCGCCCACAAGTTCTACCGTGAACAGCACTTCTTCCACGCCCCCGATCTCCCGCTTGAACGTCCACGTCAGTCCGTCCTCCGATTCCGTCTTCTCCGCTTTGATCGGCTTGCCCGTTCCGTCCGTCTGCGTCGTGTACACGTCCCCTTTCAGTTTCAATCGCAAGCCGCCCTTGCTGCTGTATCCGAAGATCTCCGCATACAAGTCCGCGTCGCTGTTCTTATCCAATACCGTGTGCTGAGGGTTTCCGGCCGCGTCCGGCTTCACCAAGATCCATTTCCCGATCTCCGCGTCGTACTCCGCAATCGCGTTCCCGGACTCGTCTTCGATCGTCCATTTCAGATCTTCCGTTTTCAGCTTGATCGCCGTGATCTCCACCGTGATCCGCTTCGTCGCCAGCACGTTGTCCTGCGCCGCAGGATCCGTCAGTTCCAGCTCGGCAACGTACTTCCCTACCGCCGTCGGCTTCTCTCCGGCGCCGAGCGCTTCCCCTTTGTTCCCTTCCGCGTTCCCGTCGTACTTGTAGTACGTAAGCCTGATGTCCGTCTCTTTGTTCAGATTCGACAGTCCGATGAAATCCAGATCCTTGTTCTCGAAGTGTCCGTTTCCGTCGTACTCCACGCTCGTAGTCTCGAATTTCAGCTTCACCGCGCTCTTGCCCGATCCTACCGTGAAACTGTACACGTAGTAATGCTCTTTGTCGATCTCGTAATAATCGCCGTACTCCGCTTTCACGAACACCCGCACGTAGTACACCACCGTCGTCGTTTCGTCGATCTCGAAGTCGTCGCTCCCTTCGCTTCCGTCTTCGTCTCCCCTCGCCTTGTCTTCGTCGTCGTAATACTTGTAGTAGATCTGCGGCGAATAGTCCTTTCCGCCCGCCGGTACTCCCAGCGTAGGCGCCCAATAGATCGGACTGCTGCTGTCTCCGCTGTCCTTATCCGGATCCTCCCACACGCTCGTATCGATCAGAATCTTCACGATCTCCCAGTCGTAACTCTTCCAATACGCCAAGTTCGTCTTATCCGTGTCTTTATCCGACGCGTTGTCGTCGTTCTTCACCGTATAGTTCGTCGTATCGTAACTGAACGTCACCGTCGCCGTGTATTTCCCAGGCTCCGTCTTCGTCGCGTTTCCGTACGTCGCCGTCAATCCCGCAGGCACCCCGCTCAACGTCACCGTCTTCGACGTCCCGTCGTACTCCGGCCAGCTCGATGCTCCCGTCGCGTCCGTCGCCTTATAGTTCCACTCCAGCTTGCTCAGATCCAGCTCCTGCGGATTCAGACGGTACACCAACTCGAACGATCGCTCCGTCACCCCGGGCGCAAACTCCGCTCCCGTCGACGTTTTCAGATACACCCTAAGCGTCACCGTGTCGTACGTTCCGTCCGACTTCTTTACACATCCCGTCGCGTGCCGGGAGCCTGTATATCCTCCGTTCGTGCCCGCTTTCCCCGTGTCGATGCTCACGTCGCTTCCGCTCACCAACGCGCTGAAATCATATGCCTTCGGGCTGTACGTCAATTCCAGAATATTGTTCCCGATCTTCGCGCCCGCCGGCAATGCTCCGTTCTGCGCCAGCACGTACGTCCCGTCCGATTGGATCGTCACCTTTACCTGATACTTCGTTCCGTCCTGCTCGATCTCGAACAGCAGATCGTCCATGTTCAACGCCTTCGCGGAAATGACGATCGTATCCGGAAACGAATTCACGATTTCGTAATCGCTATTCGCCGTCGTGCCGTCTTTCACGCGCACGTACAGCTTATAACTCCCCGCCGCCGTAAACTCAGTGATATCGATCACCGCTTCCGGATAGAAATGCGTCGTACCCGTCTTGATCGTGAAATCGCCGAGCACCGTGAATTGCGTAGCCGAAGAAGTCGGATCGTCCGTTGCGGTATAATAACACAGCTCGAACGCAAGCGTCGACGCATCCGCCGCCAAAATCCGTTCGCTCGCTTTTACGGTGAGATTGCCCGTCGCGCCCAGCGTCCAGCTCCAAGGCACGCCCGTTTCCGAATCGTTCGCTTTGCTCCCCGTAAAGTTGAGCTTCGCGGCTTCGATTTTCAGCGTGAACTCGCGCACGTCGTCTTCCGTACCCGACGACCACTTGCTGTCTTCCTTGTCTTTTAAAGCGGCTTTAATCTTATATTCGCCCGCGTGCGTGCCCTTGATCAGCTTGGGCTTCCCGTCCGCATCATCGGAAAGCGTCAAGCCCGCGGGCACGGTAAGCGTAATGCGGTCGGAATCGTACACGATCGTGAAAGTATGCTCCGTCCCGTCGTAAGTCGCCGTCATGGCGGACGTTCCGCCCGATACCGTAGGCTCGTTCACCTCCGTCTTGGGATAGGTAAACTGCTTGGTCTGCGGAATCGTAGAGAACTTATAATTGTTGTTGTAACTATAATTGTCCGGATTGAAGTTGGTAGGACTGTTCCCCGAACCGTTGTCGTCGGTGCCGAGCCCTTTCAGCGTGACTTTATACTTACCGGCATATTCGGGCGGTTTTGTTTTGTCGGGATGATCGACATACCAGCTTTCGGCTTTTCCGCCGGCCAGATTGCCCGTATCCGCGTCGTATTCCAGATCGAAGCCCGCCGCGCTTACCGTGCCGTCGCGCGAATAGACCGACCCCGCGGGTACGGTGATCGTGACGACGCCTTTATCCGTTACCGTCATCGTAAGCGTGACCGACTTCTGTTTGATCTTAAAATCGTACACCCGCGTTTCCGCGTTCTCGCCCTTTGCGGAATCGGTTGCCGTCGTCTTCCATTTCAGATTCGTGGACGAGGGGAATTTTACAGCAACTTCGTAATCCCCCGTATCGGTCATGGAAGTGACCGAGTTTGCACTGCCGACTGCCGCGCCGCCGTTGTTCGTATCGCCGCGTTTGCCCTTGTAATAGTTGATCTGAAATCCTAAACTTGCCGCGCTGTCCTTATCCGCAAGCGTGGGGCTGTACCCGTTGGAAGTTGCGGAAAGCAACCCCGTCTGCGTATCGATCGCCGTCTGCGCTTCGCCGTTATAGTCGGTAGAATAACTGCCGGAAGGCGCGGTATACGTCGCGTTCTTCGCCGCTTTGGTGAGATTCAAATGCAACGCCGGACGGCAAAGAGTGGGATCCGTGCCTACCGCCCGACAAGGCATACACCATTGACCGGTGCCGTTTGAACCCGATTGCGATCCCGCGACGAGAATCATATTGCTTGCACTGGAAAATTGCGACTGCGTCCGAGGCGTACGCAGATAGAACGCAACCGCGGCCGTGCTTTGCAACTGCTGATACGTCAAATCCCAGATATTATAAGTTTCCTTAAAACTCGGCGCCCAGAGATAGTCGTCTTTCCAGCTATTATATACGTCGACGCCCGCGCCGGGATCGCCCGCAGCGGCAGACTTGCTCGCATTGTTCCGAAAATCGTACCAAGTATGCCAAACCGCGCCCGCAATCGGCGCCGGCGTTCCGTAACAGTCGCTCGGAAAATAATATTTATTGGAGCCTACCCAATACGGCTCCTCTACGATACTGCTTTCCGTCGCCTGATAGGAAATTTCGGAAGGTTTCGCGATATAATCAATTAAACTCCCTTTCACGGTGCCGGACGTCGCCGTGCCGACGTTGACCTGACTGATTTGCCCGGTGTTCGAGGAAGTAAGATTGAGCGTAACGGGTTTATAGGTATGCGTACCGTTCGCCATCGTATAGATCGCTGCGGGACTGGTAGGATTCTTATCCATTAATATTCCGTGCGACGATTCATACGAAATAATTCCGCCGCTGTTGAAAACGCCCGACCGCAACCAGCTTTGCCCGTACATGTTGCTCGGATACTTATTGCCGTAATTGTTATTTTCCGCGGTACTGTTTACCGAAAAAGTATCGCACCCGAACGACTCGTTCATTTCCAATATGTCCAAATAGAGGTTGTTACCCTGCGTAAACGCATAAGCAACCGTCCATTCCATGGTACCGAAGCGGAACGTGATATGTTTCTTCCCCCCGTACAGCGCGGCGTTGCCGTTCGCGATCGCCGTGGCGTTTCTGCCCGTCTGCGCCGCGACAAACGCATCGTGATAAGTCGCGCCCTTTTTCCCCGTAAGCGCTTCGTACAGCGCGTCCAGCACGTTTCCGTCGAACGACACGTCGTTCGAACTCGTGGTATAATTGTACAAAATATCCCCGATGTTCAGCTCCGACGTCATCGTGCTCGAACCGGACGCGCCGACGTCCGCTTTGTTTTCGAACATGGAAAAAGCGCCTGCAAATAAAAGCAGCGCGCTTAAAAATACGACCAGAATCGCAGACCAAAAACGGGTATGGGTATCAGCTAAATAACACCCCCCCCCATGGCTTTCACGCGATTGAAACGCAACTCTGTATTCCCTTTCTTTTTCTTGGATCCAAACATAAAATTTCTCCTATGTCGATTTTCTCTTTCTTACGCGCCTGCCTTGTCTTTTGGTTTGGCAAGACGCGCATATCCCTATACACTATTATTCTACTATATATTTTCCTTGTTTCCAAGTTTTTTCGCAAAGAAATTCGAAAATCCCGTCGATTTTCTCGTCTTTATCACATTTTTTCTGTGGTTTTTCAATATTTTATATGTTTTTTGTCGTGTTTTCGTACGTTTTTAAAATTTCGGACAAGCGCGAAAAGAATTTCCACGCTTCGGATTCGTCAAAATCGGCGGTTTTCGGGCAAAAGCCGCCCGAAAACGCTTTTCCGAAGATACATAAATTAAAGCACGAGGTAACAAAACATGCAAATCACATCGCTTATCGGAAAACAATTGCTCTCTCCTGCGGGAGAAACTCCCGGATACGTTTTGCAGGCATTCCTTTCGCGCGACGGAAAAAAGATCTCCTGCTTGCGCTGCGCAAACGGGGACGACGAGGAATTCATTCTCCCCGCCCGCGCGATCCTGTCCTGCTCGGACGCGATCGTTGCGGGAAGCACGCGGATCCCGTCGCCGACCGGAATGCCCGCGCCCGTCATGCTGCCTGTATACGACCAGTGCGGGGAATCGCTCGGCACGGTCGCCGATTACGTGACGGCAACCGACGAACCGCTGTTCGTCGTCGTGAAAAACGGGATCCGCACCGAATATCCGCTTTCGCGCGCCCTGCTCGGCGATACGCTCGTCATATATCCCTCTTCCGCGGAAAAACGGAGAGCGGCGGCAAAGCGCAAACGGAACGAAACCGAAACGGACGCCGCGCGCGCGGCAAAGCCGCCCAAACAAAAAGCGCCGATCCCGCCCGCGCCCGTAAGCGCCGCCGTTCCGCCGCAAAAAGAACTTCCCGAACGGGAGGATCCGAATAAACCGACCGCCAACGACTATTCGTTCAACCGCCTGAATCTGCTCGGACGCAGAGTGAAAAAGAGCGTGTTCGACGGGTTCGGTTCGCCCGTCGCCTTAGCGGGAGAACGCATCACGCCCGCCGTGATCTCGCTTGCGCGCCGCAGCAACCGCCTGCTCGAACTCACCGTCAACACGCTTACCAACGTATTATAATCCGCAAAAACGAAAAACGCGCCCGAAGGCGCGTTTTTCGTGCTCTGCGTAAATCTCGGAAACTCCGGGAATCCGCAGACGCGATTGCTTATAATTTGTACTTCGCCGTCATCTTTAAAACCGAAGCGAGGCAATCGTTCAAAGAGCCGAGTTCCTGATCGGTCAGCGCTTTACCGCGGTAAGAATCGATCGCGCGGGTAAGCACTTCGGTTTCAAGCCGGTCCGCCGCCGTAAGGCGTTCGGCTTTCAGTTTCGTCAAAAGCCCCGAAACGTAATCGAGCTGCATTCCGCACTCCTGCGCGGTAACGGCGGGCGCTTCCGCATATACGGGCGCGGGAGCGGGCGTACGCTGTTCTTCGAACGGAATCGCAAGCGGTTCGTGAAATTTTTCGTAGATCTTGTCTTCGCGTGCGCCGTGCTTTTTGCCCTTCTTTTTGCCGATGCGCGGCAAGAACAGGAACAGCCGCAAAATCCCGCTCATGACTACGGTAAGCGCGAAATAGAGCAACGCGGTCTCCGTGCCCGCTTTACAGGCAACGAGAAAGAACCCCGTTCCGCAGACGATCGCGACGAGACCCCAATAGGCTTTCTTTCCGCCGAGGAGCGCAAGCGTGAGCGCGATCAACACAAGCGCCGCGGGACATGCAAGGAACGCGACCCATTCCGGCACCCTGCCGACAACTTCCACAATTTTTTCGAAAATTTCCATTTGTTACAGATGACCTCCGAGTATCGAATTCGTAAGAAAGCGGGATCTCCGCGTTCGAACGGATAGATGATTGCCGTTATCACGTCCCGTTATCCCGAAAAATAACGGTGATTTTGACGAAGTTTGCCGAACCGAGGCGAATTTACAATTCGATCTCCCTTATCCGCGCAACGTTCACGATGCGCGCGGAAATCGTGTTCTCGTCCACCCGCAACGCGCGCGCCGCCGCCTTTTTATACAGCAGGATCTGTTTGCCGTACCGCTCGCGCAGTCCGTCGTCGCCGCGGCCGGAATACTTATAGTCTATGATGAGATACCCCTGCGGCGTTTCGCACAGCAGATCGATCGCGCCCTGAAACACGACCTCGTCCTCTGCGTCCGTATCGTAAATCTCGCATGCGGGAATCCGCGCGAGGAACGTCTGCTCTCGCAGAATCCGCTTGCCCGCAAGCGCGGCGAAACAGGGCATGGCGAGTATCTTGCGCAATTTTTCCGCGTTCAAAAGGGACAAACGCTCTTCGCTCAAAACGCCCTGTTCGCGCATCCGCGCAAGTTCCTCTTCCGCGTCTTTTCCGAATTCGACGTGTTCGAGAAAGGCGTGATACGCAAGCCCTTCTTCTACGGTATGACCGCCTTCCCAATCGTCGAAATCCGCCGAAGCGGGCGTTTCCTGCGCGCGGATCAATCCGCTCGCGGAATCCTTTACGGGAAGCGGCACGCCCGACGCGTGCGCGTAAGGTTTTGCGTATACCGAAACCAGCGCTTCAAGTTCCTCCGCCCCGCGGTTTTCCGAGGCGTACGCATGCCGTTCCGGCGCGGGCGGAAGTTCCGCCTCCCCGTCGGGAACGAAGTAATCGGCGCAGGAAACAAAATCGATCATATCCGAAAACCGCTTGGCATAGCGCGGCGAAAGCGCGTGGTCCCGTTCTTCGAAAAGCATGTGCAACCGACAGCGGGCGCGCGTCATCGCAACGTATAAGAGGTTCCGCTCCTGCAAGAGTTCTTCCCGCCGTTGAAGCACGGCGGCGGCGCGCCGCATCAACGTTTCGGACACCAACTTCTTTTCCGTATCGTAACAGCGGGGAACGGCAAGCAGCTCTTCCGTCCACATCAGTTCGTCTTTTTCCGCGCCGTGAAAGTTTCCGTCCAAACTCGCCAGAATCACGACGGGGTATTCCAAACCCTTGGAAGCGTGCATCGTCAGCACCTTTACCGCGCCTTCGCCGCCGCTTTCCGCATATTCGACCCGATCGCCCGAGGCTTTCAGCCGCGCGAGGAACTCGTGGATCCCACCGCACCGTTCCGCTTCCGCGATCAACCGCCTCACCCGTGCGAGGCGATCTCTGCCCGCGGGCTTGGCGGCGATCTGCGCTTCCAGTCCCATCGCGAGCAGCATGTTCATCAGCTCCGCCGCCGTTCTGATCCGCGACTGCTTGCGAAGCGTTGCCGCGGTATCCCAAAACGCGTTCAGTTTTTTCGCCGTGCCGTCCGCCATCTTCGCGCGGTATTCCGCGCACGCTTCGCGGAAGGTAAACGGCGAGGGAAACCGCGCGCGAATCCTGACGAGTTCGCCGTCCGTGAAACCGCCGATCGCGGAGAGCATGGCGGTCGCGAGCGGAATGTCCTGCTCGGCGTTGTCGAGCCAGGACAGCCAGTCGATCAACAGACGCGCCTCGAAACACTCGCATACGTTTATCTTGGACGAACTTGTCACGGGGATCCCCCGCGCCGCAAGCGCGCGGACGATCCGTTCCGCGTCGCCCGTGTTCTTGCGCGTAAGCACCGCGATATCGCCGTAGGTCACCGTCTTGAAGCGTTTCGCTTCGTCCTCTTCGTCGACGTCGTACCAGCTCTTTCCGAGCTCCTCTTCCGCCAGACGCGCCGCCTGCTCCGCAAGCGCGTCCGGCTCCGCCCGTCCCGCGCTTTCCAACACCGAATAGATCCCGCGTTCCCGACGCTCTTTTTCCGCTTCCCGAACGGTGTGAAAGAATACGCCGCCGCGGTAACTCCCGTAACGCAAACCGCCGTTCATGGGCGGGTAGTCGGGAGACAGCGGCGCGAACACGCGGTTCACCGCGTCCAGCACCTCCGCCGCCGAACGGAAATTGGAAGTGAGGGACAACGGGTGTTCCAGCGATTTCGTCTTATCGATAAAATATTGCGAACGACTGCCGCGGAAGCCGTAGATCGCCTGTTTGGGATCCCCGACCAGAAACACTTCTTCGCCCGAGACGAGAGAAATGATTTTTTCCTGTACTGGATTCACGTCCTGATACTCGTCCACGAACACGTAACGGTATTTCTCCCGCAGTTCTTTTTGCACCGCGTCGTTGCGCAGTATCCGAAGCGCGCACTGTTCCAGATCGTCGTAATCGAGTACGTTCGCCTCCCGTTTGAGCGCGGCGTAAGCGTCCCCGTAACGGAGGGCGAGCGAAGCGAGCGCGGCGGCGCGTCTGTTCGCGTTTTCGTGACGGGCGTACTCTTCTTCCCGCGCGCCGTATTCCCTGAGTTCGGCATTCAGCTCTTTGATCGCTTTGGAACAGGCGGAAAGATCTTTCAGGCGAATTCGCTCTTCCCCCTCCGCCTTCGTCGTGCGCGGCATGACGGCGACCTCCAAGGGCGCTTGCGCCGCGGCGGCCATGCCGAACAGTTCGTCCGCCGCGAGAAGCGCCGCGCAACGCGCCGCAACGTCTCTGCAAACCGTCGCCGCTTTCGCGTTTTTCCCTTCGAAATAGGCGGCGTGCGCCTCCGCCCGTTCCCTCAAAAACGCCGCGTCCTCGCGATAACGCCCGAACAGAATCCCGCACGCCTTCGAAAACAGGTCTTCCTTACCCACCCGTCCGAGCAGGGCGGCAGGATCCTCCGTGCCGCGCACCGCGCGGTACAGCGAAAGCACGAGTCTGCGCAAACGAACGTCTTTTTTCCTTCTGAAATACACGGCGAGCAGATCGGCAAACTCCTCCCCGCCCGATTCGTAAGCCTCTTCGAAGACTTCGTCCGCCGCCTTTGCGGAAAGGGCGTTCCCCTCCGCGTCGTCGGGCGAAACGATCCGGAACGCGGGATCGGTTTCCGCAAGATAAAAATACGAACGCGCAAGCCGCCCGCAAAAGGCGTGGATCGTGCCGATCTCCGCAAGCGGCAACGCTTT
>Ga0073906_1005532_pt1 | contig 11240 bp, 13 predicted proteins | sample Inofromicrocosms_FD_65485 | JGI IMG/M metagenome (GOLD analysis project Ga0073906, IMG submission 65485) | Mouse cecum microbial communities from Vienna, Austria - Inoculum for glucosamine and mucus D2O microcosms | ecosystem: Host-associated > Mammals > Digestive system > Large intestine >... | reverse complement strand
GGCCAGGATGCAGATTTTGCGGCAGGCGTCGTGGCCGTCCACGTCCGCGGAGGGGTTGCGCTCCGCATAGCCCAGCTTCTGGGCCAGGGAGAGGGCGTCCTCAAAGGCCATCTGCTCCTTAATCATCTTGGTGAGGATAAAGTTGGTGGTACCGTTGAGGATACCTGCAATCTCGTCTATTTCGTTGGCGGCCAGGGACGAATGCAGGGGCCGGATAATTGGAATTCCCCCGCCGACGCTGGCCTCAAAGAAAAAGTTGACGTTGTTGCGCCGGGCGATCTCCAGGAGCTCCGCCCCTCTGGCAGCCACCAACTCCTTGTTGGAGGTGACGACGCTCTTTCCCCGCTCCAGACAGGTTTTGGTGAAGCTGAAGGCGGGCTCCAGCCCTCCCATGACCTCCGCCACCACCTCCACGTCGGGGTCGTCGGCGATGATGTTAAAGTCCTTTATCATTTTGCCCGCATAGGGGCTGTCGGGAAAATCCCGAAGGTCCAGAATATACTTGATATCCATGGGCTTATTGCCGATCTTCCTCTGGATGCTCTCCCGGTTTTTATAGAAAACCTCCACAACGCCGGACCCTACTGTTCCATATCCCATTACCGCTATATGAATCATGGATCAAAATTCCTCCCTTTCTTTCAATTTGCAGTCCGCTTTCCAGCAGCGAACAGCGCGAAGTATTCCGCTATAGAACACCGCCTTATTGGGAATTAATCTTGCGTATCTCCACCACCCCGGCCACGGCCTCCAGCATCCTGAGCAGCTGGTCGTCCTCCATCACAACGCCGATGGTTCGGGCGGAAACCGTCACCAGCGCCACCCCGTCCACCGGGATACTCTGGTTGACCGTCAGGATATTGGCCCCTGCCCGGTACAGCTCCGCCAACAGGTTGGAAAGAACCCCCGGTTCATCCTCCAGCGTGGCGGAAAAGGTGGCGATGCTGTCCCCCATTTTGCTCTCATACGGGAAGACACAGTCCTTGTATTTATAAAACGCGCTGCGGGAAACACCGGCCAGCTTGGCGGCCTCCGACGAGCTTTTCGCCTTTCCCTTGGCCAGCATTCGCTTGGCGCACACCACTTTATAAAAAACCTCAGGGAGTACCCTGCTGTCCACCAGGAGGAATTTTGGCTTTTCTTCCAATTCGTCCACCTCCGAAAAACGGTTGTTTTATGAGTAAATACACTATATCATTGCAGAAATTTTTTCTCAATGGTTAAATTCATCTAAAAATTCGTTGATTTTAATGTATTCTTGGATTTTGCGGGAATAATATTCTGTTTCCTCCTTTTTTATCTTATTTTCTCCTGATATCTCGTATTTTCTTTTAAATCCGGCCTTTTTTCTGAGATTTCAGCCCAAAAGCAAAGAAATCCATTCAGAAAATCCCACCCCATTTCCACGTTTTTTCGTACAAACCTGACAAAAGTCCGCCCTTCGGGGATTTTCCACGGTCTTGTCCATTGACTGCGTCCATTTATCCCGTTCCGGCGTCCAGCTTTCCTCTTTCTCCCTCTCCTTGTCTGGGATAATCCACCGCCAATTCCATATACTTATATAAAAGTCAGACCTTGTCAAGCCAAGGCATCAAAAAAAGAGGGGGAATTTTTTGAAACCGGAAAAGCAAAAGAATTTTCTTATCCGCCTGCTCTATATCGCCGCTATCCTGCTGCTGGTCCTCCTGGGCGCGAAAATCCTTCTGGTGTGGTTGCTGCCCTTTGCCGCCGGGCTGGCGGTGGCAATCCTGCTCCGGCCCGCCATCCGAAAGCTGTCCAGAATCTCCCCTCTCCCCCGGAAATACGCGGCCGTCATTGTTACCACTCTGCTGTATCTGGCTATCCTGGGGGCACTCTGGTTCCTGGCGGTCCGGGTGATTGACCTGGCTGCCGGGCTGCTCAGCTCCGCCGCCACTGCTCTCCCGGAATTTCTGGAGCAGCTCACCCCCGCCCTTTCCAAAATGCGGGCCCGCACCTCCCGCACCCTAGACAGGCTCTCCCCCTCCCTTTCCAGCCTTTCCGGGAGCCTCTACAATACCCTGCTGGAGCAGCTTGGAAGCCTCTCCGCCGCGGCTATGGCATGGGCTGGACGTCTTGCCAAGGATATCCCCTCCGTTCTCTTCACCCTGACGCTGAGCGTCCTCTCCTCCTTCCTGATTGCCATGGACTATCCCCGTGTCACCGCCTTTATTCTAGCCCAAATTCCGGCCAGCGCGCTGCCCGCTGTTTTTGAGTGCCGGAAGTTCATCTGCGGGCAGCTTTTTAAAATGCTGAAGGGATATGGAATCATCATGCTGATCACCTTCTGCGAGCTGGCGGCGGGGCTGTGGTTGCTCCGTGTGCCGAATCCTGTCGCCGTTGGTGCGCTGATTGCCCTGCTGGACATTCTTCCCCTGATTGGAACGGGGGGCATTCTCATTCCCTGGGCGGTGCTCTGCCTGATTCAGGGGGAGCGGTTTCTGGCGGTGGGTCTGGGAATACTGTACGCTATCATCTGGGTGGTGCGGACCATCTGCGAACCTAAGATCATCGGCGACCAAACGGGCCTCCCTCCCCTGGTGACGCTGACCGCCATGTATGTGGGGTGGAAGCTGTCGGGGTTTGCGGGGATACTCATTGCGCCGCTGGCGGTGATGCTGCTGTGCTGGCTCAACCGGACAGGAACAGTGCGGCTTTGGAAGACGCCGGAAGAACCCGATCATTCATAAAAACAGGCGCCTTCCTTCACCGAAAGGCGCCTGTTTTGTATCACACAAATGACATATTATGATAAATGGGTGACAGCGCGCAGCTCCTCTATCTCCGAATAGGTCAGTCCGGTATCCTCTATAATTTCGTCAATCGGACGGTTCCGTTTGAGTAACTTTAAGGCAACTTGTTTTACCCCTCTCTGCTCTGCAGAACGCAGTGCCTGGGCCTCATCGTGCTTGGCCTTTTCCCGAAGTTTTTCTATCTCCCGGTACTCTGACGAGTTTGCAACCGAGTAATAAGCATTTATCGCTTCGTTCATAACTGACACCTCCGTTTGATTCAGTTTTTCCAGTTCTTCCTCTGTGCTGGCATTGAACAATGACAGCCAGAGCAGCAACGCATTGCTTTCATCGACATCTTCAGGAAGATCCGGGAGCTTTGGCAGTTCAAAAAAGTGAAAACCCATCTTATCCGAAAGCAGCGTGTGACGGTTTACTTCAAGGGGCTGAAAAAACGAATGGTACTCCTCACAGTCAAATAGCTTGAAGTCCATGATGCTGATAACAATTGTGCGTGGGAGCAAAGAATAGTCTTCTCCGACCAACAGGGCGGAGGAGTATTCCCGCGCCCAGTAAAACATGACCCGCTCCGGGTAATTCCCTTCATTGCTGACCTGCATCTCAATATCAACCACTTGCCCGTTTACCCGCATGTTGATGTCCAGACGGCAGAACTTATCCTTGATGCTCTCCGGCGTTATTTCAGAGTTTAAAATCTCAAACGCTGTGATGCTTTCAGACGGTATATTGAGGATGGACGCCACCAATTTCTTCAATAAATGCGGATATTTTACGAAAACCATCTTAAACAGGATGTCGTTTTTAAACGTATATGTCAGTTTGCGCATATTTTATTTTTCTTCCCCCGGCGGGCCGATGTCCGTATATTCAGTATACCATATTTAAGGCGAAAATTCCATAATAAGCTGTAAAAAGAAAAACAGCGTCAAATCTTTTGCATTACAACGCAAAAAATTCTGCGCAGCATAAGCTGCGCAGAACCTGATGTTTTTTCTGCAAATGATTAGGGAACGGCACTACCTTTCATCTACTCTGCTCCACTTCACTCCCTGGGGCGTATCCTTCAGTTGTATCCCCATCTCCTTGAGACGGTCCCGAATCTCATCCGCCCGCTTGAAGTCCTTCGCCTTTCTGGCCGCCTGACGCTCCTCTATCAGCTGCTCCACCTCCACATCCAGGGAATTGTTCTCCCGGCGGTTGTAAAGCAGGCCCAGCACTCCGGTCAGCTCGTCAAACAGGGAGGCCGCCCTCTTGACAAACTCCGCCGTGTGCTCCTCCCGCAGGGCAAGGTTGATGTCCTTCGCCAGGTCAAATACTGCGGAGATGGCGTCAGCGGTGTTCAGGTCATCGTCCATGGCCGCGATGAACTGCTCCCGGCGCTTTGCCATGCCCTCCAGCAGCGCCTTTTCCTCTGCTGTGGCCTCCCCTGCCTTGGAGGATGCAGCCGCGTCTTCCAGCTGTTCCAGGCAGTTGTAAAGCCGCCCCAGCGCAGCCTTGCACTGTTCAATCACTTCTACGCTGTAGTTCATGGGGCTGCGGTAGTGGGCCTGGAGCATCAGGAAGCGGATGGGCTCATAGCCGTACTTCTCCGCAACCTCCCGGATGGTGAAGAAGTTCCCCAGGGATTTGCTCATCTTCCGGTTATCGACGTTGATATGCCCGTTATGCATCCAGTAATGGACATACTCCTTGCCGGTGTATGCCTCCCCCTGGGCAATCTCGTTTTCGTGGTGGGGAAAGATAAGGTCCTGGCCGCCGCAGTGGATGTCGATGGTGTCCCCCAAAAACTTGTTGATCATCGCTGTACATTCGATGTGCCAGCCGGGACGGCCCTGTCCCCAGGGGGAATCCCAGTAGGGCTCGCCGGGCTTGGCGGCCTTCCAGAGGGCAAAGTCCAGGGAATCCTCCTTCTGCTCGCTGACGTCAATCCGGTTGCCCGCGTCCAAATCCTCCAGGGGCATATGGGAAAGCTTGCCGTAATCCTTGAACCTTCTGGTGCGGTAGTAAACATCTCCATTGCTGGCATAGGCATAGCCCTTCTGCTCCAGACCGGAAATAATTTCAATGATCTTGTCCACCGTCTCGGTGGCCCTGGGGTGAATATCCGCCGGGCGGGAATTCAGTCCGGCGGCGTCCTTTTCATACTCCCCGATATACTTTTCCGCGATTTCCTTGGAGGAAACCCCCTCCTCATTGGCGCGCTTGATAATCTTATCGTCGATATCGGTAAAGTTCTGGACAAATGTCACCTGATACCCCCGGTACTCCAGATACCGGCGAAGGGTGTCGAAGACGCAGATGGGCCGGGCGTTGCCGATGTGAATCAGGTTATAGACGGTGGGACCGCAGACGTACATCTTTACCTTGCCCTCCTCTATGGGGACAAAGGGCTCGGTCCTCTGGCTGAGGGTGTTATAAATTTCCATGCTCATATTCGTTCTTCCTTTCCATTCGGTTGATTTTCTGCTCCAACTGCTCTATGCGCAGCATCAGCATCTCCATTTTCCGGCTGACCGGGTCGGGGATGTGGATGACATCCATATCCTGTCCAGCGGCTTCCTTGTTGACGGCCCCGCCGGGGGAGACCTTTTTTCCATTGCGCCGGACCACCTCCGCGGGCACCCCCACGGCGGTACAATCAGGGGGAACCTCCCGGAGGACCACCGCGTTGGCGGCGATTTTGGCGTTGTCCCCCACCGTAAAGGGACCGAGAATTTTCGCTCCGCACCCCACCAGTACGCCGCTGCCCAGGGTGGGATGGCGCTTTCCGGCATCCTTTCCGGTTCCGCCCAGGGTCGCCCCCTGGTAGATGGTACACCGGTCCCCCACCACAGCCGTCTCCCCGATAACGACCCCGGCACCGTGGTCGATAAACACCCCCCGGCCCAGGGAGGCCCCAGGGTGTATCTCAATCCCAGTCCAGAACCTGGCCCACTGGGAGACAAACCGGGCGATTCCATATCGTTTGCGGCAATACAGGGCATGGGAAAGCCTGTGATACCAGATGGCGTGCAGGCCGGAGTAGAGAAAAAAGACCTCCAGCGAGCTGCGGGCGGCGGGGTCACGGTCCTTGACCGCCCGAATATCCTCCTTGATCCGATCAAACAAAGCTTCACTCCCCTTCGGTTTTTAAATCTATACCATTATATGAAAAACGCCTCTGAAACGGGAATTCACCCATTTCAGAGGCGTTATGACTGACAGCTAAACGCGGTTCCACTCTGCTTTGTTTCTTTATGCCGCTCCATAGAGGAAAGGCCGTACCCTTAACGCGGGCCGGACGTATGGAAATACTGGACGGAAAAAGCGGTCAAGCCGCAGTTATCCGCGGTTCCTCCCATCGGCTGACGGGTGCATTTGGGCAGAGAATCCTTTAAAAACCGTTGCAGCAGATCGGTTTTCTCTCTGAAAAGGAATGCGGCACCGCCTACTTCTCCCGCTCATCGCCTTTACAATTGTATAGGCGTAGTATAGCACAGCTGAAAAGAAAAAGCAAGCCAAAAAAATTTGGGGGGATGAAAATTCTGCTGATTTGTGGTATACTGATACTGCAAACGCAGATTAGATGATTCCCAGCATTCTAAGCCATCCCATGGCGATCACCCCATGACCGAAGCCGGTCGGATGTACCCCATCTGCGGAGATATCCGCCTCGGCGGCCCCCATCTTCTCCTCCGCTTCAAACAGGTCTGTGGTCTTGAGATAGTAATCTCCCTTGGCGCTCAGCCGGTTGACAATCTGCTGCTTGGGGTCGAAATCCACATGCCACGGAACCTTGTTCGGGTCGCTGGAGAGCAGCCAGGGCTCCATGAGAATCACCCTGCAATGGGGCAGGTCCTTTCTCACCTGGGCCAAAAGCTGAAGATAGTTCGCCTCAAACTGCTCCGCGGTGGTGAGCCTGTCCGAATCGTATCTCCTCCAGGTGTCATTGACGCCGATGAGGATGGACAGATAGTCCGGCTTCAGCGCCTTTACGTCCGCGTCATACCGCTGCAAAAGCTGCGACGTGGTGTCCCCGGAGATTCCCCGGTTGAGAAACGTCACCTTCTGCTCCGGGAAAAGGGTTTGATAAATAGAGGCTGCCTTTACAGGATATCCGTTTCCCAGGCCGTAAAAATCCTCCCGGTTCCTTCCCACGTCAGTGATGCTGTCCCCGTAAAACAAAACGGTGGAATTCTTTGAAAAAAATGGTTTCACAGCAATCCGCTCCTTCCATATCCGCCGGAAATTTCCCCAGCTTTTTTCAGTATAACAGATATTTCTCCCTTTTGATACCCCCTTTTTATAAAAAGAAACAGCTGTTTCAGCAGAAAGGAGAACCCGTCCATGAAAATCTCTACCAAGGGCAGGTACGCCCTGCGCCTGATGATAGACCTTGCCGCCCATCCTCCGGAGCAGAACATTACCCTGCGGGACATCTCCGCCCGCCAAGAAATCTCCGTAAAATACCTGGAACAGATTGTCTCTCCCCTCTGCCGGGCGGGACTGTTGAAAAGCGTTCGGGGAGCCCAGGGCGGATACCGCCTTGCCAGGGAACCCAGGGACTATACCGCCGGGGACATTCTCCGGGCAATAGAGGGCAGCCTGGCCCCTGTGGCCTGCCTGGAGGATGAGACCAACCGGTGCGCCAGATGCGGAGTCTGCTCCACCCTCTCCTTCTGGGAAGGGCTGAACGGGATGATTCAAAAATATGTTGACAGCTTCACTTTAGAACAGCTTGCCCGGTCCGCCTGCCCGGACACGTGTAATCAAAGCCCCCCTGTAGACCGGGGCTGAACAGAATCAAGGAGATAAGGAGTAAAGCCGATGAATCATACCGCCCTTCAAAGATGGACCGCCCTCTTTTGGGACGCCCTCTTTTTCCTGCTGGGAAGCCTTTTATACGCGGTCTCGGTGAATGTTTTCAGCGCCCCGAATAACATCGCCCCTGGGGGCTTCACCGGCATTGCCACCATGCTCAACTATCTGTTCGGCCTGCCCATAGGTATTACCATCCTGGTGATGAACGTCCCCTTCTTCATTCTGGGGGCAGTGCAGCTGGGGAAAAAATTCCTGGCCAAGGTCATCGCCGCGACCATTCTCTCCTCCGTTGTCATCGACCTGACCGCCCCCTTTATGCCCGCCTATCGGGGAGACATGATGCTCTGCTGCATCTTTGGCGGGATACTCAGCGGCGCGGGGCTGGCCCTCATCTTCCTGCGGGGCGGGGCCACCGGGGGAACCGACCTGATCGCCAAGCTGGTCAGCAAATACGTTCGGTTCATCTCCCTGGCCCATCTTCTGCTCATCGCCGATATTGTGGTAGTGCTGACGACCATTCCCGTTTACCGCACCATTGAAAGCCCTCTTTATGCCTTTATCTTTATCTTTGTCACCACCAAGGTGATCGACATGGTGATGTACGGCAACGACAGCGGCACGGGAAAGATGATGTTCATCATCTCCCAGAAAAACCAGGAAATCAAAAAGCATATCCTGGAGGATATGGACCGGGGCGTCACCGAGCTGAAATCCCGCGGCGGCTACAGCGGGATTGAAGGGGAAGTGCTGCTCTGCGCGGTCCGCCGCGGGGAGATGCACAGGACCCTGGATATCGTAAAAAAGGCGGATGACCGGGCCTTTGTGATTGTGGGAGACGCCCACGAAATCACCGGCGAGGGATTCAAGGAGGGGGAAACAACTTAAAACAGAAGAGGAGGACCGGAAAATTCCAGCCCTCCTCTTTTTCATGCGGTCAATCCTGATGGAAATATATTATGCCTCAGCGTTTTCCATGGCCGCCTCGCGGATATCGCCTATAATCTCGTCCGTCACCTTGTAGTAGATGGGAATGGAGAAATTGGGCACCATGGATTGCTCCGCAAAATCCTCCGTCTCTATATTCTGGAGGATGTAGTTGGAGTCCTTATAGGTGGTAAACTCAAGAATCTGAATGTACCCCTCTCCCCTGGCCTCTTCCTCCGCCCTGATGAACGGTATCATGGACAGCAGCGTCGGGGTCCGTTCCTGATAAACGGCGATGATATACTCCGGTATCAGTTCCTCCTCCGGCTTGGGGGTCATCTCCCAGTCGTCAATCTGTAGGACCGAGAGGGCCTGCTGCTGGCTCTGCTGGTCCAGAGTCGCCAAAACCTCCTGGGTATCGGCGGAGAGAAATTCAATCTGACAGAACTTGCCGCCGGGATTGTCTTCGACTGCGCACCCCGGCAGGGCAAGGCACAGGGACAGGGACAGACCTAAAGCCGCGGTTGTTTTTTTCCAGTTCTTGTTAGCCATTAGTGAAAACCTCCTGCGTGTTTTTCGATTGGCCGCATTCCTTCGCTCTCCCCGCGCTGCCTGCTGCGGTACTCCGAGAATATCATCCCCAGGCAGAAGCCCACGGCCAGTCCGCCTATTGTCATAACATATGCAAACAGAACCACTTTCTTCACATCCTCACGTCCTTTTTGTCATTGCAGGTTCAGGTGCTTGGACAGCATCCAGTGGGTGGTCACGTAATAGAAGGCCAATTCAAGCCCCTGCCAGAGCAGCAAAAACCACATGAGACCGTGTATGGTAATCTGATAGTGCCGGTTAAACCACATATCCATGCTGCTGGGGAGCTGGAAAGAAACACGGTTGAGAATCGAGCCCAGCATCAGCCAGAACATGGTAATCCCCAGCCACTCTGCCCCATAGATAACGACGGAAAGCACCGTGCGGTTTTTGTTGGAGGCCTGCCCAAAAGCCATGGCCGAATAGGTGTGACAGATATGCTTCCACAGATACACCAGGAGAAACAGTATTCCCTCCGCCAGCAGCAGCGGCCAGGTGGGAAAGTTTTGCCACATCCACTCCCAGGCTTCCTTTTCAATGTGGAAAAAGGAGCTGATAAATTCCCAGCTTTCTCTAAAGGTCATTGTCAGGACCATGAGGGAAAGAACAATCACCGCGCCGCCCGCCAGCACCATGACGGTGGCGACAATGCCCTTGGAAACGATGAGCTGCCAGGGCTTTACCGGGAGAGTGAACATCAGATACCCCTCCTCCGAGAGCAGGCCCTTGTGAAACCTCTGGATTACCAGCATCAGGGAGATGGCGATCATCCCCACAAACAGCCCGAAATAGACCATGCCGAGGAAGAAAAAGGGCACGCCATTAAAAATATCCTGGAGAAACTCTATGTTCATAAACAGCCTGCACGCAACGGAAACCACCATAAAACAGGCGTACAAGGGGAGCAAGAGATAAAAGACAGATTTGAATTCGTATTTCAATAGCTTTCTCAACACGCGAATACCTCCCGAAACAGTTGATCGACGGATTTCCCTTCCCGCTCGCGGATGTTGTCTACCGTGTCATAAAGGGTCATCTCGCCGTTTTTGAGGAAGACAATCTCATCCAGCACCCGCTCGATGTCCGCAATCAGGTGGGTGGAGATGATAACGGTGGAATCCTCCGAGTAGTTGGTCAGGATGGTGTTCAGGATATAATCCCGCGCGGCAGGGTCCACCCCTCCGATGGGTTCGTCCAGCAGGTAGAGTTTGGCCTTGCGGGCCATGGTGACAATCAGCTGAACCTTTTCCTTGGTGCCCTTAGAGAGGGTCTTCAGCCGCTCACTGGAGGAAAGGCCCAGGGACTGGAGCATATCCATTGCTTTTGGAAAGTCGAAATCACTGTAGAAATCGTCGAAGAAGCGGATCAGGTCAATGACCTTCATCCAGTCGTTGAGGAACATCCGATCCGGCAGATAGGATGTAATGCTGTGGGTGTAAACCCCTGGGGCCTGCCCGTCTATCAGCACGCTGCCCCCGGTGGGCTGGATCAGGCCGTTGATCAGCTTTAAAAAGGTAGTCTTTCCTGAACCGTTGGGCCCCAGCAGCCCGACAATCTTCCCGCTCCCGACGGTCAGGTCAACCCCTGTCAGCGCCTGCTTGGTGCCGAACAGCTTGGTCAGGCCGCTGCATACAAGCAGTTTTTCATTCATAGCGCACCCTCCATTTTATCTGCAGAGGTTTTGTTCTCAGGGAGCTCCTCCGATTTCATTTCCTCCAGGGAGGGATGAAGCTGGGCGTACTGGGTTAACAGCTTTGCCGCCTGGGGCCCGGTAAAGCCCAGCAGCTGCATACCCTCTAAAAACTCTTCAATCTTCTGGGCGGCCAGCTGGCCGCGTATGTTCTCAATCATCTCTTTATCCTCCGTTACAATCCGCCCCGCTGTGCGGTTGGTTGTCACAAGGCCCTCCCGTTCCAATTCGGCGAAGGCGCGCTGCATGGTGTTGGGGTTGACCCCCGCCTCTACCGCCAGCTCCCGGACCGACGGCAGCCTGGATGCCGTGGGGTACTGCCCCGACACGATCCGCTGCACAATCTGTTCCGTGAGCTGTAAGTAGATGGGGCGGTCACTCGTTATTTTCCATTCCGTTCCCATTTCTCTTTGTGTTTCCTCCTTTATCCATTTTGTATTATTGTACTGTTGTACTAAGAGCCT
>Ga0073906_1005531_pt1 | contig 11241 bp, 10 predicted proteins | sample Inofromicrocosms_FD_65485 | JGI IMG/M metagenome (GOLD analysis project Ga0073906, IMG submission 65485) | Mouse cecum microbial communities from Vienna, Austria - Inoculum for glucosamine and mucus D2O microcosms | ecosystem: Host-associated > Mammals > Digestive system > Large intestine >... | reverse complement strand
GATGACGGGGCTGATACCGGGGATACTGTGGTGTCAGAAGAGGTGCATGAGGGGATAGACGAGTATATAGAGTATGAGGACCGTGCGATTGAAGATGAACAGCTTGTACTAAAGTTTGGTGCAGGAGAGGATGATCTTCTGGATGTTCCGGCACAGGAGGCAGGCTCGAAGTTGACGGCGGGAACGGAAGCGTCCGGACGGCCGGGGCGGGCCGGAACAGGAGTATCCGGACGGCTGAGCAGGGCAGGAACGGAAGTATCCGGACAGCCAGGGCGGGCCGGAACAGGAGTATCCGGACAGCCAGGGCGGGCCGAAACAGAAGTATCCGGACAGCCGGGCCGGGCCGGAACAGGAGTGTCTGGACAGCCGGGGCGAACAGAAACGGAAGTATCCGGGCAGGAACGGGCCGGAACAGGAGTGCCCGAAAGGCCGGAAGGGATGTCTATAAGAAGCCGGCTTGCACGGCCGTCCGGGCAGGGCAGACAGGGGCAGTTGTCTGCTCCGGGCGTGTCAGAAGCGCCGGCCGGGCAAAACGGTGCAGAACGGGGAACCGGGCAGAGTATGTCAGGAGCAGTACCTGTACAGAGCCGGCCGGAGGTCATCTTTAAGCTTAACGGCTCGACGCTCCGTCTGCCGCAGAAAGAGGACGGCGGGGCGTATTATCTGATGGATCTGCTCCAGTATTCCGGGATTGATCTGCACCACCCCAAGGGGACGATCAACCTTCTTGTAAACGGTGAACCGGGCATGTTCCAGCAGAAGCTTGCGGCGGGCGACGTCATCGTCATAGAGGAAGAGAAGATATGATTTTAGTATATTGAGGAATCCATATTGTTATGCTATACTGTTTATCAGCGCGTAAAGCGGCTATACTATATCAATAGGAGAGTTTCTATCATATGTCACAGATTGCAGATGAAATAAAGAATCAGATAAACAAGCGGCGTACATTCGCCATCATATCCCATCCGGATGCCGGTAAGACAACCCTGACGGAGAAGTTCCTCTTATATGGAGGTGCGATCAACCTGGCGGGAAGTGTTAAGGGAAAGGCAACCGCGCGCCACGCGGTGTCGGACTGGATGGAGATCGAGAAGGAGAGGGGTATTTCCGTCACATCATCCGTATTGCAGTTCAACTACGGCGGATATTGCATCAATATCCTGGATACTCCCGGACATCAGGACTTCTCGGAGGATACCTACCGGACGCTGATGGCGGCAGATTCGGCCGTGATGGTGATCGATGCTTCCAAGGGCGTGGAGGCACAGACGAGGAAGCTGTTCAAGGTGTGTACCATGCGCCATATCCCGATCTTCACATTTATCAATAAGATGGACAGAGAGGCGATGGATACCTTCGAGCTTCTGGATGATATTGAGAATGAACTGGGGATCGCCACATGTCCGGTCAACTGGCCGATCGGCTCCGGCAAGGAGTTTAAAGGAGTCTACGACCGGAACACCAGGAAGGTGGAATTGTTCTCGGATACCCATAAGGGAACGACGCAGGGCGAAGTGCGCAAGATCTCCATTGAAGATGATGAGATTGGTCAGTGGGTAACGGATGCACAGCTTGCGCAGCTTAGAGAAGAGATTGAACTACAGGACGGAGCGGGAGCAAAGTTTGATCAGGCGCTTGTCAGCAAAGGAGAACTGTCTCCTGTGTTCTTTGGCTCTGCGCTTACGAACTTCGGCGTGGAGACGTTCCTTAAGCATTTCCTGAGTATGACGACCTCGCCTCTTCCGCGGAAGTCCGACAAGGGCGCGGTAGATCCGATGGAAGAGAAGGATTTCTCCGCGTTTGTGTTCAAGATCCAGGCCAATATGAACAAGGCGCATCGGGACCGGATTGCGTTTATGCGGATCTGTTCCGGTGAATTTGAGGCGGGGATGGATGTATTCCATATCCAGGGAGGCAAGAAGGTACGGCTCTCCCAGCCCCAGCAGATGATGGCAAGTGAACGCAAGATGATAGATAAGGCATACGGAGGGGATATCATCGGAGTATTTGATCCGGGGATCTTCTCCATTGGGGATACATTGACGACCTCACCAAAACGCTTCACCTATGAGGGGATCCCGACCTTTGCCCCGGAGCATTTTGCCAGGGTACGGCAGGTGGATACCATGAAGCGGAAGCAGTTCATCAAAGGGATCAACCAGATCGCCCAGGAGGGCGCTATCCAGATCTTTCAGGAGTTCAACACGGGTATGGAGGAGATTATTGTAGGCGTAGTGGGCGTCTTGCAGTTCGATGTCCTGAAATACCGTCTTGAGAATGAGTATAACGTGGATATCCGTCTCGACAACCTGCCCTATGAGTATATCCGCTGGATTGAGAATACGGATATCGACCTTGACAGGCTGACCGGAACCTCTGACATGAAGAAGGTCAAGGATTTAAAGGGACGGCCGCTGCTCCTCTTCGTGAATGACTGGAGCATCCGTATGACCGTAGACCGCAATAAGGGACTTGAGCTGTCCGAGTTCGGAAGATCTTAATCTATATCAGACGGAAAGGAACAGCGGCGTGCGGCCAGTAACAACTGTTACGGCAAAAGAAAAATAAAAGCTGTCCCCTACTTTGCAAATGGCTGTTAATTTGATATAATAAAAGGAAGTGTAACAGAGACAGGAGGTTTCTATAAGAATGAGCAGAGAAGAGAGAAATACGTATACAATACAATCAGAAGAGAATCTGGGAGAGGTCAAGATTGCAGATGAGGTGGTGGCGATCATCGCAAGCCTTGCGGCTATGGAAGTAGAGGGTGTTTCATCCATGACGGGGAATGCCACGAGAGAGCTGATCGGCAAGCTCGGAATGAAGAGTCTGTCGAAGGGCGTCAAGGTGGACGTACTGGACGGGATCGTGACGGTTTCACTGGTACTGAATCTGAATTATGGATACAGTATCAAGGATACGACACAGAAGGTACAGGAGAAGGTGAAGGCTGCGATCGAGAACATGACAGGGCTTGAGGTTGCCGACGTCAATATCCGTGTTGCCGGAGTGGATATGCCGGAGGAAGCATAAGTGAAGAGGACAGAATTGAGGGAACATATCTTCAAGATGGTGTTTGAGATGGAGTTCAATGCGCCGGACGAGATGCCGGGGCAGTTTGGGCTCTATTTTGAACAGCTTAAAGATGCGAAGGAGAAGGAACTGGAGTATATCCGGACAAAGGCGGGGAAGGTGGCAGAGAGGGCAGAGGAGATCGACGTTCTGCTCAATGCGCATACGACCGGATGGAAGACCGGCCGTATGAATAAGGTGGACCTTGCAATCCTGCGTCTTGCCGTGTATGAGATGAAGTGGGACGAAGAGGTTCCGACAGGCGTGGCGATCGACGAGGCGGTGGAGCTGGCGAAGAAGTACAGCAGCGACGAGGGACCGGCCTTTGTGAACGCTGTGCTTGCGAAGCTTGCGGACTGAGCACACGCTGGTTAAGCAGTCCGCATGGAGGAGATTTATGGCTCAGAACGTATATACAGTGAGACAGGTCAATGCATATATCAAGAATATGTTTACTCAGGATTTCATGCTGAACCGGATCTATGTGAAAGGCGAGGTTTCCAACTGCAAATATCATACATCGGGACATATTTATTTTTCTCTGAAGGATGAGTCCGGAACGATTGCCTGTGTTATGTTTGCAGGTCAGCGTGGCGGGCTCTCTTTTCGTATGAGTGACGGCCGGCAGGTCGTAGTCCTGGGTTCGGTGAACGTATATGAGCGGAGCGGTTCCTATCAGATCTACGCCAGGGAGATACGTCCGGACGGGGACGGCATTCTCTATGAGCGGTTTCAGATGCTTAAAAAGGAATTGGAAGAGATGGGGATGTTTGCGCCGGAGTATAAGAAGCCCATCCCGGCTTATGCCCGCCGGATCGGTGTTGTGACTGCGCCGACAGGCGCCGCTATCCGGGATATCATGAATATTGCGGCCCGGCGTAATCCGTTTGTCCAGTTGATCCTCTATCCGGCCCAGGTACAGGGAGAGGGCGCCAAAGAGAGTATCATACGGGGGATAAGGATGCTCGAAGAGACAGGCGTGGATGTGATGATCGTAGGACGGGGCGGAGGCTCCATTGAAGATCTGTGGGCATTTAACGAAGAGGATGTGGCGAGAGCAATCTTCGACTGCCGTGTGCCCGTCATCTCTGCGGTCGGACATGAGACGGACACTACGATTGCGGATTATACGGCGGACCTTCGGGCGCCTACGCCGTCTGCGGCGGCAGAGCTTGCGGTGTATGATTACCGGCAGACACAGATGCAGATGCAGGAATACCAGATCCGCATGAACCGGCTTCTGATGCATAAGGCAGAGATTGCGAGATTCCGGATACGGGATTACCACACCAGGTTTAAGTATCTGCATCCGCGCTATCGTCTGCAAGAACAACAGCAGAAGCTTGCAGAAGCTGAAGATATGATTCGGCAGCTAATGGCGGGAAGACTGGAAAAGGAGAGGCACAGGCTGTCGCTCTATATGGAGATCATGAAGGGATTATCTCCGATCCAGAGGCTGAACCGGGGATATTCCTATGTGGAAGGCAGGGAAGGCGGCGTAGTTAAGAGTATCAGACATGTGCGAAAGGGCGATATAGTGTCTATCTATGTCACGGACGGAGTGATCCGTGCGTCGGTAAAGGACGTGAAGGAGGAGAAGCATGACCAGACAGGATAAAAGTCAGGATGTGAAGGAAGAGTTAAGCCTTGAGGAGCTGTTCCAGTCGCTTGAGGAGACCATACGCCGGATGGAAGCAGAGGATGTGTCCCTGGAGGACTCTTTTACGCTCTACCATAAGGGGATGGACACTCTGCGGATGTGCAGTGAACGGATCGACGAGGTGGAAAAGAAGATGCTGGTATTGGATGAAGAGGGTGAGATGCATGAGTTCTAATGATGATTTTCAGGTTCAGATGAAGCAGAAGATACGAAGGATCGAGGATATCCTCCAGACGTATCTTCCTAAGCAGAAAGGGTATCAGAGCGTGATCATGGAGGCTATGGGATACAGCCTTATGGCAGGAGGGAAGCGGCTGCGCCCGATGCTTATGAAGGAGATGTTCTGTCTGTACGGCGGAACCTCCAAGGCGCTGCATCCGTTTATGGCGGCGATAGAGATGATACACACCTATTCGCTTGTGCATGACGATCTGCCTGCAATGGACAACGACGATTACCGGCGTGGAAGGAAGACCACGCATGTGGTATACGGGGAGGATATGGGCATCCTGACAGGAGACGCCCTGCTTAATTATGCCTACGAGACGGCTTTTAAGGCATTTGTGACGGATCCGGAGGAAAGCCTTCGGACGGGAAGGGCGCTTACGGTGCTGGGAGAGAAGGCCGGAATCTACGGCATGGCAGGCGGGCAGGTGATAGATGTCAAAGAGACCGGGCATCGTATATCGAAGGATGTGCTGGATACCATCTACCGGCTTAAGACCGCCGCGCTGATCGAAGCCTCTATGATGATCGGCGCCATCCTTGGAGGCGCGTCAGAGGAGGAAGTGAAGAAGGTCGAGAAGATTGCAGAATATATAGGAGTGGCATTTCAGATCCAGGATGATATCCTGGATGTGACCAGTTCCCAGGAGATGCTGGGGAAGCCTGTCCACAGCGATGAGAAGAACGAGAAGACGACTTACGTAACGCTTGTGGGAATTGAGAAGGCCAAGGAGGAAGTAGAGCGCCTGTCAGGGGAGGCGCTTACTCTTCTTCATCAGCTGTCGGGAGAGAATGTATTTCTTGAACAGCTGCTGCTCTGGCTGATTCACAGGGACAGATAGAGAGGGGCCTGGTTATGTTAGAGAGAATACAGAAGGAAAATGATATAAAGGAATTGAACCCGGAAGAATTGGACGAGCTTGCGCTGGAGATCCGGGAGTTTCTTATTGAGAAGATCAGCAAGAACGGGGGACATCTTGCATCTAATCTGGGGGTTGTGGAGCTTACGATGGCCATGCACCTGGTATTTGAGCTGCCCAGGGACAAGATCATATGGGATGTGGGACATCAGTCCTACACCCATAAGCTTCTGACAGGGCGAAAGGACGGATTCGACGGACTGCGCAAATACGGAGGGATGAGCGGCTTCCCCAAGAGGAAGGAGAGCGCATGCGACGCGTTTGACACCGGCCACAGTTCAACATCCATATCGGCGGGACTTGGCTATGTGCAGGCGAGAGACCTTCAAGGGGAGGACTACAGCGTAATCTCTGTCATCGGGGACGGTTCTCTGACCGGCGGGATGGCATACGAGGCGCTCAATAATGCCGCGTCGCTTGATACGAATTTCATTATCGTTCTGAATGATAACAATATGTCTATCTCGGAGAATGTGGGCGGGATGTCCAAGTATCTGGCGGGACTTCGGACCGCAGACTTCTACACGGGACTTAAGAAGGGGGTTACGTCCGTCCTGCATAAGGTGCCGATAGTAGGCGATTCGATGATCCAGAAGATGCGCAAGACAAAGAGCAGTATCAAGCAGTTAGTAGTGCCGGGAATGTTTTTCGAGGATATGGGGATCACGTACTTAGGACCGATCCCGGGGCATAACATTCAGTTGTTGTGCCGGGCGCTCCGTGAGGCGAAGAGGATCCGCGAGCCGGTGCTTCTCCATGTGATTACGGAGAAAGGCAAAGGTTATGAACCGGCCGAGAAGCATCCGGATAAGTTCCACGGCATAGGCCCCTTCAGGATTGAGACGGGAGAACCGGAAACGCCGAAGAAGAAGGACACCTATACCGACGTATTCGGCAAGGTATTGTGCGATGAGGCAAGGAATCGTAAAGAAGTTGCCGCCATCACGGCGGCAATGGCGGACGGGACCGGCCTTACAAGATTTCGAAAGCTGTATCCGGAGCGTTTCTTTGATGTTGGGATCGCGGAAGCACACGGCGTGACCTTCGCGGCGGGACTGGCCGCAGGAGGAGTACGGCCGGTGTTTGCGGTGTATTCTTCATTCTTACAGCGGGGCTATGACCAGATGATCCATGATGTGGCGCTTCCTAACCTGCCTGTGGTGCTGGCGGTGGACCGGGCGGGGCTTGTGGGAAGTGACGGTGAGACGCACCAGGGGATCTTCGACCTGTCATACTTAAGCAGCATTCCCAACATGGTCGTCATGTCCCCGAAGCACAAGTGGGAGCTTGCGGATATGCTCAGGTTCGCGCTTTCCTACCAGGGCCCGTCGGCGATCCGCTATCCAAGAGGAGAGGCTTACGATGAATATGAGGAATTCCGCGAGCCTGTCGTGTATGGAAAGAGCGAGTTCTTATATCGGGAATCATCGGTTGCAATCATCAGCGTCGGCCATATGTTTGAGACGGCAGTAAGGGTACGCGGCGCACTGAAGGAGAGCGGATATCAATGCAGTCTTGTGAATGCCCGCTTCATCAAACCGATCGACGAGGATATGGTGGACGAGCTGTGCAAGACGCACAGGATGATCGTGACGATTGAGGAGAATGTGCAGACAGGCGGTTATGGAGAGCATGTCATGGAATATATATGCAGGAAGGACAGGAACGTGAAGGTTCTTCCTCTGGCGCTTCCGGATGATTATGTGGAACACGGCAATGTCGGGACGCTCAGGAAGGAAACAGGGCTTGACGCAGATACGATCGTAAGAAGGATCCGAAAGACGTATGACAGGCAGAAGGAGCATCTTCTGGATATGCAGACAGTACAGGAGCAGTTATGAAGGAACGTTTGGATGTATTAATGGTAAAAAGGAATCTTGCGCCGTCCCGTGAGAAGGCAAAGGCGGTTATCATGTCGGGAAATGTATTCGTCGACGGCCAGAGGGAGGACAAGGCGGGGACGACCTTTAGCGAGGAGGCCGTGATCGAGGTAAGAGGACATGCGCTTCCTTATGTGAGCAGGGGCGGGCTGAAATTAGAGAAGGCTCTTACTGTTTTTGATCTGACAGTCGCAGGAAAGGTGTGTACGGACGTAGGCGCGTCTACCGGGGGATTTACAGATTGTATGCTCCAGAACAACGCGGCGAAGGTATACGCGATTGACGTGGGGCGCGGACAGCTTGACTGGAAGCTAAGGCAGGATGAGCGGGTTGTGTGTATGGAGAAGACCAATATCCGCTATGTCACGCCAGAGGATATCGGGGAGCCGGTGGATTTTTCGTCTATCGACGTATCCTTCATCTCTCTTTCCAAGGTTCTCCCTGCGGTCCACGGATATTTAAAGGAACACGGAGAAGTGGCGGCTCTTATCAAGCCGCAGTTTGAGGCGGGCAGGCAGAAGGTCGGCAAAAAGGGTGTGGTCCGGGAGAAGAGCACGCACCTGGAAGTAATCGAAGCTGTGACCGGTTATGCACACGACGCGGGATTCGCGGTTCTTGCTCTGGACTTTTCGCCGATCAAAGGCCCGGAAGGAAATATTGAGTATCTGATACATCTAAAGAAGTGCGAAGAGCCAGGAGAAACGGCTGTGGATATTCAGGGAACCGTGGAGAGGGCATTTGATATACTCTAAAGGATATCTGAAAATGGTAAAAGGAATAGACGGGACATGGATAGTTTTTTGATTGTTACAAACGATGGAAAAGATACGGACCAGTCGGTGACCAGGCAGGTGACCGGCCTTCTTGAGGCTTCAGGCAGGCGGTGTATTTTATGCCGGAAGGACGAGAATAAGAAGATCATCAAGGATTCTGTGCCGGAAGAGACAGAGTGTGCCATTGTGATCGGGGGCGACGGGAGTCTGATAGAGGTGGCGAGATTATTCTGGGGAAAGGACATTCCCATCATCGGGATCAATATGGGAACTCTGGGATATCTGACGGAAGTCGAGGTCGGGCATATTGAAGAAGCCATAGAGCAGATCGTAAGCGGAGATTTCGTGCTGGAGAAGCGGATGATGCTGGAGGGAACCTTTGAGAACGGGAAATCCGACGTCTCGCTCAATGATATTGTTGTGTCAAGAAAAGGAGAACTGCATATCATTCATTTCCGCGTATATGTGAACGGAGAGCTTCTGAATGATTATGAGGCGGACGGGGTAGTCATATCCACTCCCACAGGATCGACCGCCTACAATCTGTCGGCAGGAGGTCCGATCGTGGAGCCGACAGCATCTCTTATTGCGATCACGCCCATCTGCGCCCACGGGCTGAATGTAAGAAGCATCATCCTGTCGTCGGAGGATGAGATTGTGATCGAGATCGGTCCGGGGCGTAACGGATCAAAGGAGCAGGTATATGTCGCCTTTGACGGAGCGGATACGGTGGTCCTTAAGACGGGCGACAAGGTAACGGTACGAAGGGCCAAGGCATATACTACGATGATGAAGTTAAGCAAAGTCAGCTTCTTAGAAACATTGCGCAGAAAGATGAAAGGAAATTAACGGCATGAAGGGAAACAGACATGCGAAGATCATTGAACTGATCCAGAAGAAACGGATAGAGACACAAGAGGAACTGGCTGAGTATCTGAATCAGGAAGGGTTCAAGGTAACGCAGGCGACGGTATCCAGAGATATCAGGGATCTGAAGCTGACAAAGGTGCCGGATGAGAACGGGAAGCAGCGGTATGCCGTCACACCCGCCGACATAAGCGAGATGGGAGAGAAGTATATCCGCGTGCTGAGGGACGGATTTATGTCTATGGATATGGCGCAGAACATACTGGTCATCAAGACCGTATCCGGGATGGCGATGGCTGTATGCGCGGCGATTGACGCCATGAAGTGGAGCGAGGTAGTCGGGAGCATCGCCGGCGACGATACGATCATGTGCGCGATCCGCACGGTGGAGGATACGGCGAAGGTGATGGATAAGATTGGCAGGATTGTGATGTAGGAGGCAGGATGTTACAGAATTTACATGTGAAGAACCTGGCATTGATTGATGAGATAGAAGTGGAATTCGGGGACGGGCTGAATATCCTGACCGGCGAGACCGGCGCAGGAAAGTCTATCATCCTGGGTTCTGTGAACCTTGCCCTTGGCGGACGTTATACGAAGGATATCCTGAGGCAGGGAGCGGATTATGGATTTGTGGAGCTGACCTTCCAGGTGGAGAACGAACGGCAGATCCGTAAGTTAAAGGAGCTTGATATCTACCCGGAGGAAGGGAGCGTGATATTGAGCCGGAGGCTGATGGAGAAGCGGAGCGTAAGCCGGATCAACGGAGAGACGGTCCAGACGGCCCTTCTTAAGGAAGCCGCTTCGATATTGATTGATATCCACGGCCAGCATGAGCATCAGTCGCTGTTGTATAAGAAGAATCATCTGGGCATTGTCGATGCATTTGCAAGAGAGACGATTGAGGATGTGAAGCAGAAGGTCCGCAAGGCGTACAAGGACTACAAGGCGTGTGAAAAGGAACTGAGCGAGACGAAGACCGATGAAACCCAGCGGGCAAAGGAGCTTTCTTTCTTGAGATTCGAGACGGAAGAGATCCGGGAGGCAGAGCTTAAGCCGGGAGAGGATGAGGACTTAGAAGACCTCTACCGCCGTATTGTGAACAGCAGGCAGATCGCCGAATCTGTGAGCGAGGCATATCTCTATACCAGCGAGGGAAATGAGAGTGCAAGTGAAAACTTAAGCCGTGCGATCCGTGCGATTTCAGAGATCACGGAGTACGACGACAAGGCGTCAGAGCTGTACGACCAGCTTGTGGAGATCGACAGCCTGCTGAATGATTTCAACCGGGAGCTTGCCGGCTATGCGGATGAATGTGAATTCTCGGATGAGGAATACCATGACACGGAGAATCGTCTGAATGAGATCAACCGCCTCAAGACAAAATACGGCAATACGATCGAAGAGATCCTTGCGTATTGCAGGAAGCAGGAGAAACGGCTTGCGGTGCTTGAGGATTACGACGGTTATATAGAGGAATTGCAGGCGAAGGCGGTAAAGGCGGAAGCGGAGCTTAAGAAACAGGCCGTCAAGCTTACGGCGCTTCGTAAAAAGCAGGCGAAGATCCTTGAGAAAGCTATTGAAGACGGACTTAAGGACCTGAATTTCGAGAATGTCCAGTTTGAGATCCGGTTCGAGCAGACGAAAGGGTATACGGCGGAAGGGACGGACGACGTAGAGTTTATGATATCCCTGAATCCAGGACAGCCCTTGAAGCCTCTTGCCGGCGTCGCATCCGGAGGCGAGCTCTCAAGGATCATGCTTGCCATCAAGGCGGTAATGGCAAGCAGGGACGAGATCGAGACGCTGATCTTTGACGAGATAGACGTGGGGATCAGCGG
>Ga0073906_1005530_pt1 | contig 11242 bp, 8 predicted proteins | sample Inofromicrocosms_FD_65485 | JGI IMG/M metagenome (GOLD analysis project Ga0073906, IMG submission 65485) | Mouse cecum microbial communities from Vienna, Austria - Inoculum for glucosamine and mucus D2O microcosms | ecosystem: Host-associated > Mammals > Digestive system > Large intestine > Cecum... | reverse complement strand
TGGAGGCTGCTTTACAATAATAATGAAAGAAATAATATATGAAAAGGAGACCAAAGTATGAAAAAGAAATTAGTAAGTATGATCTTATGCCTTACGATGGTAACGGCGATGGCAGTTGGATGCGGTAACAGTGATTCTGGTGATTCCGGTAATTCTGGTGACAACAAGGAAGCTGAAGGAGACAAGGATTCGGGGAAGTCTATCAAAGTAGGATTTGCGATCAAGACACAGAATGGTCCTTATTTCGTTAAGCTCGTTGAGTCTGTGGAGGCAGAGGCAGAAAAGAAGGGCTGGGACTGCACCGTTCTCACAGCAAATGAAGACACAGCAAAAGAGGCTGAGAATATCGAGTCATTCATCACACAGGGCATGGACGTCATCTTCCTTGACAGCATTGATCCGGACGCATGTATCCCAAGCATTGATGCGGCGGCAGAGGCAGGAATCCCGGTCATCAATCTTGACTCCGGTGTAAACGGCGGTAATTATGTTACGACCGTATACTCTGATAACAAGGAGAACGGAAGACTTTCAGGCGTTGCTTATGCAGACTGGATGAAGGATAACGGTAAAGAAGACGAAGAGATCATTGCGATCCTGCTCAGCGGTAAGAAGGGTAATGTGGCTGGACTGGAAAGAAGAACAGGTCTTTTTGCAGGTATCGTTCAGGGCAGAACAGGATGTTCAGAAGATGAAGCATGGGAAGCGGCAGAGGACATCGAAGATCAGCTTACATCAGGCGGTAAGGCAGAGTATGCAGACGCTAAGTTCAAGATCGTTGGACAGGGCTGGGGCAACTGGACAGAGGAAGACGGTCTGACAGCGTGCGAAGACTTTGTTACGGCGAATCCGGATGTTACCACGATCTTAGGCGAGAACGACCAGATGCTCTTCGGCGGCCAGACAGCGCTTGAGAACGCAGGCATCAAGGGTGTTGCGATCGTTGCGGCGGCAGACGGTGCATGTGCGGCATTCGACCTGATCAAAGAGAATGATAAGGCTGATAATCCGTACATCGTAAGCGGTCTGAACAGCCCTGTACTCGTGGCACAGGATGGTGTCAGGATCGCAGAAGAGATCGCTGTTGACGGCGCTTCATGGGATGACTATGAGCAGATCACTCTGACAGAGGCGGCAGGCGTTACCAAGGATCTGGTAGACAAGTATTACGACGTTGGTTTTTAATAAATATCATAAGAAAAGCAGACGGGATCCGTGTCAGGATCTCGTTTGCTATAGATTGACAATATAGCAGTTAAGAACTTTATCAGGGAGGTGAAGAAGTGCAGAATTCAGAATACAGATTAGAGATGAGGAATATAACCAAGCATTTTGGCGGTGTCAAAGCGCTGACGGATGTTTCTTTGAAAGTCGAACCGGGAGAGATTCATGCACTGATCGGAGAGAACGGGGCCGGAAAGTCCACACTAATGAAGATATTGTCCGGCGCCTATGTCAGGGACAGCGGGCAGATATTTATAGACGGGAAGGAAGTAAAGATCTCGGATCCGAAGGAATCAAAGGATCAGGGAGTGGCAATCATCTATCAGGAATTTATGCTTGCCCCCGACCTGACGGTGGCGGAGAATATATATATTGATAAATTGTCCGCCGGAAAGAAATTTATCAACTGGAAAGAATTAAGAAATAATGCGAGAGAGCAGTTGGAGAGGCTGGGCTTTGGAGACATTGATCCGAATACAAAATGCGGAAGCCTGAGTGTTGCGTATCAGCAGGTCGTTGAGATCTGTAAGTGTCTGACGAGAAATGCGAAGATCCTCGTGTTTGACGAGCCGACAGCCGTGCTGACATTTTCCGAGATCGAGAAGCTGTTCTCGGTAATAAAGAAGTTAAAAGAAGAGGGAGTAAGTATCATCTACATATCACATCGTCTGGAAGAAATCTTTGAGCTGAGCCAGCATATCTCGGTCCTTAAGGACGGCACCTATGTGGGCACCGTGAAGACGAAGGAGTTCGATAAGGACAGACTGGTGAATATGATGATCGGACGAGAGATGACAGAGATGTTTCCAGAGAGACATGCCAAGATCGGTGAGACGATCCTGGAGGTTCAGAATCTGTGCGCAGGCATGGTGCAGGATGTCAGCTTCTCGGTAAAAGCAGGAGAGGTCCTGGGATTCAACGGACTGGTAGGAGCCGGCAGAACGGAGACGATGCGGGCTTTGTTCGAAGCTGATAAGAAGGAATCCGGAAAAGTAATTTATTTTGGAAAAGAAGTTGACTGGAAGAATCCGAAGCAGGCGATCGCGGAGAAGTTCGGATTACTTCCTGAGGATAGAAAGAAACAGGGGCTTTTGTTACAGCAGAGTATTCGAATGAATACCACGCTTGCCTGTTTGAATAAAATAACGAAATTAGGCTTCATCAATCATAAGTCTGAGAAGGAATTCGTGAAGGAGACACTTGCAAGTATCCAGACCAAATATAACAGCACAGAGGATAACGCGAACAGCTTATCCGGCGGTAACCAGCAGAAGATCGCGCTGGCAAAATGGATTGCGGCGGACTGTAAATGTATCGTGTTTGACGAGCCTACCCGCGGCGTCGACGTAGGCGCTAAGACAGAGATCTATAAGGTGATCAACAATCTGGCTGAAAACGGAGTGGCAGTTATCATCATTTCTTCGGAAATGCCTGAAATCATAGGTATGTGCGACCGCGTTCTGGTTATGAGAAACGGGAAGATCTCCGGCGAGGTGCGCAAGGAAGAACTGACAGAAAATGCATTGATAAAATTTGCAATGGGGGTTTAGTTATGAGCAAAAAGAAAATGAATATAAAAGAAATACTGATCCAGTATAATGCGTACATTATATTTGTCGCGTTGTTTGTGATATGTGCAATCCTTTCAGACCGGTTTTTATCGTTGATGAACATCAGGAATATCGCGTTGCAGCAGGCAGGCCCGATCTGCGTCGTGCTTGGGATGCTGTTCGTGATCCTGACAGGAGGGATTGACCTGTCGGTAGGTTCTGTGATGGCGCTTGGCTCGTCACTGGCGGCTTATCTCATCGTGTTCAAGAACGTTCCGTTCCAGCTGGCAATTGTAATCGCGATGGTGATGGGACTGGCTGCGGGAACGGTGACGGGAACTCTGGTCGCATACGCGAAATTCCAGGGATTCGTTGCATCTCTGGCGATGATGACCATTGCAAGAGGCGCGGCGCTTGTGATTACGAACGGAAGCCCGATAAAGATGGAAGGAGATACATTGTCATTGATCGTAAAGAAGGAGTACGGCTATCCGATCCTGATCATCACATTTGCGATCATTGTAATATTCTGTATCATTCAGAGAAATACGGCGTATGGCCGTATTGTGATCGCTCTTGGAAGTAATATCGAGGCGGTAGAGCTTGCGGGAATCCGCGTGAAGAAGTATCTGGTATCGGTCTATGCCATCTCCGGAATGCTTGCGGCTCTTGGCGGAGTATTTATCGCGGCGCGAGCCTCTACCGGAAGCGGCGTCATCAGTGAAGGACAGGAACTGGATGCGATCGCAGCCTGTGTTATCGGCGGTGCGAGCCTTGCCGGAGGAAAGGGAGATGTATTCAGGGCGATCATCGGTGCGTTCATACTGGCGCTGATCAGTAATATCATGAACCTGATGGCTGTACCAGCATATCCGCAGGATATCATCAAGGGTATCATCATTATCATCGCTGTGCTTCTACAGCTTGTAACAGACAGGAAAGAATAAGAAAGGACCGTTTTGGACTGCCTGTGCATAGGGAATGAATGAGGGCGGGGGCGCCGTACTAATCACTTAGTACGGCGCCCCCGTGTTAAAGTATACTCTAGACGCTTTAAATCTTAAAGTCTCTTAAAGTCCCTTATAGTATTGCCCGATCGCGTCAGCGGTCTTGACGATATTCTTAAGCATCTCATTGGTGATCTCATACGGCTCTCTTACCAGTTCGGTCAGGGAGGCATTGTCGGCGATCAGCTGGAGATTCTCTTCGGTTACGTCAACCTGAAGGTCGGCCAGGGTGGTCGGAAGTCCAACCTCCATACAGAAGGATATGTATTCTTCAACCACTTCGGAAGGTGCATTTTCTGCAACTAATTCACATAGAGTACCGAACGCCACTTTCTCTCCGTGGAGTGTCTTGGTGCCGTTTGGCGTGGCGGTGATACCGTCTCCTACTGCGTGTGCACATGCGCACGCAGTATTCTCGAAACCAAGACCGCTCATCAGCGTATTGGCCTCGATAACGGATTCTAACGCCTCCGTTACCACGTGCTGTTCGTTTGCAATCTTTGCCGCAACACCGTATTCGATGATGGTGTCATAACACAGCTGTGCGATCGCCATGGCGGTTTTGGTCCTGCGGAAGCTTCCGGCCTCCTGGCAGATATAGTTCGGGCTGTTGGAGTCAGCATTTGCTTTGGCTTCGAACAAGGTGGCCATCGCGTCGCCCATACCTGATATGAGGAAACGGACAGGAGCGTTGGCTATAATCTCGCTGTCTATGATCACGATATCAGGGCTCTTGATGTAATTGATGGAATGGGAGTGCTCGTGGTTCTCCTTATAGATAACGGAGAGCGCGCTGGTCGGCGCGTCTGTGGAAGCGCTGGTCGGTACGATCACAACCGGGAGCTTCAGGGCGTTGGCCGCGCCTTTGGCGGTATCGAGAGTCTTTCCGCCTCCGATCCCCATGATCATCTCTGCATTGGCTTTGGCGGCCTTCTTGGCGATAGCGGCGATTCTCTGCTCCGTCACTTCGTTCTCAAATGGAATACTTGTGAAGCTTGCGCCTTTCTCCTCGTACTGCTTAGTCAGGGACGGGGTAAGAGTGTCGAAGAAGAACGGATCTATGATGGCAAATACGTTCGCTCCGTACTTGGCTGTGTGTTCGGCAAGACGCTGGATCTCTCCGGGCCCCTGAATGTATCTTCCGGGAGAACCGAAAGACATAGTTCTTGATGCTGTCATAATGTAACCTCCTATTAATATGTTATAACATAGTGATATAATGCCATAATAACATATATTGAAATTTAATGCAATAATATACTGGACAATTATAGAGGCAGATGTTACTATATAAGTAAAGTTGTTATGTAATAACATTACTATATAATAAGCGGTTGATTAAGATGTGTGGAGGTAAATGCGAATGAAAACAGTAATTGTAGACAAAGACGGCTCATTATCTGTCCGGGAGGTTCCAAAGCCGAAGTATGGTCCGAAGCAGGCATTGACGAAGACGATCGCCAACGGCGTATGCGGTACGGACATTCACCTGATAAAGAAGGCGTTCAAGGGGATTACGGAAGATATGTATCCGCTTATGCTCGGCCATGAGAATGTGGGAGAGGTGGTCGAAGTGGGCGCAGAAGTAAAAGGGCTTAAGGTCGGAGATAAGGTACTGCTCGGATTTACAGATGCGGATCCGGAGAATATCGGGGCGTATGGCTCGGCCTGGGGTTCTCTTATCGAGTATTGTGTTGTGAATGATGCGGCGGCATATGAAGAGGGCGAGGTGCCGGATCTTGCGAAGGCCCAGCGGGTTCTTCCGGATGACCTTGATCCGGTAGACGCGGTGATGCTGATCACGTTCGGAGAGGTGTTGAGCAGTGTCAGGTATTTCGGGATCAAGAAGGACAAGCCTGTCGTGATATTCGGCTGTGGACCGGTAGGACTTACATTTATCAAGATGTGTAAGCTTGTGGGGGCGGCTCCTGTGATCGCAGTTGCGAGAAATGACGTCAAGAAGCAGAATGCACTGGACGGCGGTGCGGATATCGCGCTGAACAGCAGTGAATGCGATATCACGAAGGAGATCCGGACGATGTTCCCGGAAGGCGTGCCGTATGTGATCGACGCCGTGGGATCGGAAGAGGTTGTGAATGACGCCATGGGGCTTATCTGCGACAGAGGCGAGATCTGCTGTTACGGCGTACCGAGAAAAGAAGAGATGCATATTGATTTCAGTAAGGCGGATTATAACTGGATTATTAACTTCCAGCAGTTCCCGAGGAAGGACGAGGAGGCCGCGGCTCATGAAGATGTGATCCGGTGGATCCGGGAAGGGAAGATTAATCTGAAGGACTATATATCTGACTATTTCTCATTTGCAGAGGTTGTGGAGGCGTATGGGAAGGCGCTGGATAAGAAGGTTCAGAAGAAGGGCATCATTGTATATCAGGAATAGGGTGATATAATAGAAGAACTCCGATGAAATCTGGTGACAGTTTCATCGGAGTTTGTTATAATCTGAGATAAGTCATTGGTTGTTTGAGTTGTTGGACCACGATATGAAAAGAAAGGAAAGAGTGATGTTTTACAGCTGTTAAGCATCATACGAAGAAATTATGGCGAAGATACCGAGAGAGAAAGCGGAAGTAACCCGTGCAGAGAAGATTGGGAAACTGACGAGAGAAGCAACGGATTATCTTGAAAAGAATGACGGGAATTATAAAAGGATTCTTGGAGACATTCTTCGGACACTGGAGGAGCTTGTAGACAGGAAGGGCTGGACGATCCACGGAAGAGTCAAAAGCGCCAGGAGCCTCCGGGAGAAGATTCTGCGGAAGGGATACTATAAGAGCTATGAGGACGGAACGGCGGTCATTGATGAGCTTCCGGATCTTATAGGCGTCCGGATACAGTGTCTGCTGAATCAGGAAGAGAGCAGCGCCTACGAACTGTTGCAGAATAAGAGGGTGTCCCTGAACGAAGATGGATTTTCAATGTACCAGATAAGGGCAGGCGTTGACATGGCCCTGCTGCTGCGAAACCAGCCTGAAAAGCAGAAGAACGGGCATGATATTTACCGGATCGAGGGAAGATACTATGCTTGCGGGCAGGCGGCGCCGGTTCATTTTGAATTGCAGATCAAGTCTATGGTCCATTCTTTTTGGGGCGAACTGGAACATTCGATGTTCTATAAGAATTATGAATATTTTATTTCGCAGAAGATTTTAACGCAGAGCATGGATAATATCCTGGCCCAGCTGGATCTGATAGACAGGGAACTGGAAGGTTTGCAGAATAATTTTTCGCGCAGTAAACCGGACCGCATAGAAGAGTTCAAGAGTGTATGCGTGTCCGTTATCCAGAAGGAATATCAGAATAAGTTTTACGGGCAGTATGGATGCGAGATGGATCTGCGGGCGGCATACTGGCTGATCGTGGAGATCAGGTTTAATAATACGAGAGATGAGGAAAAGGCGGCTGAGCGGCTGAGCGAGATGATCCAGCAATGCAAGAATATAGATTTTGCCGATATACAGAGCAAGATTTCGGACAGAATAGATATGGCGAAGGTAGGTCCGGATATAAAAAGGTGCGTTGAATGGCTTGATAAGCTTGTGAAGGGAAACATCTATTGGGAGGCGTTTTTCTGTATCTATGTAACCTTAAAGCAGGACGAGGACTTTGGATATAGAGACTGGATCGAAGATATTGTGAAGCGTTTGCTGCGTTTAAAGCGCCTGAATTATTTCACGGCGGACTTTCCGGATAATGATTTTTCAGAGAGTATTCTACATGCGTTGATCTTTGGCTCAGACGGGAAAATGGAATATTTTATGGAAGAGAAGAAGCTTATATCTATCCAGGAAAAGATTTCAGAAGCGTTGAAGGGAAGTGTTTTCGAAAGGTTTGAGCAGGGATGCGGGCAGGGGAATTTTGATAAAGACAGCGCGCGAAAGAGCGTATTCCTCTGGACGGAGTGCCTGATCCATTTTATGGTGAACGGGTATATTAAGCGGAAGGATATGGAAGAATTAAAGAAATGCCTGAGTAAAGAGAATATTTTCCCGCTGGATATGGCGGGAGAGCAGATTCTGGAATGCTTTGACGGGGCGGATAAGCTGTCAGGGCAGAAGGCTGAGGAAGTATATAAGAAATTATTTGTCTGGGAGGAAGAAAAATGACGATTCATAATGCGATCAGCGTCGAACAGGGATGCTATACGATGTATATCTTTAAGCTTTCGACGGAAGATTTGCTTTCTAATTATATAATATCGAACTATGATTCGGTCAGGGAGACCGGTTATCAGAGACCGCCTGTCGAATCGCATTATAAGAAGATAGCGCGTTATCTTGCGGCGGCCGGTTCGGGACAGATCCTGCCGATGTCGATCATTGCGGCGGCAACGCGGGAGGATATCTCTTATCAGGGGAATGAGCTTACCATTGAAGGCAGACTGCGTATCGTCGACGGACAGCACAGGATTAAGGCGATCGAGTATCTGCGGGATGGAAAGAATCCAAAATATAATGATAAGTATAAAGAACTTGCCAATGACTATGAATTTCCGGTCATTCTTCTTACGGCGGATGAGACGGACAGCGCTTTGGAGATGGACACTTTTATTAATATTAACAGCAAAGGCAAGCGTGTGAGTATCAATCTTGCGAAAGAGCTCTGTGAGAAGAAGATGCAGGCCGATCTGACGAAGCATGAAATTGGATTGAACAGTGATACCTATGAAAATCTTGCGACGCAGGTTGTGAAGCGTCTGGCCCATGACAAAGCTTCTTTGTGGTATGAGCGTATTCAGATGGGGGACGAGCTGGGCTTTCAGAAGCCGGTATCTGTCGGCACCTTTGCGAGATCTCTGAGAAGGCTTACTTCATGGATTGCGGATATGGTGGTGGAAGGAGCAAGGGTGATCTCGGAAGAGGAGGCAGGGAAGACGGCTGACTTGACGAAGCGTGCAGTGGAACGGTTATGGAGGACGGTGCAGGGGCGCTGGCCGGAGTGTTTTGAAGAGCCGAAGCAGTATAATCTGTTAAAAGGGCTGGGCGTATCTGTTATCCATCGTCTGTTTGAAAGCTGTATCGGAGAAATACGGTCTTCTGATCCGGAGAAGGTCCTTGAGGATGCGCAGGAAGCTTTTGAGCGGTATCTTGACAGAACGGATGTTGAGGCCGAGGAGTGGATGGTCGGCGGTATATTTACCGGGTTTTCTTCTGAGCAGGGATATGGGATTATCATGAATATCCTCCGGGGAGAAAAGAAATTGAGCGAGCTGGATGATCAATAAAATAAGGGATAAGGGCAGACAGGATTCACAGAATCCTGTCTGTCTGCATATAATAGTCAAAAAGTATCAGGGGGCAGTTTATGCCATATTCAATCATGCTGGATGCCGGACACGGCGGAGACCGGGATCCGGGAGCAGTATATAACGGACGGCAGGAGGCGGACGACGCCCTGCGTCTGACGCTGGCGGTAGGAGAGATCCTTCAGAACAATGGAATCGAGGTGCAGTACACCAGGACGACGGACGTCTATCAGACGCCCTACGAGAAGGCCATGAAGGCGAACCAGGCGGGGGTTGATTTCTTCATATCTATTCACAGAAATTCCTATCCGACGGACAATGAGGTGTCGGGAGTGGAGACGCTGGTATACGACCTGTCGGGGCTCAAGTACCAGATGGCGCAGGATATCAATGACCAGCTTGAGGCAGTGGGGTTCGTGAACCTGGGGGTTAAGGCACGGCCGAACCTGGTTGTACTTAGAAGAACGAAGATGCCGGCATTGCTGGTGGAGGCGGGATTCATTAATTCAGATGTTGATAACCGATTGTTTGACGAGAATTTCCAGGATATTGCACAGGCGATCGCGTCAGGCGTACTGGACACACTGGATTCGGCGGGCATCATCAAGGATGAGAGATACCATGTGCAGGTTGGGGCATACCGCAACCGCAGGTACGCCGAGAGGCTTCTGAATGAGCTGCTGGAACAGGGATATCCGGCATTTATTGATGATTCGGGACAATATCTGCGTGTTCAGGCAGGCGAGTTTGACGACATGGAGGATGCGGTTGAGATGGAGAGAGCGCTTAAGCAGGCGGGATACCCCACTGTGATCGTCAGATAATAATGTGTCAGCTGTATATTTGGTTAAAATTTACCATGTTGAAGTGAAAAAAGATATATGGTATCTTTAACTGAATATATGTTTATTCACAATTTGGGAGTATTTTATACAGCAACAGAGGAGAGAAAACATGGATGTACAGGCAGCAGATGAAAAGATACTGGATATCCTGAGAAAGGACTCGCAGAAGGGGCTTATCCTGCTGATGGAGAAATATACCGGACTCGTCTGGCATGTGGTTTCTTTTTACATAGAGAACCCGGAGGATATCAAAGAATGTATCAATGATACGTTTTCAAAGTTTTATTTTCAGAGAAAGAAGTTTGATCCTGGCAGGGCTTCTCTGCCGGTCTATCTGACCGCGATTGCCCGCAGGCTTGCCATTTCACGTTACCGGAAGGAGCGTATCAGGCGCGCGGAACCGTTGAAGGAGGAGTTCATGCAGGAAGACCGGAGACTATCCGGCGCGGAGCTCAGGGTGGATATGGAGCGGGCCATGGCCATGTTAAAGCCGAATGAATTGCAGATCATCAGGATGAAGTATTATGACGGGATGACGGTGCGTGAGATAGCCGAATCCCTTAAGATTCCTTACGAGACGGCGAAGAAGCGCCATCAGAGGAGTATTTTGAAGCTGGGACAGAGCCTTATTCTGCTTATTGTGCTTTTGCTGTCATTCTCAGTCTGCGTCTATGGGGTTCTGCGTTATTTTGATGTGATCTCGTCTGTCTGGAGCGGAGGAACCCCGGTGGGACCGGACGAACTTTTGGATGACGACGACGGCGGAATAAGCGGGATGATCATGAAGAACGACCAGGGAAGAGGGAGGCCGGAGCGAAAGGTGCCATACGATGGTGAGAACGATGCAGAGGAGACGTATGTGGAGATACCGGACAGCCAGCCGGTAAAGGCGTCGCCGAAGGAGCTTGAGAAGGATGTCAGCCAGTCGTCTGGTATTGAAAATTACACGGTCAGTCCGGGTTACGGGATCAATACGAACCCCAAAGAGCCGGTCTATTCTCTTGCGCAGAAGGTGTTCTATGAGGGTGAAGAATATACGGTGACGCTTGAGGAGGCTGTCTATATTAATAACAAGGTGACTGTGACAGCGATGATCTGCCAGAAGAACAGGGTGCCGCGTGACATCGGCAAGATAGATCTGATGGCAGAGACGGGCAGTTTTGAGCTGGGATACGGGGAGCATACATGGAAGAACAGTGAGACAATTACCCGTGATCTGGATGAATTTACCCGGCTTTTGACGATCTGTTTTGAAGATGTGTCGTTTCCTGCTTCGGAGCAGGGCTTAAAGGGGCTGGTCATAAGGAGGGGAGAAAGGATCAGCCTTACGTTTGACATGAAAATGGTTGA
>Ga0073906_1005529_pt1 | contig 11244 bp, 10 predicted proteins | sample Inofromicrocosms_FD_65485 | JGI IMG/M metagenome (GOLD analysis project Ga0073906, IMG submission 65485) | Mouse cecum microbial communities from Vienna, Austria - Inoculum for glucosamine and mucus D2O microcosms | ecosystem: Host-associated > Mammals > Digestive system > Large intestine >... | reverse complement strand
GCATTGTCGAGCCAATTGGAATAATATACTATCGACTTTCCCTGAAGCAGAGAGTCGACAGCCGCCTTAGCAGAGGCGGTAAGATGGTTCTCGGCGATAAAGGCCACGGTGTCGTGTCCTTTCTGTCCCCAGCCCAGACAGGGTGCTACTGTAAGCAGCAGCCCTCCGGCAAATGTAAAAAGTCTGTTCATATACTTAGAGCGCGTTCCTTAAAATTTCGGGGTCGTAGGGGTCGCAGACTTGAGTCGATTTCAGTCGCTTGCTGAAGGAGCATACCGAGGTATGTGACTGACAGCAAGCGGCTGAAAGCGGCCAAGTCTGCGAGGGCGAAGGTAACTTCCTCCGCGTCAAGGCCTCCGAGATTGTTAAAATGCGCTTGTATAACATTTTTGTTAATAATAATATTTTTACAAATCGCGTATCCTTATATTAACGAATAATAATAAATCCTTATTCTCTAATGCTGAGACCAGGATGGTATTGAAAGAGGTATTTTTCAATCATAGGAATAACTCCGACGACATTAAAATTACCTCCGCCCCTACGGCCTCGAAATTTTAAGGAACGCGCTCTTATCATTCATTTGGCACGCCATTCGCGCCACAGCAGTCGGGGAAGGTGATATACTATGTCGGAACAACGCCTAAGCTGTTTGTTGGGTTCTTTATAAATACGGTGGAGGAACTCAAGATGGTGATGCACCATCCAGCGGGGAGCACGTTTCACCTCCAGACCGCTATAGAACTTGAAAACCGCACCTACCGCTATCATCACTCCCTTGCTGATATGCGGCCGGAGATAATGCATGAAAATCTCCTGCTTCGGAGCTCCGAGCGCCACCCATATTATATCTGCTCCATCTTCGTTGATAGCATCGGCAATGGCCTTGTAATCGAAATCGGCCACATCCATAAAAGGAAGTTCCATGAACAGCATTCCTTCTACTTCAGGATTCGTCTGGCAAAGTTTCTTCTTCAAAGCGTCAAGCACTTCACTGGAAGCTCCGATAAACGCCATGCGCCATTTGCATGAAAGAGCGATGTCGCGGAAAATATCATAACCGGCGTACTGCCCACGGTTCTTTTTATGAATCCATCGGATATAGAGGGGGACGTAAGAGCTGTCGCAGATGCAGAACATCCCGCTATTTATCACGTCGAGATACCAAGGATTTCTGTTAGCCTCATTGAGAATCACGCCGTCGGCCACGCATATGTAGCTTGGTTCGCGGCAGTCTATCTGCTGCGAAATCCTGTCGTGGACCGTCGCATGGTCAAATTCATATCTTATGTTGAAATATTTCTCCTCCATGATGAGGCGGGTACTCGCTATTAGGGGGTATAGTTCCGAATCCCTTTTCTGCGATAGATTGCAAAGTTACAATAAATCCGAATAATAAGCAAATTTGAATTTACAATCATGCTAATTCATTAAACTTGGCGGATATTAACCACGAACGGCATACTTAATTTTCGGGATGTTTTCAGAAATTATTTTCAAAGCGTTGATTATCAAGGATATAAGAATTGGTATTCATGAAAAAGTTTTCCAAAATAAATTTCCAACCTAAAATTATGGTTGAAATAATTTGCGAGCAATGGAATAATTAGTAATTTTGTGGAAGCAATCCGGCACCTATAACCGGACTCACAAAAATCAACGAATACACGGGATAATGATACATACCATAGAGAAACGGGATGGCCGCATAGTAGGCTATAACGAGGAGAAGATCAAGGCAGCGATACGCAAGGCCATGATAGCCACAGACGGGTGCGAGGATGAATCATTGATTCAAAAGATTGCGGACCGGATAGGCATGACCGGCAAGGAGCGCATGACAGTGGAGGAGATACAGGACCGCGTTGAGATGGAGCTTATGAAGTCGAAGCGCAAGGATGTGGCAAGAAAATACATAGCGTACCGCGACCAGCGCAGTATAGCACGCAAGGCCCGTACCCGCGACATGTTTCTCGAAATCATAGAGGCCAAGAACAACGACATTACCCGTGAGAACGCCAACATGAACACCGATTCTCCTGCCGGCATGATGATGAAGTTTGCCTCGGAGAGCACCAAGCCATTCGTCGACGACTATCTGCTGTCGCCAGATGTAAGGGCTGCCGTGAATGAAAACCTTATCCATATACATGACAAAGACTATTATCCCACAAAATCGCTGACATGCGTACAGCATCCCCTCGACAGGATATTGCAACGCGGCTTTGTGGTGGGACATGGAGAGTCGCGCCCTGCCAAAAGGATAGAGACTGCAAGCGTGATGGCATGTATATCCCTGGAGACTGCACAGAACGAGATGCACGGCGGTCAGGCCATACCCGCTTTCGACTTCTATCTCGCTCCATTCGTGCGCAATTCATTTATAGAGGAGGTAAAGAATCTGGAGCGGTTTACCGGCCGCGACCTCAGCGAAATGTATGACGCGCACATAGACGATTATCTGACGAAAGATCTCGACGGCCTCGAAGGAACGCAACGTATGCTCCAGCATGCCGTCAACAAAACAGTGGAAAGGGTGCATCAGGCTATGGAGGCATTCATTCACAACATGAACACCATCCATTCGCGTGGCGGCAATCAGGTAGTGTTCAGCTCCATAAATTATGGCACAGACACATCAGCCGAGGGCCGATGCGTGATCAGGGAGATTCTAAAGTCTACCTACGAAGGCGTGGGCAACGGCTCCACAGCCATTTTCCCCATACAGATATGGAAGAAAAAGAGAGGGGTGAGCTATCTGCCTGACGACCCCAACTATGACCTTTACAAGCTTGCCTGCAAGGTGACGGCCAGAAGATTCTTCCCCAACTTTCTGAACCTTGACGCATCGTTCAACAGGGATGAAGCCTGGGACGCGGAAGATCCGCGGCGCTTCGAGCATGAGGTGGCCACCATGGGATGTCGCACAAGGGTATATGAAAACCGGTTCGGCCCCAAGACGTCGATAGGGAGAGGTAATCTGTCATTCACCACCGTCAACATCGTCAGGATAGCTCTGGAGCAAAGAGGCATTGAGAACAGAGAGCAACGGTTTGAGGCTTTTTTCAAGCGATTCGACGAGGTACTCGACCTGGCTGCCCGGCAGCTCGACGAAAGATACCAGTTCCAGAAAACGGCCTATGCCAAGCAGTTTCCGCTGGTGATGAACGTGCTCTGGAACGGCAGCGACCGGCTGCACGGCAACGACTCGATAGAAAGCGTAATCAACCAGGGCACCCTCGGCATCGGCTTCATAGGACTGGCAGAATGTCTGATAGCGCTTACCGGAAAGCATCACGGAGAGAGCGAGGAGTCGCAACGCCTCGGTCTCGATATTGTGGAGCATATGCGAAGGAAGGCCAATGAGTATTCCGAGAGCTATGGCCATAACTATTCCGTGCTGGCCACTCCTGCGGAAGGCCTTTCCGGACGATTCACGAAACGCGACCGCAAGACTTTCGGCGTAATCGAAGGTATCACCGACAAGGATTATTATACTAATTCCAATCACATCCCCGTGGGATACAGATGTTCGCCGAGGCACAAGGCCCGTATAGAAGGCCCTTACCATGAAAAGACACGTGGCGGACATATCTTCTATGTAGAGATTGACGGCGACGCCACGCACAATGAGGAGTCGATAATGCAGATAGTGGATCTCATGGACCAGAATGATATAGGTTACGGGTCGGTAAACCATAACCGCAACCACTGTCCGCACTGCGGCTATGAGAATGCCGACAAGGAGCAGACGGCATGTCCTCGATGCGGCACGAAGTTCGAGACAATCCAACGCATCACCGGCTATCTTGTGGGCACCACCGAAAGGTGGAACTCCGGTAAGCTCGCCGAACTGAAAGACCGTGTGGTTCATAAATGAAAGTCAACGTACTGGATATAGTCCGTGGCACAACAGTTGACGGTCCCGGCTTCCGCACATCTGTCTACATGGCGGGGTGCCGTCATGCCTGTCCCGGATGTCACAATCCGCAGTCATGGGATTTCAATGGCGGCACCCTTATGGATATTGAAGAACTCATGGCAGTGGTCGAGGAGGAAGACTGGGATGTGACGCTCACGGGAGGCGACCCCATGTATCACCCGGGTGCTGTGATGGAAATAGCCCGCAGAGTACATGAACTCGGCCATGACATTTGGGTATATACCGGCTTTACATGGGAAGATCTCATAAAAAAAGAGGAGCTTTCCAATGTTTTGAGATTAATCGACGTTATAGTTGATGGACCATATCATGCCGCCGAACGAGACACTGACCTGCTTTTCAGGGGGTCGCGCAACCAAAGGATAATAGATGTCGCATCGAGTCTTGAATCCGGAATGGTCATGGAATGGCAGCGTTAGTACGCGCTATTAGACAATGATAGAGGATATACAGATAAGGACCAGTCCGGAGGTGGCGGCCTCGCCGCAGAAGTTGAGGAAGGAGCTGCAGAAGAAGCTTCTTCCGGGGACAGTAATACATGACTACAGGGTATTGAAGCGTTCAGTCGATGCCAGACAGCGACGTGTAATGCTCAACCTGACGGTAAGGGTGGCTGTTGGCGACGACAGAAATGTACCATTGCTATGGAAGTCTGTCAAATTCGTCAAAGTGCCGGAAAATGCACCGAGACTGATAATCATCGGAGCAGGTCCGGCTGGTCTTTTTGGTGCCCTTGAAGCGTTACGTCACGGAATTAAACCGATAATCATAGAAAGGGGAGAGGATGTTGACACTCGTCGCCTCAATATAGCGCACATGTGCAGGGAGAAGCGCATCAATCCACGTTCCAACTATTGTTTCGGCGAGGGGGGCGCCGGCGCTTTCAGCGACGGCAAACTCTACACACGCAGCAAAAAGCGCGGCAACGTGACGGAGGTACTCGAACTTCTGGTGCAGCATGGCGCATCAGAAGAGATTCTTGTAGACGCTCATCCACATATAGGCAGCGACAGACTCCCGCATGTAATCAAAAACATTCGCTCCACGATTATCGCCAACGGCGGAGAAGTGCATTTCGGCACCGTGGCCGAGCGACTGCTTATAAAGGATACAGAGGTGTGCGGAGTAGTTACCGACAAAGGCGATGTGGAGGGTGACGCTGTGATGATAGCCACAGGACATTCGGCGCATGACACTTTCCGCAATCTCCACAGCCAGGGAGTACCCATGGAAGCCAAGGGGATAGCGATAGGGGTAAGACTCGAGCATCCTCAACAGCTTATCGACCGGATACAATATCATAGTAAAGAAGGGCGTGGCAGATGGTTGCCGGCTGCCGAGTACAGTTTTGTGACGCAGGTCGACGGCCGTGGCGTCTACTCGTTCTGCATGTGTCCCGGCGGTGTAATAGTACCGGCAGGGAGCTCGGAGGGTGAGCTGGTGGTCAACGGCATGTCGGCATCGGCACGAGCCGGCGAAAAGGCCAATTCAGGAATGGTGGTGGAGATTCATCCCGGCGATTTTCCCGAATATGCGGCCCATGGTCCGCTGGAAATACTTGCCTTGCAGGAAGACCTCGAGCAATCAATCTACCGTAAGGCCGGCAACAGTATTATAGCGCCGGCGCAAAGAATGACCGATTTCATCAGTGGCGGCGTGTCGGCGACCTTGCCCTCCACCACATATGCGCCGGGAGTACAGAGCATGGACTTCAATGAGTTGCTCCCTCCGTTTATAGCCGACAGACTTGCCAAGGGCTTTAGGGCTTTCGGACGAAAGGCCCCCGGCTTCCTGTCGCCCGAAGGCGTGATGATAGGTCTGGAATCAAGAACATCGTCGCCGGTGCGCATTGTTCGCGACAACGACACAAAACATAGCATTGGCTTTAATAACGTATATCCAGTGGGTGAGGGTGCCGGATATGCGGGAGGAATAGTATCGGCGGCTCTCGATGGAATCAATGCCGCGAGAGCTTTTCATAACAACGAAGAGAAATGTCAGTAATAATAAACATAGAATCGTCGGGAAGCGGATGCAGCGTGGCATTAAGCGTCGACGGAAATGTTGAATACAGCAAGATAGAACGCACACCGATGCGACAGAGCACAGATTTGGCGCCGTTTGCGGCGGGAGCCATGGAAGAGCTTGCGCGACATGAATGGAAAGCTGACGCCGTGGCAGTAAGCACAGGTCCCGGCTCATACACGGGGTTGCGTATAGGCATGTCGCTGGCAAAGGGCCTGGCCTTCAGCCTTGATGTGCCGCTAATAGGCGTGGAGACACTTAAACTGCTTGCCGTCAAGGCGATGTTCCGCAGGATGGACTTTACCGGCGACGAGATCATAGTGCCCATGGTGGATGCCCGTAGAATGGAAGTCTACACTGCTGCATATGACTCGGCTTTGAACGCGCTGATGCCTCCTCAGGCTCTAATAGTCAGACCCGACTCTTTCGATACACTGCCATCCGACCGAAAGATAGTGATCCTCGGCGACGGCGCAATGAAGACAAAGGAGGTTCTAAAGCTGCCTAATGCCGAATGGATGGATGGAGTGTTGCCCTTGGCCACCGACATGCCTGCTCTCGCTGAAAAGGCTTTCAGAGAGGATGATTTCCTTGATGTGGCATACGGAGTGCCTACGTATATAAAAGATTATGAAGCCGTGCATGGGGAGAATCCATTGGCACACCTTCTCCATGGAGTGCAGCTCCACAAGTAGAGGCACAATGCATAAGCAAACACATACGTAAGTCAGCCGCTTTTGATAAGTGGCTGATTTTTATTAAATTTGCATTTCTAAGCAGTTAGACAGTTAGACAATATGATGTCATATAAAATACCGTATAATACGGAGTCGGAGCGATTGCGGCTGCCGGAGTTCGGGCGCACAATCCAGTCGTTGATAGATTACTGTGTATCGATACCCGAAAGGGAAGAGCGCAACCAGTGCGCCTATGCCATAGCAGGCGTGATGGCCAACATGTTTCCGGAGATGAAAGGGGAGAACAACGACATGCGTACCATCTGGGACCAGATGGTCATCATGTCGGAATTCCGTCTGGATGTTGATTTTCCCTGCGAGGTAGTCACGGAGGAGAAGATGAATCCGAAGCCGGAGCGCATACCCTATAATGCCAAGCGGATAGCCCTTCGTCATTATGGCCATTATGTGGAGTCGATGGTGCCGGTAATAGCGGCGATGCCCGACAGTCTCGAAAAGGATGACCTCGTGGCCGAGATTGCCAACCACATGAAGAAGCTCCTTACGCTCAGCAATAAAGATGGTGTTGACGATGCAAAAGTGCTCAGAGACCTGGAAATGCTTTCGGGGGGGCTGATAAGGCTCAATCCGGAGGAATACAGACTCATGGATTTTGTGGAGCGTCAGAACACAAAGACCCAGCAGACAAAGAAAAAAAGAAAAAAATAAAGGGAACCACCGATGAGCAGTTTCATAGTAGAGGGAGGACACTCACTACAAGGCGAGATAAAGATCAACGGAGCCAAGAACGAGGCTCTGGAAGTGATATGCGCCACATTGCTCACCTCCGACAAGGTGGTGATAGGCAATCTGCCGGAGATTTCCGACGTGCGCAATCTCATAGCGTTGCTCGCCGACATGGGTGTGAAGGTAAGATATATCACGCCCACGGAATGTGAGTTTCAGGCCGACAGCATCAACCCGGAATATCTGGAGAGCGAGCAATACCGGAAGAAGGCGGAGAGTCTTCGCGGGTCAGTAATGGTGATGGGTCCGTTGCTGGCGCGTTTCGGATATGCGTTGCTTCCCAAGCCAGGTGGCGACAAGATAGGACGCCGCCGCATGGACACCCATTTCATAGGCTTTGCCAAGCTGGGAGCAAGAGTGAATTATGATTCCGAGCGGCATACCTATCTTGTAGAGGCACCCGACGGACTCAAAGGTGACTATATGCTTCTGGACGAGGCATCGGTGACAGGTACCGCCAATATTGTGATGGCGGCTGTCAAGGCCAAAGGGACCACCGTAATCTACAATGCGGCTTGCGAGCCTTATATACAGCAGCTCTGCCGTATGCTCAACAATATGGGAGCCCGAATCAGCGGTATAGGCTCGAATCTGCTTACTATCGAAGGAGTTGAGGAACTGCACGGCACAAGCCATACCTTGCTTCCCGACATGATAGAGGCCGGCAGCTTCATAGGGATGGCAGCCATGACCGGCTCGAACCTGCTGCTGAAAGATGTGGGCATCCGCGACCTTGGAATGACCACAGAGGCTTTCCGACGTCTTGGGGTGAACCTCCAGATCGAGGGCGTCAACATACGTGTGAACCAGCAGGAGATATATGAAATAGACCAGTTTCTCGACGGTTCCATCATGACGATAGCGGATGCGCCGTGGCCCGGACTGTCGCCCGACCTCATAAGCATCATGCTCGTGGTTGCCACCCAGGCCAAGGGGAGCGTTCTGATTCATCAGAAGATGTTCGAGAGCCGTCTTTTCTTTGTCGACAAATTGCTGGATATGGGAGCACGCATCATTCTCTGCGACCCCCACAGGGCCGTGGTGATAGGCGCAGGCAAATTCCATTGTCTTAAAGCTACCGACATGGTATCGCCGGATATCCGCGCCGGTATCGCCATGCTGATTGCCGCCATGGGAGCAAAGGGCACAAGCCGCATACAGAACATCAACCAGATTGACCGCGGATATGCCAATATAGACCGCCGACTCAACAAACTCGGTGCCAAAATCATTAGAATAGAAGAATGATTACCGAGCAGGATATTGTAGAGATAGGTAAATTCCAGAAGACGCATGCGCTGAAGGGAGAGCTTAACGCCATTCTGGACGTTGAGCCTGACTATGCGGACCAACATGCTCTTGTTGTGGACATCGACGGCATATATGTGCCGTTCTATGCCGAAGGGGTGCGACCCAAAGGAAAAACTTCTTTTCTTGTGAAGCTCAAAGGTATAGACGATGTGGAGCAGGCTTCCGAACTCGTCAACAAGACGATTTACGGTATGCGCAAGGATTTGCTCGGTTATTTCGATTCGCCAGAAGAACCAGAAGAAGAGGTGGTGTTCGACAGCGACCTTATAGGATATGCGGTGACCGACATCCACCATGGTCTGATTGGCGAGGTTAGATACATCGATGATTCAACGATGAACACTCTCATGACTGTAGACACGCCTTCGGGAGAGGTCTACATCCCTTACAACGAGGATTTCATCAGGGAAATAAACGATGATGATGAAACAATAATCATGGACCTCCCCGAAGGGTTGGTCCAGCTAAACGAGAAGAAACCATGAGCGAGACACTTCATTACGACGAAGACAATGCCATCCGTTTCATACGCGGCACATTGCCCGACAAGGTCAACATGCAGTATGCCGATGATGACATACTCTATATAATAGATATAATATGGGAATGGTATGACAAGAAAGGATTCCTAAACCTTGATTCTGAAGTGACCGAGGAGGAGGAGCATAATCTTGACGAGCTTACCGCCTATGTGAAGAAGCAACTGTCGAAAGATAAGGAATACATGCTCGACACGAAAGATGTCGGACTCATTGTGAAAGGAGAGATTGAGTATGAGAAGACTGTCGAGGACATTTATTAGCGGAATAGTACTGGCCGGCACTCTGATGGTATGGAGCCAGACGCCCGTCGCGGCTTATGGCCAGAAGCAGAATGTTGCCGAGACACCGCAGCGCGTGGAATCGCTCGACGAGATGGACTTTATCGAGATGCTCAATTCTGTGGAGCTCGATAAAAAAAGTGCCGATCTGATAAGAAGGTTCCAGGAAAAAGAGGGAAGAAACCGGCTGTACAACAGGGAATACAACATGCAGAAAAACGGGTGCACTGTAGAGACTTACCGCAACAAGGAGGTACTGTTGGTGACTATCCCGGCATCGAAGCTTTTCCTCCCCAACGACACGGTGTTGCGTCCGGAGGCTGCCGCCCTGCTGAATCCTATCAAGCGTTATCTCAAAGATCCCGACATGTACAGGGTGCTGATGGTGATGCATACCGACAACACCGGCTCCGGTGCATATCGCGACAAAATCACCGAGGAACGTTCCACGGCCATCTTCGACTGGTTCGAGGATCAGAATGTCAACACCACTTATCTCTTCCCTTATGCCTACAGTGACGATATGCCGCTGGTTGAAAACAACACCATGAACAACCGGGCACGCAACCGGCGTCTTGAGATTTACCTCATGCCAGGCAAAAAAATGCTTGAGCAGGCAAAAAAAGGACGTATCGTCTTTTGATTCCAAAACATTCCGAGTATTAGAGCGCGTTCATTAGAATTCCACCAATAAAAAAAGACCGGTTACCCGGTCTTTTTTTATTGGATTCGATTCAGCCTATCTTACTTGAAATAGGTTGTAATGGCGTAATCGATATTGTCGATGATGTAGTTGAGGTCAGAATCATCAGCCTTGATTTGCTTTGCACGGTCAGTGATTTCTTTAGCGGGCACGAAGTACTGGTCCTTGAGAGCCTGACGAGCTGCGCGATCCTCGGTGGCATTGAGTTTTTCAGTACCGGTCTTGAGGAGCTTCTTAGCAGCATTCTTGAGAGTCTCGTAATCTGTGTTGGCGAAAGATGCAGCCTTCATGTAGTTGGCGATCGACTGCTCATCATTGTCCATACGGTCGTAAATATAACCGAGCAGACCGTAAAGCGCGGCGTTCTCCGGCTCGTTCTTCAGCTGTCCCTCCACGAGGTTGAGAGCTTCCTGCGCACGGTTCTCAAGAATGTAAGAGTTGACGATGTTGTTGACGAATATCATCGGCTCTGTACCGAACTTCTTGAAGCCTGCGAGAGCTATTTCCTCGATTTCCTTCTTGGCCTGGTTCTCGATGGTGGAGTCATTGTTTACCATATATTGCCAGCAAGCCAGCTCATAGATGTAATTCTGAGGATTGTCGGAATTGTTGAGACGGCCCTGTTTGAAAGCGTTGGCAGCTTCAGGGAGAGCATTACCTGCGTATGCCGACAGACCGGCGTTGAAGAATGCCGTGTTGATCACAGAGTCGGGCACTTCCTTCACGACCTTGGCGGCATAGGGCTGCTGGGGCATCATGCCGTAGATCATAAATGCCTGGTAAGCCTCGGGATAGAACTTCTTGGCATTATAGAAAGTGCCGCCGGCATTGAAGAAGTCGTTGAAGTGATTGTTGAATGCGGCGATGATTTCCTTGGAGTGTTTGGTCTTGATTTTACCTTTTTCATCAGGCACGGAATCCAGGGGGAGGGCGCGCACATACATATTGTATCCGTTGA
>Ga0073906_1005524_pt1 | contig 11251 bp, 14 predicted proteins | sample Inofromicrocosms_FD_65485 | JGI IMG/M metagenome (GOLD analysis project Ga0073906, IMG submission 65485) | Mouse cecum microbial communities from Vienna, Austria - Inoculum for glucosamine and mucus D2O microcosms | ecosystem: Host-associated > Mammals > Digestive system > Large intestine >... | reverse complement strand
CTTCCAAAGTAGACAAATTGTATATATTTGAAGAGCTGGAGCCGGTGATCGAGGAACAGGTGAGATCCTGGGGGATCCAGTGTATCGGTAAGGAAGATTTTACCCGCCAGGGAGAATACAGCGCCAATCTTCTCCGGGAAACGGTCCTGGGCGAAAAGATCCAGGGAGAGGCATACAGGGATCTGCCCGCCCGTCCTCCGATTCTTTGTCCGGGATGCCCGCACAGAAGTACATTTTCCGTATTGAACAAGCTGAAGCTCCATGCTGCCGGTGATATCGGCTGTTATACACTGGGTGCAGTGGCGCCGCTGAATGTGATCGACACCACGCTCTGTATGGGATCCAGCATTTCCAGCCTTCACGGAATGGAGATGGCAAAAGGAAGAGAATACATCAAAAATTGGGTGGCAGTGATCGGCGACTCCACCTTTATGCATACCGGGGTCAACTCCCTGATGAATATGGTATACAACCAGGGAACAGGCACAGTCATTATTATGGATAATTCCACCACCGGTATGACCGGGCATCAGGATCACGCCGCCACAGGAAAGACACTCCAGGGAGAGGAAGTTCCCGCCATCAGTATCTATCACCTGTGCAAAGCCATCGGAGTGAAAAATGTGGTGGAAGTGGATGCCTTTGACATCACAGCGATGGAGAAGACGATCCGGGAAGAGGTGGCAAAGGATGAGGCATCCGTAATAATCGCCTGCGCGCCCTGCGCTCTTCTGAAAGATCAGAAATTCCCGAACAAATGTGTGGCGGATAGTGATAAATGTAAAAAATGTGGTATGTGTCTGAAACCGGGCTGCCCGGCGCTTACGAAGAAGGATGACGGCACGATTTCCATAGACGATACGATGTGCAATGGCTGCGGACTGTGCAGACAGCTTTGTAAATTTGATGCGATTCGATTGGAGGAAAGGTGATTATGGTTACGAAGAATATAATGATCGTTGGCGTGGGCGGACAGGGAACCCTTCTTACCAGCCGGATTCTGGGGGGAATCATCCAGGCAGCAGGATATGACGTAAAGCTCAGCGAGGTTCACGGCATGGCGCAGCGCGGCGGCAGCGTTGTGACCTTTGTGAGATACGGCGATAAGGTGTATGAGCCTATCGTGGAGGAGGGACAGGCAGATGTACTCATTGCTTTTGAGCGGCTGGAGGCTATGCGCTACGCCCATTTTCTGAAAAAGGACGGAGTTCTCATTGTCAACGACCAGAGAATGGATCCCATGACGGTTGTTACCGGCGCGGCCGAATATCCTGAGGACATTTTGGAAACACTGGGAAAAGATCATAAGGTTGTCAGCATTGACGCCATGGCGGAGGCGAAGAAGCTGGGAAATGCCCGCGTATTCAATACCGTGATCATCGGTGTGGCGGCGAAAAATATGGATTTCAAAGAAGAAGAGTGGCTTTCTGTTATCGAAAAAACCGTACCGCCTAAGACGGTGGAGTTGAATCAGAGAGCCTTTAAGGCAGGTTTTGAGGCATGATCATAGATGCACATACGCATATATATCCTGAGAAGATCGCAGACCGCGCCATTGCGAAGCTGGAGAGGGCATCGGGAATCAAGGCGAAAGTAAATGGCCGTAAGGACGGCCTTATACAGTCCATGAAGGCGGCAGGGGTGGATTATTCCCTGCTTCTTCCTGTGGCGACTTCACCCAGTCAGGTGGATACCATCAATAAAGAGGCGGCAGAGACCAACGCCTCAGCACCGGAGACGGGGCTTCTGTCCTTTGGGGGGATCCATCCGGATACCCCGGACTACAAAGAGGTGCTGCGCAGGATTAAGTCCCTGGGGTTAAAGGGGATTAAGATCCATCCGGATTACCAGAAGGTATTCTTTGATGATATCCGGTGGAAGAGGATCGTCATGGAGGCATCGGAACTGGGTTTATATATAATGGTACACGCAGGGGTGGACATCGGGCTTCCCGAACCGGTTCACTGCCGGCCGGATCATATTATTGAGGTGGTGAAGGAGACGGGCAGCGACCGGCTGATTCTGGCTCATATGGGGGGCTGGCGTCTCTGGGATGAAGTGAAAGATAAACTGGCGGATCAGCCGGTCTTTCTTGATACGGCGTTCTCCCTTTCCTGTATGCCGGATGTGGACGGGATGCTGACAAAGGATGCTTTTGTGGAGCTGGTGAGATTGTTTGGTCCTGAGAGGATTGTTTTTGGCACGGACAGCCCCTGGTGCGCCCAGAGGGAGTGCGTGGAGTGGATCCGGGGAACTGCGCTGACCAGACAAGAGAAAGAGCAGATCTTCTCTGGAACGATAAGGAAGCTGCTTGATTTAGACTGATTGAATTATTGGAAAAAATAAAAGGCTGTCCAAAGGACAGCCTTAAAAGATAAGTAAATTTTACTCTGCTTCGATAGCACCTGTAGGACATGCTGCTGCACAGGAACCGCAATCCAGGCATGCAGATGCATCAATTTCGTAATGAGCATCGCCTTCTGCGATAGCACCTACCGGACATTCAGATGCACAGGAACCGCAGCTAATGCAGGAATCGGTAATTTTATATGCCATTCTTGTATCCTCCTTTTATAATATTGAACATAATCACATAATAATACAAAATGAGGAAAAATACAAGAGGAAATTAGCAAAAACATGATTCTGATTCTCTTCCCCGCCCCGATGAAACCAGCCACTTGACAACACCGGATATAATAACTATAATCGAAATTGCAGATATTAAAAACACAGTTTATAAAGGAGGACATAGATATGTTGAAGGAAGTAACAAAGGACATGCTGATCGGTCATATTCTGGAGCAGGACGCTACGGTGGCGCCTATTATGATGGCATCCGGCATGCATTGTATCGGGTGCCCTTCTTCCCAGTCAGAAAGTCTGGAAGAGGCGGCGATGGTGCATGGTCTTGACTGCGATGAGTTAGTGGGAAAGATCAATGAATATCTTTCCCTTAAGAATGAATAGGCGGAAACAACTTTTGCCTTACCTTACCGCCCGAAAAAGAAAAGCCCACTGGGGTATGGAGACAGCGGCATTTACGGTATATCTAGGAGCATAAGTGGCTGTTCTATGTCAATTTGCTGACAAACGGCAAGTTTAAACAGCTATCTTGCTGACATAAACGAGCAAGCAGAGAAACTGTTCATTACAGTAGGTAAAAGATATAATGTAAGAGATTTTAAATAGGGTCATCGGAGGACAGTACACCGTAGTGTAGGGGATAGTAAGCAATATGCTTGCAGGCCGCCTGTCAGATAAGATGTCGAGTGAGCTCGGTTTATTACTTAAATGTAATAAGCCGAGTATTTTTATTTGGGGAAACGATTATAAACATCCTGTTATTTTTGAAAAAAGAAAAGAGGTCTAACAATGAAATTTGTTTCTTTGTTTTATCAGAACTTGCTCCAAATGAATTGAAACAATTTAAATTAGATATACAAGAAGCGTTTCAAAAAGGGTTTTGAAGATGTTTACGGAAAAACCAAAGGTATTGTTTTGCCAGAAAGAGATATTGATCGTTCCTTACATACAAAGGGTGCTATTGCTTATAAGGCGGTTGTTGATGGCAATATGATAGGAGGTGCCGTTGTTAACGTGTACACCGTATTTTGAAAAGCGAAATATTCATTTCTATGTTAATAAATGCGGTTTTTATATTGTGGAATATCAATGCAAGTATGCTCATACAGTAGAAGCCCATGAGGACTTTATCGGTGATGGTGGTGATGGAATGAAACACACATTTCACTGGTGCTTTCTCTCCAAATTTAAAGCGAGAGCAAGGCTCCCGCTGATTTTTGATGTCTGTGTAACGACTCGATTCAAAGCCTTGAGGCATTTTTCTTATGAGGGCCCCAACCACTTGGTTTCTTTGAATACTATAATTGTGCCAACCGTTCCAGTGCCTTATCTTTAATGATCAGTTTAAAGTGTTCATTATAGAAATCCTGGGTGGCATAAGTAACCAGCTCTTCCTTGCCGAATTCTGAGATCAGGGAACAGGCCGTCTGGAAAGCGGCTTTGCGCCCGCTGCGGTTCAGCATCAGGTAATAGCGGCTTGCCGTCTCATCCTTCCATACGGAATTTTTACCGGAATAGGCAGGAGAAACCAAATGTGCTACCTCAATAATCGGATTCAGGGATACAAAAGAAAATACCTTTACCTTATCCGAAATCGTCTCTGATTTCTTTTTCTTGCCGGCTTTCTTTTTTGTGGCAGAATTCTTCAGTGCTTCACTGAGTGGAATAAATTCACGTGAACCGTCGGAAGAGTTTTTCTCATTCGCCTCTTCAATAAGTTCATGGAGCTGTTCAAAGCAGTCAACGATCTCGGGCATATCCTCATCTGATTCCTCTTCCTCCAGATCGTAACTGTCGTCATCTTCGAAGTCTTCCTGTCCAATACCAAAGTGGGAGAAGCGTTCTTCAAATTCATCGGGATTGTCTACCTTTGTGATCACCAGAACAATAGAATCACGGGATGTAGGAATAGCCTCTATCATCAAAGGAATATCATCAGCGTCAAATCCAAAATCGATGCTAGCTTGCTCCATCATATCACGAAATAGCTCTTTTGCCTTTTCTGAACCATAAGCCAGTTCGCTTATCTTGAGATGGCGTTCTGACAGATCATGCTTACTGAGGGTACAGCGAATCTGGTTTTCACTAATTCGTTCAATTTTCACAAGCACACTTCCTTTCTGTTTAATATGTGTATCAAAAGTATAAGTTATAATCGCTGTAAAGTCAACCGGTTCTTGCTAAAAAGTAAATGGAAATTTTTATCGCCGGGACAGTTACTGACGCCGTCGGCGGATAGCGGATTTTCGTATGAACGGCATAATATCCGTCTGAACAATACTTGATTTTCCGGCAGGCGGCAAAGTATAATGGAAAAGAAGGCGGAATGGGACAACAGATGTGGGAAGGGGGTGTATAAGAGGCGGGAGCGTTTATTATCCTGTTTTGCCTGAGAGCCGCAGGGGGAATGGATTGCATCACGGGTTTATGCCTTCTTTGATCTGCGGTTACACCGGAGGATTTATGCAGAAAAAATGGGTTTTAGAAGAGCTGGCACATGCCAGGGAACAGGGGATCCGGATTGATGTGGGAGGTGTGTCTTACGAGGACAGGCCGCCGGAGGAGCTCTGGAAGGTGCTGCAGCGCGGGGCGTATATGCTGGATTACGAAGCAGATATGCTGGGACGAATCACAGCCCTGCATATAGACAGGGTTGGGCCATCGGAACCGCCGACTTATAAGAGCATGAGATATGCACAGAATAAAAGGTCGGAAAAGGAATGAATCCATCCGCGGAGGCGGAGCAGTGAGACATCCGATCAGTGTTGACCGCTGTGCCGGAAGTTCTGCGGAGAAGAGCGATTCAAAAAATACCATCGGCAGGAGAGTTTCTGCCGATGGTATTTTTCTGTACAATATTATAGAATACGCCTTTCCCTTATCGGGACTTGTTCAGAACCTTTAACTTGGTGCGCTGCCATATGCCAAGCTTTTCCTGAGGATTTTCCAGAACACCCCGGCCTTTTACATCCATAATGTAAATACCGCTGATCATAACCTTAAGTTCTTTCTTTACTGGCAGCACCGGGAAGATCTTCTCGTCACACATCAGGGACATAATCTTCGGACCAATTTTTGCTTTTACAATGGGAACCTTGGAACCCCGGAGGTATTTTGGGGTGTTTTCCAGGACGATCTTAGGGAGCCCGGCATCTTTCAGCTTCATCCGCTTCTTATCTATTACAAGGATTGTGGCAGTCTGTGCGGCAGCCTGCATCTGTGCCTGGGATTCATCCTGCTTCTTCTGCAATTTCTTTCCGACGAAATACAGCACGATCATTACAATGATCAGCACTAAAACGATAATACCGAGTACGATTAAAAAGGGTTTCATACTATTCCTCCATTCCATTCTGTCTAATAAGATATTCTAACATTATTTCCCGGAAAAGGAAACATCTTTTTGTGCTTTCTCATACATAACTGCCACTTTTTCCCGCACATAGGCGCCCAGATGTTTTTTTGTCTCCCTATCCAGCTTATCGGGGTAGACAGGTTCTCCAAATTCGATGCGGATGTCTCCTTTATGTATCCAGGGAAGGCAGTTCTCAAAGATTTCCTCGGTTCCATGAAAGCAGACCGGTACGATAGGGCATTTTCCTTTCAGGGCGATCTTCATGCTGCCCTCCTTGAATTCTAACAGTGTATCGGTGGCATTGCGGGTGCCTTCCGGTGCGATATAGATGGAATAACCTTCCCCCACAAGGGAAATTGCTTTCAGAATAATATTCAAATTTTGTTTTACATCACCGCGGTCCATAAAAAGGCAGTTAAGAAAATACATCCACTGTGCTACACAGGGCATTTTTTTAATTTCCTTTTTTGAAATAAAGGCAGTCTGGTTCGGCACTACGGCATAGGCAAGAATAATGTCATAAAAGCTTCGATGGTTGGCCGCATACATAACTGGCGTATCCTGCGGGATATTTTCGATTCCGACAATGGTCTTGCGGCAGCCGGATAAAAGCATTACCAGAGTAAAAGCACCCCGGACCATACACTGTGCCAGCCGCGCTGCTTTCATCGGATCGATCTTCTGCAATATAAATGCCACTAGGTACATGGGCAGGCTCAGGATTGAGATCAGTACATATAATAGTAAGATCAATATGGTTCTCATAGTTTCCTCCATTGACATTATGGTTTCTTCTTCTTCGGTTTTGGAGTGGCGTATTTTACCCTATCCGGGTCTTCCACGTCCACACCGGTGTTCTCTTCATTCCCATCACAGCTGACATTGTAATATTCTTCCATGGTGAGCTTGTGTTTATACAGATAGGTGGCGACAGTCACTCCCACGAAACGGATATGCCATGGTTCATAATGATATCCGGTCACTTTGGACTTGCCGTCAGGATACCGCACAATATACCCATATTTGTGGGCATTTTTCGCAACCCATTTTCCTTCCTTTGTGCTGCCGAAGGTCTGGGAGAGCTGACAGCCGACACTTCGCGCAGAAATATCGATGGTCAGTCCGGTCTGATGCTCGCTGCTCCCCGGTTTCGCCGATATTTTGTCCGTGGCATTCTTCCCCCGGGAAGCCACATTCCGGTTATAGATCTGTTCCTGTCTGGCATAGGAACGGTAGCCGGATACGCCATAGAGGATCACCTTGTCCTTTTCGGCGGCCCGGAACATTTTTTCCAGAGCAGCGGCGGCCGCTTTCCGGAGTTTTCGCTTATCGTCTCTGTAGGCAAAACTAAAGCGGATCTTTGGTTCCGTCAGATCTGAAGGAGCATAAGTGGACGGCAGAAGATAATTGCGGTTTACAAGCGCCGTATAGCTGCCTGGAATCGTATCGAGAGGAACCGAATGTGTAGCTTCCAGAATAGAATCCAGATCCTCCGGCAGAAGACTGTTTACCGCGGGGGCGGTAGTTACAGCACTTTCCGATGCGGCGCTTGTCCCCGGCGGCGACGTGGTCTCACTGCCGGCTGATGCCGATGGCGGTGTGATTCCTGGCGGCATCGGCATTGATGTGACATCCCTATGGTTCATATAGAACAGAAACAAAAGACCTGCTCCCAATATGACAACAGCCAGTATGGATAGGCTTATACGCTTCATACAAAAATCGTCCTCAATTCTAAACAATATAATAACCCGGCGGTACCGCCGGGCTACCTATCAGCATTATACCCTTAATATGTGGAAAAATCAATTATTTTCGCATTGAAATAGCTGTTTCCGGAAAGGATTCAGAGCGAAGAGAAGCATCATGCCCAGAATATAACATGAGATCACTTCTCCGGCACCAACTGTTGCCATAAGATAAGGAATGGCATCCGGCACATCATAGGCAAAGCGGAGTACATAGGGGACAATAATCATATTGGCGGCAATGGGAGGGAGAGGGACCAGCCATCTGCAGCGGCGCAGGGCATAGGAACCCAGTGCTCCCAACAGTGTGGCGCAGGTGCCAAAAAGGATATCCAACGGTGCGCAGCCCGTAAAGAGGTTGCTGAGCAGACACCCGATGGTGACGCCGGGGATGGCGGCAGGGGTAAAAAAGGGAAGGATGGTCAGTGCCTCGGAAATTCGTACCTGGACAGTGCCACTGGCCATTCCAAAGGCATTGCTGAAAAAGGTCAGCACAACATAAAGAGCAGCGATCAGGGCTGCCTGAGAGGTAAATAATACTTTCTTGTTCATTTGTTTGATCTCCTTAGTTTTGTTTAATGAGTGGATGGTTTCGAACACTCAGCCGGGCATTGACCCGACAGGGACAGCAGCCTTATTTATTCTGCTGCAGCTTTCTGCTCTGCCGTGTATGCTTCACGGATCGCATGGGCCAGTTGGTCTGCACAGGACGTATTTTTGAAGCCGCATTTGATATCCTTGCAGCGCTCTTCGATCCAGTCCACGGTCATGCCTTCAATAAGGGCTGGGATTGCCTGGAGATTGCCGTTACAGCCGCCATAAAATTTTACATTTGAGACGATATCGCCGTTGATCTCCAGATCGATCTGGGTGGAGCAGGTGCCTTTCGTCTTATATGTATACTTCACGCTCTCTGCCTCCTTTCAGGGTATTGGGGAGTAATATGTCCCTAAAACACATTCTAACGAAAAAGCGCTTGTTTGTCAAAATAATTCAGTGTATAATTAAGGTATAAAAAAAGTGCCGTTTATTCAGGGCACTGGGACGACAGGGGAGAGGATAGTGAGAATTCCGGAAAATGTAGACTATATAATAAAAATTCTTGAAGAGAACGGGTTTGAGGCGTATGCGGTGGGCGGCTGCGTCCGTGATATGGTGATGGGGCGTGAACCGGATGACTGGGATATCACGACATCTGCGGAACCGCTGGAGGTGAAAGCGCTTTTTCACCGGACCATCGATACGGGGATCCAGCATGGTACGGTGACAGTCATGATCGGAAACGAGGGCTATGAGGTAACGACCTACCGGAGGGATGGCGACTATGAGGATCACCGTCACCCCTCGGCAGTGGTCTTTACGCCCAACCTGCTGGAGGATCTCAAACGCCGTGATTTTACCATCAATGCCATGGCCTTTAATCCCACGGCGGGAATCGTGGATGAATTTGAGGGGATACAGGATATACAGAGGAAATGCATCCGCTGTGTGGGCGAGGCAGGAGAGCGGTTTGAGGAAGATGCCCTCCGCATGCTGCGAGGGATCCGTTTTGCTGCCCAGCTGGAATTTGGGATAGAAGTAAAAACATTATCTGCTATACGGGAGAAGGCACCCACTCTTGTGAATGTGAGTGCGGAGCGCATCCGTACCGAGCTGACGAAGCTGCTTCTGGCGGATGCCTCAGACCGTCTGATGTTTGCCGTACAGACCGGACTGAGCAGGTATTTCCTGCCGGAGCTGGATGCCATGATCGCCACATCACAGAATAATCCACATCACTGTTTTGACGTGGGCAATCACAGTCTGGAGGCAGTGCGGCATATCAACAGGCTGTGGAAAAAAGGGGATATAGAAGGGATACCGCGGGAGGAAAAGGATCATATTATCCTTGTGTATGCGGCGCTTCTGCACGATGTGTCGAAACCGGGCTGCCGGATAACGGACGATGAGGGGATCGATCATTTTCACAATCATAATGAGCTGGCGGCGGATAAGGCGGAGCAGATCCTGAAGAGACTGAAATTTGACAACGATACGATTTCTCTTGTGACAAGGATCATCCGCTATCATGACAGCCGGCATGAAAATTGTCTGATCAATGGGGAATATTCGCCGAAAGGAAAGCGCGCCATGCGCCGGCTGATGAACCGGATCGGTTCTTCTGCCATGCCGTACCTCTTTGCACTACAGCGTGCGGATCTGCTGGCACAGAGCGATTATGACCGGACGGAGAAGCTTGCCAAGCTGGAGGCGGCGCAGCGCTGCTATCAAGAAATATGTCTGGCAGGAGAGGCGGTTACCAGAAAGGATCTCGCCATCAGCGGCAGAGATCTTCAGTCCATGGGTATACAGCCGGGGCCGGAGATGGGTAAGCTGCTGGAGCGGCTTTTGGAGACTGTCCTGGAGGATCCGTCCAAGAATACGGCGGAGGAACTGAGAAAGCTGGTGGATATGTATATGTGATCTGATGAAAAACGCCCATTTGGACCGAGGTAAAATGGGCGTTTTTCACTTATAACAAATCGCAGTAGCCCGGTAAGGGGGAGATGCTTCTTTTTAGCACTCCCTTGAGCTGGGCTATTAGTGTGCCATAATTTACAATGGGAACCTGCTGATCTTTTGCCCGGGCGATGCGGGAAGACATCTCCTTAGCATTCAGGGTACATCCGCCGCAGTGCACCACCATCTTATAGCGGGAAAGATCTTCAGGAAACTCACCGCCGCTGGCGGTCTCGAAGATAAGCTCTCTTCCTGTATATTCCCGAATCCAGCGGGGTAGCTTTACGGTGCCGATGTCCTCGCACTGACGGTGGTGGGTACAGCCCTCTGCCATCAGAATAATATCTCCGTCTGTAAGAGCTTCCATGGCGGCCACTCCTTCAATCTGTGTTTTCAGATCGCCCTTGTAGCGGGAGAACAGGATAGAGAAGGAGGTGAGGGGGACAGTATCCGGAGTATCCCTGTCAGCCCTGGCAAAAGCCTGGGAGTCTGTTATGACAAGCCTGGGCGGCTGTCCCAGCCGGGCCAGAGTTTCGGAGAGCTCGGTATCCCGGCAGGCGGCGGCGATGGCGCCGGATTCAAGTATGTCCCGGATCACCTGCTGCTGTGGCAGGATCAGCCTGCCCTTCGGTGCGGATGAATCAATGGGGATCACCAGGACCACCAGATCGCCTGGAGCCAGAAGATCTCCCACGAGCCGGGGACCTGGATCGCTGGCGGGGAGCCGCCGGCCGATCATTTCCTTCAGCTCTTCCACATGATAACCGGTTTTGGCGCTGACGCATATATCCCCCGGAAGGGCTGCGTCCAGGCAGCTGCCGGCCCATTCATCCTGTTTATTCAGGATCACCAGAGAGGGGATACCTTTCTCCTTCGTGATATCAAGGATTGTCTGCTCCAATGAAAAGTCGCGGACAGCTTGGGCGCCGTCTGCGACTATCAGGGCAATATCCGTTTTGTTCAGAACACTCTTTGCCTTCTTCACCCGTTCTGTTCCCAGTGCTCCCTCATCATCCAGTCCGGGAGTATCCACGAATATAACGGGACCAAGGGGCAGAAGTTC
>Ga0073906_1005522_pt1 | contig 11254 bp, 9 predicted proteins | sample Inofromicrocosms_FD_65485 | JGI IMG/M metagenome (GOLD analysis project Ga0073906, IMG submission 65485) | Mouse cecum microbial communities from Vienna, Austria - Inoculum for glucosamine and mucus D2O microcosms | ecosystem: Host-associated > Mammals > Digestive system > Large intestine > Cecum... | reverse complement strand
GCCCCTCAACGAGATCATCTACGATTTCTTTGACACTTTGAAGGCCCATACCAAGGGCTATGCCTCCCTGGACTATGAGCTGTCGGACTACCGGGCCAGCGATCTGGTGAAGGTGGATCTGCTGCTCAACGGGGACCAGGTGGACGCGCTGAGCTTCATCGCCCACCGGGACAAGGCGTACCCCCGGGCCCGGCGCCTGTGCGAGAAGCTGAAGGAGAACATCCCGCGCCAGCTCTTCGAGGTGCCCATCCAGGCGGCCATCGGCGGGCGGATCATCGCCCGGGAGACGGTGAAGGCCATGCGCAAGGACGTGCTGGCCAAGTGCTATGGCGGCGACATCACCCGGAAGAAGAAGCTCCTGGAAAAACAGAAGGAGGGCAAGAAGAAGATGCGCACCCTGGGCACCGTTCAGCTGCCCACCGAGGCGTTTATGGCGGTTTTGAAATTGGACGAGGAATAAAAACAGCCGGCCGGTCTGCAGACCGGCCGGCTGTTTTCCATATGCCCTGCCTGGCGGCGCTTATTTGGCCGCCTTGCTCTTTTCAAAAAAGCTGTCGATCTTGCCCTTGATCTCGGCGGGCTTTAAGTATTTCAGCAAATAGCCCGCCGGCTTCAGGGCCAGCAGCTCCCGCACGATCTCCGGGTCGTCCCGGCCGGTCAGGAAGATGACCGGGATTCGAGCGAACGCCTCCTCCAGCCGGAGCATCTCCAGCGTCTGCTTGCCGTTGACCACCGGCATCTCGTAGTCCAGCAGGATCAGGTCCGGCCGGTTCAAGGTGATGGTGCGGATCGCGGCCACTCCGGACTCGGCCAGGGCCACCTCATAGCTCCCCTCCAGCATCTGCTTGACACTCTGGCGCACCGTCATGGAGTCGTCCACCACCAGCACCTTGGGCAGATGGCGGACCGCCTCCTGCCGCAGCTGCTCCTCCCGCTGCTCCAGGTACCGCGCCACCTCCTCGGCGGCGTTGTTGTTCTCGATGGGGGTGCCGATGCCGCTCTCCAGAATGTGGGGGGCGATGGCGCAGTAGGCAAAGTACCCTGCGCCGCCGGTGTTGAACAGCAGGCTGATCTGGGGCTTCTCCCGGTCGAACACCTTTCGGAACTGCTCATAGGACAGGAGGTTCTCCTCCTTCAGCTCATAGGCGTGCACCTCCGGGAGGTGCTCCATCACCCGTGTCACGAACTGCCGCGCCGTGTATCGGGCGGCGTTGATCAGCATGGAGTCCAGCTTATTGGTATGGAGGCCCAGGATCTTGCCCACGGTGTTGATGAGGAGCTTTTCCTCAAACACCATGATGACCTCCTGCTTTTTCTCCCCCTGGCCGGCCCCGAAGACCAGGCGGTAGTAGACCCCTTTTCCGAATTTTTCCCCGCCGTAGGCGTCGCTGATGGCCTGGGACTCCAGGTGGAACATATCGAACACCATTTGCGTGATGATCTTCTTAACGGCGGCGATCTCCTCACTGGGCAGCAGGTCCTTCCAGGTGCTCATCCGCTCCCCGGTGATGGCCTGATCCTCGGTGAGGGTGTGGCCGATCAGGAAGCCGGCGCACACACCCAAAAAGTGGTCCACCGCCTCCGGGGAGTAGTTGGTCTGCTCCAGCTCCTGCTCCAGGGCCGGCAAGGTGTTTTCCCGAAAATTCTGATGGATGCGCTGGTGCTGCTCCAGCCCCTCGTAGCCGATGGACGCCATGTAAGCCTCCTCATCCGAGAAGTGCTTGATGGCGTGGCCCTTAAAATATTTGATGCCCTCCTGACAGGTCCATTGGCTGTCCTTTTCCTCCTCCCGGAAGGTGAAAAGCTTGTTAATGATCTTGAAGATGCGCTGGTGTTCCTTGTCGATGCTCTCGACTCCAATGTTATATTCATCCTGCCATTCGAATTGTGTTTCCACATAGACCCCTCCCTGTCAGGTGCCCTGTTTGGCACCTTGATTTCTGTTTTCACATTATACTAGATTCACCGGAACATCGTCAAGGGGGATTCCGGAATATTCCAACCGCCTGTCCCATACCATGAAGAGAAAGGGAGGCGGAGCACATGGCACGAAACAGCAAGGGAAAGCGGTCCGGTCAGGGGGTGCGCCAGCCGGTGAACGCCGCGCTGCTGCTGACGCTGGTCCTGTTCTTTCTTCCGGCGCTGGTGGTGCGGGGGGAACCGGTCTACCAGCGGACCGACGTGGTGGAGCTGCCCAACGGGGAGAGCGTCCTCCCCCTGGACCCCACGCCCTCCGCCTCCCCGGCCGGGAGCCGGGACAAGGGCCGGGTGGTGCGCCTTCAGACCCGGGAGGGCGAGATCACCGAGCTGACCATGGCGGAGTATCTGTGGGGGGTGGTGGCAGCGGAGATGCCCGCCTCCTTTGAGGAGGAAGCCCTGAAGGCCCAGGCCTGCGCCGCCCGGACCTACACGGCGATCCTGCAGAACAGCGCCTCGCAAAAGCACCCGGACGCCGACATCTGCGCCGACAGCAGCTGCTGTCAGGCCTACATTGAGCGCTCTGCGGCGGAGGCCCGATGGGGGCTGAACGCCGGGGAGTACGGAGCCAAGATCGACCGGGCGGTGGCGGAGACCGACAGCCTGGGGGTCCTCTACCAGGGAAAGCCCATTCAGGCGCTGTTTTTCTCCTCCGCCGCCGGAAAAACGGTGGACGCAGTGGAGGTCTGGGGCAACTCGGTGGACTACCTGAAGAGCGTGGACAGCCCCGAGGGGGACGAGGTGCCCAACTACCACACCCAGGCGGCGCTGGGGGCGGAGGAGGTCAAGTCCCTCACCCTGAACGCCTATCCCGGCGCGGACCTGTCCGGGGCGCCGTCCCACTGGTTTGGCGAGGCCAGCCGCAACGAGGGCGGCGGGGTGATCTCCATGACGCTGGGGGGTGTCACCCTCACCGGCGGACAGCTGCGCTCCCTGTTCTCCCTGCGCTCGGCCACCTTTACCGTCACCTGGGACGGGGCGCAGTTCCTCTTCGACGTCACCGGCTACGGCCACGGGGTGGGCATGAGCCAGTATGGAGCCAACGCCATGGCCAAAAGCGGCAGCTCCTTTGCGGACATCCTCACCTGGTACTACACCGGCACGCAGGTGGGAGATCTTTGGTAACCTGGCAGGATAAGGGCCGTCCGGACCGCCGGACGGCCCTTTTTGGAAAAAATTTTCAAAAAACCTGCCCATTCAAATATGAATAAATCTTGACAGAAAAGCGATTGCCCTTTACAATATTAGGTGGACAAATATGAAAAACCTGTGGGGATGTTTTTCAGTTGCCGCATGGGAGGGAGACCCCGCCCCCTGCGGCCTTTTACTGCAAGTCCGCACCGGCCCATCCGCCGGAGGCGGACGCCGCGGCGGTCCGCCGCGGCTACGAAAAAATTTGGAGGTGTAACAAGACCCAATGGACCCAATTTTAGCAGTCATCGGCATGATCGTCACGCTGATTGTGGGCGCTCTGGGCGGGGCTGTGTTCGGCTGGAACCGCCGGAAGGCCACCGCAGAGCGGGAGATCAAGTCCGCCGAGGACGAGGCCACCCGCATCGTCAACGAGGCTTACAAGAGCGCCGAGAGCAAAAAGCGCGAGGCGTTGGTCGAGGCCAAGGAGGAGATCCTCAAGGCCAAAAACGAGCACGAAAAAGAGGTAAAAGACCGCCGCAGCGAGCTGCAGCGCCAGGAGAACCGCCTTCAGCAGAAGGAGGAGAACCTGGACCGGAAGACCGAGAACATCGAAAAGAAGGAAGAGCAGCTCTCCGCCCGGCTGGCCAAGCTGGACGCCACCCAGGCAGAAGCAGAGAAGCTGAAGCAGAAGCAGGTGGACGAGCTGGAGCGCATCTCCGGCTTCACCGCTGAGGAGGCCAAGAACTACCTGCTGAAGCAGCTGGAGGAGGACGTCACCCACGAGTCCGCCATGAAGATCAAGGAGATCGAGGCCCGGTTCCGGGACGAGGCGGACACCAAAGCCCGGGAGATCATCTCCCTGGCCATCCAGCGCTGCGCCGCCGACCACGTGTCGGAGGCCACCGTATCCGTCGTCCCCCTGCCCAACGACGACATGAAGGGCCGCATCATCGGCCGGGAGGGCCGGAACATCCGCACCTTGGAAACCCTGACCGGGGTGGACCTGATTATCGACGATACCCCCGAGGCCATCACCGTCTCCTGCTTCGACCCCGTCCGCCGGGAGATCGCCCGGCTGGCCCTGGAGAAGCTGATCCTGGACGGCCGCATCCACCCCGCCCGCATTGAGGAGATGGTGGAGAAGGCCAAGCGGGAGGTGGACATGGTCATCAAGTCGGAGGGCGAGCGGGCCATCTTTGAGACCAACGTCCACGGCCTGCACCCCGAGCTGGTCAAGCTGCTGGGCCGGATGCGCTACCGCACCAGCTACGGACAGAACGTGCTCAACCACTCCATCGAGGTGTCCCACGTGGCCGGGCTGCTGGCCGCCGAGATCGGCGCCAACGTCACCGAAGCCAAGCGGGCCGGCCTGCTCCACGACCTGGGAAAATCCATCGACCACGAGGTGGAGGGTTCTCACGTGCAGATCGGCGTGGAGCTGGCCCGGAAGTATCGGGAGAGCGAGCACATTATCCACGCCATCCACGCCCACCACAACGACGTGGAACCCAAGACGGTGGTGGCCTGCCTGGTACAGGCGGCCGACGCCATCTCCGCCGCCCGGCCCGGCGCCCGGCGGGAGAATCTGGAGAACTATATCAAGCGCCTGGAGGCCCTGGAGGAGATCACCTCCTCCTTCAACGGAGTGGAGAAGTCCTACGCCATCCAGGCCGGCCGCGAGGTGCGCATCATGATCAAGCCCGAGGTCATCAGCGAGGACCAGATGGTCCTTTTGGCCCGGGAAATCGCCAAGAAGATCGAGGACGAGCTGGAGTACCCCGGCCAGATCAAGGTCCACCTGCTCCGGGAGACCAAGGCCATCGAATACGCCAAATAACACACAACCCGGGACGCCCCCCAGCGTCTCGGGTTTTTTGATGAAAATTTTCCAGACAGCTGGGAGAAAACCGTCAAAAAGCCGCTAGTCAGACCGGGGCCCGATGACTATAATAATCCGAGATTCTCGGAAAGAAGGGACCTCTATGACCAAAGACCTCACCACCGGCAGCCCAATGCGGCTGATCATCGGGTTCGCCCTGCCCACCCTGTTCGGTATGCTGTTTCAGCAGCTGTACAATCTGGTGGACACCATGATCGTGGGCAGACTGCTGGGGGCCTCCGCACTGGCGGCGGTGGGCTCCACCGGCTCTATCAACTTCTTCGTCATCGGCTTTTGCATGGGGGTATGCAACGGTTTCGCCATCCCGGTGGCCCAGCGGATGGGGGCCAACGAGCCCTCCAAAATGCGCCGCTACGCGGCCAACGCCGCCTGGCTGTCCATCCTCTTTGCCCTGGTGCTCACGGCGGCCACCGGCCTGCTGTGCCGCCGGATTCTCACGGTGATGCTCACTCCGGAGGACATCTTCGCCAACGCCTACACCTATATTTTTATCATCTTCATGGGCATCCCCGCCACCTTCCTCTACAATCTGCTGGCTGGGATCATCCGTTCCCTGGGGGACAGCAAAACGCCGGTGTATTTTCTGGCGCTGTCCTCCATACTGAACATCGCCCTGGACTTCGCCCTGATTCTGGGCGTCCAGGCCGGGGTGGCGGGGGCGGCCATCGCCACGGTCACCTCCCAGGCGGTGTCCGGCATCGCCTGCCTGTTCTACATGCGAAAAAAATACCCCATCCTCCGCATGACCAGGGAGGAGCGGAAACTGGACCTCCACTCCTGCGCCGTGCTGTGCTCCATGGGAATCCCCATGGGATTGCAGTATTCCATCACGGCCATCGGCTCCATCGTTCTTCAGTCCTCGGTAAATGCCCTGGGCAGCCTCTACGTGGCCGCTGTGGCGGCGGGAGCCAAGGTCTACCAGCTGCTGGCCTGCCCCTTCGACGCCATGGGCGCCACCATGGCCACCTACTGCGGCCAGAACGTGGGGGCCTGCAAGCTGGACCGGCTGGGCCGGGGCATCCGCTCCTGCGCCCTGCTGGGGCTGGGCTGCTCCGCCATCGCCTTCTGCGCCATGCTCCGCTTCGCGCCCCAGTGCGCCATGCTGTTCCTGGACTCCAAGGAGGCGGATATGCTCCTGCTCACCCAGCTGACCGCCCGGTACATCATCATCCAGTCCGCCTTCTTCTTCCCCCTGTCCCTGGTGAACATTGTCCGGTTCTCCATCCAGGGGATGGGCTTCAGCCCCTTCGCCATCCTGGCCGGGGTGCTGGAGATGGCCGCCCGCACCAGCGTGGGTTTGATTTTGGTGCCCGCCTTTGGCTACACCGCCGCCTGCTTCGCCTCCCCCGCCGCCTGGGTGTGCGCCGACCTGTTCCTGGTGCCCGCCAGCGCCGCCTGTATCGCCAAGCTGCGCCGGCTCTACCCCAATACGCCCGAGGATACACCAGCCGCCCAGCCCGTCCCCCTTCGGGCGGGGGCAAACCGTTGAACAGCAAAACTGCTTTTTCTTCAAACACAAAAAAGCACCCCCGCCTCTCGGTGGGGGTGCAAGCTTTGATCAGTCGGTGACGTAGGGCAGCAGGGCGACCTGACGGGCGCGCTTGATGGCCTCGGTCAGCTGGCGCTGATGCATGGCGCAGGTGCCGGTGGTGCGGCGGGGCAGGATCTTGGCCCGCTCGGACGTGAACCGGCGCAGCTTGGCGGCGTCCTTGTAGTCGATCTGCTCCACTTTGTCGGCGCAGAAAGCACAGACCTTACGGCGCTTACGGCCGCGCATGGGCTTGTTATCGCGTTCCATAGCCATGGAAGTAACCTCCTTTTTACGACCTTATTTGGTCAAAGTCAAAACGGCAGAGGGCCGTCGTCAGTGGTAAGCTCAGAGAAGCTGTCGCCGTCCGCAGGGGGGGCGCCGTAGCCGCTGAGGGCATCGCCGCCGTAGGAGCCGGACCGGGGTGCGGGCTGGGAGTAGCCGCCGTCCTGGCGGTAGCCAGAGGAGTAGCTGCCTCCCCCCTCGCCGTCCCGCTTGGAGTCACCGAAGTAGACGTTGTCGGCAACCACCTCAGCGCTGGTGCGCTTGTTGCCGTCCTTATCGGTCCAGTCCCGCATCTGGAGCCGGCCCTCCACCACCGCCATGCGGCCCTTGGTGAAGTAACGGCTGACAAACTCGCCGGTCTGGCGCCAGGCGACCACGTCGATCCAGTCGGTAGCGCGCTCGCCGGTGTTCTTGTCCTTGAAGTCCCGGTCCACGGCCAGCCGGAAGGAGGCCACCGCAACCCCAGACTGGGTGTGCCGGAGCTCAGGGTCACGGGCCAGACGGCCCATAATAACAATGTGATTCAGCATGAGCGTCCTCCTTACTCATCCTTGCAGACGATCATGGAACGCATCACACCATCGGTGATCCGGAAAATACGGTCCAGCTCTGCGGGGATGGCGGCGGCGGCGGTGAAGGTCATCAGCACGTAATAGCCCTCCATCAGGTCGTTGATGGGATAGGCCAGCCGGCGCTTGCCCCACTCGTCGATCTCGGACACCGTACCGTTGGCCTCGACCACGCCCTTGAACCGCTCCACCAGAGCCTTGATCTGCTCTTCGTTCAGGTCGGGCTTCAGAATATAGAGCGCCTCGTAGTTCGCATTGATTTTTGCCATGTTTTGCACCTCCTTATGGACATATGGCCCCTGGAAAACCCCCAGGGGCAAGGATATGGCTGCCTCCATCTGGAGACAGGCTTTATTATTATACCGGAAATCCCAGAAAAGTCAAGGATTTTTTCAACTGTCCTCCTCCGGGGGTACCGACGGCATTAACTTCTCCCTGGCCAGCCGGGAGATGATCGCCAACATGCTGGAGATCCAAGCCAGCGCCACCCCCTTTGACGCAGGCGTCTACATCGCCAGCTGCGACAAGGGGATGCCCGGCAGCCTGATGGGCCTGGCCCGGGTGAACATTCCCTCGGTGGTGGTCACCGGCGGCACCATGGCGGCGGGGCCCGGCCTGCTCACCCTGGAGCAGCTGGGCATGTACTCCGCCCAGTACGAGCGGGGCGAGATCAGCGAGGAGAAGCTGACCTGGGCCAAGGGCAATGCCTGTCCCAGCTGCGGCGCCTGTTCCTTCATCGGGACCGCCTCCACCATGCAGATCATGGCCGAGGCCCTGGGGCTGGCCCTGCCCGGCTCCGCCCTCCTCCCCGCTGCAAGCCCCGACCTTGTGGACTGCGCCCGCCGGGCGGGGGAGCTGGCGGTAAAGCTGACCGGCATGGAACACATGCGCCCCTCCGACCTGGTCACCATGGACAGCTTCGAAAACGCCATCCTGATCCATGCCGCCATCTCCGGTTCCACCAACGCCCTGCTCCACCTGCCCGCCATCGCCCGCGAGTTCGGCATCGAGATTGACGGCAGCACCTTCGACCGCCTCCACCGGGGGGCTCACTATCTGCTGGACCTCCGCCCTGCCGGGCGCTGGCCCGCTGAATTCTTCTACTACGCCGGCGGCGTCCCCGCCATCATGGAGGAGCTGAGGGACGTCCTCCACCTGGACGCCCGCACCATCACCGGCAGGACCTTGGGCGAAAATCTGGCGGAACTCCGGGAAAACGGCTTCTATGACCGCTGCCAGCAGTGGCTGGACCGGGCCAATACCAAATACGGCTTATCTCTCACCCGTGCGGATATCATCCGCCCCTACGATCAGCCCATCGGCGCGGACGGCTCCATCGCCGTTCTGAAGGGCAATCTGGCTCCCGAGGGCGCGGTGATCAAGCACACCGCCTGCCCCAGGGAGATGTTCTCCGCTATCCTCTGTGCCCGGCCCTTTGACAGCGAGGAGGCGTGCATCGACGCCGTCCTCCACCACCGGGTGAAGCCTGGCGACGCGGTGTTCATCCGGTACGAGGGGCCCAAGGGCTCCGGCATGCCGGAGATGTTCTATACCAGCGAGGCCATCTCCTCCGACCAGGAGCTGGGCCGCTCCATCGCCCTGATCACCGACGGACGCTTCTCCGGGGCCTCCACCGGCCCGGTCATCGGCCACTGCAGCCCGGAGGCCCAGGCCGGCGGCCCCATCGCCCTGGTGGAGGAGGGGGATCTGATCCGGCTGGACGTGAAGGAGCGCATGTTGGACATCGTGGGCGTCAAGGGGGAGCGGAAAACACCCCAGGAGGTGGCGGCCATCCTGGCCGAACGGAAAAGACGCTGGCAGCCCAAGCCTGTCAAATACAAGCGGGGCGTGCTGCGCCTGTTCTCCGATCTGGCCGCCTCCCCGATGAAGGGCGCCTATTTGGAGTACGATCCATAAGCGAGAAGCGGGCTGTCAGCCCGCTTCTTTGGCGTAATTGTCAAAAATCGGCCTCCAAAATTGTACGAACAGCAGAAATTTCCAGGATCGCACACTCCTTGTCTTGACTTCTTTTTCCAATCAGGATATGATTGCGTTAAGTTGAATGTTGGAATGTTACCGGTCCGCCGGGCTTGACCAGCTCTGTCTGAAGTTGTCCTCTGCCGCTGAAGGGGATGTTGGACGGGGTTGGTTTGTTTTTTGTGGGGAGGGCAGAGGATTGCGCATTAAAAAAGTGATCAACAACAACATCCTCTGCATCGTGGACGGCAAGGGAAACGAGATGATCGTCACCGGCAAGGGCCTGGGCTTCAAGCGCAAGGTGGGAGAGCGGGTAGACCCGGCCCTGTTCGAAAAAACCTACCACATGGAGGACAAGGGGGAGCAGCGCAAGCTGCGGGAGCTGTGCGAGCAGATCCCGCTGGAGCATCTGCGGCTGACCCAGGACCTGATCGAATACATCAAAACCCAGATCACCACGCCGCTGAACGAGTCCCTGCTCATCACCCTGGCCGACCACATCAGCTTCGCCATCAAGCGCAAGGAGGAGGGCATTGAATTCACCAATCCTCTCCAGGGGCCCATCATGAGCTACTATCCCACCGAGTACCACCTGGGCCAGCACTGCCTGCGGGTGATCCGGGAGGAGACCCAGACCGATCTGAACCCCGCCGAGGCGGCCTTTATCGCCATGCACATCGTCAACGCGGAGCTGAACACCAGCATGACCGTGATGTATGACATCACCAAGCTCATTGAGGGGACGCTGGAGGTGGTGGAGTATTACTATCAAACGGCCTTCGACCGGGAGTCCCTGGACTTCAACCGCTTTGTGGTCCACCTGCGCTACTTTGCCCAGCGGCTGTTCCAGGCAGCGCCCCGGCATCCGGACGAGTACGACGCGGATTTTCAGGAGATGATCATCCGCAGCTGCAAAAAGCACTACAAATGCGCCCAATGCATCGGTGAGTATATCCAGAACGCCTATCAGAAGGAGGTCTCCGGCGAGGAGCTGATCTATCTGACCATCCACCTGAAGCGGATCAATCTGAGCAGCAAACAGCCGCCATCTGAGCGGGAAACATATACGGGATCGTGACCAATTCGGGCGAGACCCATGCGGTGTATACAAGTGATGCCCTTGTACGCATGGTATGGGTTTTTTATATTCTGCCATACTATTTTGTAAGAGGAGGACATTTTATGAAGGACAAGATCTTTGGTGTGCTTCAGCGGGTGGGCCGCTCCTTTATGCTGCCCATTGCCCTGCTGCCGGTGGCTGGACTGCTGCTGGGAATCGGCAGCTCGTTCACCAACCAGACCATGCTGGAGGCCTATGGCCTCACCAGTGTGATCTACGAGGGCGGCGTGCTCTACACCATCCTGGACATCATGAACCAGTGCGGCAGCGCCGTATTCAACAACCTGGCCCTGCTGTTCGCCATGGGCGTGGCCATCGGCATGGCCAAAAAGGAGAAGGAGGTGGCCGCCCTGTCCGGCGCCATCGCCTACCTGGTGATGAACACCGCCATCTCCGCCATGATCACCGCCCGGGGCGGCGTGGAGGCCATGGCCGCCAACTCCACCACCGAGATGCTGGGCATCACCACTCTCCAGATGGGTGTGTTCGGCGGCATCATCGTGGGCCTGGGCGTGGCGGCGCTGCACAACAGATTCTACAAGATCCAGCTGCCCCAGGTGCTCTCCTTCTTCGGCGGCACCCGGTTCGTGCCCATTGTCTGTACCGCCGTGTTCCTGGTGGTGGGCATCGCCATGTTCTTTATCTGGCCGGTGGTCCAGCTGGGCATTGCCGCGCTGGGCAATCTGGTGATTCAGTCCGGTTACGCCGGCACCTGGATTTACGGCATCCTGGAGCGGGCCCTCATTCCCTTCGGCCTGCACCAC